>Ga0308156_1000211_pt1 | contig 170682 bp, 161 predicted proteins | sample PhyAR2_FD_201041 | JGI IMG/M metagenome (GOLD analysis project Ga0308156, IMG submission 201041) | Phyllosphere microbial communities from UC Gill Tract Community Farm, Albany, California, United States - DLSL A.R2 | ecosystem: Host-associated > Plants > Phyllosphere > Unclassified | place...
AAGTAACCTTACTAGTGAATGACTCCACTACGTTTCGGTTACAACGAACGCATCAATTTCAAAGAGCTAAAGCTCTAAGAATTGAAGGACTACGACTGGCTCCGCCAGAGTAGATGATGAACAATACAAGGTGTACAAAGCAAGAGAAGTAATTCAAGGAGATAAAGATTATAGAGTGTTAAGACTTGCTGAAATATGCTAAAATAAAAGAATATAAACAAAAAAAGAGGAGTGGTCTTATGGGAGAGTTAATCAACGGTCGTGAACTAGCAGATAGAATGCAAGCACAAATCAAAGAAGAAGTGCAAGAACTTGAAAAAAAAAGCATTCGTCCAGGTTTAGTTGTTTTATTAGTAGGTGAAAATCAAGCAAGTCAAACGTATGTGAAAAATAAAGATTTAGCCGCAGCTAAAATCGGGATTCGCTCGAAAATCGAACGCTTGCCTGAAACGATCTCAGAAGCAGATCTATTAACTGTGATTGAACAATATAATCAAGATGCAGATTATCATGGAATACTGGTTCAATTACCATTGCCAAAACATATTGATGAAGAAAAAGTATTGTTAGCAGTTGACCCTAATAAAGATGTCGATGGTTTCCACCCCATGAACATGGGGCATTTATTTATTGGTGAACCAACAATGATTCCATGTACACCATATGGCATCATGAAAATGTTTGAAGCGTACAACATTGATTTAGAGGGCAAACGAGCAGTTGTGATTGGGCGTAGCAATATTGTGGGAAAACCAATGGCACAATTAATGATGATGAAGAATGCGACTGTTACGATCGCTCATTCAAGAACAGTTGACTTGCCCGCAGTCGCCAGAGAAGCGGATATTTTAGTCGTGGCAATTGGTCGCGGTCATTTTGTGACAAAAGAGTTCGTCAAACCGGGTGCAGTTGTAATTGACGTTGGGATGAATCGAGATGCTAATGGCAAGTTAATTGGTGATGTAAAATTCGATGAGGTTGCACCGATTGCAAGTTTTATCACACCAGTGCCAAAAGGTGTTGGACCGATGACCATTACTATGCTGATGTATCAAACGGTAGAAGCCGCTAAAAAACAAAAGTAAGGTGAGAAGATGGAGCAGCAATATTTAACAGTGACAGCTTTAACCAAATATCTAAAACGTAAATTCGATGCTGATCCATACTTGGAACGAGTTTATTTAACGGGTGAAATTTCGAACTTTCGAATGAGGCCAAATGCTCATCAATATTTTAGTATCAAAGATGATGGTGCGAAAATCTCTGCGATCATGTTTAAATCGGCTTTTCAAAAATTAAAATTCCAACCCAAAGAAGGCATGAAAGTATTGCTAGTCGGCCGGATTTCGCTATATGAAAGCGGTGGTTCATATCAAATTTATGTAGAACATATGGAGCCAGACGGAGTTGGTGCGCTGTACCAAGCGTTAGCTGAATTACGTGAGAAGTTAGGGAAAGAAGGTTTATTTGAGGGACCAAAAAAAATACTGCCGCGCTATCCTAAACGAATTGCAGTTATTACTAGTCCTAGTGGTGCCGTTTTCCGAGACATTATCACCACAGTCAAACGAAGATACCCGATCGCTCAACTTGTTTTGTTTCCGACCTTAGTTCAAGGCGATAAGGCAGCAGATGATATTGTTCGCAATATTCAGCGGATAGAAGAGCTGGGGAATTTTGATACGATGATCATTGGACGAGGTGGTGGTTCGATTGAAGATTTGTGGCCATTTAATGAGGAACGAGTTGCCAGAGCGATTTATCAGGCGCAAACACCGGTTATTTCTTCAGTTGGTCATGAAACTGATGTGACGATTGCTGATATGGTCGCAGATGTAAGAGCCGCAACGCCAACTGCCGCAGCAGAGTTGGCCGTACCTGTTTTAAACGAAGAACTGCTGAAAATCAAAGAACGACAAACACGTTTAGAACAAAGTTTCCTTTACCAATTACAACAAAAAAATGAACGTTACCAACGGTTGAAAAATTCATATGTATTCAAACAGCCTGATCGTCTATATGAAGGGCAAACAATTAAACTGGATCGGATCACGCAGCGCTTGACGCAATCAATGGAAACCGTTTATCATCAAAAACAACGGATAGCTCAAGAAATCATTGCGCAGTTCAGGCAGCAAACACCTCAGGGGCAAATCAGAGAAGGGCAGCAGCAACTAACGTTTTTGAGTAAAACGCTTCATGATCGTATGGAACAATACATGAAAGATAAAGAAAAACAATTTACTTCTGCTGTACAACAACTGGATTTGCTAAGTCCGTTAAAAATCATGGGTCGAGGCTATAGTTATACAACGAAAGAACAACAAGTAGTGAAGTCCGTCAATGAACTGAAGACAAAAGAAAAAATTCAAATCCATTATGTAGATGGTATTGTAGATACGGTGATTGAAAAAATAACACCTGCTGAAGAGGAGTAAAAAGATGGCTAAAGAAAAAGCAGTCGAAAAGACATTTGAAGAATCATTAACTGAGTTAGAAGAAATCGTTCAACGTTTAGAGCGTGGCGATGTACCTTTAGAGGAAGCGTTAGCCGCTTTTCAAGAAGGGATGGTTTTAAGTAAACAGTGTCAGGATACTTTGGAAAAAGCTGAAAAGACATTAACGAAAGTGATGACTGAAAATAATGAGGAAGTTGCCTTTGAAGAAAGTGAGGAAAATTGATGGAGGCTTTCACTGATTTTCGTAAGCAGAGTTTACCGCTTATTGAAAAGGAAATGGAAAACTTTATCAATGATTACACCGCAAATGAGCGCTTAAAAGAAGCTATGTTGTATTCAATTAGAGCTGGCGGCAAACGATTTCGTCCGTTGCTCATTTTAGCAGTCCTCCGTTCATTTAATAAAGAAGCGCAAACCCACGATTATCAAGTTGCAGCAGCGCTGGAAATGGTTCATACTTATTCGTTGATCCATGATGATTTGCCAGCAATGGATGATGATGATCTAAGGCGAGGCAAGCCAACGAATCATAAAGTATTTGGTGAAGCCCATGCGATTTTAGCAGGTGATGGTTTGCTTACTGCAGCATTTCAATTATTAGCTCTTAGCCAAATAGAAGCGAATCAGAAAGTTCTATTGCTCCAACTATTAAGCAAAGCCTCAGGCACACAAGGAATGGTTGCGGGACAAGCGGGTGATTTGCAAGGCGAGGATCGTTTATTAACATTAAGCGAGTTAGCAGCAGTTCACGAAAAGAAAACAGGTGCTTTGATTGAGTTTGCTCTTTTAGCTGGTGGAATCCTAGCAAATCAACCGGAAGAAGTTGTCAATTTATTAGGTGTCTTTGCCCAGCATCTAGGGTTAGCATTTCAGATCAAAGATGACCTGTTGGATGCTACGAGTTCAGAAGAAGCCCTAGGTAAACAGGTTGGACGGGATGAAGCGTTAAACAAAAGTACTTATCCTAGCCTGCTTGGATTAGCAGGTGCAAAGGAAGCTTTGACAGAACAATTATCAATGGGGAGTAATGTTTTAGCGTTGATTAAGCAAACAAGCTCAGAATTTCATTCAGAATTATTACAAGAACTAGTAGAACAATTGCGTTTATGATAGAAAGAAGGCACTTATGAAGAAAGAGCGCGTAGATATTTTAGCGTTTACTCAAGGATTATTTGAAACAAGAGAAAAAGCCAAACGGGCAGTGATGGCAGGATTGGTTTATAACGATAAAAATGAACGATTAGACAAACCAGGTGAAAAAATCTTGATTGAAACACCGCTTCACGTAAAAGGACAGACGTTGCAATATGTTTCCCGTGGTGGTTTGAAATTGGAGAAGGCCTTAGAGGTGTTCGAATTAGATGTGTCGGGCAAAACGATGTTAGATATCGGTTCTTCAACAGGTGGCTTTACTGATGTAGCATTACAAAATGGTGCTCGTTTGAGTTATGCACTGGATGTCGGCTATAATCAGTTAGCTTGGAAAATTCGTCAAGATGAACGAGTAGTAGTTATGGAGCGGACCAATTTCCGGTATAGTACGCCAGAAGATTTCAATGAAGGTGTGCCGGATATCGCAACTATTGATGTATCATTTATTTCGCTTAAATTGATTTTACCTCCATTGCACAAAATCTTGAAACCAGGCGGTAAGGTAGTTGCACTGATCAAACCTCAGTTTGAGGCAGGTAAAGAGTTAGTTGGGAAAAAAGGGATCGTTCGTGAACCAGAAACCCATACATTTGTTTTAAATGAAATTCTTTCGTTTGCTCAAAAGCATGGGTATACTATCAGTGGATTGGATTTCTCACCGATTACTGGTGGAGAAGGAAATATCGAGTTTTTAGCTTATTTGACTTCGGTAGAAGGTGAAGGGGTCGTTGAAGATACTGTAAATATCGAAGAAGTTGTTGCGACCGCACATCAGCAATTGAAAAAATAAAAAGACTCTGGTAACGAATCTCTATCGTGTGCCAGAGTTTTATTATCTAAAATTTAGAAGTAGCTGTTATATCAGTATCTTTTACATATTTTTTATACTCATGTGTTTGTTCAGATTTATCGTGAAGAGGGTACCAAACTTGAGCGAAGAAAGGACTATGTTTTGCTAGTTCATGATAATTCCAACTACTTCTTTCACATTCATCGCACCAATGCCCACCTTCTAAAACCAAACGTGGACTGGCTGAAAAATGGTGCTCTGAATGGCATGTAAAGTCTAGTTTAGTTGTCCAATCACCAGATGTCATTGATTCTGACAAACATTCTCCACCTCTAAACTTTGCAGCCTGCTGTAAATCAGTTAAAGATAATTCTGTTTTAGGTTTTGATTCATCATAACCATGATTCAACCAAATAGCTTCTCCTTCTGGTCGATATAGAACAAAACGATCCCAACCAGGAATTTTAGCCCACTGTTCTTTTGAGATAAAGAATGGATCCACTTGTTCTTCTTGATTATGGATCAGCCAATGTAAAGTTCCAGTATCTGTTAATGCAACTTGTTCATTCGTTTGTTTCAGCATGGCAGCAAGTTGCTTGCTACTCATAACGGGTGTGTTTTCAGGTGTTTGCTGAGCAGCTTGCTCTCGCATGACTTTTCCATAGTAACGAACAAAGTCTTTTGTTGTTTGAGATCGGAAATGTAGGAAGTCATTTAAATTATCAGAGTCTAAATACCATTGACCGTGAAAGTTATGGGTAGCATACCAATTAGGCTCGCAAACTTCTTTAAACTGTTCAACGCCGATTTCCTTCATCATGGCAGACATCAGCTCATAGCTTGTATTTCGACAGTCCTCACCACCACCGATATTATAAACATGCCCCCAAAAGTCAGTATCTACCCAATCTTCGCAAGGCGTTTTAGCGCAAAGGACACCTGAATCGTGATCTGTGACCCATTCTAAGACATTGTTTAAAGGTTGATGGAAAGCAATTCCCTCATTTAAACTAAATTCTTTGATCGACATGATCCCGGCCTGACGTAAAGATACCCAATGTTTAATTCCAGATTCGATGAGAGCACGTTCAGCAGCGATTTTTGAAACAGCGTAATAATCATGAACACTAGGTTTTAAGGGATCGCCAACACGCCCCCAATGAATAGGAGCCATTCTATCGCCAGTTTCCGCTACTGTTCCGATATTCACTAATTTAATGTCATCTTTGTTTGGTTGAGCTAAAATTGCTTGAATTAGATTGAGCGTTCCGCCATAATTGATTTTCATCGCTTCAGCCGGGTAGCGATCAGCTGAAGGCGAGACGAAAGCGGCACAATGGATCACAAAATCGCAGCCAGTGACACATTCTAAGACGTCATCACAGTTTACTAAGTCGCCCCAATGAACTTCTAAATCAGGATTATCAATATACTGTTACATAAATGTACGGTTTTTTTCTGAATCTCTTGCAAGGGTGACGACTTGAAAACGGTCTGATCGATTTAAAAGTTGTTTCATGGTTTCGCCACCCATTGTTCCTGTTGTACCCGTAACAAACACTCTTTTTTTCTTCATAAAACTCGCTTCCTTCCTTAATCTATTTTTAATGTTAGCGCTTTCTAGTTGTGTTTGTCAATAGCTGAACTATTTTTACTGGGGGAGTTTAAGCGTTTCTTTAAGTGTTGGAAGTGTCTTATATGTAGATAAGTCCTAGGTAATTTGCTTTCAGTCGATTTTTTATTTAGCATTAAGGTGAAGAGTGCGTGTGAGGATGTTGTTTTCTTAGCTTTTAGACTTTCAAAATGAATAAAAATACGCTATGATAAAATGGAAATCAATCGAAAAAGGGGCATATTATTATGAGGAAAAAAGATCGGCATCGTCTGATTACTCGTTTATTAGCTGATAAAAATATCCAAAAACAAGAAGATTTTGTTACATATCTGGAAAAAAAAGGCATAGAAGTGACTCAGGCAACGATTTCTCGTGATATTAAGGAAATGAAATTGATTAAAGTGCCTTCGATAGATGGTGGTTATCGCTATAGTATTCCAGCTGAAACTAAAGAAGATACATCGATAAAGTTGGAAAAATTAATGAAAGATGCATTTGTTTCAGTTGATCAAATGGAAAAGCAGGTTATTTTGCGTACTATACCAGGGAATGCTGCAGCATCTTCTAACCTAATCGAAAAGCATTACAAAGAAATCGTCTTTGCGGCGATCAACGATGATGACAGTGTGTTGATTATTGCTAGAACTGAAAAAGATGCTGAGTTTTTAAAAAATGAATTTTTCCGATATTTATAAAACGGAGGTGAATAAAAATGCTGCAAGAACTTTCTGTAAAGAATTTTGCAATCATATCTTCGCTGCAATTAGAATTTCAGATGGGTATGACGGTTTTAACCGGGGAGACCGGAGCAGGTAAATCAATCATTATTGATGCAATGGGATTGCTGACAGGTGGTCGAGGATCAAGTGATTATATCCGTCAAGGTGCTTCTAAATGCACGTTGGAAGGGTTGTTTACGATGCCTAAAAACCAAGAATTGATTGCTCTTTTAGATGAATTAGGGATCGAAACAGATGAAGAGTCGATCGTGATTCAACGTGATATATCAACTTCAGGTAAAAATGTTTGCCGAGTTAATGGTCGGATCATTAATATTGCGAATTTACGTAAAGTCGGTGAATTTTTAGTTGATATCCATGGTCAAAACGAACACCAAGAACTAATGCAAAGTGAGAAACATCTAGGTATGTTAGATGATTTGGGTGGGAAAGAGTTACTAAAAATAAAAGAGCAGTATGAAGGAAGCTATTCAGAATACCGCATGATCGAAAAGAAAGTCAGAAATCGTCAAAAAAATGAAAAAGAATTTGCTCAGCGTATGGATATGTTGCAATTCCAAAGTGATGAAATCGCGGCAGCCGAACTTGTTTTGGGTGAAGAAGAACAATTGATTGAAGAACGCAACAAGCTGGGGAATTTCCAGAAAATCGCTGATGCCTTAGCGACAAGCTATAGTGCAATCAATGGAGATAGTGACAGCAGTTTAGATAAAATCGGATATGCTATGAATGAGCTGTTATCAATCGAGACGCTAGATCCAGAATACAAGGCAATATCAGAAGCTGTTCAAAATAGTTATTACCTTTTACAAGAAGCCAGCGGCGATTTGTCAAGACATATTGATAGTTTAGAGTTAGATGAAAATCGACTAAATGATGTGGAAACAAGGTTGGAATTGATTCGACAAATGAAAAGAAAATACGGAGAATCTATTGAATCCATTTTGGACTATTATCAAGAAATCACTCGTGAACTAGCCGATGCTGATTTCTTGGAAGGACGGACTGGTGAACTGGAAACGTTGTTGATCGAAAAGCGGAATCGAGTGGTCGAAAACGGTTTGAAGCTACGAGAGATCCGAAAAAAAATTGCGAAAAAACTGGAAAAAAATATTTTGAGGGAATTAAAAGAGTTGTATATGGAACGAACAGTGTTTGATATTCGTTTTACTGAATTAGCAGAAGAGCAGTTTACTGAAGAAGGTTTAGATCAAGTTGAATTTTATATCACAACAAACCCAGGTGAACCGCTGAAACCTCTAGTTAGAGTGGCATCAGGCGGGGAACTTTCTCGAGTGATGTTGGCGTTGAAAACAATCTTCTCTAAATCACAAGGGATCACTAGCATCGTTTTTGATGAGGTTGATACAGGCGTGAGCGGCCGCGTTGCACAAGCGATTGCAGATAAAATTTATCAAATCTCCAAAAACTCACAAGTGCTATGTATTACGCATCTTCCTCAAGTTGCGGCTGTAGCAGATTATCAATATTTTATTGAAAAAGAAATCATTGGCGAGCGGACTGAGACGAAAGTGAGAAGGCTAAAACAAAATGAACGCGTAGCAGAGATTGCGCGTATGCTTTCTGGAAGTGAGATTACGAAATTAACAACAGAGCATGCAAAAGAACTATTGAACATGGCGGAGAATGAACGCAGACATTAACAAAGTGAACAAATTGACTCTTGATGAGGCTTGCTGTTAAATAGCGGTCAATCAAGAGTTTTATTACGTAAAAATGAATTAAAAAAATAGAGAAGAAAAACGATGTTTAACATCAATTTTTCTTCTCTGCTGTTTATTTAGTTGATTATCGTAAACTCATGATAGCTGTTAAGATTGTTGAGCCAGCAATGGCAATTAGCATCAACCAAACAACGATTTTAGTGACTTTAGAAAAAGTACTTGTCTTTTTATCGTTCATTGATTATACACATCCTTATTCTTTACTTTCTCTAGTTTACATCGTTTTACTAAAATCAGCAACTAGAAATTTTACAAAAGGTTTCGTTTTTTTAGCCGTCGAATCACAAAGATACATGTTCCGGTCGTTATAATGAAAATCCAGAAAAACGCATCTTCTCGATTTGCGAAAGGTAATTTGACATTCATACCAAAAATACCTCCAATGATTGTGGGAATTGTCAAAACAATGGTTAATGAAGTTAAAATTTTCATAACGTTATTTAAGTTATTTGAAACAATCGCTGAAAACGTGTCACTGATTTTGTCCACAAGTTTTAACTGAATGCTCGTTGTAGTTGCTGCTTGTTTTGTTTCAACGAGAATATCGTGAAGCCTAGGGAGATGTGCTTTGGGATCTTTAAAAATACTTGCACTATAAAGCATATTTAACACTTCTAGATTAGAGTTGATCGCTGATTCAAAATAAACTAAACTTTTTTGGATATCCATTATTTGATATAGCTGACTATTCTCCGTGGAAACCTTCAATTCGCCTTCCAGTTTATTCGTTTCTTTAATCAATTCTTTTAAGAATCGGTTGTAGCATGTAGAAACATGCCATGATAAATATAAAACAAGCGTTTCTTGAATTGGCAGTTCAATATCTGGAACAGGTGTAGAGAGTGCTTTTTTTAAAAAGTCAGCGGAGTTGTTGATAACAGTAATCACTTTTCCGTCTGTTGTAAGAATGATTGCAAATGGAAATGTATCCAACTGCATATAGCCACTAGGACTAATCGTAGCATGAGGATATTGTACGAGCATCAGTGCAGGTTCTTCCAATACATTTTGATGAAGCCCCTCAAAACGAGAATTTTCGTCATCATCCAAGACACCTGTGATATAATCTTTAGGAAGTTTGTAAGTTGTGACTAAATGCGCTATTTCTTCTTCTGTCGGTTTTTCAACAGCTAACCAGATCGTGTCGTCTGTGTCGGTTTTGGATGGGGTAAATAATCCATTTTCTATTTTTAAATAGTTGATCAAAAGGTCACCTCATTTTTTTAAGAATCTATTTCACTCTATTATAATGGAGTTGGCTTATTTTTGGGGAATAAAGCCCTTGGGAAATAGTATTATTTAGGCACGAAGTTTTAAACGAAATGAAACATCTGTGTAAAGAAAATAAAGTATAGTTAATAAAGTGTGTTACGAAAGGAATTGTTAAGAAATGGTGTCGTTTTCAGTCATTATGCTCTTTTGGTATGTTTTTCCAGTTATTGTCTTATTTGCGTGTAATTTTATTATTTCAACGTTCTCGCTTACAGAACGTTTTAAAGTAAAAGCACCAGATATTTCAATTCCATTTTTGTTTATAGGATTAAATGAATTGTCAAAAGATAGTTATGGACAATCGATCGTCCCATATATGGTCATCTCCGTTTTACTATTAGGTATTTGTGTTGCTGTTTTTCAAGCATACTATTATGGTGAGATCCTTTATGGTAGATATTTTAAAATGTTTTGGCGCTTAGTATTTCTACTGAGTTTAATTTTATATGGTGTACTTGTTTTGCTAAATATCATCCATTACTTTTCATAAAAACAAAATGGGTGGGCGGATACTCCCCACTACTCCCCACCTATTTTGTTTGTAATATTTTTATGAGAAATCAAACGTAAAAATACGTATGGAAATTCCTTTAAAAAGCAATTAGATAGCTGTTGATACCGTTTTTTTTGAAAACAGGAGTACATATTGAAATATTACAAACTTTTTAAATAACCATTAAATGAGGGAAGATTCACTGTTTTTGGTGGTAGAAAGTGGCGGGATGTGGTAGACTGTTTCTATCAAGTGGAAAAGTGGGGAATATTGGCTATGTTTATGGGTGAATTTCAACATAATATAGATGCCAAAGGCCGACTCATCGTACCAGCTAAATTTCGTGACCAATTAGGTGAGAAGTTTGTGGTGACAAGAGGAATGGATGGCTGTTTATTTGGTTATCCGATGTCCGAATGGGAGCAATTAGAGGAGAAGCTAAAAGAAATGCCTCTGGCCAAAAAGGATGCCCGTACATTTGTCCGCTTTTTTTATTCGGCTGCGACTGAATGTGAAATCGATAAGCAAGGTAGGATCAACATTCCCGCTGCGCTTAGAACACATGGCAGTTTGGAGAAAGCTTGCGTGATCATCGGCGTTTCAAATCGAATTGAGATTTGGGATGAAGCCCGCTGGCAAGAATTTTCTACAGAAGCTGAAGAGAACTTTGATGAAATTGCAGAAACAATGATTGATTTTGGTTTTTAGAAAGAGGAGCATTATGACGGAAGAGTTTCAGCACTATACTGTTTTACTAAAAGAGACAGTTGACGGCTTACATGTGAAAGAAGACGGCATTTATGTCGATTGCACATTGGGCGGTGCAGGTCATAGCGAGTACCTACTCTCTCAATTAAGCGAACAAGGACATTTGTACGCGTTCGATCAAGACCAAAAAGCGTTGGATTTTGCAGCACAACGATTAAAAAAATATGTTGATCAAGGCATGGTGACCTTTATCAAGTCGAATTTTCGACATTTAAAAGAAGAATTAGCGAATCATGGGATTGATCAAGTCGATGGAATTTTATACGACTTAGGTGTCTCTTCTCCTCAGCTAGATGAGGCTGAGCGCGGATTCAGTTATCACCAGGATGCACCGTTAGACATGCGGATGGATCAAGATGCAGCATTATCTGCTTATGATGTGGTCAATGATTACAGCTATCATGAATTAGTGAAGATTTTTTTCCGTTACGGAGAAGAAAAATTCTCTAAACAAGTTGCTAGAGAAATCGAGCGAGTACGTGAAAAGGCTCCTATTGAAACAACTGGTGAGTTAGTAGACATCATCAAAGCAGCAATTCCAGCGCCAGCAAGGCGAAAAGGTGGACATCCGGCAAAACGGATTTTCCAAGCCGTTCGAATTGCGGTAAATGATGAACTTGGCGTTGTAGAAGAATCGTTAGAACAAGCTATTGCTTTATTAAATAAAAACGGTCGAATTAGTGTGATCACGTTTCATTCACTAGAAGATCGAATCGTAAAAAGCATGTTTAAAGAATATAGTACGATGCAGGATCTACCACCTGGGCTACCCGTAGTGCCAGAAGAGTTTCAACCAGAGTTAAAAGTAATAACAAGAAAGCCAATTTTACCAGGTGAGACTGAGTTGGCTGAGAATAATCGTTCACGAAGTGCTAAATTAAGAATTGCCGAAAAAGTCAAATTAAACTTATAAAGAAAGGGGTAACGACATGGCTGAGTTAAAAAAAATGGAAGATTTTCAATATGACATTCCAGTGATAGAGGAGCCAGTCACAGAACCTGAACATCAACCAAAAGTTCAGAAAAATGTAGACCTACCCCAATCTCCGAAAAGGAAGTTGAGAAATATCTCACTTTTGGAAAAGACAATCGGCTTTTTATTATTAGTAGCGATTATTGGAATAGCTGTTCTCACCATTCAAGTCCGTACTTCTATTACACAAATGACAAACGAAATTACTGAAACGCAAGCGACGATCCAAGAGAAAGAAGAATCTGCCTTAAAATTAGAGCAACAAAAAAATGAACTATCAAAAGCAGATCGCATCAAGGACGTTGCAAAAAGCAAAGGGCTTTCAGATAACCTTGATAGTATAAGGAATGTGAAATAAATGAGCATAAAAAATAAAATAAAGAATTTTGTCAAAAAGAAGAACTTAAATCCAATGAACAATCGTAAAAAAGTAGGCATTATTTTATTTGCTACGAGTATTGGATTGTTCTTTTTATTTGCCTTTAGATTAACGTACATAGTAGCTGTTGGGAAAGTTGCAGGAGTTTCTTTGCCAGAAAAGACAGCGAATCTTTATCAAGGCAGTAGCGTGGTCAAAGCAAAAAGAGGGGCCATTTTAGATCGAAATGGACAAGTTATCGCAGAAGATGCTACATCTTATTCTGTTTATGCGATTTTGTCTGAAACATACTTAGGTGAAGAAAACAAAAAACTGTATGCACAAAAAAAAGATTTCCAAACGCTAGCAGAAATTTTAGATAGAAATACTGAGCTTACGAAGGATGAAGCTTTAGGATTCCTCAATAAAGGTGTTAATGAAGACGGAACAGTTAAATTCCAAGTGGAGTTTGGTACTAAAGGAAAAAATATCACTTTAGAGACGAGACAAAAAATCGAAGAAGAGCTCAAACAAAATAAAGTAGTAGGCCTTTATTTTGAAGGTCATCCAGCAAGAATTTATCCGAATGGTGTTTTTGCTTCTCACTTTATCGGGTATACTGACTCAGCTGATGCAGAGGACGATTCAAAAGGCCTCGTAGGGAAAATGGGCTTAGAAGAATCGTATAATGATATTTTGAGTGGTCAAGACGGTAAGATCGAGTATGAAAAAGATGTCTACGGCAATCCGTTACCAGGAACTGTGGCGAATGAAAAAAAAGCAGTCGATGGGAAAGATATATACACGACCCTAGATTCTCGGATTCAAAGTCAGTTAGAAATACTGCTAGATCCAGTTGTAGAAGAGTTTAAACCAGAGGATATGACGGCAATGTTGATGAAAGCCAAAACATGTGAAATACTAGCAATGTCTCAAAGACCGTCCTTCAATCCCGAAACAAAAGAAGGGCTAAATGACAAGACTGTCTGGCGGAATATATTGGTCGAAGATAAATTTGAACCAGGCTCTACAATGAAGCTTTTCACAGCGGCAGCAGCAATGCAGGAAGGCAAATTTAGTCCAAATACAACATTCGCTTATCCAGCAGGTGGTTATAAATTAGATGATCGAACAGTAAATGATCATGATTTTGGAGCAGTTGGGCCTTTAACTTTCCGTCAAGCGATTTCTTGGTCTAGTAATGTTGGGATGCTTACATTAGAACAGGCGATGGATCCTACAGGTCAAATTTGGAAAAGCTATCTAGAAAAATTTGGTTTTGGAAAATCAACAAATTCAGGTTTAGCAGGTGAATCTGCTGGGGAACTTCCAGGAGATAACTGGGTCGATATCGCAATGTCATCATTTGGACAAGCGGTTTCTGTTACAAACTTTCAAATGATGCAAGCTTATACAGCAATAGCGAATGACGGTTCAATGGTGAAACCACAATATATTAGTAAAATCGTTGATAAAGATACTGGGGAAGAAAAAGTCACACAAACTGAAAAAGTGGGACAACCAGTAATCACTTCGCAAGCAGCTAACGATATACGGACTTACATGATCGATACAGTAGAAGATCCAAATTATGGTATTGCATATGACGTTTATAAAGTTCCAGGCTACCATGTAGCTGCAAAAACTGGGACGGCGCAAATTACAGGAGAAAATGGTTATATGGCTGGGTTAACAGATTATACTTACTCTGTTGTAGAAATGGTTCCTGCTGAAAATCCAGAATATATTTTGTATCTAACCATGAAAAAACCACAAACTTATACGAGAGAAGCACTTGCAAAAATTGCCAATCCGTTGATGAAATTGGTGATGGAGTCCATGGATAGTGAATCAACTAAAATAGTAGAACCAGCAAAATAAATAAGTTTAGTAGAATAACAGGTAGACCAATACGAGTCGAATAATTAGGAGAGATATCATGGAGTGGACACAAATTTTTATTCCCATAGTATGCAGTTTTGCTATCACGGTGGCGGTGATGCCGATGTTTATCGGTTATTTCCAAATGAAAAAGCAAGGACAAACAACGCGTGAAGATGGTCCAACTTGGCATAATGTGAAAACAGGCACGCCAACGATGGGCGGTTTAGTATTTCTAGTTGCAAGTTTTATCACGGCATTATTAGTAGGGCTATGGAAACAAGAACTCACTCCGTCTTTACTGATTATTTTATTCATTTTAGTGCTGTATGGGTTATTAGGCTTTTTAGATGATTTTATCAAAGTTTTTAAAAAAAGAAATATGGGTCTAAATTCTCGTCAAAAATTGATCGGTCAAATTATTGGCGGTTTAGTGTTTTATTTTGTTTATCGTTCTGAAGGCTTGCCAGATACACTAGATTTATTTGGTGTTGTGACCTTGCCATTAGGGATTTTTTATGGTGTATTTGTCATTTTTTGGTTAGTTGGTTTTTCAAATGCAGTAAACTTAACGGATGGAATCGACGGATTAGTCGCAGGATTAGGGACGATTTCATTTGGTACTTATGCAATTATTGCATGGAAACAGCAGCAATTTGATGTTGTGATCATCTGCTTGAGTGTGATCGGTGGTTTATTAGGATTCTTTCCTTATAATAAAAAACCGGCTAAGATTTTTATGGGTGATGTCGGTTCACTAGCTTTAGGTGGATTATTAGCAGCTATCTCTATTATTTTACGACAAGAATGGACCTTGTTATTGATTGGTCTCGTTTATGTGTGCGAAACAGCTAGTGTTATTTTACAGGTTACATCATTTAAATTATTCGGCAAACGGATTTTCAAAATGTCGCCGATCCATCACCATTTTGAAATGTGTGGTTGGTCTGAATGGAAGATCGATATTGTTTTCTGGTTGACAGGTGCCGTTTGTTCAGCTATTACATTGTGGATTATTTTTTAGAGATATGATCAAAGGGTTAAAGTGGTACTAGCATCCAGAAGCAGTCTTTAGAAAAATAGATAATCTTCGAATGGAACAAAAGGCGTCCCACTTTCAGATTCCTAATTTTTTACAAGACTAATCGCTTCTTTCGGCTTTTCTATGTGTCTAGCATCCAGAAGCAGTCTTTAGAAAAATAGATAATCTTCGAATGGAACTAAAAGCGTTCCACTCTCAGATTCCTAATTTTTTACAAGACTAACCGCTTCTTTCAGCTTTTCTAAAGATAAGGAGAATTTATAATGAAAAAGATAACAGATTATGAAAACAAAAAAGTCCTTGTTCTTGGGCTTGCTAAGAGTGGTGTTAGTGCTGCGAAGTTGTTGCATGAACTAGGCGCACTAGTAACGGTTAACGACTTTAAACAATTTGATCAAAACCCAGAAGCCCAAGATTTATTAACCTTGGGTATTCGTGTTGTTACAGGTGGTCATCCAATTGAACTTTTAGATGAGGATTTTTCTTTGATTGTAAAAAATCCAGGTATTCCGTATACAAATCCCTTAGTAGAGAAAGCTTCAAAGATGAATTTGCCTATTCTTACTGAAGTAGAATTAGCTTATCAAATTGCAGAATGTCCAATTATCGGTATTACTGGGACAAACGGTAAAACTACCACAACGACAATGATTGGCTTACTCTTAAACGCGGATCGAAAAACGGGAACTGCTCGTTTGGCAGGGAATATTGGGTACCCAGCAAGTGAAGTTGCTGAAGAAGCTAGTAAATCAGATGATATCGTTATGGAATTATCAAGCTTTCAATTAATGGGAATCGAAACATTCCGTCCGAAAATAGCTGTGATCACGAATATATATGAAGCGCATTTAGATTATCATGGTTCTAGAGATGAGTATGTCAAGGCGAAGTGGGCAATACAAGAAAATATGCAAGCCGATGACTTTATTGTTTTAAACTGGAATCAAGAAGAACTACAAGAATTAAGCAAAACAACGAAAGCTGCAATTATTCCTTTTTCAACAAAAGAAAAAGTTACGGGTGCCTACCTTGCTGATGGACAATTGTATTACAAAGATGAAGCAATCATGAAAGCAGATGAATTAGGTGTACCAGGAAGTCACAATATTGAAAATGCCTTGGCAGCAATCGCTGTGGCAAAATTAAAAGGTGTTTCAAACGAAGTGATTAGGCAAACATTGATGATTTTTACTGGAGTTCCGCATCGTACTCAGTATGTTGGCGAATTAGCAGGACGTAAATTTTACAATGATTCAAAAGCAACAAATATACTTGCAACGGAAATGGCTTTAAGTGGATTTGACCACTCTTCGCTGATTCTATTAGCTGGCGGTTTAGATCGAGGAAACAATTTTGACGAGTTAGTTCCTTCATTAAAAGGGATAAAAGCCATCATGCTTTTCGGAGAAACAAAAGATAAATTACACAAAGCAGCAATTGAAGCAGGAATCCCAACAATACAATTAACAGAAAATGTCCAAACAGCAGTTAGTGAAGCCTATGATTTTTCCGAAAAAGATGATACTATTCTATTATCGCCTGCGTGTGCCAGTTGGGATCAATATCCTAATTTTGAGCTACGCGGAGAAGCGTTTATTCAAGCGATGCACCAGCTAAAAGACATAGAAAAGTGAGATAATTATGAAAATATTAATAACTGGCGGCGGAACAGGCGGACACATCTATCCTGCTTTGGCTTTCGTTAATTATGTAAAAAAAATCGAACCAAATACTGATTTCATGTACGTGGGAACAGAAATAGGCTTGGAAAGTCAAATTGTACCTAAATACAACATCCCGTTTAAAACGATTAAAATCCAAGGATTTCGTCGATCACTTAGTCCACAAAATATCAAAACGGTTTATCTTTTTCTCAATAGTATTGGCAAAGCCAAAAAAATCATTAAAGACTTTCAACCAGATGTTGTAATCGGAACGGGTGGTTATGTATCAGGTTCAGTTGTATATGCGGCAAAACAATTAAAGATACCAACGATTGTGCATGAGCAAAACAGTATACCAGGTATGACAAACAAATTTTTAAGTAAGTATGCAACTAAAGTTGCTATTTGCTTTCCAGATGTAGCTGAATATTTTCCTAAAGATAAAGTAGTATTAACTGGAAATCCACGAGCTCAAGAAGTTGTGATGATTGAAAAAACAGATATCCTAAAAGAGTATGGCTTAGATCCTAACAAGAAAACTGTGGTCATTTTTGGTGGAAGCCGTGGTGCTTTGAAAATCAATCAAGCATTTATTGAAGCATTGCCTCTTTTTGAACAAAGAGATTACCAAGTACTTTATGCATCGGGAGAGCGATATTATAAAGAATTACAAGAAACAGTAAATCTTTCCGAAAAGAAATTGACAAACATAAGCATTCGGCCTTATATTGATAAAATGGCAGAAGTTTTAGCGGCTGCGGATTTAATGGTTGGACGAGCAGGCGCAACGTCTATAGCAGAATTTACAGCGTTGGGCTTGCCAGCGATTTTAATTCCCAGTCCATATGTTACAAATGACCATCAGACAAAGAATGCTCAAAGTCTGGTTAAATCTGGAGCGGTTGAAATGATTGCTGATCAAGAACTTACTGGTCTTAAATTAGCGACCGAAGTCGATGGGATTTTGTTGGATGAAACACGTCATCAAGCGATGGCGACAGCTTCTAAACAAGAAGGGATTCCTGATTCTGCTGAAAGACTTTATAAAGTGGTAAAAGAAATTATTTGATAGGGGGTGTAAAAGATTAGTAAGAAAAAAGAGGGTTCAAAAGGACCAGAAGAGATACAGGTCGATCCTGTAGAACTTCCAGATGAACAAAACCTGACTCCTTGGCAAAAAGAAAATTTAGAGTATTTGAAAACACAAGGCGATCAGCCGATATGGAATTCTTCTAAAGAAACTGATGAAACAGAGACAGCGTTGGAAGAAAACGAAACAGTAGCAGAAGAATCTGCTTCGGAAAATCCCGAAACAGAAGAGAAACAAAAAAAAACTTACGAATCTTTTGCAGACCGCTTACCAAAAATAAAAGAAGTGCGCAATAAACGACTGTATCGACGACTGACATTAATCGTTTCTGTCTTTTTGATTGCAATAGTCATTGTGCTCTATTTTGTTTCGCCACTTAGTAAGTTAGGGAGTATTAGCGTGACGGGAAGTGAAGCTGTAGATAGCCAGAAGATCATTGTGCAATCTAAGCTAGAAAAAGGTAAGAGCTTATGGGAGCAATTTGGCGACAGAAAAATTTATGAAGAAAAAATCGAGCGTCAACTACCACGTGTGAAAAAAGCAACGATCTCATTGAACGGAATCAATTCATTCAATATCAAAATCGAAGAGTATAAAGTAGTTGCTTTAGAATCTGCCAATAATGTTTTCCATCCAATTTTAGAAAATGGAAAAATTTTACCAGAAGAAATGAAAGCACCTGTGAGTGGTATGCCTGTTTTTCAAAACTTTAAAGACCAAGCGATCATTAAAAACTTAATGAATTCTTATAATAAACTTCCTGAGGATTTGAAGCAAAATATCTCAGAAATTCGTTATGCGCCTTCTAATGCAAACAAAGAATTGATTAATCTTCATATGAAAGACGCAAATGAAGTGATCGTAAATATCTCTCAATTAGAGGAGAAAATGGCGTATTACAGCAAGGTAGCAAGTCAAATGGAGAAGCCGGGAATCATCGATATGGAAGTCGGTATTTTCTCATATCCTTTTAATAATGAGGCGACTGAAGAAAGTGTAGAAGAATCTTCACAGGCGGTAGAATAAAGTTAAGAAAAATAAAAGAATAAAATAGTAGAATCTGCTTTCTAAAAAGCCTATGTTTATGGTAAAATTGAAAGAAGTGAGTATTCATAAAAAATATATATGTAAAAGGGCATTTTATGCCCGCATACATATTGGAATTAATAGGAGGAGGAACCCCATTCATGGCAAAGACAGGAATGTATGTAGGCCTTGATATTGGTACAACGTCAGTAAAAGTTGTAGTGGCTGAGTTTATTGAAGGTCAAATGAATATCATTGGCGTAGGAAACGCAAAATCTGATGGATTAAATCGAGGGATCATTGTCGATATCGATAAAACAGTAAATGCGATTCAAAGAGCAGTAAGACAAGCAGAAGAAAAAGCGGGAATTCAAATTAAAAGTGTGAATGTGGGGTTACCAGCAAACTTACTTGAAGTTGAAAATTGTCAAGGGATGATCGCTGTTAGTAGTGAGTCAAAAGAAATCACTGATGAAGATGTAAGAAACGTAGCATCGGCAGCTCTGGTTCGTTCAACTCCTCCTGAACGTCAAATCGTGGCCATCTTACCACAAGAATTTACGGTAGATGGATTTGAAGGGATTAAAGATCCTAGAGGAATGATTGGCGTTCGCTTAGAAATGTTCGGAGTGGTTTTCACAGGTCCGAAAACAATTATCCATAATACAAGAAAATGTGTTGAAAAAGCTGGTTTGACGGTGAATGAATTAGTCATCATGCCGTTAGCATTAACAGAGACAGTTCTTTCAGACGGTGAAAAAGACTTTGGAACGATCGTCATTGATATGGGTGGCGGACAAACAACGACTTCTGTGATGCATGATAAGCAATTGAAGTTTACACATGTGAATCAAGAAGGTGGCGAATTTGTCACTAAAGATGTTTCTATCGTTTTGAATACATCATTCAATAACGCTGAAGCATTGAAAATCAACTATGGTGATGCGTATCCTGAAAGAACATCAGTTAGCGAAGAATTTCCGGTTGATGTGATCGGTAAATCTGAACCTGTAAAAGTGGATGAACGTTATCTTTCAGAAGTAATCGAAGCAAGAGTTGAACAAATCTTTAAAAAGTCTAAAGAAGTGCTAGACGAAATCGATGCTTTAGAACTTCCAGGCGGAGTAATCTTAACTGGTGGTGGCGCAAGCCTTCCAGGTGTGGTTGACTTAGCACAGGAAATTTTTGATGCGAGTGTGAAATTATATGTGCCTAATCATATGGGGTTACGTAACCCAGTCTTTACAAATGTGATCAGTATCGTAGAATATTCTGCTCAACTAAATGACATTTATCATATTGCAAAAGGTGCGATTCCTGGCGAGAAGATCAAATCATCACAACCAATCGCCGTTCAACAAGAAGTACAATATGATACTTATGCAGAGACACCACAAGATGATTACAATGATTCTGAAATACATGAATCTGGTGAAAAAGTTACTGGCAAGATCAAAGACTTCTTCTCAAACATTTTTGACTAACAATTAAAACAGGAGGAAACGATACTATGGAATTTTCTTTAGACAATAACATTAACAATGGCGCTGTCATCAAAGTTATCGGTGTAGGCGGCGGCGGTGGTAATGCTGTTAACCGTATGATCGATGAAAACGTTAAAGGCGTAGAATTTATCGCGGCCAATACAGATGTACAAGCCCTTAAAAACTCAAAAGCAGAAACAGTGATCCAACTTGGACCTAAATATACACGTGGTTTAGGTGCTGGATCACAACCAGAAGTCGGTCAAAAATCAGCAGAAGAAAGTGAACAAGTTCTTTCAGATGCCTTACAAGGTGCAGATATGATCTTTATCACAGCTGGTATGGGCGGCGGAACAGGAACTGGAGCAGCTCCTGTAGTTGCTAAAATCGCAAAAGAACTAGGCGCTTTAACAGTAGGTGTTGTTACGAGACCATTTAGCTTTGAAGGACCAAAACGTGGACGCTTTGCTGCTGAAGGAATCGCTCTTTTAAAAGAAAATGTTGATACGTTATTGATCATTTCAAATAATCGTCTATTAGAAGTTGTAGATAAAAAGACACCAATGCTAGAAGCATTCCGTGAAGCAGATAATGTTTTACGTCAAGGTGTACAAGGGATTTCAGATTTGATCACAGCACCAGGGTATGTTAACTTGGATTTTGCTGATGTGAAAACAGTTATGGAAAACCAAGGAACTGCTTTGATGGGAATTGGTGTTGCTAGCGGTGAAGATCGTGTGATCGAAGCAACTAAAAAAGCTATTTCTTCTCCATTATTAGAAACATCTATTGATGGTGCAGAACAAGTATTATTAAATATCACTGGTGGATTGGATATGACCTTATTTGAAGCACAAGATGCATCAGATATCGTAACTAGTGCTGCAACAGGTGATGTGAATATTATCTTAGGTACTTCTATCAATGAAGATTTAGGTGATGAAATTCGTGTTACAGTTATTGCAACAGGAATCGATCCTTCTAAAAAAGATCGCAAATCACAACGTCAACATAGACCTACTCAAATCCAAACGGTACAACAAGCGCCAGTATTGGATATGGAGCAATCAAAACCTGCTCCATCACAACCACAACCTCAAGAAGAAACAAGTGCTTTTGGAGACTGGGATATCCGTCGTGAGCAAAACGTACGACCTAAAGTCGAAGATACAACATTTGAAAATGTTGAAAAGAAAGATTTTGAAACATTTCATCGTGAAGAGCCATCACAAAACAATGACGATGAGTTAAACACACCACCATTTTTCCGTAGAAAAAGATAGGAGCGACTTTTGATCATGCTAGTTGATAATTTAGAAAAAATAAATCAAGAAATTCAGCTGGCATGCCAAAAAGCTTCACGGTCAGACAATGATGTAACAATGATTGCTGTGACTAAGTCAGTGGAAAAAGAGATCGCCAAGGAGCTTGCTGAACTTGGTGTTGAGAATATGGCTGAGAACCGAGTCGACAAATTACTAGAAAAAAAAGCGGCACTTGAAAATTTTTCATCTATTAAGTGGCATTTGATTGGTAATTTACAGCGTAGGAAGGTAAAATCAATAATAAATAAGATAGATTATTTTCACGCTTTGGACAGTTTGAAATTAGCACAAGAAATCCAAAAACGAGCAGAAAAGCAAATTTCCTGTTTTGTTGAGGTGAATGTAACCGGTGAAGAAAGTAAACATGGATTCAAATCAGAGGAAGTACTTGATTTTATCCATCAGCTAGCTGAGTTTGATCGAATCAAAATCATAGGATTAATGACTATGGCTCCGTTAGATGCTTCTGAACCAGTTCTTCATGAAGTATTTTCTAAGCTAAAAAAACTGCAATCAGCAATAAATAATCAGCATCTGTCATATGCACCATGTACAGAGCTTAGCATGGGAATGAGTAACGATTTCCCGATTGCTATTGAAGAAGGTGCAACTTTTGTACGAATCGGAACAGCATTATTCAGAGGTGCGTAAAGGAGGGGAATCTATGTCAATTTTTAGTAAAAATGCGTTATCGAGCTTTTTTGGATTATCTGGTGAAGATGAATATGATAATTATGATGAATATGAAGAGCAAAAGGTAGTGAATGAACAACCAAGACAGACGGTTCGACAAACACAAGCACAGGTACAAAGACCGGCTGCTACTGAGCCTTTAACCGAAAAACCATCTGCTCGTTATCGTTCAACAGAAACGCATCAAGATAAGAAAGAAAGCCGTCAGGAAACAGCATTTAATGAACAAAAGGTTGTCTCCATGCGTAGTTCTAATAACTCAAGTTCAAAACGTTCGCAAGATACACATAGCGCAGGTAGACCAGGGAAAATTACGATTATTGAACCAAGGGTTTATTCTGAAGCAATGAATATTGCTAAACATATTATCGCAAGTGATGCTGTATTGATTAATTTTCATTTAGTGGAAGAAAATCAAGCAAGAAGAATTGTTGATTTTCTAACAGGAACGGTTTATGCATTAGATGGAGATATTCAACGTGTAGGCGATGAAATTTTTCTATGTACACCATCAAACATTGAAATTGATAGCGCAACGGCTCAATCATTAGCGAAGAAACAAATGTTTGATTTCTAGTCAGGAGGTAATGATTATCGCTCTATTTATATATTTATTATATAAGGCTGTTCAAATTTATTCAGGACTTTTAATCATTTATGCATTGTTATCTTGGTTTCCAGGAGCCTACGATTCTACATTTGGTCGTTTGATTGCAAGAATTTGTGAACCTTACTTAAGCATATTTGACCGATTAAATTTGAGAATAGGCATGGTAGGTTTTAATGTAATGATTGCAATCATTGTATTAAATTTAGCTGCTAGTGCACTGGGACGGATTTTACAATCAATCATGTATTAATAAAAGAAAGGATGATTTATCTGTGAACGCAAATGTGTACCAACATTTTCGAAAAGATGAGCATCCTTTTATTGATTCTGTTGGTGATTGGTTGGAACAGGTTGAAAGTCAGTATGCTCCTTATTTATCTGACTTTTTAGATCCTAGGCAAGCTTATATTTTAGAAACATTGATACGACAAAATAGTGAGCTTGAGTTCCAATTTTACGGTGGATATGAACAAGCTGAGCGGAGACGCTGTCTGATTTTTCCAGATTACTATGAACCAAAAGAAGAGGATTTTGAAGTAGAATTACTTGAAATCGTTTATCCTGCAAAATTTTCTACCTTATCTCATGGTAAAGTACTAGGAACCCTAGTTAATACAGGGATCAAGCGTGAATATTTTGGTGATATTATTTCTGATGGTGAGAGATGGCAAGTATTTGTTGCGAAAGAAGTAGCAAATTTTGTTATAACTCAGGTAGAGAAAATCGGGAAAATTTCAGTAAGACTAGAAAAAAGAAACTATACAGAGATCATTCTTCCAAAAGATGATTGGTCACACGAGCGAACTACAATAAGTTCACTACGTCTGGATAATTTAATCTCTAGCGTATATAATATATCTAGACAGAGATCAAAACAGTTGATCGAATCTGGAAAAGTTAAAGTGAATTGGACGGAGAATATCAGACCAGATTTCTTAGTAGACTTACTAGATATCGTGTCGATTAGAGGGTTTGGCCGAATTCAAATCCAAGAGTTAGAGGGGAAGACGAAAAAGGACAAGTTTCGTTTGTTATTGGGAGTTCTACGAAAATAATCCAAAGAGGTGAAGGAATATGGCATTAACTCCATTAGATATTCAAAATAAGAATTTCTCTACGAAAATGAGAGGTTACAATCAAGACGACGTCGATGATTTTTTAGATCAAGTAACAAAAGACTATGAAGATTCACTTCAAAAAACACGTGAGCTTGAAAAATCATTAAAACATGCTGAAGAAAAATTGCAATATTTCAATGAATTGAAAGATGCATTGAATCAATCAATTATTGTGGCTCAAGATACTGCAGACAAAGTGAAAACAAGTGCGAACAAAGAATCAGAGGTAATCGTAACTTCTGCTGAAAATACAGCAAATGAAATGATTTCTTCTGCTGAAAAACGTTCAAGTAATCTAATTACTTCTGCCGAAGAAAAAGCCAAAGAAATTCTAACAGATGCAACGGACCGTGCTCGTCAATTAGCAGCTGAAACAGATGATCTGAAGAAGAAAACACGTGTCTTCCATCAACGTTTAAGCTTAATGTTAGAAGCGCAATTAGAGCAAGTGAAAAGTGAAGAATGGAATGAATTATTAAAACCATTCTCAAGTTATGTAAGTGACTCACATACTGTTATCAAAGAAGTCTTAGCAGGTGAACTTGATAATAGAGATGATGTAGTTGTTGAGACAACACTAACTGAAGAAGAACCAACTACAATAGATGAACCAACATTAGAAAAAGTAGCAATGGATCCAAAAGCAATGTTAGATCTTTTAAATAAAGATCCTAAATAATTTTGTAAAGAAATAGAACAGAAAAGTCAATAACCATTCTTTTAGCGAGTCAATGATAGTGAAAGTTTGACAGACCCTGGTATTGAAAAGATCCTCTATTTTACTCAAGTTTGAATCAAGTAAAACTTGACGAGTGATTTCGTTAACAATTAACAGAGGAAATAATTGAGTTGATCGATTATTTTAAATTTGGGTGGTAACGCGAGTACTTTCGTCCCTTGGGATGAAGGTACTTTTTGCTGTGAATCACCACGATTGGCTCCGCCAGAGTGGATGATGAACAGTACTTGGCGACTGCAAGGAGCGAAGTAACCATACTAGGAATCACCAAAAGCTTAAGACAAAAAATATAGAAAAATGATCTAATGAATGAAAGTCTTAAGAATTGAAGGACCATGACTGGCTCCGCCAGAGTAGATGATGAACAGTACTTGGCGACTGCAAGGAGCGAAGTAACCTCACCAAAATGTCTGATGAAAAACAAAGCAAGTGATCCGGTTTAGACTATATTTCATTTATTAGCAGCATGGCTTATTAATCAATCGTTACAAAAGAAAGCGAGGAAATAAAAATGAAAATGAAAGAAACATTACAGTTGGGGAAAACAGCTTTTCCAATGCGTGGGAATCTGCCAAACCGCGAAGTAGAGTGGCAAAAAGATTGGGAAGAACAAAAAATCTATGAAAAACGTCAAAAATTAAACGAAGGCAAACCAACATTTGTCCTTCATGATGGACCTCCGTATGCAAATGGAAATATCCATTTGGGTCATTCATTAAACAAAATCAGTAAAGATATCATTATCCGTTCAAAATCTATGTCTGGGTTCCGCTCACCATATGTTCCAGGTTGGGATACACATGGATTGCCGATCGAACAAGTACTGACAAATAAAGGGATCAAAAGAAAAGAAATGACATTAGCGGAGTACCGTGAAAAATGTGAAGAATATGCACGTTCGCAAGTAGACACACAACGTGCTGATTTCAAACGCTTAGGTGTTGCTGGAGATTGGGAAAATCCTTATGTTACATTGGACCCATCATACGAAGCAGCTGAGATTCGCGTATTTGGAAAAATGGCTGAAAAGGGCTATATCTACAAAGGATTAAAACCCATTTATTGGTCTCCATCAAGTGAGTCATCTTTGGCAGAAGCTGAAATTGAATATAAAGATGTGAAATCACCATCTATTTATGTGGCATTTAAAGTAGTTGATGGAAAAGGTCTTTTAGATACAGATACTTCATTGATCATCTGGACAACAACACCTTGGACATTGCCTGCCAACCTAGGTATTTCAGTAAATCCAACTTATCAATATGTAGTAGTGAAAGCATACGGTAAAAAGTATGTAGTGGCAAAAGACCTTTTAGAAACAGTGAAAGAAGCAATTGGCTGGGATGAAGTTGAGATTTTAGAAACAATTTCTGGTAAAGATATGGACTATATGACAGCACAACATCCATTCTATGATCGCACATCTCTAGTGATGTTAGGTGATCACGTAACATTAGATGCTGGTACTGGATTAGTTCATACGGCTCCTGGACATGGTGAAGATGACTATATCGTGGGTAAAAAATATAATCTAGATGTTCTTTCACCTGTGGATAATCGTGGTGTGTTTACGGATGAAGCACCAGGTTTTGAAGGGATTTTTTATGATAAAGCAAATTCAATGATTACAGCGTTACTTGATGAAAAAGATGCGCTATTAAAATTAGATTTCTTTACACATAGTTATCCACATGACTGGCGTACAAAGAAACCAGTTATTTATCGAGCAACACCACAATGGTTTGCCTCAATCGATAAGTTCCGTCAAAATATCTTAGACGAAGTAGAAAAAGTTGACTGGATTCTTCCTTGGGGAAAAACACGTTTATATAATATGATTCGTGACCGTGGTGACTGGGTTATTTCTCGTCAACGTGCGTGGGGCGTACCATTACCGATTTTCTATGCTGAAAATGGCGAAGCAATCATTACGCCGGAAACAATTGATCATGTAGCGAATCTTTTTGCTGAGCATGGATCGAATGTCTGGTTCAAACGTGAAGCAAAAGAGTTATTACCGGAAGGATTCACACATCCAGGTTCTCCAAATGGTGAATTTACGAAAGAAAATGATATCATGGATGTTTGGTTTGATTCTGGTTCTTCACATGAGGCTGTCTTGCGTGAACGTCCAGAACTAACTTTCCCAGCTGATATGTATCTAGAAGGCTCTGATCAATACCGTGGTTGGTTTAATTCAAGTATTACAACAAGTGTAGCGATCAACGGAGTAACGCCTTATAAAGCTGTATTATCCCAAGGATTTACCTTGGACGGTGAAGGTCGCAAAATGAGTAAATCATTGGGGAATACGATTTTACCAGATAAAGTAATCAAACAAATGGGTGCAGATATTCTACGCCTGTGGGTAAGTAGTGTGGATTATGAAGCGGATGTGCGTGTTTCGATGGACATCTTGAACCAAGTCTCAGAAGTTTACCGTAAAATCCGTAATACAATGCGTTTCTTATTAGCAAACACAAGTGATTTTGAGCCTAAAGAACACACTGTTGCTTATGAAGAATTACGTTCTGTGGATAAATATATGGTTGTCCGTTTAAATCAAGTGATTCAAGAAATTCGTGAAAAAGGCTATGAAAAATATAATTTCATGCAAATTTATCGTTCAGTAATGAACTTTTTAACGGTTGATCTATCGTCATTCTATTTAGATTTTGCCAAAGATGTTGTTTACATTGAAGCCGAAGATAATTATCAACGTCGTTGCATGCAGACCGTGTTCTATCAAACGGCTGTTGCTCTAACAAAGCTTTTAACGCCAATTATCCCGCATACTTCTGAGGAAATCTGGAGCTTCTTGAAAGAAGAAGAAGACTACGTTCAATTAGCTGAATTCCCTGGATATAAGGAGTTTGCCAATCAGCAAGAGTTATTAGATACTTGGGCTGCGTTTATGGACTTTAGAGATAATGTTTTAAAAGCGTTAGAAGAAGCACGTAATTCTAAATTGATCGGTAAATCATTAGAAGCGAAAGTGACGGTTTATCCTAATGAACAAATCCATGAGTTATTAACAGCTGTTGATGCAGATATTGCTCAATTATTGATTGTTTCTGGTTTTGAGGTTGCGGCTAAAACGGCAGAAGTTCCTGAAAATGTGGAAAAATTCGATGATATGTCGATTCTTGTGGAAAAAGCAGCGGGTGAAACCTGTGACCGTTGTCGTGCTGTACGCACAGATGTTGGTGAAGATGAAAAATTACCACATTTATGTGCGCGTTGCGCTGCAATTGTTGAAGAAAATTATCCAGAAGCTGTGGCAGAAGGATTTGAAGACTAATAAAAAAGGAACTCTGGAAATTTTCCAGAGTTCTTTTTTATTAATCTAATTTTCCACGTTCACGGTACCAGATATCTGGTTGCCAATCCCAGGTAAATCCATCTTTTTCTAGCAAATCAAACGAAGCATCAGGACCCATAGAGCCTGCCGCATAGTTAGGGAAATCGACAGATGTTTTGTCCCAAGCTTGACGAATGATATCAACGATGCGCCAAGATTGAGCAACTTCATCCCAATGAGAGAAGTTGGTTCCATCACCATTTAAACTGTCCAATAATAATTTTTCATAGGCTTCTGGACTGTTCCCTGTTGTTTCTGCACTATGACGATAATCTAATTTGACTGGTGTCGTCGTGAAGCCTTGACCAATCTCTTTTCCATTTAATGTCATAGAAAATCCTTCTGTTGGTTGAATATAGATCGTTAAGACATTTGGTGGCAAATCTGTTTTTTCACCACATTTGTCGATGTCGTCTTTAAAAACATTGACTGGTACTTGTTTGAAGACAATATTGATTCGTGTTCCTTTTTCAGTTAGACGTTTCCCAGTACGGATGTAGAAAGGAACGCCTGACCAGCGGAAGTTATCGATCAAGAATTTACCTGCAACGAATGTTTCTATTTGTGAGTGTTCATCAACATTTGGTTCTTCACGATAACCAACAAATTGCTGATCATCTAATTTTCCTTCACCATACTGACCACGAACAAAATTCTCCAAAGCTTCTTTTTCTGAATACAAGCGGATTGCTTGTAAGGCTTTGACCTTTTCTGCGCGGATTTCTGCTTCTGAGAAAGCGACAGGTGGTTCCATTGCTAATAATGCAACAACTTGTAAAATGTGGTTTTGAACCATATCTTTTAAGGCACCACTGTGATCATAATAGCCACCACGATCTTCAACACCAAGACTTTCTGCAAAAGTGATTTGAACATTATCGATATAGCGATTATTCCATTGTGATTCGAAAATGTTATTGGCAAAACGAATCGCAGAGATATTTTGAATCATTTCTTTACCTAAGTAATGATCGATTCTAAAGATATCTTTTTCTGGGAAAACAGCACGAATTTCTTCATTTAGTTGGTAAGCAGAAGCATAATCAGCACCAAACGGTTTTTCGATAACTAAACGATCAAAACCGTTATCTGTTAGGATTTTTTGTGATTTTAAATGTTGAACGATCGTTCCAAAAAATTGTGGGGCCATAGCTAAGTAGTAAATGTGATTACCGCCTAAATCGTATTTGTCATTTAAAGTATCGGATAATTTTTTTAACGTATCGTAGTGCTCAGAGTCATTGACATTGTGTGCTTGATAATAGAAGTGACTTGAAAAGGCATCAGCTTCTTCTTTTGTCGGATTTAAGTCTTTGATCGTTTCACGAACGATTTCGCGGTAGTAATCATCAGACCATTCTCTTCTTGCTGTGCCGATCACAGCAAAATGTTCAGCCAAATTGCCTTTACGATATAACCGGAATAAAGAAGGATATAATTTTCTTTTGGCTAAATCACCAGTGCCGCCAAATATAGTAAATAGAGCTATTTTTTCATTCATTTCATTTCCCCGCTTTCATAATGGAGGTTGTGACAGAATTTTTTCTGAAACCACCAGTTCTTATAATTTATCCACAAAAATAGTGCTTGCTGCTTTATAACTAATCGCTAACTTCTTTGTTTCGTTACTTATGCTGATTGGACCTTCGTAAGCTGCAATATCATTGATCGTGTATTCTTCATGAATTTGCAGATCAATCGAAACAAGATAATCCAATAAATCTTTTTCATCTAAAACGCGAGCAATACGAATCGTAGTTCCAACAGGATAGTCGATTAACGTTTGACGTTTTTCTTCGTGGACTGGCTGATCATCTCCGGGGATGACACCGCCATGAGGACAAAATTTGGGTTGATCCAAATAAGCAGATAAACGATTTGCTAACGTTTGAGAGGTAACATGTTCCAAGACTTCCGCCTCATCATGAACTTCATTCCATGAGTAGTTTAAGTGTTCAACTAAAAATACTTCCCATAAGCGATGCTTACGAATCAGTGTACTTGCTTTTTTCAAACCTGACTCGGTTAATTGAACACCTTGATAGGGTGAATGTTCGACCAATTTTTCTTTTACTAATTTTGAAATCATTTCGCTGACAGAAGCTGCTGAAACATCTAAGCCCGCGACGATTTGTTTATTGTTGATTTTATTTTCATCGCCACCTAATTCAAAAATCAGTTTTAGGTAGTCTTCGCGATTTGGGGTCATATCGTTCATCCTTTCAAAGAAGCCATCAGCATAAGTTTATCAGAAAATTGTTTTTTTGACCATTTAATAATATGTTAATCTTGAAAAAAATGTGTGTTTGACTTTTTGAATCTACAAATAGGGAACAAACACTTGATTGATAACGTTTTCTCGGTTTTTTTGGCTTACATTTTAGTTTAAATTGGTGAGTACAGGATTATAAAAAAATGGATTGTTAAAATAGAATTAGAATTTTTGAGCAATGAGAACACCAGTTGATCAACGTTTTATATAATAGAACAAGACTTTTAAGTGAACTTTGCTTTATAATGAAAGTATCATCTTCGAGGAGCGGACAAAATATGAAACAAAACCAATACATTTTATCGATAGATCAAGGAACAACGAGTTCAAGAGCAATCATTTTCAATCATGATGGACAGGAAGTTGCCAAAGCCCAAAAGGAGTTTACTCAGTATTTTCCAAACCCTGGTTGGGTCGAGCATGACGCTAATGAAATTTGGAATTCAGTTCAGTCTGTGATTGCAGATGTGCTGATCGAATCAAAGTTAAAGCCTGCTCAAATCAAAGCAATTGGGATCACGAATCAACGTGAAACAACGGTTGTTTGGGATAAACAGACAGGCGAACCGATTCACCGGGCCATTGTTTGGCAATCTAAGCAAACAAATGAATTAGCAGATGAACTGAAAGAAAATGGTCATCAAGAGTTTATTCAAAAACGAACAGGCTTGATCATTGATTCTTATTTTTCTGCAACTAAAGTAAAATGGCTGCTGGAGAATGTCAAAGATGCCAAAGTAAAAGCACAAGCTGGACAACTATTATTTGGTACGATCGATACCTGGCTATTGTGGAAACTGACGGGTGGGAAAGTACATAAAACAGATTACACGAATGCTAGTCGAACGATGCTATTTAATATTCATTCATTAGATTGGGATCAGGATATCTTGGATATTCTGGGTGTTCCAAGAATGATGTTGCCGCAAGTATGCTCAAATGCAGAAATCTATGGTTATACGGAAGACTATCATTTTTATGGAGAAAATATCCCGATTGCTGCAATGGCTGGTGATCAGCAGGCGGCGCTCTTTGGTCAGGCGGCTTTTGAAAAAGGAATGGTTAAAAATACGTATGGCACAGGTGCATTTATTGTGATGAACACAGGGGAGCAAGCAATTTTATCTGATAATGGTTTATTGACTACGATCGGTTATGGAATAGATGGCAAAGTCAATTATGCTCTAGAAGGAAGTATTTTTGTGGCAGGCTCTGCCGTTCAGTGGTTACGCGATGGATTGAAATTGATTGAAAAAGCTGAGGATTCAGAAGCATTAGCAAATCAAGTCACAGATTCGGACGGTGTGTATGTTGTACCAGCCTTTACGGGGTTGGGAGCGCCATTCTGGGACCAGGAAGCCAGAGGAGCAGTTTTCGGTTTAACAAGAGGAACAACAAAGGAACACCTGATTCGTGCAACATTGGAGTCGATAGCCTATCAAACCGCTGATGTGATCAAAACGATGGAAAATGATTCTAAGATTACAATTAAGCGATTAAGAGCGGATGGCGGAGCTTCAAAAAATGATTTACTGATGCAGTTCCAAGCAGATATCATTGACAAACCAGTAGAAGCGGCTGATTTTTCTGAAACTACAGCTTTAGGTGTTGCTTATCTAGCTGGTTTAGCTGTTGGTTTTTGGCAAGATTTAGCAGAAATTAAAGCATTTGCTCATCATGGCAAACGATTTGAAGCACAAATCAACGATGCTAAGAGAACGGAACTGTATGATGGCTGGAAAAGAGCAGTTCAGGCAACGATGGCTTTTAAGCCGACAGAATAAAGCATGTGAGGAAGGTGCAGGATGATGACGTATCGACCCAAAGTTTGGCAAGATTCTGTAAATGATTATCAAGAAGTAGCTCCTGATGTACGTTTAAGTTCCTATATACAATCGTATTGGATTAGTTATACAGATTCATCTAGCCCGCCAAGTAGAGTCATTCCTGATTTGTGTTCCGACGTAATTGTGCAATTGAGCACTGAATTAGATGTTTTTCAGGTCAATATTTGCGGTCCCAGTACACACTTTTTTTATTCATATTCGGATCAGCCACTGATTTATTTTGGTATTCGGTATTATTTAGGCGGCATGTACCCTTTTTTAGGTCAGTCTTTTAAAGGGTTGAAAGATCAGTTGCTGGAGTTAGCTTTGTTTGAAAAAGGTATAGCGACGGATTTGATTGCATGTTTATCTGGGCAAGAGTCCCTTAGTGCTTTGATCGAGAGTGCAAATCTGTATTTTTTAGAACGTTTGAATCGTTTAACTGTAAAAAAAATCTCAGCACCAATCCAGACATTTTTTGAAGAACATTATCGAGGGATCAGCTATCCTGAAAGTATCGTGAGTAGTTCTTTATCTGAACGCACTTTACAACGTACATTTAGAGAAGAAACGGGTCTTTCACCGTATGAAGTATTTGATGTTTTACGTTTTCAAAAGGTTTACCAGGAATTGGTCAGTCGACCAACGATCGATCATCTGGACTTAGTCGAAAAATATGGTTTTTTTGATCAAGCACATTATTCTCGAAAATTAAAAAAGATGACGGGATTATCACCACAGTCAATTCGTCAGCATGTCGGAATTTTACAAGACAATATCTAAGCCTGCAACTATAATGGGGAAAAGAAATGGAGGGAATCAAAAATGAAACTAGATATGGTGGTAATCATTGTTGAATCGATGGAGGAAGCAATTTTATTTTATGAGCGATTTGGTTTTGAAGCTCTAGGAGAAAAAGAGGCTGATTATGTAGAACTGAATAACGAAGGAATGCGTATCTCACTAAATACCAAAAATATGATTGAAGGAATTTATGGTTATCCGCCAAAAAGTGCAGGGGATAAAATCGAATTAGCTTTTATTTGTGACTCTCCTGCAGAAATCGATCAATTATGCGAAAAAATGAAAGGGTTTGGCTATGAACTTTTTCGTGAACCTTGGCAGGCTTTTTGGGGTCAATATTACGCAATCATCAAAGACCCAGATGGTAATTTATTGAGCTTGTTTTGCAATGAGTAGAAGGGGGCAGCGAATGCAGGATAAAATTCAGTATTTAAAAGATGAAGCAAGAAAATGGCCAGGAGCTACAGTTGAGTATCGGGAAGATTGGGATTGCGATTATTTTGGCATTGAGAAGAAATGTTTTTGTATGCTTGGAACTAATAAAGCGGGTGATTGGGTGATGACCGTTAAAGGTGATCCCGCAGAAAATGAATTATTACGAGAACAATATTCAGACGTCGTTCCTGGATATTATGCTAATAAAACCCATTGGAATTCCTTTTTACTAGAAAATTCTTCTTTTACCGAAGAACAGTTAGCTCTATTTTTAAAAAAATCGTATCGGTTAGTTCTTGAAAAATTACCTAAGAAGGTTCAATTGAAGTATCAATAAACACAAAAAAGGCAAAGTCAAACGAATACTGTTGACTTTGCCTTTTTGCATTTATAGCAAAACTTAGCCTTCAATAATAGTTAATACTACATTGCCTTTTTTATGCCCCATTTCTACATATTCATGAGCTTGGGCTGTATTTGCAAGTGGATAGGTTTTATCAATCGTGGCTTTGAATTGCTCATTTTCAACTAATTCTTTAAGCAGGTTTAGATCATCTGTAAGTTCTTTGACCATGCCTTTGGAGACCGAGACAAATTTTCCATTTTGATCGGTCAGTTTTTTCGCTTGCGTTTTATTTAATTTTCCGACTGCATCAAAAACAATATCGTATGTTCTGTTTAGTGTGTTGAAGTCTTCTTTTGTGTAGTCGATCACGTTATTAGCGCCTAACGAGTGGACTAGATCAAAATTTTGAGCGCTACAAACGCCAGTAACATTTGCGCCAAAATAAACAGCAAGTTGTGTTGCTGCTGTGCCAACAGCTCCAGAAGCACCGTAAATCAATATTTTTTGATTAGGTTTTATGCCAGATTTTCTTAAAAAATGAAGAGCTGTTGTTCCACCGAAAGCTAAAGCAGCAGCATCTTCAAACGTAGCATTTTGTGGCATTAATGAAACAACACTATTTTCAGCCAAACAGATATACTCAGCATAACCGCCAAATTTCATGCCAGTCAAAGCAAATACAGCATCCCCTACTTTGAATTTTCTAACATTTTTGCCAACTGCTTCAATAACGCCAGAAAGTTCAGTTCCTAAGATTGGTTGTCTAGGACGTTTAAAGCCAAACATGATCTTCATGATTGGGCCATATTTTTTTGCTCCTCTAACGACACAATCACCAGAAGCCACAGTTGTAGCATGGATTTTTATTAGAATTTGATTATCTTTGGGTTTAGGCTTATCGACTTCTTGTAACTGAAGAACATCAGGTGCTCCATAGCCTGTGCAAATGATTGCTTTCATTTTTTTCCTCGATTCATTTAATGTTGTCTTACTGTCCTTTATAAGAAAAAACTTCTTCTAATGGTTGATTAAAAACTTTAGCGATTTTAAAGGCTAATTCTAAAGAAGGGGAGTACTTTTCCTGTTCTAATGAAATAATGGTTTGTCTAGTAACACCAACAGCATCTGCTAGAGCCTGCTGTGTCATTTCTCCATGCATAAATCGCTGTTTTCGGATGGAGTTGTTGATCAAAGACTTGCCCATAATTAATATCCTCTTTCATAATAAAAAATGTAAGAAGCATAGGAAATAACAGCTGAGACTAATACAGTGAGAGCTAAAATAGTAAACATTGTAGAAATCGGTTGATGGATTGCTAGAGCACCCATTGCTAAAAAGAAACCAGCTGCCATTAAAAAGCATAGGTTACGAACCGCTCTTAATTCAATCAAGCGATCTCGTTCATCAGAAATTGTTGGGGCTTTATTCTTACTCAATAGGTTATTGACAAGATTAAAGATAACCAATACAGCAATGTTTGTGATAACCAAAAAGAATAATAATGTTAAAAAGAAGCTTCCCCATAACGAAAGAGCATCGACCTGAATTGAATGCAGTTTATTTAAGTGACCTAAGTATAAATAAAAGAAAACTGCTACATTTGAAATAAGTAAAACTAGTGCTTTTTTTGATTGGTAAATCATGATGAACCTCCTAAATAATAGTTGTTTTGTTCAACCTATTTTAATTATTAAATACGCTAAAACCTCAAAAAGATGAACCCTTGGTGTGTAAATAGTTTCTGTTTGAGTATTTTATTTTTGTATAAATGTTTATTCAGGTTGTTAAAACGTTTATACATACAATAACACACAAAAAAAGTCGTGTCAAAACATTTTGACACGACTTTTTTAATTTTAACTATGCAAATACCAGTTGATTAATGTAATCACCCAAATATGTAATGGATAGAATACATAAAATAAATATTTAAAGAACGAATTATTGCTGCCTTTTTGACCGTTATATAAATGAATAAAAGGAATGACTGTCAGAAATAGAAATTCTGGATTTCCTTCAAGCTGTACTTTGATCATCTCAAAAGAATATTCGGGTAAACCAAGTAGAGGCATGATGATCAAAGGAATTGCCAAAATAAGATAAGAAATATTTCTTTTTTTCGCATGGTCTCTGAAGAAATAACTTAGTAGCATAAATGGTATAACCACAAGCCCGCCTTCTGCGGGAATCAAGCCTAAAGTAGTAACCGAGGTCAAAATAATTACTAAAAGTGTTGAGGTTATTTTAAAGAAAGGTTCCTTTATTCGTATAGCAAAATCGATTAGTGTTAAAATCGTCACACCAATAGCTAAGGTGAGAAAAATGTTATTGTAAGCATAATACATCGGCTCTTTGATGAGCAGAGTGTTGATCAAAGCATTACCTGTAAACATGATAGCAGCCCAACCGTAAAGACGCATTAAATATTTTTTTCGACTGCTTGTATAATGGAAGCCTTCGACTGCCATAAAGGCAAAAAATACAGCAACGCAGCGGGTCAACATATGGATCGGTGTACCGAATTGTGGTGGTAAAAGTGGAACAAGATGATCAAGTAGCATCAAGCCCATCATAATCAGTTTCAATTGATTTCCGTTCATTTTATTCTCCTAATTAATTGTTATTTTATTACTTTTTATAGTATAAAAAAAATAACTGTTTTTGGCGTGGGAATCAACGAACAATTGTCTTACAAAATTGAGAGTGAGAAGTAAGATGAACGTTTATTACAACAATTTACTTCTGATAGAAAAAAACAAATCAATCAGCATTTGAAGTCTCAAATGGTATTTCCATTACTTTAAAATTATGATAAGCTTGAGTATAGGTTGGTTAGCGATTAAAAAAGGAGAAAAAAATGAAAAAAACTGTATTATTTTATGGGGTATTGGTATTACTATTAGGAGGCTGTGCCGCAAAAAGTGAATCTGACTCTGCATCTAGCAGTTCAGTCAAAGAGGCAAGTGTATCCAGTACAACGAGTGAAAGCTCGACTAAGGAAGCGGAATCTACTACTAGTACAAAGAAGCGTAAATCAAAAAAAGTAAAGACACCTTCTAGTACAACTGAAAGTAGTAAGAAAGAAACAGTGAAACAAACAGAGGCAAATGGGCAGCTTTTTGTGCCTAATCCAGAAGAAGATGATGAAGAGGTTTATTATGAGTCATCAGGAGATGGGAACATATCAGCGTTTGTTCCAGATTATTCACAATATGATAAAGAACAAGTGATCAGCAAACTAGGGGAACCAAGTCAGATCATCACAGATAGTGCAGCGATTCGCGATCGATTGGAAGAGAGCGAATGGCAATTGATCAAGGAACAGTTTGATCTAGGTAAGTTAACTGAAGGACAAGCAAAAGCCTTTATGTTTGCTACGAAAGATTTATCATTAGCAGCAGCGATAAGTATGGAGCTAGAATTATTAGTGTACGATGATCAAAGCAAACCTAATGTTTATCTATCAGAAAATAGCGTTAAGTTTATTACACCAATGACAGACTATATTGAGTTTACTGGGAAAATCAATACTATATAAATTACTTTAAAGAGAGAGACTAGCAATGGTTTTCTCTTTTTTTTTGCTATGATAGCAATTGTTTATCTGGAAAATCTATGCTATTAATTAACTATTAAATCGAAGATGAAAGAAGTGGCTGTATGTGAAAAGTAATTATTTATGTGAATACCAATCAAATTTATTCAGTCTGTCACAACAAGAACATGAGGAGCAAATCAAGATCATTCAGTTGTTTGTAGAAAATGGCCTGATAAAAATCGGTACAAAGACCTATCCGATTGTGTATGGGGATGTTTATTTTATAAATGCTGGGGAAGGCTACTCTATTGTTGAAATAGAAGAAGAGCTAGTACAAAATACGATTATGATTTCGGCTGATCATGTAAAAGAATTAGCCAAAATGTTGGATTTTGAATCTGAATATTATAAAATTTTTGAAAAAAAAGGTCATTTTCATGTGGCATCTCCTCATTACAAAGCGATTGATCGGCGTTTTAAAGAAGCCTTTAGTGTAGCTGCAGCAGACAAACCATTTTCAAAAGCGTTATTTGTTTCACGAGTATTTGAATTGCTCAACTATGCTGTTGTGGCTCTAGAAAAAAGAAAATAAAAAAGTTGAGAATAATTGTTGACTCTCCCCTAGCTGGAACCTATATGATAAGTTTGTCTCGAGACAAGTAAAAAAATAGTTGCTTTGAAACAAAGTGAATAAAATGAACTGATGTTGAAAAGTACAAGGTGAAGCGAAGCGGAATGTTGTCACCATATCTAGCTACGTGAGCTAGACTTTCGGAAAAAAGATAAAAATGGAATGTGACTAAGAGCGTCACAGTTAATTTTTCCTATTTTCGTGTCAAGGCTGGGCAAGCTCTTTCAGCTTTTAATGTTATCTAGCTGCACGGGCTAAACTTTATGAAAAAAGATAAAAGCTATCTGTGACAAAAAGCGTCACAACTATCTTTTCCTATTTTTCTACGAGTTTAAACGAGCCCGTTACGCTTTTAATTAGGAGGTAATCATGTTATCAATTGGTGATTTTTCAAAGGTTTCCCAGGTTACACCCAAAACACTACGCTATTACGATGAAATCAACTTACTAAAACCAACGTCTACAGATGTTAAAAGTGGTTATCGTTATTATGATGTAAGTCAGCTTGAAACCATTCTTTTGATCAAGAGATTGAAAGAATATACATTTTCCTTAGAAGAAATTAAACAAGTTCTTGAAAGTAAACAGGATCAAGAATTGTTACAGGTAACGATCAATAAAAAGAAAAAGGAAATCAGCCAAAAGATGCAGAGTTATTCCCGATTATTGGAGCGTATCACTGATGATTTATCGATATTAGAAAGGGGAAATAAAATAATGTCTTATTTGAACACAATTGAAGTTAAACTTACAGAAGTACCAGAAATGAATCTTTTATATCTTAGAAAACAAATGAATGTCAATGAATATGGTCATTATATAGGGGAACTGTTTGGGCGTCTGACTGCAGAAAAATTTACGCCCACAGGACCGCCACTAACAATTTACCATAGTCCCGATTTTGATCCAGAAAATACCGATATGGAATTAGCCGTACCGATTGTTGAACAAAATGAGCAAACGAGAACTTTTCCTGTGAGTCTATGCGCAGTGTCTACGTATACTGGTCCTTATACAGAATTATCTTCAGTATATAGCAAGATTTTAAAATGGATCGAAGAACAAGGGTACACAATGAATGGAGCACCATTTGAAATCTATCAAACAGATCCTAATACCACTGCACCTGATAAAAATATAGTTGAGATCTATTTTCCAGTAGCACTTTGATAAAATCAAGTTGAATAATGTCATTTAACAGTGATCCCTCAGATTATTAGTCTGTGGGGTTGCTGTTTTATTTGTAAGAACCAAGTTAAAAAAGGTTTAAAATAAGCCTTGAAAATCATTTTAATAGGCATTACTCTTATTCATGAGAACGATATTGATCAATAGCCTCTCAAAATTAAAGGAGGACACAACACATGAACATTGAAACAATACCCAGCCAACGAATTTTTTATATAAGAAGAATTGGAGAATATGGTACTGGAAATTTGAAGCTGATGACAACCTTAAAAGAACGACTAAAACAAGCAAATCTGTTTAATGAGGATCTAGTTATTTATGGAATTGCCTGGAGTGGACCAAACACGCCGAAAGAACAATGCGTTTATGATGTTTGTGTAACTGTATCAGCAAGCCAGAAAAAGATTGAAGGAATGGAAGAATCTGTACTCGAAAGTGGTAAGTATGCGATTTATAAAGTAAAACATACTAAAGAAGCCGTTCAAGCTTTTTGGATGGAGTGGGGGCAATCAGATATTCAAAATAAACAATCATTTGTAGTTGATTTTGATCGTCCCATTTTAGAACGATATCGTGTAAAACAAATTGATACGGGGTACTGTGAGTTTTGTGTACCGATTGATTAATTAGAAATTTGAGCTGAAGAGGTAGATTTTTCTTTTTGCAGGACTAACAACTTCAGCTCAACTTTACGTTATTAATTAAATTTTAGTCAAAAATTCTTTCGATTTCTTTTTGTTTGTGGACAATAAATTCCAACATATCGCGATTTGCTTTGGCTAGTTTTTTAAACGTCAGATCATCATTATCTCTATCACCAAAATAGGTTACACAAATCATTTGAATCCCACAAATAACGTAAAAAACAGCAGATTTTTCAGCTTTTGTTAATGGATTTATTTGGTCGTAACTTTTCAAAATCAATGTGAGGAGCGGCAACCAGTCATCATAACGGTCTGAGGTCATTTGGCTTAAGATGCTCGTTGCGCAATAGCAAGGATCAACCAAACGAATATTCTGTTCAACTAAGTCGAAATCAATAAAGCCATTGACTTTATTCTCTAAAAATAAAATATTCTCGAAGTTGGGATCACGATGAATCATTTGGACTGGGAGTTCTGTATAAAGTTTGCTAAATATTGTTATATAATTGTTGAAAAAGAGTTCTGGAATGGCTAAGTTCCATTGCTTTACCTGATTTTCTACATCAGGTAGAGCCCATTTTTTTACTGTTTCAAATAAATTAGAGGGATCGCATAAAATTTGTCCTTCTAACGCTATAAATGCGTTATGCAACTGAGCAATCGCTGTGCCATAAGCAATTGGGTAGAGCTCTTTTTGGAAAATAGTATCGACTGTTAATGGCTCCCCTTTGATTCCTTTTTTCAGAACCAACAAAGCTTTATTCTCAACGAACGACTGCCCGTTAATTGTTGGGATCGGTATTGAGGAGGCAAATCCTTGTTTGGCTAAAGCTTCAGCAATAGCAATATTTTTTAACTCACCGTTGCGATCCATGGTGTGGTGTAAAAATGCATCAGAGCCTATTTTCCAAACCATTTTTTCTTGTTGAATTCCATTGATCGTTGAGCATTTTTCAATGGTTGTCACAGGATCGATCAGCCAATTGTTTAAAACCGTTTTAATTTCGTGTTTATTTAAATTCATTAATAGAATCTCTCTCTCTTTTTTTTCATTAAGTTCATTTTTGTAAATTGCCAGATACCGTTTAGGAGAACAACCATACTCTTTTACAAACGCTTTATAAAAGCCTGCGTAGGTATCAAAGCCATATAAAAAGGCTGTATCGATCGCTTTTTTTCCAGAAGCAATTTCATAGAGTACTTTTTTTAATCTTCGATTTAAAATATATGCGGATAAAGACATTCCGACAGCAGCAGAAAATTGTCGATAAAAATAATAGACAGAATAACCTACTTGATTAGCTAAGCATTCGGCTGTAAGTGAGTTATCCAGATTTTTTTCAATATCATTTAGTACTATAGTCAACAGTTCTGGCGGCATGATTGGTCTCCTCTTTTCATGAATAATTACAGTATACATGATTTCTACAAGGAAAAGATTTCCTCTAGTGCGTAATTTAAATTTTGCAAAAACTATTGACTATATTTGGTTTTCGTGATAGATTGTTTAGAAATATATGAGAAATAAATGAAAAAATGCTGACCAGAATAGTAGATGAGTTGCTTCGTTTTAGAGAGTTTCCGGTTGCTGTAAGGAAATAGCGAAGGATCATTGAACACGCCTGTGAATTATTTTTCTGAAATCAACCGTTTAGCTTAACGAAATTAAGTTCGTTTTCTAAATTCAGTAGGAAAAATCGGAGAGCCCGTTATCGCTTCTTAGTTTATCTAACTAACAGAGGTTTTTACTGTGAAGTAAAAACAAATCTGAGGTGGGACCACGTGAAACTTATTCTCGTCCTCTTGGCTTATTTGCCAAGAGGACGATTTTTTATTAGTTGGCTAGTAAGTATAGAGGGAGAACGAAATGGGATGTTGTTACTGTATGTTATCTAGCTTCGCGGGCTAGCTCTTCGGAAAAAAGATAAATTCTAAATGAGGCAAAAAGAACCTCAGTTAGAATTTCCTATTTTTCTGTCAGAGCTGGATGAGCCCGCTACGCTTTTAAATTTAGGAGGAAATCGTATGAAATGGAATCGTAGTTTACCGTCAGGTACAAAGGATAAGTTATTTCGAGAAGCTAATGGTGCCTATCAATTAGAGCAACAAGTTAATGATATCGTGAAAAAAAGAGGGTACCAGCGTATTGATACGCCAGTGATCGAATTTGAAGATGTGTTTTATAGTGAAGAAAAAAATGAGAAAGAATTTTATCGTTTTTTTGATAAACAAGGTCGCTTACTTGTTTTACGGCCAGATATGACTATGCCAATAGGGCGTGTAATTGCCACAACAGGAATTCAACCTCCGCTTAAATTATCTTATAGTGGAAAAGTCTTCCGTTCAAACGATGATATGTTAGGGGAACAAAATGAACTGACACAAGCTGGTATCGAATTGATTGGCTATTCCTCTTTGAAAGCAGAAGTTGAATGTCTCTCTTGTGCTGTTGAAATTTTAGAGGAACTAGAGATACCTAATTTTCATTTTGAGTTAGGTCATGCACAAATTTTTCGTTTGATTGTAACATCACTGGGATTAGACGAGACAGCAAAAACAGAACTTCAAACGTATTTTAATCATAAAAGCTTAACAGATCTTCAACGATTCGTTGCTACTTATCCTAGTGAATTAGATGCATTTATCTGTGCAATTCCCAGATTGTTTGGTGAAGTCGAAGAGGTCTTGCCAGTCGCTAAAGCATTATTGCCTAATGAGTCCAAAATCATTCCAGTCATCGATGAACTAGAAAAACTAATGAGTGTTATTAAGAGCTATCATGAAACTATTTCATTGACTGTCGATTTAGGGTTAATAACATTGATGGATTATTACACTGGTGTTTTGTTTAACGGATATGCCGATTTAGTTCCAGATATTTTTTTACGAGGTGGTCGATATGATCATTTGGCGGAACAATTTGATCATCCGATGATTCCAGCCGTTGGATTAGGCATCAATTTAGATACCTTGGTTACATTACAATACCAACTAAACAAGCTTGCAGCTTTAAAACCGCCCACAACGCTAGTTCATAGTTCTTTAGCACAATTGGGCAGAGCAGAATCCTTGGTAAAAGAGCATCCTGATTATCAGTTATCGTTATTTGAAACATTGGAAGAAGCGATAGAATATGCTGAGAAATGGCAGTATCGACAGGTGATGGAAGTGCTAGAAAATAAAACACATGTAATAAAGGTAGGTGACCAAAATTGACACAATTAACGATTGCCCTAACGAAAGGGCGTTTGGAAAAACAGACCCTAGCTCTATTTGAACAAGCAGGGATCGACATTTCGTTTATACAGGACAAGCAACGAAAATTGATTTTTATTAGCCCTGATCAACGCTTTAAATTTCTTTTAGTAAAAGCGGCTGATGTGACGACTTACGTGCGTCATGGCGTAGCAGACCTAGGAATCGTTGGGAAGGATGTCTTGATTGAACATCCAGTTGGTTATTATGAAATGTTGGATTTAAAGATTGGTGTTTGTAAATTTTCTGTTGCATCAACAAAAAATTATCAACCAGATGATTATAAACGAAAACGGATTGCAACGAAATATCCAACAGTTGCTTCTGAACATTTTCGTAGAAAAGGCGAAGATGTTGAGATCATTAAGATCGAAGGATCTGTGGAAATTGCACCAGTTTTAGGATTAGCGGATGCAATCGTCGATATTGTCGAAACAGGAACAACCTTAAAAGAGAATGGTTTAGAGATTTTTGAAGATATCTGTCCAGTTTCAGCGCGAGTAATTGTAAATAAAGCAATGCTTAAACGTAAACGACAAGCAATCTTTCGATTGTTTGATGAATTAGAGAATGTGATCGGAGGAGAAACGATATGAACTGGCTGACGGGAAGCACCACAGAAATTTTGACTGCATTAAAAGCGGAGGTAAAGCTAGCCCATGAAGACAATCAAGAGATAGAAGAACAAGTTCGTCAAATCATTCAACAAGTCATTCAAAATGGTGATAAGGCACTAAAAAACTATTCAAAAAAATTCGATCAAGTTGAGCTTAAGGACTTGTTTATATCAAAAGAAACAATCGATTTGGGCTACAAACGAGTAGAGGATGAAGTCATCAAAGCTTTGGAAGCGGCTAAAGAAAATATTGTGAGTTATCATCAAAAGCAAAAACAGCATGACTTTATGGATACAGAAAAACCGGGTGTACTACGGGGGCAATTAGTGTTACCTTTAGCTCGTGTAGGTGTTTATGTACCAGGAGGGACGGCAGCTTATCCTTCTTCTGTATTAATGAATGTTCTACCAGCTAAGATTGCGGGAGTTGAAGAAATCATCATGGTCACTCCTCCTTCAGTTGATGGCATTCCAGATGTAATCTTAGCGGCAGCCAAAATCGCTGGTGTAGATAAGATTTTTCAAGTGGGTGGTGCTCAAAGCATTGCAGCCCTTGCTTACGGGACTGAAACGGTACCGAAAGTAGACAAAATTGTCGGACCAGGTAACATTTATGTAGCGACAGCTAAAAAACAAGTCTTTGGTACCGTTGGAATCGATATGATCGCAGGACCTTCTGAAATCGGGATTATCGCAGATGAAACAGCTAATCCTGCATACATTGCAGCGGATTTACTGTCGCAAGCAGAGCATGATACGCTTGCCAGAGCGATCCTAGTAACAGATTCAAACCAGCTTGCAGAGCGAGTTGAAAAAGAAATTTATCGACAATTAGAGACATTACCGCGCAAAGAAATTGCAAAACAAGCAATCGAAAATCATGGAATGATCATTATTGCTTCAACAGTTGCAGCGATGTTTACGATCATGAATGAGATTGCCCCAGAACATTTAGAAGTTCAGTTGCTCGATCCAATCAGCTATTTACATGAAATCAAAAATGCTGGATCGATTTTTTTAGGCGACTATGCATCAGAACCAGTAGGAGATTATTTTTCAGGAACAAATCATGTGTTGCCAACAAGTGGTACGGCAAAATTTTATTCACCGTTAGGCGTTTATGATTTTGTGAAGTATAGCCAAGTCACCTATTATACAAAAGAAGCCTTAGCGCAAGCGAAGGACGCAATAGCACTCCTTGCACGAAAAGAAGGTTTAGAAGCACATGCAAGAGCAGTTGAATATCGGTTTAAGTGAGTCTAGAAAAGAAGATTTTATACTGGGGGAAAAATAATGAGAACAGCTAGTTTAAAAAGAGAAACTGCAGAAACAAAAATTGAGTTGAAACTTGATTTAGATCGTCAAGAACCAGTTACGATCCAAACCGGAGTTGGTTTTTTTGATCATATGTTGATTCTATTTGCTCGTCATAGTCGTATTTCGCTGGAGGTCAATGTAGAGGGTGATTTGGAAGTAGATAGTCATCATACTGTGGAAGATGTCGGGATTGTTTTAGGGCAATGTATTCGTGAAGCGCTAGGAGATAAGACTGGAATCAATCGCTATGGTACTAGTTTTGTGCCAATGGATGAGTCTTTAGGTATGGCATCTTTAGATCTAAGCGGTCGTTCCTATTTAGTGTTTGATGCGGTATTTGATAATCCTAAACTTGGGGATTTTGATACAGAATTGACAGAAGAATTTTTTCAAGCATTAGCATTCAATACCCAAATGAATTTACATTTAAAAATCTTGCATGGGAAAAATACGCATCATAAGATAGAAGCCTTGTTTAAGGCAACTGGGCGAGCATTGAGAGAAGCGCTAACCGAAAATCCTGATATTCAAGGGGTCAACTCGACGAAAGGAATTTTGTAGATGATTATTATCATTGATTATGATACTGGAAATACCCGTAATGTTCAAAAAGCCTTAGAGTTTGTTGGATTAGAGAATAAAATTTCTGCTGATCCTGCTGAGTTACGAAAAGCAGATGGCTTGATTTTGCCAGGAGTCGGAGCTTTTTCAGTAGCGATGAAAGAGTTGGAACAACGAGGATTAGTGAGTGTGATCCAAGAAACAGCTCAAAAAGGGACGCCGATTTTAGGAGTCTGTTTAGGCATGCAGCTACTATTAGAAGGTAGTATGGAAAATGGCTTTACAGAAGGATTGGGCTTGATCGAAGGGCTGTGTGAAAAACTACCTGACGATCCTGATTTACCTGTTCCTCATATGGGGTGGAATCAACTTGTGGTAACCGAAGAAACGTCGCTGACAAAAGATGTGTCTAAAGAGTATGTCTATTTTGTTCATTCTTATTATGCCGATTGTGAACCCGATGTGATTGATGCAATTGCTCAGTACTCCATTAAAATACCTGCAATGATCTCAAAAGGAACTATTTATGGGACACAATTTCACCCTGAAAAAAGTAGTGAGGCAGGCTTACGGATTTTAAAAGGATTTAAGGAGGTAGTGGAACATGTACGTTTTACCAGCAATTGATATTAGAGAAGGAAAAGCAGTTCGTTTAGTTCAAGGGGACTTCCTCCAAAAAACGATCGTCAATCATGATCCCGTAGCCCAAGCACAAGAATTTAAAGACGCAGGTATTCAAATGATGCATGTTGTTGATTTAGATGGTGCTTTGATGGGGAAAGCGGCCAATGCGCCTTTAATCGAAGCTATGAAAAAGGCAACTGGCTTAAAAATCGAAGTTGGTGGTGGTATCCGTACCTTAAAACAAGTAGACGATTATGTGGCACTGGGAATCGATCGAATCATTATTGGTTCAGCAGCTTTAAGTGATCCTGAATTAGTCAAAGCAGCGGTCAAAAAACATGGGGATAAAATTGCTGTCGGAATCGATGCTAAAAATGGAAAAGTTGCTGTTAGTGGTTGGTTAGATGTGAGTGAAACAGACTATTTACAGATGGCTAAGGAAATGGCGGCAATTGGTGTCAAAACAATTATCTACACAGATATTTCTAAAGATGGCACGTTAGCCGGACCAACTTTTGATGATTATGCACAGCTGGCAAAGATTGTACCGAATGTACAAATCATTGCTTCAGGTGGGGTTAGTAGCAAAGCTGATTTAGTGAAACTAGCAGAATTAGGGCTGTATGGTGCAATCGTCGGAAAAGCTTTTTATAATGGGACCATTACCTTAGCTGATATGCTGGAGGTGGAACAAATTGCTGACTAAACGTATTATTCCTTGTTTAGATGTTACAGATGGACGAGTAGTCAAAGGAATTAATTTTGTTGATTTACAAGATGTTGGAGACCCAGTAGCGATTGCACGGACATACAATGAACAAGGTGCCGATGAGTTAGTTTTTTTAGATATCACTGCTACGAGTGACAAGCGTGAAACGATGATCGAAGTAGTCGAACGGACAGCAGCAGAAGTATTTATCCCTTTGACTGTTGGTGGTGGCATTCGGAGTGTTTCCGACATGAAAAGAATGCTGCAGGCAGGGGCCGATAAAATTTCTCTTAACTCAGCGGCAATTCAACGACCAGCGCTGATCCAAGAAGGGGCTGAGAAATTCGGTTCACAGTGTATTGTTGTCGCAATTGATGCTAAACGAACAGGTGATTCATGGCATGTTTTTGTTAAAGGCGGACGTGAAGATACAGGATTAAATGCGATAGAGTGGGCTAAAAAGGCAGTGGCTTTAGGTGCTGGCGAAATTTTACTAACTAGTATGGATGCAGATGGTACTAAAGCAGGATACGATCTGGCATTGAATCAAGTTATTTGTGAGGCTGTCAATGTTCCAGTTATCGCGTCAGGAGGATGTGGTAGCGCAGCAGATATTGTAGAAGTCTTTGAGCAAACTAAAGTCAGTGCGGCTCTAGCTGCTAGTATTTTTCATTATGGAGAGGTAAAAATTCCAGAATTAAAAGAGTCCTTGGCGCTTAAGGGAATGGAGGTACGTCGATGAAACTAGATTTCAGTAAAGGTCTATTACCTGCAATTATTATAGAAGAAAAAACAAACGAGGTTTTGATGCTGGCTTATATGAACGAAGAAAGCTTTGAGAAAACGCTCGAAACAGGAACAACTTGGTTTTACTCAAGATCTCGTCAACAGTTATGGAATAAAGGCGAGACGAGTGGGAATAGTCAAAAAGTAAAAAGCATCGTGACCGATTGTGATTCAGATACGTTACTTATCACTGTTGAGCAAACAGGGCCTGCTTGTCATACAGGGCGGCATAGTTGTTTTTTCAATGTAATTCTCTAGCAACGTGAGCTAGTCACTACGCTCTGCTCCGATCTCATCAATTCCTAGGAGCTAAAGCTCCAAGGATTGAAGGTCTCGGAAAAAATAAATAAAGGAGGTAAAAGACATGCTTGAGACACTTTATGAAGAAATCCGCGCGCGCAAAGAAACGCCAAAAGAAGGCTCCTATACAAATTATCTATTTGATCAAGGGCTAGATAAGATCTTAAAAAAGGTTGGTGAAGAGGCAACAGAAGTGATCATTGCCGCAAAAAATGACCAAACAGAGCTTGTTTCTGAAACATCTGATCTGATTTATCATATGTTAGTCTTACTCGTTGAACAAAACATTTCTCTAGATGAAATCAAAGCAGAATTAACGAAGCGTGAAGGAAAATTAAGCAAAACCACAGAACGGAAACAAATTGATGCCCTTTAAACGAACCAAAAACTAAAAGAAGCATCCCACATAAAACAATTACGGGGATCGCTTCTTTTAGTTTTCTTTTGGGCAATCAAAAGAATCGGTTGCTTCTAAAACATAAGTAGCATCATCTGCTTCATCGTATAACGAAGCGGGTTTATTATTGAGACATTGAACAATTAAATGATAGCCATATTCATCTTGAGCGACTAAACGTTTAGTTGTTAATTCAACTAACATGTAACTTAAGTTTTTACCATCGATAATGATTTGCAAATCATTATCGATCTTTAAGGTATGTTGGGTGGCTTTGACTTTATTAACGAACCACCAACTGCCCAAATAACTCTTATATAAAGTAGGAATATCTGAATCAGCCTGCTGTTTTTCTTGTTGTTTTTTTAAGAACAATGAGCCGGCAATCCCCGTAATAAGTGATGCACCTAAAAATAATGACCAATGTTTTTTCATAGTATCATTCTCCTCTAAAACAATCATAGCACGAAATTAAAAAACAAACTATTCGAAAATCTCTTCCTATAAAAAAACTTAATGAAGTCCTTATTCTTTTTAATTTTAAGTAGATTGTCTATCTGTATTTTCCGTTATATAGAACTACGTTTGTCTGAAAAGTTTGACGATGCTTTTTCATTCAAAATATGGTATTGTTTTGAAGAAAGGGTGGTACAATGATTACATATCCCAACGTGTATTTAGCGCATTTTATTGATAGGCCAAATCGTTTTATTGCACAGTGTCGTTTACAAGAGACCGGTGAAATAGTAACGGTTCACGTAAAAAATACTGGCCGCTGTAAAGAACTATTTCATCCAGAAGTTGAAGTTGCTCTGTCATATCAACCTTCTCCAAAGAGAAAAACAGAGTATGATCTAATTGCGGTAAAAAAAAATGATGCATGGTTTAATATCGATAGTCAAGTTCCAAATACACTGGCAGCTCAGGCAATTCAAGCTGGGACCATCATTTTACCAGGCTTAAATGGCGAAATTATTTCGGTAAAAAGAGAAAAGCGTTTTGCCCATTCACAGTTTGACATATTAGTAGAAACGAATACCGGCCATCAAGCTTTTGTTGAAGTGAAGGGGATGACCTTAGAAAATCACGGAGTAGGGGCCTTTCCTGATGCACCAACGTTACGTGGCTTAAAACATGTAACAGAATTGATCGAAGCCACAAAAGAGGGGTATCAAAGCTATGTATTGTTTGTTGTTCAATTTGAAAAAGTTGAAATAGCAACGATCCATACAGCGATGCAGCCAGCTTTAGCAGAAATGATTTTATCAGGACAAAAACAAGGGTTAAGCGTCATTGCTTACAATTGTAGTGTCACTCCTGATACAATAGCAATAGAACATCAGGTACCGTTTGATGTTGCCAAAACGTTTGAAGATCCAAATTCAGAAAGGTGAGGGTAAAGATGATTCACTTAGGTATTATTGGAACAAACTGGATTAGTCATCAATTTGTCAAAGCAGCGTTGGAAACAAACCGCTATGATTTGACAGCAGTCTATTCACGCAAGTTAGAAACAGCTCAAAAATTTGGTGAAGAGTATGGTGATGTTGAATATGCAACGGATTTAAAAACATTTTTCGGGATTGAACATATGGATACGGTTTATATCGCGTCACCGAATTCACTCCATTTTGAACAGGCGAAACAAGGCATTTTAGCCGGCAAAAATATTATTGTTGAAAAACCAGCTTTCTCAACACCGGAAGAAATGAACGAAATTATTGAGTTGGCTAATCAGCAAAAAGTCTTCTTTTTTGAAGCTGCTCGTAATATCCATGAGAAAAGTTTCAAAAAAATTGCTGACCTATTGCCTTTAAAAAATCAAATTATAGGTGCAAATTTCACCTATATGAAATATTCTTCACGCTACGACCAAGTGTTGGATGGTCAAGAACCAAATATTTTTTCACCTCATTTTTCAGGTGGGGCTATGGCGGATTTAGGTGTCTATTTAGTGTATGCCGCAGTGGGTTGGTTCGGTATGCCAAATGAAAGTCATTATTTTGCACGAAAAATCCCAACAGCTGTTGATGGAATTGGCACAGCGATTTTAAGATATGATTTATTTGATGTAACGTTACAAACAGGAAAAAATGCAGATTCCTTCTTAGATTCTGAAATTTATTTTGATGGCGGTACGTTGATCTTAGATAGTGTCAATGCGATTTCAAAAGCTGAATATCACGATCGCAACCATCAAGAACGTGATATCATCTCTGTTACGACCGAAGAAAATCCAATGATCGAAGAAGCCAATGATTTTGCTGATATCTTAGAAAATCCTAACGATTCGACAATGGGTGTGCGTTACGAGGAGTGGGTCGAGTTATCACGCAACGTAAATAAAGTATTAACAAGTTTAAGAAAAAGTGCTGGCATCGTTTTTGATGCGGACAAAGCATAAACAAGTTTAATCAAGAAAGGACTATTATGACATTTATCAACCATTTACCAGAAGCCTTGCAAGAACATTGGCAGGCTTCTGGTTTTAGCGAGCCATCGATGATTCAAGAAAAGAGTTTCCATCCTTTGCAAGAAAAGGAAAACGTCTTGGGGATTTCACCAACTGGATCAGGAAAAACGTTGGCGTATGTCTTACCATTACTTTTAAATGTAGAAAAAGACCAAGGTAGCCAACTGTTGATTTTAGCACCTTCACAAGAATTAGCTGTGCAGATCAGCCAAGTTGTACGGGATTGGGCAACACTTCTGCAATTAAAAACTCAAAGTCTGATCGGCGGAGCCAACGTTGGTCGACAAATCGAGAAACTAAAAAAGAAACCAGAAATTTTAGTCGGAACACCAGGCCGCGTACTAGAATTGATCAAAACCAAAAAAATCAAAAGCCATTTGCTAAAGACAGTTGTGCTGGATGAAGTCGATCAACTCTTTCATGATAAAGAATTGAATTTAACCAAACAAATTTTGACAAGTGCACCAACAGAGTTTCAGCTTGTCTTTTACTCAGCGACTGCAGATCGAGTGGTAGAAGAAGCACAAAAATTAACAGATCAATTGACGATTATCGATGTAACAAATGAAGATCAGTCAAGTGGCGTCGTCAATCACTATTTTATGGCTTTATCACCTAGAAAGAAAAGTGACTATTTAAGAAGTTTGGCTTATACACCAGATTTTCGAGCTATGGTTTTCTTCAATCAAGTTGCTGATTTGGGCTCGGTTGAAGAAAAACTGATTTATGAAGGATTAACAGTGGTTGGACTTGCTTCCGATCAAAATAAAACATTACGGAAATTGGCGATCGATCAATTTTCTAAAAAAAGAGCTGTAATGCTTTTAACAACGGATATCGCGGCAAGAGGCTTGGATTTTGAAGCTATTCCATTTGTTGTGAATGCCGAAGTTCCTTTATCGGAAGAAAGCTATATCCATCGTGCAGGACGTGTTGGAAGAATGGGAGCAGCGGGCTCTGTCATTACCTTTGTTAATGATGCGACGAAGAGAGATTATCAACGATTGATGAAAAAAATCGAACTTCCTTCTAAGGAAATTTTTCTATACGATGGTGCAATCCATCTGAACAGAAAAGAAAAAAGTACAGTCGAAGAAAAACACTCAAACACAAAATTACCGCACAAAAAAGACCCAGTAACCACACAACAACCAAGCAAACAGACGGCTAAACCTAAAAAAAGGCCAAAAAGCAATAAAAACAAAGGGGCTAGACGGAAACCGTCTCAACCTGAAGCATAGTAACAAGTAAGAACGTCATGATTTAGGAGGCTATCCATGAAATCTAGAAAAGACGAGATTTTAGCAGTTTTAGAATTAAAAACACAAGGGATGACGGCAGCCGCGGTCGCCAAAGAGTTGTCGATCGATCGAAGTAATGCGAGTCGCTATTTAAGTGAACTATTCAAAGAACAAAAAATTATTAAAAGCGATGGCCGTCCTGTAGTCTATTCCGTTGTAACAGAAGAAGACAGAGTACATGTGGACAGTTCCAGTGAGGTAACATTTGATAACTTAGTTGGGGCCCATGACTCTTTGAAAGTCAGCATCCAGCAGGCTAAAGCGGCGATTTTATATCCGCCGCGTGGCTTACATACTATCATCTTTGGTGAAACTGGAACCGGTAAATCGTTATTTGCAGAATGTATGTATCATTTTGCGGTTGATTCAAACACGCTAGCGAAAGATGCGCCATTTATTTCGTTTAACTGTGCTGATTACGCTCAGAATCCTCAATTGCTTTTTGGGCATATTTTTGGTGTGAAAAAAGGGGCCTACACTGGAGCGAATGAAGATAGCCCAGGTTTGATGTCAAAAGCCGATGGAGGAATTCTATTCCTTGATGAAATCCATCGCTTACCACCAGAAGGACAAGAAATGTTGTTCACTTTTATTGATAAAGGCATCTATCGCCCACTTGGTGAAAGTGGTCAAACTTATGAAGCATCTGTTCAAATTATTGGGGCAACGACAGAATCTTCTGAAAGCTTTTTAACAACCTTTAATCGCCGAATTCCGATGGCTATCACATTACCATCGTTAGATGCACGGTCACTTGATGAACGTTATGATATTATTTCATTGTTTATCAAACAAGAAGCTAATCGTTTAAATCAACGAATCGATATTAAAAGAGAAGCGATCCTAGCATTTATGTTATATGATGCAGAAGGCAATATTGGACAAGTCAAACGAGACTTAAAACTGGTTTGTGCAAAATCTTTTCTACATTATCGTACTCATAACGAGTCTAGTTTAGTGATCCAAAAACGAGATTTACCACTCCAAGTTCAAAAAGGATTATTAAAAATCAAAGAAGTGTCTGATCGTTTAGATCGTTTTGTTGATAGTAAAAGTAATTATCTAAGCTTTGAACCTGGTACGAATGAAGTGGTTTGGTCTCAAGATCCAGCTCGTGACATGCAGGTTTACAATGAAATCGAAGAAAAAGTGGCTACATTATCAGCTAATGAATTAGAAAATGTTAATTTGGAACAACTAATTTCCAGTGATATGGATGCCTATTTTCAAACATATGTGGATGAATTGACTCAAAATCCAGTACACAAAGAATTATTACCAGAGCCAATTTGGAAGCTAACAGATCAACTATATGATATCGCAGAAAAAAGATTAGAGCGTACCTACAATGAAAAAGCGCGTTTTGCTTTTGCACTCCATTTACAAAGTACGATCGAGCGAGTTAGAGAGGGACATGTAATCGTTCATCCTAACTTAAACAATGTTCGTAAAAAAATGAAAAAAGAATTTCAAGTGGCCATGGATTTATCTGCAATCATAGAAGAAGAAAACAATATTGAAATTCCTTTTGATGAGATTGGTTTTATCAGTATGTTTTTATCGATCAATGTCGGCAGTAAAGAAAAAGTTCATGAGAACAATGTTGGTGTTGTCGTTTTGATGCACGGTGATTCCACAGCTTCAAGTATGCTGAAAACAGCACAAGAATTACTTGGAACTGAGACTGGTGTGGCAATGAACATGCCACTGACCATGGAAGTTCAAACCATGTATGAACAGCTAAAAACGTTTGTATTGAATCATCGTGAAAAATTAGTCAATGGTATGCTGCTTCTAACGGATATGGGTTCATTAAATTCGTTTGGTAATTTGATTTTTGAAGAAACGGGTATTCGTACGAAAGCGATTACTATGACCAGTACGATGATCGTGTTAGAAGCTATTCGTATGGCTAGTGTGGGACGTAGTTTGGAAGATATCTATCAAAATATTCAAATGTCATTTGAAAGCATTATTAGAGAACAATTTAGAACGAGTCCGCAGAACCGAGATGAAGTTAAAAAAGCGGTTGTAGTCACTTGTTTCACTGGTGAAGGGGTAGCAGCGAAGCTGTACCAACGAATTTTACCCGTTATTGATGAAAACAAAGTAGAGATCATCCAAATGCAGTTCTTAGAACGTGAAGCATTTAAAAAGCACATCGACAGTTTGATGGAAGAGTATGAAATCAAAGCGATTGCAGGAACAGTAGATGTTGAGTACCAAAACATTCCGTTCTTTTCAGCCTATGATATCTTCGACGACGAAAAACTAAATGTATTAAAACGTATCGCAGGAGATGAAGTGCCAACTGAGAAAATCGTGAAATCATTAGGTGGCACGATCACGGCAGTCGATTCATTACAAAAATTAATTGTCATGCTGCAAAAAACAGTTCATCAAATCCAAACCGATATGCATATTATTGTAGAACCTGGTGTAGACGCTGGAATCGTGATTCATCTTGCTTTCTTAGTCGATGCTATTTTAAAAGGCGAAAAATCAAAAGAATTTGAGCATCTGCCTGAATTTATGAAAAAGAACCGCTTAGAAACAGATGTAACTAGAACCAATTTAATGGTGATCGAAAAAGCCTATCGTGTAGCCTTTACTGAGTCTGATATTGCACACCTGACGCAACTGTTTTTAGAAAATAGAATTAAAGCTATCTCAGAATATAAACAAAATTAATTAGTGTGTAGCTTAAAAAATAATAGTGTGTACACAAAACGTATAGACCAAAACCCAGTTATCATGGGATTTGGTCTATATATTTTTTTGGCACGCTTCTTGCTTTATATAAACGTGTAAAGAAAACTTGAGATAGAAGGAGTGGTAACAATGGCAAAAAAAACAATTATGCTAGTATGTTCAGCAGGAATGAGTACCAGTTTATTAGTAACAAAAATGCAAAAAGCAGCAGAAGATCGTGGAATGGAAGCAGACATCTTCGCAGTATCGGCATCAGATGCAGATAACAACCTAGAAGCCAAAGATGTAAACGTATTACTTTTAGGACCGCAAGTGCGTTTCATGAAAGCACAATTCGAACAAAAATTAGCACCTAAAGGAATTCCTTTTGACGTGATCAACATGTCTGATTATGGCATGATGAACGGCGAAAAAGTATTGGATCAAGCAATTTCTTTAATGGGTAATTAATTAAAATAAAAAATGAATGGAGCGTTAAAATTATGGAAGAGCAACAAAATTTAGAAGCAGTTATGGGACTTATCATGTATGGAGGCAATGCTAAAAGCGATGCAATGGAAGCGATCGCAGCCGCTAAAGCAGGAGATTTTGAATTAGCAGATCAAAAAATTGTTGATGCAGAGGAATCTTTAGTCCAAGCACATCATTCTCAAACGGGTATGTTAACACAAGAAGCACAAGGAAATCATATCCAAGTGACGCTATTGACTGTTCACAGCCAAGATCATTTAATGACAGCGATCGCATTTACAGATTTAGCAAAAGAAATTATCGATTTATATCGTCGTATGGATAACGAGTAAACATTACTTGGATCTTGAGACAAACTAAAGAGTTGCTGCTTTTATAACAGCGCTTTTATAACGACCGATTTGAAAAGCAGCATGCTTTTTAGATAAATATTGTTTAGGGGGATTTACAAACGATGGACAAATTTGTTCAATGGATGGAAAAATATTTTATGCCGAAAGCTTCAGTAATTGCAGCACAACGGCACTTGGTGGCAATTCGTGATGCCTTTGTGGTAACGATGCCGTTAATGATTTTAGGCGCACTTGCAGTTTTGATCAACAATCTACCGATTCCTGGATTTCCAGAATTAATGGATAAACTATTTCCAATGATCGCCAATGATGCACCAATTTGGAAAAGCTTTGGTGGGAACATTTGGAACGGAACATTCGCCATTTTTTCAGTTTTAATTGCCTTTTTAGTGGCTTATAACTTAGTGAGATCTTATGGTAAAGATGGTATTGCAGCAGGAACTGTTTCAGTTGCTTCATTCTTTGCCGTTGGCGGACTAAGTGGTATGGATGCTACAGGATTATTTATTGCATTAGTTATTGCACTTATTTCAGGTGAATTATTCCAAAGATTAGTTGGGAATGACAAATTAGTGATTAAAATGCCGGATGGCGTTCCGCCAGCGGTTGCAAAATCATTTGCAGCATTATTGCCTGCGATGATCACGATCAGCTTGTTCAGTTTGATCACATCTATTTTATTAGGTCTTGGAATCGACAACATTGTGGTTTCATTCTATGAGGCCGTTCAAAAACCATTTATGGGATTGGCAAATAGCTATCCTTCAGCGTTATTATTAGCTTTTATTACACCATTCTTATGGTTCTTCGGACTACACGGAGCGAATATGGTGGATCCTTTGATGCAAACGATCAATGTTCCAGCGATCGATGCAAATATTAAAGCCTTAGAAGCAGGGGAAAAAATTCCTTATATCGTAAACAAACCGTTCTTTGATTCTTTTGTCAACTTAGGTGGAACAGGTGCTACGTTAGGTCTATTGATTGCCATTTTCTTAGTAGGACGCAAAAACAAACCATTTAAAGTCATTACAAACTTAAGTTTAGCACCGGGTATTTTCAATATTAACGAACCAGTAATGTTTGGTCTGCCGATTGTATTAAATCCGATCATGTTTATTCCATTTATCATTACGCCAATGGTTCTTGTAACAACAGCTTATATTGCAACTTCAACAGGTCTAGTTCCAGCGGCTACATTTATGCCACCTTGGGTAACACCACCGATCATTGGCGGATTCTTAGCAACTAAGAGTATTGCTGGTGGTGTCTTAGCTGCAGTTAACTTAGTGATTTCTGTCTTGATTTATATTCCGTTTGTAAAAGTAGCAACGGATCAATTCTTGAAACAAGAAGCAGCAGCACAAGCACAAGAAAGCAAATAGCCAAGTTTAATCAGGTAACCAATAGATAAAATTTCCTTAAGAAAGGTTGAGAGAAAAAGAGTAATCCTTTTTTCTCAATCGTGAGGAGATTTTATCTATTTTCAAATGAAAATAATTTATAGGAGATGACAATGATGGATTATCAATTTCCAAAAGGTTTTTGGTGGGGATCTGCAGCTAGTGGTCCACAGACGGAAGGTGTTTTTGAAGGGGATGGAAAAGCGCAAAATATCTGGGACTTTTGGTATGAAGAAAAACCTGAAAAATTCTTTAACAATGTAGGGCCAGATAAAACGTCACGTTTTTACAAAAAGTATCAAGAAGATATTCAATTGATGAAAGAAACAGGTCATAATTCTTTTCGCACGTCGATCCAATGGAGCCGTCTGATTCCTGATCCTGAGACTGGAGTAGTCAATCCAAAGGCGGTTGAATTTTATGATCATGTGATTGATGGTCTATTAGAAAATGGGATCGAGCCTTTCTTTAATTTGTATCACTTTGATATGCCAATGACAATGCAAGAAAAAGGTGGCTGGCTGAATCGTGAAGTCGTTGATCAGTATGTTTTTTATGCTAAAACTTGTTTTGAATTATTTGGCGATCGTGTGAAGAAATGGTTTACACACAACGAGCCGATCGTACCAGTTGAAGGTGGCTATTTATATGGGTGGCACTATCCTGATGAAGTCAACTTAAAGCATGGTGTTCAAGTAGCCTATCACGAAGCTCTTGCCAGTGCTAAAGCAATCGAAGTCTATCATAGTATGAATTTTTTAGATGGTGAAATAGGGATCGTCCTTAATTTGACACCTACTTACCCAAGAGATGAACAAAATAAAGCAGACGTTGAAGCGGCACGTTTAGTCGATGGCTTATTCAATCGCTCATTCTTAGATCCGGCAGTGAAAGGTCATTTTCCAGAAGATATCATAAAATGGGTCAAAGAAAATGATTTAATGCCTACAACAACACCAGAAGATCTAAAAACAATTGCAGAGAATACGATCGATCTTTTAGGAGTTAATTATTACCAACCGCGCAGAGTAAAAGCGAAAGAGACTCCTGTGGAAATTGCAGGGAACAGTATTTTACCAGAAGATTTCTATGATGTGTACGATATGCCAGGTAAAAAGATGAATCCATATCGTGGTTGGGAAATTTATGAAAAAGGCATTTACGATACCTTAATGAATTTGAAGGAAAACTATGGCAATATCCGTTGCTATATTTCTGAAAACGGTATGGGCGTCGAAGGAGAAGAACGTTTTGTAAATGCAGATGGCATGATCGAAGATGATTACCGGATTGAATTTGTGACCGATCATTTAAAATGGGTTCATCAAGCTATTCAAGAAGGTAGCCAAGTTCAAGGCTACCACATGTGGACGTGTATGGATAACTGGTCATGGCTAAATGCCTATAAAAACCGTTATGGATTCATTGCAGTTGATTTAGAACAAGAAGGTAAGCGAACAATCAAGAAAAGCGGCTACTGGTTTAAGGAACTGACAAAAAATAATGGTTTTAATTAAAAAACACCTTTTGTTGAAAACGGTTCAAACGTTGGTTTGAAGGTAAAGAAAACGCACACAAAAGATAGTGTGTATTGCAGATTTATTAGTGTGTACACAAAGACGTATAGACCAAAACCGTGCTATTACTGGATTTGGTCTATACATCTATTTGGCACACTTCTTGCTTTATATAAAAGTGTAAGTACAACAACTATTAGAAGGAGTGTAAAAAATGGCTAAAAAAACAATTATGCTAGTATGTTCAGCAGGAATGAGTACCAGTTTATTAGTAACAAAAATGCAAAAAGCAGCAGAAGATCGTGGAATGGAAGCAGACATCTTTGCAGTATCGGCATCAGATGCAGATAACAACCTAGAAGCTAAAGATGTAAACGTATTACTTTTAGGCCCACAAGTTCGTTTCATGAAATCACAATTCGAGCAAAAATTAGCACCTAAAGGAATTCCTTTTGACGTGATCAACATGTCTGATTATGGCATGATGAACGGCGAAAAAGTCTTAGATCAAGCAATCGCTTTGATGGATCAGTAAAAATAAAACAATGAACGGAGTTACAAACGTGGAAGATCAACAAAATTTAGAAGCAGTAATGGGATTGATCATGTATGGAGGCAATGCTAAAAGCGATGCAATGGAAGCGATTGCGGCTGCCAAAGCAGGAGATTTTGACTTAGCAGATCAAAAAATTGTTGATGCAGAGGAATCTTTAGTCCAAGCACATCATTCTCAAACGGGTATGTTAACACAAGAAGCACAAGGAAATCATATCCAAGTGACGTTACTGACAGTTCATAGTCAGGATCATTTAATGACATCGATTGCATTTACAGATTTAGCAAAAGAAATCATTGATCTGTATCGTCGTATGGACAACGAATAAGCTGTATCATTTTCTTTTTTGAACGGAAGAAAATAGATGTTAAAGTTTTTTGAACGGGACTTTAACCACTACTTTGTTTTAAAGAGTTTTATCGCTCTTTGAATAAATATTATTTATAGGAGGAATTAAAAAATGGATGGATTAACAGCCTGGATGGAGAAGTACATTCTACCTGTGGCCGGTAAAATTGGTGCACAAAAACATTTAGTTGCGCTACGTGACGCATTTATCGGTACAATGCCAGCAACAATGGCAGGATCGATCGCCGTAATGATCAACGCGATGATTCGTGACTTGCCACAACAATTTTTCTCTGATTATGCAGCCAATCTTGCTGCAGATAAAGGGATCTTTGCAGTTATTAACGTTATTATTGGCATCAACGGATTTGTTTGGAATGGTACTTTGGCGATTGCCGGCTTGATTTTTGCTTTTTCTTGGGGCTATAATCTAGCAAGAGCATACAAAGTAAATGACTTAGCGGGTGGTATCGTTGGGTTGGCAACATTGATTCAAGGGATTGCGTTTGCTTATTCTAATACATTAGAAACAGCGGTTCCAAAAGAATTAATGAACACAATCAATGAAAACACTGCAACAAGTGGTTGGTCAGCAACAGCCGAAGGATTAACAGCTGGTGGTTGGGGTTGGTTAAAATTAGATCACTTAAATGGTAACGCATACTTCACAGTAATGATCATGGGTGCAATTTCTGTTATCATTTTTTGTAAATTAATGTTGGCGAATATCACAATCAAAATGCCTGATTCAGTTCCGCCAGCAGTATCAAAAGCGTTCGCAGCGATCTTGCCTGCAACGATCGCATTATATGTTATTGCAATTATCAACTTTGTAGTAGGTAAATTAACAGATGGACAATTGATCATCGATCTTGTTCAAAAATATATCGCGGAACCTTTCTTGGGACTATCTCAAGGTTTAGGTGCAGTATTGATCGTAACGATTTTCGTTCAAATTTTCTGGTTCTTCGGTATTCATGGTCCAAACGTATTGGCACCAGTTTTAGAAGGTATCTGGGGACAAGCACAATTAATCAATATCGATATTTTCCAAAAAGGCTACAAAGGCTTAACTGGTACGCCAGCTGTCTTGAAAGCCATTGATGATGGAAAAGCTTATATGTGGGTTCGTGGTTCATTTGATGCCTTTGCATGGTTTGGTGGTTCAGGTGGTACGATCGTCTTGATCATTGCTATCTTGCTATTCTCTAAACGTGCAGATTACCTAACTGTTGGTAAATTATCATTAGGACCTGGTATCTTCAACATCAACGAACCAATCATGTTTGGTTTACCGATCGTATTAAATGCAATCATGTTTGTACCATTCTTAGTAGCACCAGTTGTTGCAACAACAATCGGCTGGTTAGCAACATACTTTGGTTTAGTAGCACCAGTTTCACAACAAGTAACGTGGGTTGTTCCACCAGTCTTGCTATCATTCTTAGCAACAGGAGCTGACTGGAGAGCGCCAATCGTAACACTTGTCTGTATGGTTGTAACCTTCCTAATCTGGACACCGTTTGTTATAGCGGCCAACAGAATGGAACCAACTGATTTTGAATAAAAAAAACTAAATAGTAAGTTGCTTTCACCTTTGACAAGGTGAGAGCAACTGCTTTATTGTTAAGGAGAGCTTAAAATGATTACAATTGCGAGTGCAATGCAACAAGAAGAAATCAAGAATTTATTAGAAAGCTATGATGGTGGCGATTTTACATACACTTTCAAAGAGAAAAAAGGGATCAAATTAGCCTTTGATGTAACGGGAGACAAAGAAGAAGCAGCTAAAAAAGCCAAAGAATTAATCAAAGCACAACCTTGGGGCGGTGTCTTGTTCTTCCAAGCAGCTGCAGTTTAAAAAGATTGGATGGATGCAAAATGGTAAGAAACGGTTTATTTGTATGTAGTATCGGCTTAATTATAATTTTATATGCGCTGAATCCTGCATCGATGCAATATGATTTGTTAAGTATGACTACAGGTATTTTCTTAGTGGTTGTTGGAGGGTACTTTTTCTTCAAAGGCAGAAAGAAAGAAGAACAAAATAAGAAAGAGAATAACGAGGTGAAAAGATAATGGAAATTATAAAAAAAATGAATATTCCAGCATCTGTTTTTTATGACCAAGTCATGGATTCTGTTTTGTTTGATATACGAAAGCATACGGGAAAAAGTTTAACAAGAAAACAATTAAACAACTTTGAATATGTTAAGCAATTTTCAAAAAATAGCCGAGCGCGGATCAAAGTAGAAAAACTTGTTGAAAATACATCTTACCATTTTCGCACATCAACAACGAAAAATGATTTCTTGGTTCAATATGATATCAAACCATTAGATGAAAAATCGTGTGAGATTCGTTATAACGAGAAAATGGAATCATATGGATTTTTACAAAAAATGAATGATGCCGTACTGGGTACGATCCTGATGTTTTTTAAAAAGCGTCAGTTTACTAAAATGTTAAAAATGATGGAAGAATCATATTGATGAGAGTGTCATACAGGCACTCTTTTTTTGCGCTTTTTTTTACACACAATATACACAGTGTAACGTGTGTGTAAAACAGTGTGTTGAGAAAGCGCTTTATATCGTGCGGTTTTGGTCTAGATCAATTTGGCATGATTTTTGCTTATTATAAGAATGTAAGGTTATATTGATACAATATTTTGTGTAGATCAGTGATTTATTTTAGAGGGTATGAGGCTGTTTTGAAAAGTTGCAAACTTTTTAAATAAATAAATTTTTGGGAGGACAAAAAATGAATGGATTAACTGCGTGGATGGAAAGGTATATTTTACCTATAGCTGCGAAGATTGGAGCGCAAAAACATTTAGTGGCATTAAGGGATGCCTTTATTGGTATGATGCCAGTTACGATGGCTGGGGCGATTGCTGTCTTATTAAATGCATTTATGCGTGATTTTCCTAATACGTATTTAGGAGAAGGCAATGCAATCACCAGCTTCTTTACACCCGTGATTGCGATAAATGGATTGGTTTGGACGGGAACGCTAGCAATCATGGCTGTTGTGTTTGCCGCATCTTTGGGTTATAACGTGGCAAGAGCTTACGATGTCGATGCATTATCAGGTATGCTAGTCTCATTAGCTGCTTTTTTCATTGGCTTGCCACAAAGTGCAACAGCGACTGTTACCTTGGCCGAAAAATTACCAAAAAATATTGCGCAACTATTTACGGATGCAGGTGCGACGGTTAATACAGTTGATGGTGTTTCGGCAGTTGATGCTGGTGCTTGGGGGTATTTCCCGTTTAGTAAATATATGGGGGGGACAGGCTTATTTACAGCAATGATTTTTGGGTTTATTTCTGTTATTATTTTTGCTAAATTGATAAAGAAAAATATTGTTATTAAAATGCCTGATTCAGTGCCACCGGCAGTTTCAAAAGCATTTGCCGCAATTATTCCAGGGGTAACAGCTCTTTATGTTTCAGGTTTGATTTATCATGTATTTGAACAATTAACAGGAAAATTATTGATCGACTGGATCTCTGAATCGATTCAAACGCCATTGCTCGGTTTGTCTCAGGGTTACGGAGCTGTCCTTTTAATTGTGTTGTTAGTGCATGTTTTGTGGTTCTTCGGACTTCATGGGACGAATATCATGTCACCGGTTTTACAATCGATTTATGGTGTTGCGATGGTTGATAACACCAATGCTTATCAACAAGGACAAGAAATCCCTTATAAATGGGTTGCGGGTTCCTTTGAAGCATTTGTTTGGCCTGGTGGAGCGGGTGTGACACTGGTCTTGATTATTTCAATCCTGCTTTTATCTAAACGGGCGGATTATAAAACGGTCGGCAAACTTGGCATAGGACCGGGACTATTCAATATTAATGAACCAGTGATGTTTGGGATGCCAGTTGTATTGAATCCGATTATGCTGATCCCATTCATCTTAGCACCGATAGCAACAGCTACGATCGCTTATTTTGCAACAATGGCTGGATTAGTGAACCCTGTTGTTGTAAATGTGATTTGGGTAATGCCGACGATTATTAGCGGGTTCTTAGCAACAGCGGGTGATTGGCGAGCAATTGTTTTAACGATCGTCAATTTGGCTGTGGCATTTGTGATTTGGGCTCCATTTGTTATTGCAGCAAATAAAATGGACCCAAATCTAGGTGAGCCAGAAGAATAAGGGTACAATCTTTTTAGCCTTATTTAGTGTAAATGAACATCAGATGATGAGACTGGGATATGACGTTGATAGTCATATCCTAGTCTTTTTTTGTCCATTGACAGAGTTCGCTTTTTTCTGGACATCGTTGCGTATTGGAGTACAATGAAAAGTAAATCGTTATTTTAGTTAGGGTGGTCACAGTGGAAAAAGAAGTACGTCTTATGGGTGAAGAAAAAATTGATGAGATATTTGATTTAACAGCATATGCTTTTAATGCTGAGCCAACGGAAGAACGAAAATTACGTTTCAAGACCATGGTTGCTCATTCGTTGAATTATGGGTATTTTTTAGGAGATACTTTAACGAGTCAAGTGATTTCTACGCCATTTAAAGTAGCCTTCCATGGAACATGTTATCAAATGGCTGGCATTGGTTGCGTTTCGTCTTATCCTGAATATCGGGGAAAAGGTGGTATTTCAACGATTATGAAACAGCTGTTAACAGAATTAGCTGAAAATAAGGTTGAACTTGCTTACTTAGCGCCATTTTCATATCCTTTTTATCGAAAATATGGTTTTGAGCAAGTATTTGAACAAGTTAGTTATACAGTTAAGGCGGTAGATTGGCCAAACGTGATAGCAACACCAGGACAGATGAAACGAGTGACTTATGAAAAAGCCAAAAGTGTCTGTCAGCATATTTATTCTGAGTTACCAAGCAATCAAAGAGGGGCAGTGATTCGGGATGATTGGTGGTTTGGTTACGCATTTGGTCTAGATGATAAGAATCGATTTGCGCTCTACGAAGATGAGTTGGGAAATCCTCAGGGATATTTGATCTATCAATCTAGTGCAGAGCGTTTTGTTATTAAGGAATGGGGTTATGTAACAAATCAAGCCTTTCAATCACTCGTTCGTTTTATTGGTTCACATAATGGAGCATCACGAGAATTTTATTTAGAAACAGGGTTTGATGGCACAAATCTAAGCTTTCTGATGTCGTCTCCTTTAGTAGAAATGAAAATCACCCCTTTTATGATGGCCAGAATCGTTGATTTAGCCAGTTTTCTTGGTAAATATCCTTTTACAGAAGGGAATAAAGAAACGTATTATCTTAAAGTTGAAGATGAGTATGGTTTGTGGAACCAAGGAATCTGGGAATTACAAATAACTGAAATGGGTCGGAGTACTGTCAAAAAGCGTGATCAAATTCCTGAATCATTGACAGAAGAGGAAGTGATTATCAGTACGATCCAAGTTTTGACGCAACTTTTTATGGGGTATCGTACCGGGAGTGAATTATATTTTTATGGAAAAATCACAGGATCAGAAAAGCTGATTCAATCATTGGATCAGCGCTTAGTAAAAGGTAAGCCGATTTTAGCAGATTACTTTTAAAAAATAGACGAAGTGAGTTGGTTGTTTCAATACTCACTTCGTCTATTTTAATTTATGCCTTACTTTCGTCATTTTCTATTGTTTCTCCTGAGGGTTCTTCATGATAGTCTTTTAACGCTTCTTTAAAAATTTCTTCTTTTTCCTGCTTATAATTATCTTGGCGTTCAGCAAACACTTTTTCTTTTGGTTTATCAGTCATATGTGTTACCTCTACTTTCTTTTTATTTACCTCAATGGTATGACTCAACCTTAACATCGATAGATAGACTTTGCGAGTTTTTTGACTATAAGCAGATGATTAGCAGAACTAGCTAGAAGTCCTTATAATATAAGATAAAGATACGTATAAAAAGTTTAAAATTGAAAGGCAGTGAACAGCATGAGTAAAACAAAAGAAGAAAAAGTTGCAAGAAATGGTAAAATTGGGAAAACATTAGCCGTTGTTGTCGGTGGGCTTTATTTGGTTAAAATGCTGAAAGGCAAAAAGAACGTTAAAAAATAGAAACTGTTGGGAAAGCGGTCTTGATTTTTAGGTCAGGATTGCTTTCTTTTTATTTTTCATTGACACTGACTGAAAAGACTTCTAAAATATATAGGTGAATGTTCTCGTAGCTCAGTAGGATAGAGCGATTGCCTCCAAAGAGAGAACACATCTGGTTTTTAATTAGTCGGAGGGGAGTATTAAATTTTGTTTTGTCCCAGTACCTCAGTAGGATAGAGGGTTCGCCTCCTAAGCGAAACGTCGCAGGTTCGATTCCTGTCTGGGACGTTATAGAAAGTTCGCTGGAAGCCTTTGTAATAACGGTTTTCAGTTTTTTATACATGTTCCTATATAATACCATTCAATTAAATAGTTTTAAATCTTTGTAGACACTTTTTGTCTATCTATCTCACCAAGTCCTTGTTGTACAAGTTAAGCAATCAATTCAGCAAGGATTATTCACAAGGATATGTTATAGTTTGTAGAAAAAATAAAAGAGGTATGTTATGGAAATAAAGGATAATATCCGTGGGTATCCTAACAAGTCAAATCTTAAGTATAATCGTTTGGGACAAATGTATTTTGATGATCTGCTCTACGTTACAAAATGGACTGTACAAAATCATATCCTTCATAGTGAAACACAGTTTGTCTACTTAGAACCTGAACAATTTAATTTTGATAGTTCGACGATAGAATCTTTGAAAACAGGCCTCAATCATAACGGATTTCTTCCCGAATACGACGAAATACTAAGTCCGTATCACCGTAATAAACACCTAGAACTTTACTTTGTAACTAAGGGATCATTACGCATTAAGGTTCAAAAAGATTTTTATACGCTGAATACTGGTTCTGCCTTGTTTATTAATTCAAATACAAATCATAGTGATGTCATTTCATGGGAACCACTAGAGTTGTATATTATTGGCTTTAATGAAAATTTCTTTCAGGATAACACACTTCAGGCTATACAAAACACGAAGTTTCGTCATTTCATCAATCAGTCTTTCAAAGTGCAATATAAAGATAGCGAAGCGTGGTTTATCGATACTAAAGATGGCGGACAATTTTTAAGACACTACACAGAACTTATACGTGATGAGTTAGCGGTACGTACTATAGGATATGCTGACATGGTTCGAATTGCTAGCCTTCGTATACTGGACGGGTTCTCTAAAGAAACGACAACGATAGTCAAAGACTCAGGGAGAAACCATAAACTACTAGTATTTCATGAGGTAACTCAATATTTAGAACATTACTATGGTTCTGCCAGTTTGACTGATTTGGCTGATTATTTGAAATTTTCTAAATCCTATTTTAATCGCATAATTAAGGAAGTTTCTGGAAAAACTTATACGGATTTACTACAGGAGGTTCGCATCGAAAAAGCTAAGGAAATGTTACGGAAAACGGATGAGCCGATCATGGAAATTGCCCAGAAAGTCGGCTATACAAACATGACTTATTTTTATGAATTATTTAAATCAATGACGGGTGTTACACCAAAAGAGTATCGTGAAAAGACTATTTAGTGCCTAAAAGGCTAAATAGTCTTTTTTTTTAACTTTCTAAGACAATGACAGGGTATTCAAATCACTCTATAATACTCTTATATCTTGAACTTAACTATTTCAAGATTCAGGTTGAGGAGGATATTGTATCATGACATATGAAATTGATTATCGTGCACTTGTTGGAAAAATGACACTTGAGGAAAAAGCATCCCTTATGTCAGGAGAAAATTTTTGGTATTCACAGAGTTTGCCACAACATGGCATCCCAGCGATTATGCTCACAGATGGTCCCCATGGGCTGCGTAAGCAAATTGGTGATGCTGATCACTTAGGGATTAATGGAAGTGTTCCAGCAACATGTTTCCCTACTGCAGCGACTATCGCAAATAGCTGGGATGTTGATCTCATTCGTGAGATGGGAGTAGTGCTTGGTACAGAAGCTGCAGCAGAATCTATTAGTGTTGTTTTAGGACCTGGTATGAATATCAAACGTGATCCATTATCAGGGCGTAACTTCGAATATTTTTCAGAGGACCCTTACCTATCTGGTAAACTCTCATCTGCACTGATTCGAGGTATGCAAGAGAAAGGTATTGCGGCGTGTGCGAAACACTTTGCTGTTAACTCTCAAGAGTACTTACGAATGACGATTGATGAAATTGTTGATAAACGTGCATTACATGAACTTTACCTTGAATCTTTTAGAATGGCTGTCCAAGAGGGAAAGGTAATTTCGATGATGACCTCTTATAATAAAGTCAATGGCATATACACCAATGAGAACGATTATCTTTTAAATACAGTACTCAAAAAAACATGGGGCTTTGATGGCTTAATTGTCACAGACTGGGGCGGCAATAATGACCGCGTTGCTGGTTTAAAGGCTGGTAACCAACTTGAAATGCCTTCAACCATTGGTGTTACCGATTTAGAAATCGTAAACGCTGTCCGTTCTGGAGATCTTGAAGAATCGTTACTTGACACCCGTGTTTTAGAGCTCTTAAAAGTTGTGAATAAAATTAAGCCCTTACCTGCTGAGGCTGCCGATATGGAAGCACATCACGAAAAAGCTGTCGACATTGCAAGTCAGTCGATGGTTCTATTAAAGAACAAAGATAATTGTTTACCTTTAAATCCTAAAACGAAAGTCACAGTGATTGGCGATTTTGCAGAAACACCTCGTTATCAAGGGGCTGGTAGTTCGTCAATCAATGCTTACAAGCTGGATAATCTTTTAAATGCCTTAGATGAAACAGATATTGAGGTCGTGGCTTATGCAAAAGGCTTCGAGCGTTACGGTAATACAAAAAAAGCTGTCTATGATAAAGCTTTACAAGCTGCTGGGCAAGCAGATACGCTCCTAGTCTTCCTGGGGTTAGATGAAAGCTATGAGTCAGAAGGGGTAGATCGCAGTCACCTCGATTTACCACAAGACCAAATTACACTCATCAATCAGTTAACCAAACTCAATAAAAAAATAATCGTATTGCTTGCTGGTGGAGCTGTCATGAGTTTACCATTCATCAATGAAATTGATGCTTGTATCCATACCTATCTTGCTGGACAAGGTGGTGGTAAAGCCCTTGCGAAAATCTTAACGGGTGAAGTGAACCCTTCTGGAAAACTATCCGAGACTTACCCGTTATCATACGAAGATGTCTCATCGGCTGGTTACTTTCCTGGTAAAGAAGCTATATCAGAACATCGTGAAAGTATTTTTATAGGATATCGCTATTTTGATACGAAAAAAATACCCGTTCAATTTGAATTTGGTTTCGGTTTATCGTATACAAGCTTCACCTACAATCATGTTATGTTTGAAGATAATCATATAACTTTAGAAGTTACCAATACGGGGGCTGTAGGTGGGAGTGACGTCGTACAAGTCTATGTACATAAAAAAGACTCACCATTAATGCGAGCAGATCAAGAATTGAAAGGCTTTGCGAAAGTTCCTTTGCAAGCGCATGAAAAAAAACGTGTAACCATTGAGCTTTCTGACCACGCCTTCCATTTTTACAATGTAGAAACAGAAAGCTGGGCCATTGAAGAAGGGGCTTATGAAATTCGTGTAGGCAGCAGTTCGCGCACCATTCATCAAGTCATAGAAGTGACTAAAAATGGGATTCAAGCACCTGTAACAATGTGCAATATTCCTAAAAGCTATAAAGAGCTCGATATCCATAATATCTCAGACAGTGATTTTGAAGCTTTAGTCGGCTATAAATTACCAGATTCAAATTGGGATCGTAAAGCTCCAGTCAATTTGAATACAAGTATCGTAGAGACAGCCACTAAGGGAGTTGTCGGTAAGTTTGTTAATTGGATAATTCTTCGCATGTATAAGAATAAAATGAAAAAAGGAGAGCCTCATGCGGCGAATGCCATTTTATTGGTACAAAGCATGCCTTTCCGTACATTATCCCGTATGACAGGTGGATCGATTAATGAAGAAATGTTAGCTGGCATGATGATGGCGGTGGATGGTCATTTCTTTAAAGGTACAACAAAAGTTATCAAAAATATACCATCGAAAAAATCAAAGTAAACTTATCTGATTGAGTCTATCGTTCTTAATTTGCTAAGTCATGACACCTCATAACTAACAATGCCTGATTTTTTAGGGGTGTACGCCAAATAATGTGGAGTACAGAGATTGATCCTCAGGTCAACGACCAACACTTAACTCAGATCGATATTCTGCAAATAAGACCCTAAAAATGACCAATCGTGTTCAATAGTAGACTCAAGCTTTTGATTATAAAAAACAGCTGCAGGATGATAGATTGGAAACAGTGTGTAGGTATCACTCGTTGCAGTAAGCTGATTTGTCTCACTTGAGTAAGTCAGAATTGGTAAATGGAGCAATCGTCCATGATAGGTTGAAATCTTAAAATTATTCCCTAAAAGACGTTGCAGACCAGTATTGCCCATTGGTACAAGGATTTTAGGCTGGATTATTTGGATTTCGTAATCTAATAATGGTGCATAAGCCAATACTTCCGCTTTATTAGGTGTTCGGTTAGGGTATTTTGTTTCGACGAGACCAGTTTTTTTATTGCGTTGCTGTTTGATACTGAAAGGTCTGCTTCTAACTGCGCTAGTGATGTAGATATCCTCTCGGTTTAATCCTGCTTGTGCTAACCAACCATCTAGTTTTTTTCCTGATCTACCGCTAAAAGGAATGTTCGTTTTGATTTCAGTTTCCCCAGGAGCTTCTCCGATTAACATCAATACTGCATTTTTAGGACCTTTTCCAGAAAGAAACCCTTCTAGCTGATGACCGTGCATTTTTTGTTCAACGATTTCAACTAATTTTTTAGGATAGTTCATGATGGATGTCTTCTTTCTAAAAAAACGTGCTGATTTATGCAATCAGCACGTTTTTTTCATTTTAAGCCCAATCACCATTACGGAAAATCGGAACACGTGTGCCGTCTTCTCTAATGCCGTCAATATCCATTTGATCTGATCCAACCATGAAATCAACGTGTGTATGACTACGGTTTAAGCCTGCTTCTTTTAATTCTTCTTCACTCATCTCAGTTCCGCCTTGTAGATTAAAAGCATACGCTGAGCCGAAAGCTAAGTGATTTGAGGCATTTTCATCAAATAAAGTATTGTAGAAAATGATGCCAGATTGAGAAATCGGTGATGGATCTGGCACTAAAGCAACTTCGCCTAAATGACGTGCGCCTTCGTCTGTTTCAAGTAACTTCGCTAATACTTCTTCACCTTGTTCAGCAGAAAAATCAACGACTTTTCCATCTTTAAAGGTAAATTTCATACCAGAAATCGTTGTTCCAGCATAACTAAGTGGTTTAGTACTAGAAACAACACCATCAACACGACGTCTATCAGGTGCAGTGAAGACTTCTTCTGTCGGCATGTTGGCCATGAATTTTTCGCCACGAACGTTATCGCTACCAGCACCTTCCCACAAATGGTTTTTCGGCAATCCAATCACTAAGTCAGTGCCTGGAGCTGTGTAATGCAAAGCACTAAATTGTTCTTTATTTAATTCGTCCGCTTTGGTTGCTAGTTTGTTGTCATGAGCTTTCCAGGCTGCAACAGGATCTGCCTCATACACACGAGTTGTTTTAAAGATTTCATCCCAAAGAGCGTCTACTTGAGACTCGCTGTCTGTTAGGTCAGGGAAAACTTTAGCAGCCCATTCTTTGCCAGCAGCAGCAACGACTGTCCAGCTGACTTTATTCGCTTGTGTTGCTTTTCTTAAGTTGACCAATGCTTTGCCGGAAGCAGCTTGAAAAGCGGCAACACGATCAGCATCAACGCCTGCTAAAGCATCAGGATTAGCAGAGACAACACTGATACGGCTAGCTCCTTTGTTAACCCAGTCATCTGTTTGATCTATTTTATATTGAGGAATAGTATCCAAATATTTTTCATCAGCATGCAGTAAAAATTCACGTTGCACAAGATCATCATTCCACTGAACGATAACTTCACCAGCCCCAAGTTTATAAGCCTCTTCTGTGATCAAACGAGCTAGTGGTGCTTGATCAACGCTGATTTGTAAAACGATGCTGTGTCCTTTTTGAACGTTAACACCAGTTTCAACAATCAGTCTAGCGTATTTCTTTAAGATCTCATTAAAATTTGGTAATGACATAGAATAGCCTCCTAGTTTTGCATTTATATAATCGTGAATATCATAACACGTACAGAGCTTGAACTCAAACGATCGAGCAGCATTAAGAGCTTATTTAATTCTTAGAAAAATGCCTCGAAAGACCCGTGTAATCAATTAAATAAAATAATTTGAAACGAGGGACTAGTATTTTGCAGAATAAACAAATCGTGTTACAATAACTGTAGTATTTATATGGGAGCGTTGTAAGATAGGTAGAGGGGATTGAAAGATTATGGCAAGAAAAAAAACGATTACTAAAGATCAGATTTTAAATGCTGCATACGAAGTAGTGGCCACTGAAGGCTTTTCGAAATTCACCGCACGTAACATTGCAACCAAAATGAAATGCTCAACACAACCAATTTATTTGGAATTCAAAAATATGGATGATCTGAAAGAAGAACTATTTGAAAAGATCCATCAATATTTAGCAAAAGAAGTATTCCCTGTCACGCATACAGGCAATACGATTGTCGACTTGGCTTTAAATTATATCCATTTTGCTAAAAATGAAAGTAAACTATATCGTGCGCTATATTTGGAAGAGTACGGTGGGGGAAAAAGAATGCAGGAATTTTCGTACAGTTATTTTTCCAACGCAGTCAAACAAGATCCGGATTATGAAAAATTAAATGATACAGAAATCAATTCTCTTCATATGGGAACGTGGATCGTCGCAACGGGAATTGCTGCGTTGATGACATCTGGAATCATTCATCCAAGCGAACAACAAATCGAACACTTGATGAAAGAGTCAATCGATCAGATATTAGAGCGGGATGAACCGATCGATATCGATAGTTAGATCTACTAAAAAGAACAGACCAGAGCAAAACTCATTGGGGTTTGCTCTGGTCTTTAATTGTTCCAATAATTATTGTACAGCTTCTGCTAGTTTTTTCGCAAAAGCTTCGAGATTTTGAATATCTTCTTCTTCAGCAGCTAAATCAACTTTTACACTATCTGCGCCTTTTGAAGCACCAATTTTTGTGAACACAGCGTCAAAGTCATCCACTGATTTACAAAAATCATCGTAAAAAGTATCCCCAGAACCACAAACACCATACGTTTTTCCAGATAAATCGATTTCTTGTAACTCTTCATAAAAATCTACGATTTCATCAGGCAACTCACCATCACCATATGTGTAAGTTGCGACAACGCAAATGTCTGCATCTTCAAAGTCTTCAGGATCCACTTGTGTACATTCGTTGATCTCAACTTCAATATTTAAATTTTCTAAAGCTTCAGCAACGATATCTGCTATTTCTTCTGTATTTCCAGTCATACTTGCATAAACGATTTTAGCTAAGGTCATTAGATTTCCTCCTTCAAATAATACAACCTTGATTATATCAGAAGAACGAAGGTCGTGTAAATTACAAAATTGAAGCTGAAAAGGAAGAAGTTACTTTTATAGCAGTGTTTATAGCAGGTGTGGATGAAGAAAAAATGTGAAAGTAATGTTTAACAATGACTTTTCAGTGAAATTTTCACAAATTATGATAAAATACTCTTATATAAAGATTATTTAGCTACGTGGGCTAGTCACTATGAAAAAGGATAAAATATGCTCGTGACAAAAAAGCGTCACAAACCTATTTACCTATTTTTCTACGAGACTGAACGAGCCTGCTACGCTTTTGCTTTGAAACACAGTGAACGAAGTAAATTGATGTTGAAAAGTACAAGGTGTAGTGAAGCGAAACGTTGTTACCATGTGTTATCTAGCTTCAAGAGCTAGCCTTTCGGGAAAAAGATAAATTATAAATGAGGTAAAGAACACCTCAGTTATAATTTCCTGTTTTCCTGTCAAGGCTGAATGAGCTCTTTCAGCTTTTAACGTTGTCTAGCTTTACAGGCTAGTCTCTATGAAAAAAGATAAAATCTGCTTGTGACAAAAAGCCTCACAACCCTATTTTCCTATTTTTCTACGAGCCTAAACAAGCCCACTGTGCTTTTATTGTTATCTAGCTTCAAGAGCTAGCCTTTCGGGAAAAAGGTAAATTATAAATGAGGTAAAGAACACCTCATTTATAATTTTCTATTTTCCTGTCAAGGCTGAATGAGCTCTTTCAGCTTTTAACGTTATCTAGCTTTACAGGCTAGTCTCTATGAAAAAAGATAAAATATGCTCGTGACAAAAAGCGTCACAATCCTATTTTCCTATTTTTCTACGAGCCTAAACGAGCCTGCTCAGCTTTTAAATTTAGGAGGACGAGATTAAATGATTACATTAAAATCACCAAGAGAAATTGAAATGATGGATGAGTCTGGAGAGTTATTGGCAGATGTTCACCGTCATTTACGTACGTTTATTAAACCCGGCGTGACAAGTTGGGATATTGAAGTATTTGTGAGAGACTTTATTGAAAGTCATGGCGGCATTGCTGCCCAAATTGGTTTTGAGGACTATAAATATGCTACTTGCTGCAGTATCAACGATGAAATCTGTCATGGATTTCCTCGGAAAAAACCATTGAAAGATGGTGATTTGATCAAAGTAGATATGTGTATTGATTTAAAAGGGGCTGTTTCAGATTCTTGTTGGGCTTATGTTGTAGGGAACTCAACACCTGAATTAGATCACTTAATGGAAGTGACTAGAAAAGCGTTGTACTTAGGGATCGAACAAGCGCAAGTCGGTAATCGTATTGGGGATATTGGTCATGCGATCCAAACTTATGTTGAAAGTGAAAACTTATCTGTCGTAAGAGATTTTGTAGGACATGGTATTGGTCCAACGATTCACGAGAGTCCTGTGATCCCTCACTATGGTGAAGCAGGTAAAGGTCTTCGACTAAAAGAAGGAATGGTTATTACGATTGAGCCGATGGTCAATACTGGAACTTGGCGTATGAAAATGGATCCAAATGGCTGGACAGCGTATACTTTAGACGGTGGACTCAGTTGTCAATTTGAACATACGTTGGCAATTACGAAAGAGGGTCCGAAAATTTTGACTTCTCAAGGAGAAGAGTTGACATACTAATGAACTTAAATTAGAGGAGAATTTTATGAAACTAGTGGACAAAGTAAAGAGTAACAAGAACTTGATGCGTTTCATCGAAACGACACAAAATCGAATGGTCGATTCGGAAATTGGCAATACATCTGTTGTGGTGGCTTACTATTTACTCTTGTCCTTGTTTCCTCTATTGATTGCGGTAGGAAATATCCTACCGTATTTACATATTGATCCAAATGATGTTCTGCCTTATATCGCAGAAGCGATCCCGGAAGCTATCTTCAATGATTTAAAGCCGGCGATTCAGTCATTACTAACACAACGATCTGGCAGTTTGCTTTCTATTTCTGCTTTAGCAGCTTTATGGAGTGCCAGTCAAAGTATTAATGCTTTACAAACCGCAATGAACAAGGCTTTTGGCGTTGAGCAACGAAAAAACTTTATTATTGTCCGCTTAATGTCATTGTTTGTTATTCTTTTATTTTTGACGGCAATTGTAGGAGTAGTTGGTGTCTTAGGATTAGGTAAAACGATTTTAGATTTGTTACAGCCGATTTTTCATTTTTCCACGGATTTTATTGATACTTTCCAAGCGTTAAAATGGCCGATTACATCGTTGGTGCTTTTAGTGATCATGTGTTTGATTTATCGGGTTGTTCCTAATGCTAAACTGACCTTTCGTTCCATCGTGCCTGGTGCTGTATTTGCAACTGTAGGCTGGATGTTGTTATCACAAGTGTTTGGACTCTATATTACGTATTTCAGTTCAAAAATCGCTAGTTATCAAATTATAGGAAGTTTTATCATTTTGATGCTATGGCTGAATTTTGCAGCTACGATCATTATTTTAGGTGGTATTATCAATGCTGTTGTCAAAGAATATCTGTCAAATGAAAAAATCCAGCATCGTTACGGGTTGATTAATCGTTTAGTTGATAAAATAAAAGAAAAGTTAAAGAAATAGCTCGATTGCTTTTGATTCAGATAAATGAGTAGGAACGCAGGCTTTTCCTAAGCTGTGGAAACACCTGTTCCAACTTGTAAATGTGGAATGATTCGGTATAATATACGATGTACATTAAGAAAGTAGGTTCAGCATGTCGATGTTTATTTATGAAATTGTTATTCGTCTATTTCTGACGTTTATTTTATCGCTGATTGTAACACCAATTATTAAACTATTGGCTTTTAGAATAGGCGCCTATGATGCTCCAGGTGAAAGAAGGATAAACACTAAAATCATGCCGACAGCAGGAGGTTTAAGCATTTATTTTGTTTTTGCTTTTTCTTGTTTAGTTATGTTTCAGTCGATTATACCAGTTGATTATATCTGGCCGATTATTTTAGGTGCGGGGATTGTGGTTGCAACAGGTTTGATCGATGATATTTACGAATTGTCGCCAAAGAAAAAAACACTAGGGATTCTGTTAGGGGCTTTAGTCATTTATTTTGTAGCGGAAATTCGGATCGATGCCGTAACTTTGCCGTTTTTTGGACATATTGATTTACGCTGGCTTAGTTTGCCACTGACACTATTTTGGATTTTGGCTATTACAAATGCCATCAATCTGATCGATGGTTTAGATGGACTTGCATCTGGTGTTTCAATCATCAGTTTAACAACAATCGGTGTGATCGGCTACTTTTTCCTTCATGCTAAAACAGTTTATATTCCGATTGTGATTTTTATCTTAGTTGCTAGTATTGCGGGATTTTTTCCGTATAATTTTTATCCAGCTAAAGTTTTTCTGGGTGATACCGGAGCTTTGTTTTTAGGCTTTATGATTGCCGTGATGTCCTTACAAGGATTGAAAAACGCGACATTTATCACGGTTATTACACCAATGATTATTTTGGGTGTACCAATTACGGATACAGTCTATGCGATTATTCGTCGACTAATGAATAAACGTCCGATTTCATCCGCTGATAAGATGCATTTACATCATCGATTGTTGTCACTTGGCTTTACACATAAAGGTGCAGTCATGACAATTTACGGTTTGGCATTGGTTTTTTCATTTGTTGCATTGTTATTTAGCTATGCAAGTAATGTTGCTTCGATTCTACTGATTGTTTTTAGTGCGATTGGGCTAGAGCTGTTCATTGAAATGATTGGTTTAGTTGGAGAAAATCATCAGCCGTTGATGTATATTTTACGGATGTTTGGCAATCGAGAGTTTCGTCAGCAACAGTTAGAAAAAAGATTAGGAAAACACTCTAAGAAAAAGTAAATAAATTGTAAGAATCTTTGCTGGTTTTTTAAGCTGTGCTATAATTTATTGATTGGGTAAACGGAAAAAGCGGAGTAAGACTCAGTAAGTTTTGCTCCGCTTTCCTAGAATTCAAATAAAAAGTTGATGCATAGAATGTTCTCTTTTTGAAAACATTTTTGATAGCTAAAAGTTTAGGTGGGGTAAGCTAGTCTAAGAATCACTGGCTGAATTCATCTTATTTCAAACGAGGTGCAAAAATATGAATGATAGAATAACAATTTCCATTGTTACTCACAATAGCCGTCATATTTTTGATGTGCTTGATAATTTAAAACTCGAACTCGGCCTAGAGTCAATTTATGATATACATATATTTGATAATGCTTCTGAACAAGAGTATATAAACCAACTTGAACTGTATGGTTCGTTTATTACCATGCATAAATCAGAAGAAAATAAAGGCTTTGGCTACGGTCATAATCAGATACTGAAAATGGTTGACACACAGTATGCTGTTATTTTTAACCCAGATGTTTTGCTTACAAAAGAGGCGTTGGATAAGCTGCTTCAGCGAATAGAAGAAGAGCCGCTTGCCGCAGTCTGTCCAAAAGTGTTGAACTCAGATGGAACGACTCAATACTTAGTCCGTCAGAAATTAGACGTATTTGATTACATGTTGCGCTTTGTTCCGTTTCAATCGGTCAAAAAGCTATTTGACAAACGGCTGAGGTATTATGAATGTCGTGACTTACCAGACGATCAAACCTCGTATATTAAAATGGGGTCCGGTTGTTTTATGGTCATCGATATCGATAAATTTAAACAAATCGGTGGTTTTGACGAGCGCTTCTTCATGTATTTTGAAGACAATGATCTTTGTTTAAGTTTTGGAAAAGCAGGGTATAAAATTTTGTATACTCCTTTTGAAACTGTAACGCACTTGTATGAAAAAGGTGCACATAAAAACAAAAAATTATTTAAGATATTTATGCAATCGATGATCAAGTTTTTCAACAAATGGGGTTGGAGGTTTTTTTAGTGGAGAATAAGTTGGTGATTACAATTGTTTTATATCAGACTGAATTCTCGCAGACACCAAGTTATGATCAGATAAAAAAGGCGATAATCGAAAATGAATCGGTCTACCTATTCATTTATGATAATAGTCCTGAACCGCAAGCTAACGAATTATTTCAGCATGCTCAGGTACGGTATATCCATGATGCAACGAATCCTGGCTTGGCGCAGGCTTATAATGCTGGCAACCAATATTTTAGTCAGGTTCAAGGCGATCTTCTATTACTGCTTGATCAAGATACATTATTGGATGATCGTTATCTTGCCACGCTCTTAACCTTGACCTTGGATGAAGCGATTGCTGCTTATGTTCCACTGGTGTTCGCTCAGGCTAGACAAATCTCGCCTGTCTTTTCGGAAGATTATATCGGACGTCATTCTGAGTTGCCTAAAGCTGGCATCTACTCACAACAGATTATGAGCATTAATTCTGGAACCGCGTTGCCTAAAACAGTCTTAAAAAGCATTGGTTCATTTAATCAAGAGTTTCCTTTAGATTTTTTAGATCATTGGCTTTTTTGGAAAATTTATCAATTAAATAAAAAAATTTGTGTCTTAGATCATCACTTAGACCATGAGCTATCAGTTTTGAATTATGAAACACTCAGCAGTCAAAGATATGAGTCGATTATTCGAGCTGAAAGTCTTTTTTATCAAAAATATGATCAGAGTAAATTTTACATTCACAGAAGACATTTGTTGCTAAGATCGGTGAAACAATTTTTTCTTGTTAAGAATCGGAACATTTGGCGACGTACGTTTTTAGAGTATCGATTACTGATGAAAGGAAAATAAATGATCTCAATTTGTATAGCAACATATAATGGAGAAAACTATTTAGAAGAGCAACTTGCCAGTATTTTACCTCAAATGACTGCATCTGATGAACTGATCATCTCTGATGACGGTTCTAAAGATGAGACAGTGACTATCATCAATCGCTATGCAGCGCAAGATGAACGAATCAAATTTTTTAAAGGTCCCGGCAAAGGTGTGATTGCTAATTTTGAGTTTGCAATTAATCAAAGCCAGGGAGACTTTATCTTTTTGGCTGATCAAGATGATGTTTGGTTGCCAGAAAAAGTTCAGACAACCCTGAGTTTTTTTGCTTCTCATCCTAAAATTGATCTGGTTATTAGTGATTTAGTGATCGTTGATGAACAGTTACAAGTCATTGAACCATCTTACTTTGAGTATCGAAAGGTGACATTAGGCTTTCTTCACAACATCGTGAAAAATAAATATATTGGCGCAGGGATGGCTTTTCGTGGCAGTCTTAAATCAAAGATTTTGCCTATACCAGCTAAAGTGCCTATGCATGATATGTGGATCGGTTTAATTGCAGCCTATAAAAATAAAAGTGCATTGATTCCGCAAACACTTACGTTGTATCGCAGACATAATAACAATGCGAGTGAAATCAATACAAAAGCCAGCTTTTTTCAACAATTGAAATGGCGCTGTGCAATTAGTTATGTTCTATTCAAAAGAATTTTTTTTAATTCATAGAAAATGGCTATTTTACAGTTTTGTAAAATATTCTTAAAATGAATGACAATCATTGCTAATAATGCAATAATAGCAATTAGTAATGTCAGTGAATGACAATAAAAAAGAGTGTAAGGAGTTTTTTTATGAAAGGGATCATCTTAGCTGGAGGAAGTGGAACCAGATTATATCCATTAACGAAAGCAACATCAAAACAATTAATGCCTATCTATGATAAACCAATGATTTACTATCCAATGTCGACATTGATGCTAGCAGGTATCAAGGAAATTCTAATTATTTCTACACCCGATGACACACCTCGTTTTGAAAGTTTATTTGGGGATGGGAAAGATCTTGGGATTCATATTGAATATGCTGTACAAGAAAGTCCAGACGGATTAGCTCAAGCATTTATTATTGGCGAAGAGTTTATTGGTGATGATAGTGTGTGTCTTGTTTTGGGTGACAATATTTATTATGGCGGGGGACTGTCTAATATGTTACAACGTGCTGCCGCAAAAGAGAGTGGAGCAACTGTTTTCGGGTACCATGTGAATGATCCAGAACGATTTGGTGTGGTTGAATTTGACAGCGATATGCAAGCTCTTTCTATTGAAGAAAAACCAGAAAAACCAAAATCAAATTATGCGGTGACTGGCTTGTATTTTTATGATAACGATGTGATTGAAATCGCAAAAAATATCAAACCATCTGATCGTGGCGAATTAGAAATTACGGATGTTAACAAAGTCTACTTAGAAAAAAATAAATTATCAGTTGAACTAATGGGCAGAGGCTTTGCTTGGTTAGATACTGGTACTCATGAATCGCTTTTAGAAGCATCGACTTTTATTGAGACGATTGAGAAGCGACAAAATTTAAAAGTAGCTTGTCTAGAAGAAATCGCTTATAGAATGAGCTATATCACAAAAAATCAGTTGATAGAATTAGCACAGCCATTAAAGAAAAATGGTTATGGACAATACTTATTAAGATTGGCAGAAACAGACTAGGAGCGAAGACAGAATGAAAGTAATCGACACAAAATTACAAGACGTTAAAATCATTGAAATGGATGTATTCGGTGATCACCGTGGCTTCTTTACGGAAAGCTATTCAAAAGAAAAATTTGCCGAGCAAGGCTTGAATTTTGATTTTGTACAAGATAACCATTCTCTTTCAAGTGAAGCTGGCGTATTACGCGGTTTACATTTCCAAAAAGGGCAAGCAGCTCAAACGAAGTTGATTCGTGTTGTAACAGGGGCAGTATTAGACGTGATCGTAGATATCCGTAAAGGGAGTCCGACTTATGGTCAATGGGAAGGCTACATTTTATCAGAACATAACCATCGTCAACTATTAGTGCCTAAAGGATATGCACATGGTTTTGTAACATTGACACCGAATGTTAATTTTATGTATAAATGTGACAATTACTATAATGCAGCTGCAGATGGCGGGATTGCCTTTGATGATCCTGATTTGTCAATTGATTGGCCGATCGATATCCAAAAAGCAATTACGTCTGAAAAAGATAAAAATCACCCGACATTGAAAGAATTTGAAGCAGAGAATTCTTTTATTTATGGTGAAATCTAAAAAAATCTAGGAGAGATCTTGAAGATGAAAAACATCATTGTTACTGGTGGAGCTGGATTTATCGGCTCAAACTTTGTTCATTATGTAGTAAACAACCATCCAGAAGTTCATGTGACGGTATTAGATAAATTAACTTATGCAGGAAATGAAAAAAATCTTGAAGGACTACCAGCTGATCGTGTTGAATTAGTTGTAGGTGACATCGCTGATGCTGAGTTAGTCGATCGATTAGTGAAGAAGACAGATGCGGTTGTTCATTACGCGGCAGAATCACATAACGACAACTCATTGAATGATCCATTTCCTTTTGTACAAACGAATATCATTGGAACCTATACGCTAATCGAAGCGTGCCGTAAAAATGATGTGCGGTACCATCATGTTTCGACTGATGAAGTTTATGGTGATCTACCATTAAGAGAAGATTTACCAGGACATGGTGAAGGTGCAGGTGAAAAATTTACTGCTGAAACGCCTTATAATCCATCAAGTCCATACTCTTCAACAAAAGCAGGCTCGGATTTATTGGTTAAAGCTTGGGGACGTTCATTTGGCCTACGAGCAACAATTTCTAACTGTTCTAACAATTATGGACCTTACCAACATATTGAAAAATTCATTCCACGTCAAATTACCAACATTTTGAGCGGAATCACACCTAAATTATATGGTGCTGGTAAAAATGTTAGAGACTGGATTCATACAAATGATCATTCATCTGCTGTTTGGACGATTCTGACAAAAGGAGAAATCGGTGAAACCTACTTGATTGGTGCCGATGGAGAAGAAGATAACAAAGCAGTAATGGAATTGATTTTAGAGCTGATGGATCAACCAAAAGATGCGTATGAACATGTAAACGATCGTCCTGGACACGATTTACGTTATGCGATCGATTCTTCAAAATTACGGGAAGAATTAGGCTGGAAGCCTGAATTCACTAATTTCCGTGATGGCTTAGCAGATACGATCGAGTGGTATACAGAAAATTCAGACTGGTGGAAAGCGGATAAAGAAGCTGTCGAAGCCAATTATGCGAAGAACGGTCAATAATCGCTATCCTATTTCGAGGATATCTTACATCTGATTTTAACCGAGTGTGATTAAAATAGTGACTTGTTGAGCGTGGAACAAAACTAAAAAATGGTTTTGCTCCACGCTCTAAATACGAATTGATAACAGGCTGAAAGGGCGAAATTCTTGCTGCTTGCTTATCAAAGGAGGAAATAGAATGATACTTTTAACTGGCGGTAATGGACAATTAGGAACGGAACTACGTCATTTGTTAGATGAACAGGGAATGAAATACGTTTCCACTGATTCAAAAGAACTAGATATTACGAATGCAGAAAAAACAATGGCTTATATTACGAAGTTAAAACCGACAGTAATCTACCATTGTGCAGCGTACACTGCTGTGGATAAGGCAGAAGATGAAGGAAAAGAATTAGATGAGAAAATCAACGTAGAGGGTACGCGCAACGTAGCACTTGCAGCAAAATCTGTAGATGCAACGTTAGTGTATATTAGTACAGATTATGTTTTTGATGGTACGAAAAAAGATGAGATGTATAAAACAGATGATCAAACGAATCCGCAAAATGAATATGGTCGTACTAAACTATTAGGTGAGCAAATTGTTCAAGAAATCATGGATAAATATTATATTATCCGTACTTCTTGGGTGTTTGGCCAATATGGACATAACTTTGTCTTTACAATGCAAAAACTAGCTGAAACACGCGATCAATTAACGGTTGTCGATGATCAATTTGGTCGCCCGACTTGGACTAGAACTTTAGCTGAATTTATGGTGTTTGTTATAAAAGAAAAAGTTGCTTATGGTATTTATCATCTATCCAATGATAATAGCTGTAATTGGTATGAGTTTGCAAAAGAAATTTTAAAAGATACTGAGGTTGAAATTTTACCAGTGGATTCAAGTAAATTTCCTCAAAAAGCAACTCGACCTAAATATTCAGTGATGGATCTTAGTAAGACGAAAGCACTAGGTTTTGATATTCCGACTTGGGAAAAAGCGTTGCACGAAATGTTGATTAGTACAAAAAAATAGGAGGAAAAAAGTGTTGGTTTGGGGAGCAAAATTTACAGGGTGGTTCAAGGTAGTTTTTAAACAAAGATGGAAATATCTAGTGGCACTACTTATAATTTTTACAGTTTTTACATTGTATTTTTTTCAATTTTCAAGTGTACCTAAAAAAATACTTTTATTGACAGGTTTGTTTAGCATACTTAGTATTTTATTGATTGGGAAAAATCTAGCCAAAAGTACGTTGTGGATTATTATACTGATGGGGTCGTTATTTACGTTTATCACCCCTGTTTTAGATACACCAGATGAACACGCTCATTTTTCACGAGCAGTGTATCTTTCAGAGGGGCATTTTGGCATGAGTGACAAGGCTGATCAACTGAAAATTTCTAAAGATTTTCGAGTTGTTTTAGACCGTATACATCAAAACTATCACAATGATTTAAAGAAAGAACAACATACAACGAAACAAAATGAAGAAACGATTATTTCACTTACAGCAACGTATTCGTTTATCAGTTACATACCACAAGCTATTGGTTGGTCGCTAGGAAAGTTGCTGAATATCAATCTGTATTGGAGTTTTTATTTAGGTAGATTACTTAATTTGATTGTTTACGCAATTTTGTCTTATTTTGCTATCAAAAATGTAAAAAAGTTCAAGGTGCCGATGGCGGTTGTCACAATGCTACCAATGACAGTTTATCTTGCAGCCTCGTATAATCAAGATGGTGTTTCGTATGGGTTGGTTTTCTTAGCCATGTCACTATTTATTAATTTTATTACAGCTGAAACGAAAATTGCAGCGAAAGAAATTGGTTTGTTTGTACTATTATGTGGTATTTTAGCTACTTGTAAATTACCTTATGTGATGCTAGCGGGGATTTTGATTTTTATCAAACCGAGTCAATACAAAAATAGAAAAGCGTATTTCATAGCTTTAGGAGCTGTAATTCTAGCAGCAATGATAGCCTTGCTTTGGTATTATTACTATACGACATTTACGCCAGCAAATAGGCTTCCAGAAAAAGATCCGACGGAACAACTGAAATTTATGGTACACAATGTTCCAACAGCAATCAAACTAATGTTTTCTGGAATAATCGATTCAATTAGTAAGTATCTTGAATTGTTTACGTTCGGTTGGTTTTCTTATGGATCACCACATATTGCATTTATGTATTTGGTTTATATAGGCGGACTATTTGTTTTTTATCCATTAGAGATAAAAGCTAAAAATTACTTGAATTCTTTAGGCACCGCAGTGGTTATGGTAGGGATTATTTTTGCCATTAATTTAAGTCAATACTTGACTTGGACACCTGTGGGACTAGGAACAGTAGAAGGCGTACAAGGACGATATTACATCGGTTTATTGGTTCTATTACCGATCTTTGTGAATAGTTCAAAACTTTTTTATCCTCAAACGGAATTGAGTGAACAAAGAGCGTTAATGAAAAAGTCAGAATATGCACAGAACATTTGGGTTTTATCTATAGCAACGTATTTCTTATTGACAATGATATTACTCACTTTAGGAAATTATTATAAAGGCTAATTATAAAGGAGTAAGATGAATTGAAAATATTATTAATTATTCCAGCGTACAATGAAGAAGAGAATATTTTGAGCACAATTAAATCTATTGAAGAGTTTAAGAAAAACAATAACCAAAATTATTCTTATACGATTGATTATGTTGTGATCAACGATGGCTCGACAGATAAAACACAAGCAATTTTAGATGAGAATCAAATTAATTCAGTTCATTTAGTTATGAACTTAGGAATTGGTGGGGCTGTTCAAACTGGGTACAGATATGCAAAGGAAAATGACTACGATATAGCAGTTCAATTTGATGGTGATGGGCAACATGATATCAATAGTTTAGATTGTGTCGTACAGCCGATTTTAAAAAAAGAAGCCGATTTTGTGATTGGTTCAAGGTTTTTACCAGACGAAAAAGCTGATTTTCAAACGACGTTTATGCGACGTGTTGGGATCAAGATCCTTTCTTTTTTAATTTATCTATCCTCCAGAAAAAAAATCTATGATGTGACTTCTGGATATCGAGCTTGTAATAAAGAAATCATTGCTTATTTTTCAAAAAAATATCCGACAAGTTACCCTGAACCAGAATCAACGGTGCATCTATTGAAGAAAAAATTTAAGATTAAAGAAGTAGCTGTTAATATGATGGAGCGCTCTGGCGGGCAATCTTCAATTCGTTCATTTACTTCAGTTAAATATATGATTGAAGTAAGCATTGCTATCATTGTTTCAGGCTTTATGAGGGAGGGAGACTAATGAGTCCGATATTAAGAATTGAGATGTTGATTTTCTCGTTGTTCTTTTTTGTGTACATCATTCGGTCAATCAACAAAAACATCTTTCTATTGAAAAATGCGATTAGATGGTTGTTTATCTCTGCTGGATTAGTGATCTTTGCTATTTTTCCCAAGTTACCAGAATGGTTAGCTACCCAGTTAGGATTTGAAACAACCTCTAACTTTTTATTATTTGCAGCGATTTTCGTGCTGTTGTTTATTGAAATCAAAAACTCTGCTTTATTGTCAAAGCAACAAAATCAAATAAAATTGTTAATTCAAGAACTTTCAATTTTGAAAGATAAAAAGGAGAAAAAATAATGTTCTTATTCTTAATATATGTCGTTTTATCAACTTCAGGTTTGATTCTAGTTAAATTAGGTTCGCAAGCAAATACGATTCAAATCACGAATGCTGTTTTTTCTTTTTCAATGTCTTTTACAACGATTATCGGGTTTTTATGTTATATGCTTAGTTTTGTTTTATGGATGGTCATCATTAGCAAATCAGAAGTATCTTATATCGTTCCAATGGGCGTTGCTTTTACGAATATTGCTGTTTTAGTAGGATCAAAGTTAATTTTACAAGAACAAGTTTCACTTGGAACAGTGATTGGCACAGGGGTCATTATTTTAGGGATTGTTATTATCCAGTTAGCAAAATAATTTCTTATAAAATCGGCATTTACTCCTTAAATCTTAAGAAAATATTTACATAACTTGAAAAAAGAGTGTATATTCTTTAAACTAGTAATGTTATGCAGCTTATTTTTAGTAGAAATAAAAATGCAATGGAAATAGGAAAGGAACAGAATCAATGATACGAGAAACACTATCTATTTTTAAAAATATTTTTGAAAATAGAAAACTGTTATTACAGTTTTCATTTAATGATTTTAAATCAAAATATGCAGGGTCTGCATTGGGGATCGTCTGGGCTTTCATAACACCGTTAGTGACGGTATTGACTTACTGGTTTGTTTTTTCGCAAATACGACAACAAGGGGCTAACGAAGAATATCCTTTTATCGTATATCTTGTGACAGGGTTGATTCCATGGTTCTTTTTCTCAGACTCATTGTTATCAGCAACAAACGTTTTTAGAGAGTATAGCTATCTTGTAAAAAAAGTAGTGTTTAATGTGCAGATTTTGCCAACATCAAAGATTCTTTCAAACTTATATACACATTTATTTTTTATTATAATTGGTTTTGGTATTACCTCGTTAAGTGGTATTTACCCCACATTACAAAGTTTACAGTTGATTTATTATCTGTTTTGTCTGATTATTTTCTTGACAGGTGTGACCTGGCTTACTTCATCTACACAACCATTTTTGCCAGATATCATGCAATTTATCAATGTAGCAATGCAAACGATCATGTGGACTCTACCCATTTTATGGCAGCCTTCAGGTTGGATCGAAAAAGTATTGAAATTGAACCCACTGTATTACATTATTCAAGGCTATCGTGATTCATTTACTGGTGGCGCTTGGTTCTGGGAACATTGGCAGTATGGCTTATATTTCTGGGGCTTTACAATCGTTCTTTTATTAATTGGTTCAACTGTATTTAGACGTTTGAAACCACATTTTTCTGATGTCCTATAGCATAGCACGGAGATGAAATTAAATGTGGATTGATAAGCACAAGGAGAGTAAACAATGTCAGATTATGCAATCGATATACAGAATATAACAAAAACATATAATATGTACAAAAAACCTTCTGATCGTTTTAAAGAAGCGCTGAATCCAATGAAAAAAACGTATCATGATCTTTTTTATGCCTTAAAAGATGTCACAATGCAAATTGAAAAAGGGGAAATGATCGGTTTTGTTGGAGAAAATGGTTCTGGTAAATCAACGATCCTTAAAATCATTACGGGCGTCTTGACACCAACTTCGGGTTCAATGACGATAGACGGAAAAATTTCTGCACTATTAGAGTTAGGCTCGGGCTTTAATCCAGAATACTCTGGTTATGAAAATATTTTTCTAAACGGAATGGTTCTTGGTTTTTCCAGAGAAGAAATGGAAGAGCGCGTAGACGATGTCATCAAGTTTGCTGATATTGGGGATCATTTATATCAACCTGTAAAAACCTATTCTAGCGGGATGTTCGTTCGCTTGGCTTTTGCAGTAGCAATCAACGTTGATCCTGATATTTTGATTGTTGATGAGGCTTTAGCAGTTGGAGATTTAGAATTCCAACTGAAATGTATGGAGAAATTTACTGAAATCAAAAATTCTGGTAAGACGATTCTTTTTGTTTCCCATGATGTTAACTCTGTTCGTCGTTTTTGTGACCGGACGTTCTGGTTGAAAAATGGCGAAGTCGTAGAGTATGGTGATACGATGGATGTTACAACAAATTACGAAAACTTTTTGAAGAAAAAATCGATCAAAACAGTTGATCGTGAAAAAACAATTCAAAATGAAGAAACAGTCCCTGATATTATTGAGGTTGATAAAGCGACATTATTAAATTATGCACTGGAACCATTAGAGATCGTTACGCAAGATGAAAAGGTCATTGTTAAATTGGAGTACACTGTTAAAAACGATACAATAAAATCACCAGTTTGTGGGGTAGCGATCAGAACAGTTGATAATAATTATGTGTGTGGACTAAACACATTGCTAGATGGCGTTAAAATACCTTGGAAAAAAGGTAAAAATGTCTTTTACTTGGAATATGGGAAAATGTCTCTATTAACAGGGGAATATTACTTTGATATTGCATTCTTTGAAGAGCACGCCACAGTACCATTGGTCTATAAAACGAAATACCTGAACATGTTTATCAGTGGGCGCTATGCAGGAGAAGGCATTGTCATTTTAGATCATGAATGGAAGGACACTATTGAAGATGAAATATGATTTTGAAATGGAAGTTGATGAGAGTACCAGCGTTGGTAAAATCGTTGCCCAAATTAAAGAGAATAGCCGAGTATTAGAATTCGGACCTGGAAATGGTCGGATGACAAAATATTTGATGGAAGAAAAAAATTGCTATGTAGCAATCGTTGAGCTAGATAAAGAGTTATATGATCACGTTAGCGAGTTTTCTAATGACGGATTCTATGGAAATATCGATGAAGAAGCTTGGACGAAACATTTTGAAGGTCAAACTTTTGATTATATTATTTTTGCGGATGTGTTAGAGCATTTGATGAATCCAAAGAATGCATTGATGAAAGTCAAACCTTTTTTAAGTGCAGAAGGTCAAATCTTGATCACTTTCCCGAATATTGCCCATAACTCTGTTTTGATCGATCTTTTCAATAATAAGTTGGATTGGCGCGAAACAGGGTTGCTAGATGCAACACACAAATCCTTCTTTGTTCAAAGCGGTTTTGAAAAACTTTTTGAAGAAATTGGTTTATTTATTGCTAAAGAAGATTTTACGATCAACGAAGTTGGGTATAATGAACTGGAATCTAACTATGAAGACTTGCCGGTGGAAGTTCGTGCTGCATTCAAAGCACGCCCATTTGGGGAAGTCTATCAGTATTTTTACGCACTTTCTGCTGAAGTTGTAGAAAATCCGATTCGTACAATACCTGAAAACTCAAGTTTCAGAAAGAATATTCACTTCTTGTATGATTGTGGCGAGGAAGACCAAAAAGAATTCGATGTTCAGTTGAATAATGTATCGGGTGAAAATAAAACATTTACGATCGATATACCAGAAAATATTAAATTATTGAAAATTTTTCCAAGCATGACTGGTGTCGTATTGGATATCGAATTGCTTGCAGATGAAACAAGAATAGAGCCAGCGGTTACAAACGCTGTTTATAGCAAAGAAAAACGTTATTTCTTTTCAGATCAGCAAGTACCAGTCATAGAAATAAACGATAAAAAAATAGTTGGAAAAACCGTAACAATAACTGTGGATTATAAATATGAAGGTAATTTTTCAAATATGATTCACGAATTGATTGATTATGCGATTGAGCAGCGTGATGAAAAAAAAATAAACTCGCAGATACGTGAAAAACAAGTAACGAATAAATACAAAAAAGTATCACTAAATAAATTTGATTCGCTAATTTCACTTAATCTAGACGATATAGTTCGTCATGTAGAAGAGAAAAAGACGGTTATTCGTGGATGGGCTTATTCTAGAGAAGATAAGTTGCCAGTGGATTTCGAAGTTGCAGCAGAGACGTCTGTCGAGTATTCTTTAGTTAAAGAGTATCGTAGAGATGTGATTGATATGTTTGAGCTTAAAGGTGATCAAGAATACGGTTTTGTAATCGAAGTGAAAGATCCTAAAGACCAACCAACATATATGTTGAACATTGCTACTAAAAATGGGCGTAAACTACAATACCGTTTGGAAAAACCAAACATGGTACAGCCTGGTAATAAAATTCAGCGAGCAATCCGTTCTATGCAGACACGAGGCTTTCTGGGCTCTGTGAAATGGTACTTCAAACGCCAAGAACAACAGGAAACACCAGTTGATCCATCAGCAATTTTAGCAGAAATCAAAACATTTACCTTCCAACCTAAAATTTCTGTAGCTGTTCCAGTTTATAATGTTGAAGAAAAGTGGTTGGATGCTTGTGTCTCGTCACTTCAAAACCAGTATTATGAAAACTGGGAGTTATGTTTAGCAGATGATGCGTCACCAAGTGACTACATCAAACCATTACTAAAAAAATATGCGGATGCAGATGATCGAATCAAGGTCATTTATCGCGAAGAAAATGGACATATTTCAGAAGCGACAAATTCAGCTTTAACGATCGCAACTGGTGATTATATCGGTTTTATGGATAATGATGATGAATTAGCACCGCAAGCGTTATATGAGGTTGTCAAAGCGTTGAATGAAGATCAGACAATCGATTTTATTTATACGGATGAAGACAAAGTCACTGAGAGTGGTAAACGATTCAACGCATTTTATAAATCAAAATGGAATTCCGAATTGATCTTGAATCACAATTACATTACTCATTTTGTCGTAGTGAAGCGTTCATTGCTAGAAAAAACGGGTGGATTGAAGACTGAATTTAACGGTGCTCAAGACTATGATTTTGTTTTACGTGCGACTGAAAATGCAGAAAATATTGCTCATATCCCAGGTATGATGTATCATTGGCGTGCGATTGAATCTTCAACAGCTTTGAATCCTGAAAGTAAAGGATACGCTTATGTTGCTGGACAACGTGCAGTACAAGCAGCAATGGATCGTCGTAATATTAAAGCAACGGTTGAAATAGCGGAGTTTTATGGTTCATATAAAATCAATTATATCTATGAAACAACACCTAAAGTATCTATCGTGATTACGAATGATACTGCTGATATCAATGATTATTTGAAGAAATTGTTAGAAAAAACCATTTATGAACATTACGATATTGTGTTACCAAAGCAAATGAAAGAAAAAGTTCATTCAACTAGTAATAAACTTGTTTATAGTGATGGACAAACAAGAGATGAATTAGTTCAAGCAAGTACAGGTGAATACACCATTCTTTTAGATGCGGGTCTAGTACCAACGAAAAGCAATTGGCTAGTTGAGATGATGAATATGATTCAACAACCAACAGCAGGAATTGTCACAGGTCGAATTGTTGACTCTCGTTATCGTATTGAAAATATCGGTATGTCTATCGACACAGAGAAAAAACGATTAGTTTATCCAGAACAAGGTACGCCAGGTAAGAGTTTAGGGTATTATTACCGTATTGCGTTACCAAGAAACGTTCAGGCAGCCTCTGAAAGCTGTATGATCTTCAGAAAAGCTGATTACCTTGCTGTTTCTGGTATCAATGAAGAGTTAGGACAAGACTTTATGGGGGCGGACTTATCCTTGAAAGTTGGGAAACAACTAGATAAAAAAATTGTTTATTGTTCTTATGCAATCTTTAAAGCAGAAGAAAAAAAACAGACGAATGATAAAAAAGGTAATTTTAAATCATTGACTGATAAATGGTCGGAACAAGATTTAATAGATGTTTATAAAAATCCAAGACATCAATAAGATCAGATCTTTCATTATAAGGAACACCATTATTCATGTAACTTTAGCTGCATAGAGATAATGGTCATTGGACCTCTAAATATAAGGAGCGCAAAACATGAGCGATGAGATAAAAATCATTATTGATAGCATCTATCGGGAGAAACAATCCAATAACTTAACGATAACTGGCTGGGCTTTGAATACAAATTCAAAGTCCGCACCAGTTATTTCAATCAACAATCAAGAACAAGTCACATCTTATGATATCAAACGAGTTTTAAGGGAAGATGTTAATCAGATCTATGAGGTAGATACTACAGTGTTAGCTGGATTTGAAATAAAGCTAGAAGGAATCCAAAAGAAAACGAAATTGGAAGTGCTTTTTACTTCAGAGTCTGGCCAATCAAGTAAATCAGAATGGATCGATTTAGCGAAAAAACATCCTTTGATTCCTGGTACTGAAGATAAGCTAGCAAGATTGATGATTAAAGTACATAAAGGTGTCAGCTACTTAAAAAGAAATGGGCTCAAAAGCACGATTCAACGTGTAAAAATCGAAAAAATCAGAAATCAGTCTTCTTATCCAAGTTGGTTAGAAAGAACGGAACACTTTGATTTTGAGCAAATAAAAGCGGAAATCAATGCATTTCAATACCAACCTAAAATTTCGATTGCAATGCCTGTTTATAATGTTGAGGAAAAATGGCTACGTCGCTGTATTGATTCTATTTTGATTCAAGATTATCAAAACTGGGAACTATGTATGGCTGATGACGCTTCTACAGATCCTAAGGTAAAAGAACTTTTGACTGAGTATAGTCAATTGGATGAACGGATCAAGGTTGTTTTTAGACCGTCTAATGGACATATCAGCGAAGCAACAAACTCTGCCTTAGCGTTAGCAACAGGAGAATTTGTAGCGTTACTAGATAATGATGATGAGCTGCCAAGAATTGCATTTTACGAAGTGGTCAAGGCTTTGAACGAAAATGCTGAATTGGATTTGATTTATAGTGATGAAGATAAGATCGATATGGAGGGAAACCGTTCGGATCCTGCCTTTAAGCCAGATTGGTCGCCAGATTTACTATTAGGAACGAACTATATTTCTCATCTTGGTGTTTATCGAACAACGATTCTTAATGAAATTGGCGGTTTTAGAAAAGGCTATGAGGGTTCGCAAGATTATGATCTAGTTCTTCGTTTTACTGAAAAGACAACAAGTGAACGGATCAAACATATTCCGAAAGTTTTATATCACTGGCGTATGTTACCAACATCGACTGCAGTTGATCAATCGTCTAAAGGGTACGCTTTTGAAGCTGGTTTAAGAGCCGTTCAAGATGCTTTAGTTCGTCGTGGCATCAAAGGTCATGCTACACATGGTCGTGCCAATGGTTTGTATGATGTTTATTACGATATTGAATCAGAAGAATTGGTTTCGATTATCATTCCGACTAAAAATGGCTATAAAGATGTTAAACGTTGTGTGACTTCGATCATTGAAAAAACAACGTATAAGAATTATGAAATCATTATTGCTGATAATGGCAGTACAGATGAAAAAATGAAAGAACTCTACGAGTCATTTAAACAACAACTTAATGAGCGTTTTCAAGTAGTTGTGATCGATATTCCATTTAACTTTTCTAAAATCAATAATATTGCCGCTAAAGAAGCAAATGGAACATATCTGTTGTTCTTAAATAATGATACTGAAGTAATCAATGGTGATTGGCTAAAATTAATGGTTTCATTTGGTCAGCAAGAACGAATTGGTTGTGTGGGAGCAAAATTATTGTATCCAAATAACACGATCCAACATGCAGGCGTGATTTTAGGCTTAGGCGGTATTGCTGGACATGGGCATTATGGTTATCCGCATGGTGACTTAGGTTATTTTGGTAAATTGGCTTTGAATGTTGATTATCTAGCAGTGACAGCTGCATGCCTATTGATGAAAAAACAAGATTTTGAGGCAGTTTCTGGTTTTGATGAAGATTTTACCGTGGCCTTTAATGATGTCGATCTTTGTCTAAAAGTCAAAGCGTTAGGACGCGATAACGTCTGGCTTCATGAAGCTGAGCTTTACCATTTTGAATCTCAAACACGAGGATATGATGATAAAGGCAAAAAGAAAAAACGGTTTGAAAAAGAAAAAGTGATGATGGAAAACAAATGGGCTACTTTAATTGAAGATGATCCGTTTTACAATCCTAATCTGACGAGAGAAATACCTAATTTTTCATATAGAGACTAAAAAGAAGTGAATTGTTTTATGAACTACGAAATGGAGTAAAAAAATGGATATACATCAAGCAGAACATAAGAAGAGCGTCACGATGAAAGGCAGTTTTCATGCAATAGCTGATCAAGCAATTAAAGCACGCTTTATGCTTGCGTTAATTGCATTCATTTTAATTTTAGTATTTAAGTTACATGGTAGCTCTATTAGTATGTGGGATGAATATGTTTCTGACTATGCTAATGGAGAAGGGAATCAGAGTTTAATTATAGGTAAACCAAGACCAATAAGATCAGATGAATGGATGGTCCAAACACCTTATAGTTTATCTCAAACTCAAACTGGCTTGAAAAGTCATAATGAGATGATTACGGTGGACGGTCAAGATATGATTGTCGGCTATAATTCTCCTGCTTTAAATTTAGCAACCATTGCCAAACCTTTTACGTGGGGCTATGTTCTTTTAGGAAAAGAAAGAGGACTATCTTGGTATTGGGGGATTAAATTAATTGGTTTAATCTTACTATCTTTTGAGATTGGCTTGATTTTAACAAAGCGAAATAAGTATTTAGCTTTATTAGCGAGTGTTTGGATTCCTTTTTCATCTGCTATTCAATGGTGGTTTGTTTCACCAGTAGGAGATTTGGTCTTTTTCATGTTTGGTTTTTTAGTGGGGATATATAATTATTTTTATTGCCATGATAATAAATATCACCGATTATTTAACTCCCTTTTGGCAAGCATCAGTGCATCTGGTTTTATTCTTGTGTTATATCCTGCACTACAAGTTCCCTTGGGATATTTGATTTTATTATTTTTGATTGCTTATTTTCTGGAATTTCGTTATAAAATAAAATTAGATAAATTTGATACGTTATTTATCGGTTTAGCCATTTTTATAACTAGCTTAATTGTTGGTGTTTCTCTGATTACTTCTTGGGATTCTCTAATTAGTGTCATGCATACCGTTTATCCAGGAAATAGAATAAGTGTAGGGGGAGCGTTGTCTAAAAAAGATATTTTTCTCTTTTTAACAAATTGGAAAATGCCTTTTCAAGATGTAGTGTATGAAAATAATTCTGAATTGAGTAGTTTTTATCATTTCTTCTTTGTAATTTTATTAGTTTCACCGTGGCTATTTTATAAAAAAATTAAAGAAAATATTTATGGCGTTCTTTTGTTTATTTTTTGTTTGTTGAATTTGCTATGGATGAGTGTACGATTTCCAGTGTTCATTGCCAAAGCCACATTATGGTCGTATGTTCCAGAAGAGCGAGCTAACTTAGCGTTTAGCTTTGCTGCTATATTATTGAGTATCTGGTTTATTCATTATATATGGGAGCAAAAAAAATTATCATTTAAAGTACAAGTACCTGTTATAGCAGTCAATTTAGCATTATATTTTTTTGCACTGTATAAAGGAAACCTTCGATTATATTTAAGTAGAATGGAAATAATCTTTATTTTAGCAATAGCTGGATTGCTTATTTTCTTTTTAGTAAATAAGTGGAAGTATTTATTTACTTTATTACTACTAGCTGTCGTTTTTTTAACAGGAGCTACCGTAAATCCTGTTGCAAAGGGAGTTGAGCCTATATATGGGAAAAAGATTGCTCAGACAGTTATGAATATTGAAAAAGAGGACCCTGGTCAACTGTGGGCTGGTGAAAGAATGATGCATGCTTTTTTGCCTATGTTAGGTGTCCATACATTTAATGGCACAGCCTTTACGCCTAATCTAGATTCATGGAAACCGTTAGATCCTGATGGTAAATATGAGAAGGTGTATAATCGATATTCTCATATTTATGTGGAAGTAGGCAATGAGTTACCACGATTTGAGCTTTTGAATGCTGATGCATTTGTTGTCAGACTCAATATAGAAAGTATAAAAGCTTATAATATAAAATATTTGGTTACGTATAAAGAGATTGAACAATTATCAAATACGACTACCCAATTTAAACAAATTTATGGACCTGATTCCAGTGGGGCATTCATTTATAAAGTAATCAACTAAAGAGATTGGAGCTGAAATAATGGGCAGTTTGTTAAAACGGACCAATAACTTAATTTTAATGGGAATGATTGCTTGTTCTTATATGCTTTGGGTAATTGGAATAGATACAGGTACAACTAGTTTTATCTACAACAATTATAGCTATATATTGGTACTTTCACTAGTTATTTTGACTATTATAAATATAGGGAATTTAGAAAAAAAAGATTATCTCTTTATCTTATTTTGTTTCGGTATTTTTGTTTTTTATACCTTGACGTCTCCGATTAGACATAGCAACCATTTGTTAAACTTAGTCATTCCTATAGTATTGTTACTTATTTTCTTTTTTAGAAAAAGTACATTTGATAAAGTTGACGTGTCTATTTTGATTATTATAAATGCTGTTGCATTCGGTTCAACCCTCTATAGACTATACAAAGAAGTGCCTCCTTTGATTGCTCCGAGTTCTATTTGGGAGGTGGGAAATAAGATCGTGTCTATTTGGATTAATACAAATACAATTGGAGCCAGTATTTTATTCTCAGTCATGATGTTGACCATTATGATTCGTAGCTTGGGCTCAAACTGGTTCAATTTAGTTATTTTGCCTATATATGCAGCAGGAGGTATGGCCATTTGGGTATGCCAAGCCAAAGCAGCAATGTATGCATTAATGTTTTTCATCGTAGTGGATGCAGTGGTTGTAATCATACGAAGATTCTTAAAAAAAACTGGGCAAAGAGATTGGATGATTTTAATTGTATTTACTTTACTTTTTATAATAGCGCCTTTTATTTTTTATTTTATGGGAAAAATGACCTCGGGTAGCTTGTTCACAGAGCGAGTTAGAATTTGGGAAGAAGTCTTTCAACAGTGGTTACCTAATAAGAGAAGTGTAATTATTGGTATGGAGCCGTTTATTGCTTCTTGGAAACCTTTAGGGACACACAATGCATTTATGAATATCTTGAGAAATTATGGTATTGTTGGGTATACGTTGTTCTTCACCCCTATTGTTTATTGGATTTATTTAAAAGTTAAAACGCAACGGGTAAGTCAAATAGAAGCCAGTTTGTTTGTGGCATTTTTTGCAATCTGTATTCATTCTTTTATGGAAGATGTATTAGTAGCCCCTTACTGGCTTCCGATTGCTTTGTCTTTTTTAGGTATGGCTTTACAGAAAAAAAGCTGCTTTTCCGTAAATCGTTCTGAAAAATAGAGGTTATGATAAATCTTCGTTTTGTGCTAAAATGTTTTTTGAAGTAACCAGACGCCATACATTGCAAAAAAAGTGTTGCGTTACATTTATTTAATTAAGTAAGAAAAAACAGCAGTATTAGTTTAATTGTCAAGTATATGAATTAGATACAAGTTGTTTTAAGAAAGGAAGCTAATCTATGTCTGGGAAAAGCGAATGGAATAATTTTAAACGTATCATAACGATTCTTGTGGACGTTCTTATTTTCAACGTGTCTATCCTATGTGGTTTTTTAATGAAATTTGGAACAAAAATACCTGATTATAATTTTATTGCTTATGAAAGAACAGCAGTATACATTTCTTTATTTTTCGTTGCTGTTAATTTATTGTTGGGTTCTTATGTCTTTTATAATAAGAACAAAGGAGATATTGTCTTTACTACGCTAATTGGTCAATTACTGACGACACTGGCGATTATGATCATCACTTTTGCAGGACGATGGTTTTCATTTCCAAGATCAGTTTTGGGATATTCATTTGTAGCAGGAGTTATTTTACTCAGTTGTTGGAGAATACTCGTTTACTTTATTTATTTAAGACTTAGCGCTGAAAAGCGAATTGTCGTTATTGGTGAGGAAAAAAATGCATTATCGGCGACTCAAAATTTTTGTAGCCACAAGAACCAAAAACATAAAGTAGCCTATTTGATTATCGATAATTACTATGAAAATTTATTGAAAGTGTTAGACAACGTGGATATTATTTACATCTCAAGTCGAATTAATGAAAGTGAAAAGTTAAGAATTTATGAACTAGTTACAAAAAAAGAAAAAAAATTGTTTTTAAATACTAGTTTTGAAAATTTGATGATGTTGAAACCAAATATGATGAACTTTGAAGATGAGAGTATTATAGAAGTATCTAAATTCCGCTTAAACTCAGAAGATAATTTTGTGAAAAGACTAGTAGATTTAATAATATCAATCATACTTCTTATTATTACTTCTCCAATAATGCTGATTACGGCACTCTTAGTTAAGTTGACATCTAAAGGTCCAGTTATTTATAAACAAACTAGAATCACTTTAGATCAAAAAGAGTTTTCAATTCTTAAATTTAGAACAATGTCTGAAACAGCTGAGGCAAAATCAGGTCCTGTTTTATCAACTACCAATGATAGTAGAGTAACAGTCATCGGTAAATACTTACGGGCGTTGCGAATAGATGAGTTGCCTCAACTATTTAATGTTTTAATCGGTGATATGTCAATTGTCGGTCCTAGACCTGAAAGACCATTCTTTGTTGATCAGTTCAATCAGGAAAATCCTCACTACTACTTGAGACATAATGTTAGAGCTGGGATAACTGGCTATGCACAAGTTTATGGAAAATATGCTTCTGACTACAATAGTAAGCTGAATTTTGATTTGTTATACATCAAGAACTATTCTATTATGCTTGATTTGAAAATTTTATTACAAACAATTAAAATTTTATTTGATAAAGTTTCTTCACAAGGTGTGGAAGAGATAAGAGATGAACAATTAAATGAGTCATATTTAAAAGAGAAAAATATAAAAGTATTTAAGTGAAAGACAGGGGCTAATTAAGTGGAAACGATCGATGTAAGTGTATTACTCTCTATCTATCATAAAGAACAAGTTGACTATTTTATTAAAGCGATGGAGAGTATTCTAGTGCAAACAAAGCAACCAGAAGAGATCTTCTTGGTTGCTGATGGACCGTTGACTGAGTCTTTGGACGAAGCAATTAGTGAATATAAAGAAAAACTGAACGATAGATTGACCATTTTTCGATTAGATGAAAATAAAGGTTTAGGCATTGCTTTAGCTGAAGGTGTTATCCGTTGTCGAAATCCTTATATTGCTCGAATGGATACGGATGATATTATGGATCCGCAGAGGTTGGAAATCCAGTATCATACTTTTTTGAATAACACTGATTTAGCGATTGTTGGATCAAATATTATTGAATTCGAAAGTGAGATCACCAATGTGTTAGGTGAAAGACATGTTCCAGAAAAAAATGAAGAGATTCGAAATTTCTCGAAGAGAAGAAATCCTTTTAATCACATGACGGTCATGTTTAAAAAAGAAGCTATTTTGAAGGTTGGCAATTATAAAACGTTAAATGGTTTTGAAGACTATTATTTATGGGTTCGATTACTCAAGGCAGGCTTTAAGGCTAACAATATTCAAAAAAATCTAGTCTATGCAAGAGCAGGTAAAGAGATGTATTATAGACGCGGTGGACGTAAGTATCTTATTTCTGGAATAAAAGCAAGAAAGGTAATTTATCAAGAAGGCCTAGGAAAGTTGAGTGATTTTTTATTTGTGACAATTGCTCATACGATGGTCAGTATAATGCCCAATAAAATGAGAGGCTATTTCTATCAGAAAAAACTAAGAAACTGATAATGTTCTTAGAAAATAAGTTGTATTGTTTCGAATGCATGTAATAACCACTGGAGGATATTTAAATGAAAAAAATTGGAAGCTTATTGCTTTTTGTTGTCTTTTTTTTAGTAGGACAAACGGGATTTTCTGAAGCGATAGGAGATACAATGACTACTCAATCAGATTATCGTATGGGCGAGTTTGTCAATCAAAAGGATTCAACCACAAGGAGATTTAAGCGTGACATTCTATATAATACCCCTATAGATGTTCAAGCAGGTGATAAAAATATGCCAGGAAAAGACTTCATAGATGTTTCTTCTTGGAATGGAGACATATCGGTAGCTCAATATACAATGATGAAAAACAGCTACGGAATTAAAGGTGTCGTAGTTAAGTTAACGCAAGACACTGATTACATAAATCCTTATGCACAAAGTCAAATTCGTAACGCTAAAGCTGCAGGCTTAGTCGTTTCAGTCTATCATTTTAGTGTCTATAAAAATAATAGTGAAGCAATTGCAGAAGCTGATTTTTTTGCGAGTTATGCGAAGAGTTTAGGTTTAGATTCAGGTACAATTTTAGTCAATGATGCTGAGCATACAAATCTTCTCACAGGAGACGTAAATGCTACCTCAAAGGTATTTAACAAGCAAGTAGAAAAACACGGCTATAACTATGTATTGATGTATGTCGGAAAAAATTGGATAGACAGTAGATACATAGATCCAAATGAATTTGGCTATGGTAATTTATGGGTAGCACAGTATCCATTTGTACCAAGTGCTTCTTCCATTTGGAATAGTGAATTTGGAGCTTGGCAATGGAGTTCGCAGCTTTATTTTCCAGGCATTTCGCATCCATTTGATATATCTATGAGTTTTAACGATTATTTTGTTAAACCATTAAGTGGTTCGGATATCATAGCTAAAGAAACTGAAGTAAACACTTTTGGCAAAATTAAATCGACTCCTTATAATGAATTTGGAAATTTGCCATGGGGAACACAAGGATATAAAAAATTAGGCACGCTTGATCAGTGGTTTGGTCAAGATGCGTATGTCACTAAGAAAGTAACCACAACGTCAAATAATGAATATTATCAGTTCCAAATAGGGAACTCTTATTATTGGACAGATTTTAGAAATATTACATTATATGATTCTATAATAAGTGAACAACCTCTAACGGCAGATGGAACTGTCCAGTATTATGAATACTCAGAATACGGAAGCGTTCCGTGGGGCACAAAAGGTTATGCGTCTAAAGGCGTGCTGAAAAATTACATTGGGCAGACATTACCTATTACTAAGAGAATTAAAACCTCTGGTAATAATACGTACTACGAATTTCAATTAGATGGTCAAACTTATTATGCAGATGAAAGAAATTTTAAAATTAAAGAGTATCATAGTATTACTTCTGAAAAGATCGTAGATGGAGATGCTACAATTCAAAACTATGAATATTCGGAATACGGCGAAGTTCCATGGGGAACAAGAGGATATGTATCTAGAGGTGTACTGAAGAACTATTTAGGGAAAACAGTACAGATCACAAAAGAAGTAAAAACCTCTGGGAACAACACCTATTATGAATTTCAATTGAATGGTCAAACATATTATGCTGATATAAGAAACTTTAAAACCAAATGGTTTGATCAAATAGTATCTGAAAAAACTGTTGATATGGATGCAACCATTAAATATTATGAGTATTCAGAATATGGCAGCGTTCCGTGGGGAACAAGAGGGTATATTTCCAAAGGGGTGTTGAAAGACCATATTGGTCAGACGGTGCCAATCACAAAAGAAATAAAAACCTCTGGAAATAATACGTACTATGAGTTTCAATTAAACGGTCAAACTTATTATGGTGATTTACGTAATTTTAATTTGAAAAGTTATCATACGATTGACTCAGAGAAATCGATTGATGCGGATGCAACAATTGTGCCATTTGAATATTCAGAGTATGGAGAAGTTCCATGGGGGACAAGAGGATATGCTTCTAAAGGTGTACTAAAAGCTCATCAAGGAAAGGTTGTCCAGCTTACAAAAGAAGTTAAAACTTCCGGAAATAATACGTACTATGAATTCCAGATGGATAATAAAACGTTATATGCTGATATCCGAAACTTTAAAATAAAGCATTACAATCAGATCGTGTCAGAAAAATATGCTGATTTTGATGCAACCGTGCAATACTATGAATATTCAGAGTATGGAGAAGTTCCATGGGGGACAAGAGGATACGCTTCTAAAGGAGTTTTGAAAGACTATTTAGGTCAAGTCTTGTCAGTGACGAAAGAAATAACGACGTCAGATAATAACCAATATTACGAGTTTCAATTAAATGGCCAAACTTATTATGGTGATGTTAGAAATTTCAAAAAGAAAAATTATCATAGTATTGACAGTGAGAAGAATCTAGATGCTGATGGATTGATTCAGTATTATGAGTACTCAGAATATGGAGAAGCTCCATGGGGGACGAGAGGTTATGCTTCCAAAGGGATACTGAAGAACTATATTGGTCAAACTGTTCCAATATCAAAAGAAGTCAAGACTTCTGGAGCTAATACGTATTATGAATTTCAACTGAATGGGCAAATCTATTTTGCCGATATTAGAAATTTTAAAGTAAAAGCCTATGATAGTATAATTTCTGAAAAACCTGTGAGTATAACAACAAAAGTTAAGTATTATGAGTACTCGGAGTTTGGAGAAGTTCCATGGGGGACAAGAGGATATGTTTCTAAAGGAATTCTAAAAGACCATCTTGGACAAGAAGTTACTTTATCTAAACAAATAAAGACATCTGGAAACAATATTTATTATGAATTCCAATTAAATGGAAAAACTTATTATGCAGATGAACGAAATTTTTCAAAATAAAAATACAAATAGTTAAATAGCAGGTGTACATAGCTTAGTTGTGTACACCTTTTTATTTAGTTAAACTAAGTCCATTTTTACTATAGATTTTGACTTAGACCCTAATTAAGAGGTATTATTAGGGGGCAATAGCTATTTTTAAGAAATGTTAGGAGATCAAATGAACATAGTCAGTGTAGTTATACCTATTTATAATGTTGAAGATTATCTTGAAGAATGTATTGATTCTGTATTAAATCAAACCTATACAGAGTTAGAAATCATTTTAGTTGATGATGGTTCCAAAGATAATTCTTTGGAGATATGTAAAAGGAAAGAGCAGGAAGATAACCGAATCATAGTGATTTCGAAAGAGAACGGTGGACTTTCTTCTGCTAGAAATGCCGGTATTGATAGAGCTAAAGGTGAATATATTTGCTTTATTGATAGCGATGATTGGATAGAAGCAGATTATGTTGAATTATTGATGGAAGGTATAGTCGATTATAACGCGGATATCTCAGTTATTCATATGACTAAAGTCAGTGATTTTAGCAAAATAAAATTTCAGACTCAAAATTCTGAAATATGGACGCAATTTACTAAGGAATCAGCAATGAAAGAATTGTTTACAAATAATTTTATAGGCTACTCAGCAAATAATAAATTGTATAAGACAAGTCTTTTTAAGACAATACGTTACCCTTATGGACTTTTGATGGAAGATAAAGCCACTACTTACAGATTAATTAACGAGTCAACCAAAATAGTTGTAAATCCTTCAACAAAATATCACTATTTTTTAAGAGATAACAGTATTTTAAGAAGTAAATTTAATGCAAAAAGTTTTGATTCTTTTCAAATCCATGAAGAGATTCTCTTATTTATTGACAGTAATTATCCTGAGTTGAGTACAAAAGTAAGATCTCGATATGTTTATGAATCAATTAGAATGATGATGAGGATGATAGAAAGTAACCATGACAATGAAAAGGATTTTGATAAATGTATCGAAATTATTGTAAAATACAAAAAAGACGTATTGGCTGATAAAGAGTTATCATTTGGCATAAAAGGACTTACAATCCTCTTGAGTGGAGTTAAAAGATTGCCCTATAGATTATCCAAACGCAAAATGAGTGCAAAATTGTTAAGAAAAATGGAAGGTATGAAGTAAATGATTCTAAAAATAAAAAAATTCCTTTCTCGCAATATATATCCGTTATTCTTTCGACTATACCCACTTAAAAAAAATAAAATTATTTTTTCAAGTTTTGGTGGTCGTAACTATTCAGGTAATCCCAAAATAATTTCAGAAAAATTGCATGAGATAAGACCTGACTTTGAAATTGTTTGGCTCATTAATGATGACGTTGGTGTGGAGCTTCCATCCTACGTAAAAAAAGTAGCTAATAATTCGGTGTTATCCGCATTCCATTTATATACGGGTGGAATTTGGGTAGACGACTCGAGAAAAACAATTTTTTACAAGAAAAGAAAAAAACAAGTTTATTTTCAAACATGGCATGGAACACCTTTGAAGAAGATAGAATTTGATGCAACGGATAAATTAGCAAAACATTATTTGGACTATGGGGTAAAGGATTCCCAAAGCTTAAATTATCTACTTTCAGGGAATGAGTACAGTTCTAAAATCTATGAGTCTGCATTTAGAGTATCAAAAGAAAAAATATGGAATATTGGCACTCCTAGAAATGACTCACTAGTTGAAAGTACAAAAGCTACTTCCCACTTTTTTGATAAAAAAGAGATAAAAATACTTTTTGCACCAACATTTAGAGATCAACCTGAAAATAATGGCTTTCCTCAGTTGGCAAGATTAGGGATAGAAAATTTAAAACAATTTTTTATAGAGAATGGGCAAAATTTGGAGATTTTATTAAAATTTCATCCCAATGTTAGTAAAGTTATGGCTAAGGATACAGCTATAAATACTATATTAGAGGATCAATCTATTGGCTTGATTGATGACCATATAAAGATTGACGATCTTTTTGAAGAGGTGGATTTACTTATTACAGATTATTCATCCATTTTTTTTGATTTTTCACTTTTAAACAAACCGATTATATTACTCAACCACGATGAGGAAGAATATAAGAATGAAAGAGGATTCTATGTTGATTTGGATGAACTCCCAATTCCTAAAGCCAAAAATGCAGAAGAAATCATAGCGATCTTTAACTCAAAGAAAAAAGAATTGTTAGAGGGGCCAGAAAAATTATTAGAAAAGATTGGCAACTTTGAAAATGGAACGGCTACAAATACAGTAGTAGAAAAAATAATAAAAATTAGTGAAAGTATGAATTAAATGAGAAAATTTATTAGTGATGTTTTATTTAATGCCTTATATCAAGTTTTACTGATTATACTACCTGTCATAACAATGCCGATTTTGAGTAGGAGACTAGGTGCAGATGGATTAGGTGCATATAGTTATGTTTTTTCTATAGCTCAATTTCTTATGATTATTATTTCAGTCGGAATGAATCCATTCAGGATTAGAAGAATTGCGCAAACTAAGAGAAAATTATCTTCATTGAACGATGAATTTTGGAATATATTTTTTATGCAACTTTGTATCGGAGGAGTTGTAACGTTTCTATATACAATTGTAGTTTTCATGATGAATAGTGAGTATAAAGAACTATATTTAATACAAATCATTTTTCTAGTAGGTATAACATTTGATATTGCTTGGTTTTTTCAGGGAATTGAAGAGTTTGCACAAGTTGTGATTCGTAATACCTTAATTAAATTACTTTCGGTAGTTTTGATTATTTTGACGGTAAAAAGTGATGCAGATCTTCCACTATATGTACTGATTACATCAGCAACTAATATTGTGGGGAGTTTGATCTTTTGGTTTAATTTAAGGAAACACGTACAATTACCAGTATTTTCTTGGAAAATATTCAAATCATTATGGCGCCCAGGAATGATTATTTTGCTTCCTCAAGTCTTTATGCAAGTTTATACAACTTTGGATAAAACAATCGTCGGATCGCTTACAACTAATGTTGAACTGTCTTATTATGATCAATCACAAAAAATTGCTAGAATTCTCCTTGCATTGCTTTCATCATTAACTATTGTGATGTTACCTAAGATGACGGATGCAGTAGCAAGTGGCGAAAAACATAAAGTATTCACCTATACTAAAAAAGCATTTGAGTACACTTTATTATTGTCATTAGTTATGTTTACAATTGTTTTTGTAAATACAAAAGAGTTCATTGTTTGGTTTTTTAGTGCTGAATTTGCACCAATGACAATCAATATGCTTTTAGTAACCGTAATAATTATTGTTAATCCTATAGGTGGAATTTTTTCAAATCAATTTGCTTTAGCAATGGAAAAAGATAAAGAGTATGCTATTCCATTAATAGTTGGTTCCGTAGTCAGCTTAGTGGGAAATTATATATTGGTTCCTTTATACCAATCACTTGGCGCTACAATAGTATTAATTACAGTTGAAGTGATTGTATGTGTGTTAAGGATTGTACTGGTAAGGAAATTTATTGATTTAAGATTATTATTTACGAGTAAAATAGTTGTTCAAATTTTTATAACGATCTTGATAACGGGTGTAGGCTTGATGCTACCTAATTTAATCAATAATCTTTTCTTTAATATGATGTATAAATCTATAGTAATCGTCATACTTTTTGTAGGAGCACTGATTTTAACGAAGGCAGATGTAATAACTGATCTAAAAAGTATAATAAAGAGGAATTGATTTTATATGAAAAAACACGCATACTTAATAATGGCTCATGATAACTTTGATATGTTAAATGTTTTATTAAGGGAACTGGATCATCAGAAAAATGATATTTTTATTCATATAGATAAAAAAATAATAAACTTAGATGTTCAAGCAATAAGTAAAGGGGTTAATCAATCAACAATTACTTTTATTAACCAAATGAATGTGACTTGGGGTGCGTATTCTCAAATTCAATGTGAGATAAATCTTCTAAAAGAATCTCTTGTGGGCGAATATAGCTATTACCATCTTTTATCTGGATTGGATTTACCAATTAAATCCCAATCCTATATTCATGATTTTTTTGATCGTAATGATGGAGTAGAGTTTCTTCAATTTCAACAAGAGAATATTAAAAGTAGAAATTTAGAAAGAGTAAAATATCACTATCCCTTTCAAGAAGTGGTAGGTAAAAAGAAAAATTTCTTATGGTTTTTGGGGAAGGTGTATAAGTATTTGCAAAAAATGATTGGTGTGGATCGAACCCGAAAATATGGTTTAGAATTTCAAATGGGGGCCAATTGGTTTAGTATTACGAATGAATTAGCAAAATATTTAGTGAAAAGAGAGCAAGATATTCAACGTATATTTAAAAATACGCTGAATGGAGATGAATTATTCATTCAAACTTTAGTATATAATTCGTCTTTTAAAGATAATATTAGTCAACCTAATTATAATAATTCCTGTCATTCAAATTTGCGCTATGTTGTTTGGGAAAATGATACGCCTAAATATTTCAAAGAAGCAGATTTTGATCGCTTGCAAAGCAGTGATGAACTTTTTGCAAGAAAATTCAGTATGAAGGAATCAGGTCAATTGATTGAGAAAATCTTGTTGAATAATCATTAAAGTAAGGAGAAAAAAATTTATGAAAAAAATTATTACTTATGGAACCTTCGATTTGCTTCATTATGGACACATTAATTTATTGAGAAGAGCTAAAGAACGTGGTGATTATCTTATTGTAGGCTTATCTACAGATGATTTTAATTGGGATGAAAAAGGAAAAAAAACCTACTTTTCCTATGAAAAGAGAAAGCAACTGTTGGAAGCAGTTCGCTATGTAGATTTAGTTATTCCAGAAGAAAATTGGGAACAAAAAGTATCTGACATTAAAGAATTTCGCGTATCTGAGTTCGTAATGGGAGATGATTGGTCTGGAAAATTTGATTTTATTAAAGATCAAACTACGGCTGACGTTTATTACCTACCGAGAACGCCTGAAATTTCTACTACTCAAATCAAAAAGGATCTTGAACAAAAGAAATCTTGAAAAGTTTATATGTAGAAAAAATGTCGTTCTGCGTTAAATATATGGTAAGATAGAACAGGTGAAAATTATTGTTAAAATAGCTAGAAAACTCGCTATTTTAAAATGAGGAAGAAAAGAGTGATTGATGTAAATGGGAACGACAAGAGATATGTTTAAAAAATTAAAAGGAATATATATAGTTTATTTTGAAATTATTCTAATATGTCGTACGATCGGACCGCTGATATTAATGCCTAATGTGATTGACAAACTCTTTTTTGTATCATCTGGCCTTATCGGGATTGGAATAATCGGAATTGATTTTATTTTTAGTGTCAAGGAGAAAAATTGGAAAAAGTATGATCTCTTTTTGATTTTATTTCTTGTAGTCATGTGTATTTCTAGTTTAATGAACATGAACTATGGGATATTTGAAAACATAAAAATGATCATGTGGCAGGCAATTTACTTCCTGATTATTTTTCAGTATGGTAAAGATTATGGTAAAAAAGATAAAATGAATAGTTATTTTCAGCTTGTGTTGATGATTTCATGGTTTTTTTCAGCCATTGTATCTTTAGGTATGTTTATTATTCAATATGGAGTCAAGATTCCAATGTCTAACAGATATTATCCGCTAAGAATGGGATTTTTAGGCAATCGTCTATTCGGTGTCTTTCCAGATCCTAACTTTGGTGCAACGATCTCAGTTGTCGTAATTATTTTATCTGTGTATTACTTGTTAAACAAAGCCGATTTAAAAAACTGGATGAAAGCATTTCATATTCTTAATATAATATTTCAAATAATGTTTATTTCGCTATCAGGTTCACGGAGTGCGGTAATTGTTTTACTGATTGTTCTGGGTGTTGCAACATTCTTCACACTCTTACACTCTGAAAAAGTGAACGTTAAGAATAGTATCCTTAAATTTTTAATAGCAGTAGCAGGCGCTGTTATTGTAGCAGGAATTAGTTATCTAATGATCGATATGGTGAAATCATTACTTTCTTATTTACCAGGTTTATTACATCCTGCTGGTTCAGAAGGAATATCAGGTAGTGGAAATGCTAATAGAATAAGCCTCGACCGACCAGATGTATCAGAAGGCGGAGATGTATCAAATTTACGTTTTTCATTATGGTCTAGTGCAATTGAAATCTTCAAATCTAGTTGGTTATTCGGTGCATCCCCAATGAACTATATTCCTTATGCACACGATCTGCTACCATTCACATTTATTGGTCGTAATACATTGACGGTGCATAATTTTGTGTTCTTAGTATTAGCGACTACTGGTTTAGCTGGAATGATTACCTTCTTCACTTTTTTCCTTAATAAAGTCTTTATTTCAGTTAAGTATTTATTTAAGCGTAAAAATTTAGTGAACGACCTTACTTTTTACTATATTTTGAGTATATTGGCTATTGCTGTTTCGGCCTTGTTTATCACGGAACTAATTTTAGTTAGCACGATTGGTAGTGTTGTTTTTTGGTTTTTTGTAGGGGTAATAACGAATTCAAGTAAAGAAATAGAAGATCATAATTAATTAAACAATCATAAAAACTTCTCTGATCAGGACTAGGTATTTTGCAGTCTTGGTTAGAGTATTTTTTGGAGGTTTGGTAAAGGAACCTCACTGAAACGTTTGATTGGTTAATGTGTCATAATGTTGTTTTTTGTTAACCAAGATTGCATTAATGAAATAATTGAGTTATTATTGATTCGATTACTTATTAAGTTGATGAAATATGACTTGATTGAAAAAGCGTAGTTTGTCTGTATTTAGATGCTATTAAAAACAAGTTAACGGTTTTAAGGGGAGAGGTAAATGAACTATATTTTAGTGACTGGTGGAGCAGGTTTCATAGGATCTACATTGGCAAATTTTTACAGTGATAGATATCGGGTAATTGTTGTAGATGATCTTTCAATGGGAAGTAAATCGAATTTGAAAAAAGACAGCACGATTTCTTTTATAGAAGGTAGTGTAACAGATAAAAATTTAATGACTGAAATTTTCGAAAAGTATGAGTTTGATTATATTTTTCATCTAGCTGCCGTTGCAAGTGTAGCTGATTCAGTTGAACGACCTGTAGAAACACATATTGTCAATTTTGACAGTGTACTGACTTTATTAGAATTATCGAAAGAACAAAAACGATTGAAAAGATTTGTTTTTGCTTCTTCTGCTGCAGTTTACGGTGATGAACCTACATTACCTAAAGAGGAAGAGTCAGTCATTCGTCCTCTTACACCTTATGCAATTGATAAATTTGCTGCAGAAAAATATGTGGTGAACTACTATAACTTATATAAAGTTCCAACTAGTGCAGTTAGATTTTTCAATGTTTATGGTCCTAATCAGAATCCTAATTCACCATATTCTGGTGTTATTTCTATTATGTTTGAACGTTATAAAAATGCAATGAAGGCTGACGGATCGGTATTTAATATTTTTGGTAATGGTGAGCAATCACGGGATTTTGTTTTTATTGAAGACGTAATTCAAGCGTTAAATTTAGTAGCTACTTCTGAAGAATCTTTAGGGCAAGTTTATAATGTTGGAACAAACAATTCAGTAAGTTTAAACGAATTAATCGATGTTTTAAACGAATTATTCAAACTAGAATTATCTGTGGAGTATAAAGACGAGCGTTCAGGAGATATTAAGCACTCTTTAGCAAATATTGAAAAACTAAAAAGTATTGGCTATACTCCGAACTATACAATTAAAAGTGGTTTAAAAAAATACGTGGATTATGAAAAGGTAAAATCATAGAAATTGATTTAGTTAGGATTGCTAGTAGTTAAATTAAGTAAGTAAATAATCGTCTTTTTGTATAAAAATAATGACTTTGTGATGTTTGTTTTTTATTTTTAGTCCATTTATGCAGGATATATGAACAAAAAATAAATAGAATTAATTGATCATGAAAACAGATTATTCATCTTTTGGAGACGATCTATTTGTTAGTGGTATGGTAATGGGGCTGTTTGAAGAATAAAAGTGGAACTACAAGGCTTTATATGAGTGTTAAAGGGAAATTAGTTATAATTGTTCTTGTAAGGTTTAAACGTATTATGCTGAGTGTATCCTTAATGTCTTATCTTAGCCAATTTGACTTTGCTACCCGCAAATTTAAAATAATGTGGAGGAATTTGAAAGTGAAGAGAAAAATTTTAATCTCTATACCTGCGTATAACGAAGAAGAAAATATTTTTCCTCTGTACGATAAACTAATGGCATCTTTGAAAAAGAAAGAGGACCAGATTGTTTTTGAGATATTATTCATAAATGATGGGAGTAAAGATAATACTGTCGATACTATTTTAAAATTAATGGAAACAACAGAAAATGTTTCATTGCTTAACTTATCTAGAAATTATGGGAAAGAAATTGCAATGAGCGCGGGATTTGATTACTCTAATCATGATGCTGTGATAACCATAGATGCAGATCTACAGCATCCTCCAGAAATTATTTTAGAAATGATAAATTTGTGGGACCAAGGTTACGAGGATGTTTATGCAAAAAGAAACAAAAGAAAGGGAGAATCATGGTTTAAAAAATCAACATCTCGCTGGTTTTATAAAATTCTTGAAGGCCTTTCAAATACGCCTGTATTTCCGGATGCTGGAGATTATCGTTTGTTAGACAAAAAGGTAGTGGATGCGTTAAAACAGTTGAGAGAAACTCAACGATATACCAAAGGTTTGTATAGTTGGGTTGGTTTTAAAAAAGTAGCTATTGAATTTGATGCTGAAGAACGTTTGCATGGAGAAACAAAATGGAAATTTACTGCACTTATGAAATTAGCTATTGAGGGTATTACATCTTATACTACAGCTCCGTTAAAAATTTCCATGTATTTTGGATTTTTCATATCATTTATGACGTTTATTTACATGCTTTATGTTCTGATAAAAACACTTATTTTTGGCGCTGATACATCTGGTTTTCCATCTTTGATGATTGTCATGCTCTTTTTAGGTGGTTGCCAATTAATTTCTATCGGTATTTTAGGTGAATATTTAGGCAGAATTTTTCTGGAAACAAAAAAGCGTCCTTTATATTTTATCGATAATATCTATAAATCTAAAGAATTTGATGAATCGGATTCTATGTTAGATGAAAAAAATGAAAGCCGAGGTTAGCTCTTTGAAATTAATAAATTCTAAAAAGATGTATTTTCTTGTTTTGATCTTTATTTATTGTATCCTTGTCGTGTTAAATTTCTTGACACCTTTAATTGCAGATGATTTTGCTTACATAGCGAAAACATCTGGCGTTAGTTCAATCATTCATGATGAATATTTACAATATATGCAGCAAAACGGTAGGTCTGTTGCTCATATTATGGTTAGATTTTTTCTGTTAATGCCTAAAATTATTTTTAATTTTGTCAACCCGTTAGTATTTTTATATGTTGTGGGAATTATTTATAAAATGAGCAATTTTTCAAATCTTAAATTTGGTAGTTATCGATATCTACTTATTACAATAGCCATCTTTTTATTTGTGCCAAAATTTGGAGAAACAATATTATGGGAAACGGGTGCTATTAACTATTTATGGACTTTTGGAATAATGATTTCACTTTTGTATTTATACCATAATAAAGTAGTTAACAATAAAAATGTCAAGATTCCTAGTTTTATCATCTTTATTATAGGAATCTTATCAGGTTGGTGTAATGAAAATACTTCGGCAGGAACACTGTTACTTATATTAGGATATATGGCGATTGAATGGAAAATCAACAATAAGAAAGTTGAAAACTGGATGAAGCTAGGTTTATTAGGTGAAATCTTAGGATTTGTTATTATGATGACTTCACCTGGTAATAGAATCCGAAGTAGTTGGTTTACCCGTTCTTCTTGGTCACTGCCCAAAAAATTTTTGTACGGACTTAATGACGTTTCAAATTCCCTATCAGAAAATGCTGTTGTACTCATTGTCATAACGCTTATGGCGATAATTTTCTGTATCTACTTATATAGAAATAAGTACAACTACATTTTAGGGATTTTATATTTCTTAGTTGGTGTGGCAACGTGCTACTCACTTTCGCTTTCACCTACAGGAAATGGTTGGAGTAGATCTTATTTTGGTGGAGTAATGTTCATTATAGTAGCATTTGTAATCTGTTTTCCTAATCTATTTAATTTAGATAATTTTAAAATAGTAAATCCTATTTTTACAACCTTATATGTTACTCTTTTACTATTTACATTTTTTAATTTTACAAGTGGTTTTCTAGATATTATTAATTCAAACAACCAAACTAAACAACGGTATGCGTTTATTGTTTCAGAAAAAAATAAAGGGAATATGAATCCGGAAGTAGCAGATTTTGAATTTTATCCAAATACTAAATATCCGGCATACTCACCTGATTTATCACACATAGGACCTGACCCAGAATATAAATACAATAAATTTACAGCAGAGTATTTTGGCGTAAAAACAGTGCGTTCTATACCAACAGATCAGTGGAAAGCAAAATTTGAAAAATAAAATGATGTTCTATTTGCAAATCAATTTCTTTTATATTTGAAGTGTTCTAAATGTGCAATATCTATGCATTAATCCAGATTCCTATCAAAAAGATTGGGGACTGGGTTATTTTTATGTAAAAGATTAAAACAGTATTTCCAGAATCAGTATGATAAAAAATGAGCTAATAAATGATTTGAATTTAAGCTTGATTTTGCTTATGTTTAATTTAAAGAAGTATGATTAGAATTTGTGAGATTTGCTACTCCAATTACTGAATGATACAATAACTTCAACTGGAGGTATACGTATGACTCAAATAATCGCCCATCGCGGCAGTAAAGGAACGCATCCAGAAAATACCTTAGCCGCGTTTAAAGAAGCTATTCGAGTAGGAGCTGACGGCATTGAATTAGATGTTCAGTTGTCAAAAGATCATCATCTGATCGTGATTCATGATGAGACCGTTGATCGCACTACGAATGGACAGGGAGCAATTGCCCAACTAACATTAGCAGAGCTGAAACAGCTTGATGCTGGTAGTTGGTTTAAGAAAAATCCGGTGTTCCAAGAAATCCCAACTCTAGAAGAAGTAGTAAATTTACTTAAACAAGAAAACTTTACAGGTTTGTTGAATATTGAAATCAAAACAGATAAGATACATTATGAAGGGATCGAACAAAGGATTGTTCAGCTTATGAAAAATCAGAATTGGCCCTTTGATTACATGTATTCAAGCTTTCATTTTAAAAGTCTGGAAAAAATCTGGGCAATAGAAAAAAATCAAAAAATTGCTTCAGTCTTTGAAATGTCTAATGGCGATGCAAAACGTGCATTACAATCCGCTTTTATCGAAGGGATCCATCCCAAAATCGATTGGGTATTGGAACATATAGATGATCTAATTGATTTTCCAAAAGCGATTCGTCCTTGGACTGTCAATCAGGAAGAACAAATGAAGCTGTGTTTTAGTCATAGCTTGGCTGGAATTCATACCGATTATCCAGAAAAAGCATTACAAATCCGTCAATCGATGGAAAATAAAGGATGAACAAATTGAAAAAAGTATTAGTTATTGTAGGGCCAACTGCTGTTGGGAAAACGGCTCTAAGTATAAAATTAGCAAAAAGTTTAAATGGAGAAATAATCAGCGGCGATTCGATGCAAGTTTACAAACATTTAAATATAGGGACAGCCAAAGTAACAGAAGAAGAGCGAGCTGGGATTGTCCACCATTTGATTGATTGTAGAGAGTTAACTGAGACATATTCTGTGGCGGATTTTCAGAAGGAAGGTCGTCAAGCCATCGATGCGATTATTGCAAAAGGTAAGTTGCCAATCGTTGTGGGCGGTACTGGGCTTTATATCCAAGCACTGTTATATGACTTTGAGCTAGGCGCTAAAGATGAATCGACAGAAATCCGTGAAAAATATCAGCAATTCGTTGAAAAACATGGGAATCAGCGTCTATGGGAAGTGTTGAAAGAAAAAGATGAACTAGCTGCTGAAACGATTCATTTCAATAATCAAAAAAAAGTTATCCGAGCATTAGAAGTCTTTGAAAAAACGGGGCATAGTATTTTGGCTCCCAAGGAAAAACCTGAACGCTTGTATGACTATTTTCTGATTGGATTAGAAACAGATCGAGCGCATTTATATGATAGAATCAACGCACGTGTTGATTTAATGCTTCATCAAGGTTTGCTGGAGGAGGCGGAATTATTATATAAAAACCAACCTCAGCAATCAATTCAAGGAATTGGGTATAAAGAGTTTTTCCCTTATTTTGCAGGAGAAGAAACGTTAGAACAAGCTACGGAACAAGTTAAGCAAAATTCAAGAAGATATGCGAAAAGACAACTGACTTGGTTTAGAAATCGCATGAAGACTAGCTGGTGGGATTTGGTGCAAGCACCTGAAACTATTTTAGAATTAGAAAAAGAAATAGTCGCCTGGCTGGAATCTTCGGAAGGATAAAAAATGGATAAAATAGCAGAAAAGGTCATTTTGGTTGGCGTTGAAACAGAAGGAAATTATACGCGATTCGAAGCGTCCATGAAAGAATTAAAAAATTTGACGAAGACCGCACAAGGCGAAGTCGTATTCTCATTAACCCAAAAACGACCTCGGGTAGACTCACAGACCGTTATTGGTAAAGGAAAAGTAGAAGAGCTCGTTCAACTGATTGATGCATATGAAGCAGATATTGTCATTTTTAATCATGAGTTGACACCAAGACAAAATCAGCTGATCGTTGAAGCTGTAGGCATAAAAGTAATCGATCGAGTACAGCTGATTTTAGATATTTTTGCGATGCGGGCCCGTTCAAAAGAAGGCAAATTACAAGTTGAGTTAGCTCAGTTAAATTATTTGCTGCCACGATTGATTGGGCAGGGGAAACAATTGTCTCGACTTGGTGGAGGAATCGGTACAAGAGGTCCTGGGGAAACGAAACTCGAATCAGATCGTCGACATATTCGCAATAAAATCATTGCAATCAAACGTGAACTAAAAGAAGTGACAGCTCATCGGGAGCGAAGTCGACAAAAACGTCAAGCATCTGATATTTTTCAAATTGGCTTGATTGGCTATACAAATGCAGGGAAATCAACCATTTTAAACCTGCTAACAACAGCTGGTGCCTACTCAGAAGATCAATTATTCGCAACGTTGGATCCTCTAACAAAAAAATGGCAGCTTCCCCAAGGAATGATCGTAACCTTAACAGATACCGTTGGCTTTATTCAAGATCTGCCAACACAGTTGATCGAAGCATTTCAATCAACCTTGGAAGAAAGCCGTAATATGGATCTGTTACTGCATGTCGTTGATGCAAGTGCAGAGGATCGTTTACAGCATGAACAAACAGTTGTTGAATTACTGAATGATTTAGCGTTAGAAAAAGTTCCTGTTTTGACGGTTTACAATAAGAGTGACCAAATCGATGATGCTGATTTTGTTCCAACGTTGTTCCCTAATGTCTTAGTTTCAGCTAAAAGTACTTTAGGAAAAGAACAACTGACAAGGGCTGTTAGAGAGATGATGATGGAATTGTTAGTACCATATGAGTTTGAAATCCCTTCAAGTCAAGGACAGCAACTAAGTGAAATGACTCGTCATACATTGCTTTTATCAGAAACGTTTGAAGAAGCTGAAAATGCGTATCATGTTAAAGGTTTTGCTAAAAAAAATTCTAAATGGGTAAGAGCGTTGGAAGAATAAATGCTTGGAAGTATTCAAGACTAATAAACTTCATAACTTAGTAAGAGAATTAATATAATGATTCTCCTACTAAGTTTTTTTAGTATGGTTTTTTTTATTATGGAATGATACACTAAATAGAAAATGATAAGTTTAAGGTGGTATTTCGATTTGCAAAAGTTTATAAAAAATAATTATGTGTTTTATGTTGGCTTGTTTGTTTTGGCAGTTATATATCTTTCAAATTTTGATGTAGATTTGAGTTCAGATGACGGTTGGTTTATGACAGTACCTAGAGAGTATAGTTTTTTAGGATTTCTTCAATGGCGTTACTACCATTGGTCTGCACGACTGTTTCCAGAAGCGATGTTGTATCTGATATTTTTAGTTCCTCTAATTGTCCATCATTTAATCAGTGCTTGTGCTTGGCTGCTATATAGCTATTCTCTCGTCCGAATAGTTGTAGGAACTATTAATCGAAAGGATTTTTTAGTGGCTTTTTTATCACTTGGATTTATGAATATTTGGGTCATGAAGGATTCAATTTTTTGGATTACAGGAGCTATTAATTATCTGTGGCCGTTAGCGCTAGGTTTATTTGCTATGGTTCCTTATGCAGATAGTTTTTTCAGAAATAAAAAAACAGCTATCTGGTTATATTTAGTTCCAGCTTTTATTTTCTCTTTTTCAAATGAACAGTTGATAGCATGTGTTATTGGTGTTGCTTTGATTTATCATGGCACTATGTTGGTTATGAAGAGAAAGGAAAATTATTTTCTATATATCCCGACGGCATTTTTTGTTACCGGGTTTACCTTTATGTTTCTAGCGCCTGGAAATAAGGGGAGGATGCAGCAGGAAATCGAGATGTGGATTCCTGATTTCAAAGAGTTATCTCTGTCTTCTAGAATTTTACGAGGTAGTTCATGGTTGTTTGAAGGTTGGCAGACGAAATTGTTATTGCTGTTTATCGTTATACTGGTGATTTCCCTTTTTATCGATTCTTCAAAACTGCTAGCTAAAATTACTACAGGATATACTGTGGTTTTAGGGCTGTTACTGTATAACTTTCCTAGTAAATTAACTAATTTTAAACTTATAAATGAAAGTGGTTGGATTGGCCAATTGAAGTCAGGCAATATTCTGAATGGGACTGTTATAAGTGCAATTTTCCCTTATCTATTGTGGGCTGGATTTTTTGGCTTGGTTATTGCATTTTCTTTATCAATTGCGAAGGAAAAGGTTTTTATTGGTTTAAGTTATAGTGCCTCATTATTATCTTCAATGTTAATGTGGTTTTCACCGACGATGTATGCATCTGGCGCTAGAGTGTTTATGTGTTCCTCAGTTTTTCTACTGATTATTCTATTTATACTTTATCAGCAATTTAGAGCGGTCAACGAGGAAAATAAAAATAAACAACTACTGTTTTATGCTTGTTTTATACCGGTGATAAACTTATTTTCAGTGCTTTTTTTAAGGTGAATGAACCGTTAGTCTATCACTTGGTGAAAAATGGTATTTAAGAAAGAAACATTTATCTGTGGTTTCAGAAGGTAAGGCAAAAGTATTTTTTTACTTTTACCTTACTTTCTTTTATTTTAATACAAATTAGATGAAAAAGACTTATCATAAAGGATTTACTGTGTTTTTTTAGTTTTATGTCAGAAAACCTAACATAAATCATTGACAATAGAAAAAAGTCTTGCTATCCTATACCTAATCTATTAGCTACGTAGGCTAGCTTCGTGAAAAAAAGAGAAAATCAGTCTGTGGGAAAAAGCACATTAAACCTATTTTCTTATTTTTCGATCGAAACTGAACGAGCCTGTTACACATTTAAACAAAGAGAGGGGGGTGGATATGAGAGAGAAGGAACTGAGAAGATCAATGTCGGTTTTTCCAATTGGTACAGTCATGAAATTGACTGATTTATCAGCACGTCAAATCCGATATTATGAAGAGCAGGATTTGATTCATCCAGAAAGAAGCGAAGGAAACCGCCGCATGTATTCACTAAATGATATTGATGTCTTATTGGAAATCAAAGATTATTTATCAGATGGTCTAAACATGGCAGGGATCAAACGCGTTTATGAAATGAAGTTGGAAGAACAAATGCATGCGCAAGAATCAACCAAACCACTAACGGATGAAGATGTTCGGAAAATTTTATATGACGAACTTATTTCTCAAGGTGGACTTACTCAACAAAATCCATTCCAATCCAGAGGACCAAAATTGTAATAGTTGAGATTCACACAAAAAATGAAGGACGTGAAGGAATAATATGACAACGAAACAAAACACAGTAGAAGATATCAAACGAATTGCCAAAGAAGAGAATGTTCGATTTTTACGATTAATGTTTACAGATATTATGGGAACAATCAAAAATGTGGAAGTTCCAGTGAGCCAATTAGACAAAGTATTAAGTAACAAAATGATGTTTGATGGGTCTTCTATTGAAGGTTTTGTGAGAATTGAAGAAAGTGACATGTATCTGTATCCAGACGTATCAACATGGATGATTTTTCCATGGGAAAGTGACCACGGGAAGGTTGCACGTCTGATTTGTGATATTTATAATCCGAGTGGCGCTCCGTTTGCAGGAGATCCTCGTGGAAATTTAAAACGAGCACTTGCAGATATGGAAGAACTTGGTTTTACTTCATTTAATCTTGGACCTGAACCAGAATTTTTCTTGTTCAAATTAGATGATGATGGGAAAATCACAACAGATTTAAATGATCGAGGCGGTTATTTCGATTTTGCCCCAACCGATCTTGGCGAAAATTGCCGTAGAGATATCGTTCTCGAGCTAGAAAGCTTAGGCTTTGAAGTAGAAGCGTCTCATCACGAAGTAGCACCGGGGCAACACGAGATCGATTTTAAATATACAGATGTTATTGAAGCGTGTGACAATATTCAAACGTTTAAACTAGTGGTTAAAACAATCGCTAGAAAACATGGACTACACGCAACATTCATGCCAAAACCTTTATATGGAATCAATGGTTCAGGCATGCATTGCAACATGTCATTATTCAAAGGAAACGAAAATGTTTTCTTTGATGAAAATGGCCCAATGCAACTAAGTCAAACAGCGTATCATTTCCTTGGTGGATTGTTGAAACATGCACGCGCGTATACAGCTGTTTGTAATCCAACCGTCAATTCTTATAAACGTTTGGTACCTGGATACGAAGCGCCAGTATATGTTGCTTGGAGCGGGCGTAATCGTTCACCGCTAGTACGTGTTCCAGAATCACGTGGGCTTTCAACTCGTTTAGAATTACGTTCAGTTGATCCTTCGGCAAATCCATATCTAACGATGGCAGCTTTGTTACAAGCGGGGTTAGATGGTATCAGAAATGAGATCGAACCGCCACAGGCTGTGGATCGTAACATTTATGTGATGAATGAGGAAGAGCGTAAAGAAGCACAAATTCATGATTTACCTTCAACACTGCATAATGCTATTAAAGAATTACGTAAAGATGACGTAATGGTCAATGCATTAGGAGAACATATTTTTGTAAACTTTGTTGAAGCCAAACGCATGGAGTGGGCTGCTTTCCGTCAAACCGTTTCTGAATGGGAAAGAGAACAATATTTAGAGCTGTATTAATCCTTGAGTGGCTAAACCAGAAATTGGTTTAGCCGCTTTTTTATAGAGATCGTTCAGTTTAAAGTCAAAAAAGTATGCTATAATTATAAATGAGAATCATTATCAATTAAACTTGAAAAGGAGAGAAAACCATGATTGTTCAAACTGTTGCATTTGTAATAAAAAAAGAGGGTAGAGAAAGATTTGAAGGCAAAACAAGTAAAGATGTTGCTTCGATGCTAGAATTTCCCGGTTGTTTATCAAGTGAATGTTGGTTTTCGGAGGATAAAGATACCTGCGAGTTTATGTTAGTTTCCAAATGGGAAAGTAAAAAGGATTTTCAAAATTGGCTAAAACGTCCTGAACATTTGCAGGAACATCGTGATGCACATAAAAATAAAGAAACCAAGCCGTCTATTGTTTTAGAAAAAACGAGAAAAAGCTATGAAGTTTCAGCTTAGAAAAATACCAGGAACCTAAAACAAAAAAAAGTTTTGGGTTTTTTTATATTCCTGAATTGTTCAAATAAATGTAATTTTAATCAAAAAGCGGGTATAGTAGAATTCAAATGAACGATAAGGAGAAAAAATATGCAGGATTCAAAATTCTCTTCGATTACTCTTAAAAAAATAGAAAATGTTCAGCAACAAGGCTGGGATGCTGCAGCTGTTGCTGTCTACATAAAAAAAAGAAAAGTAAATGCAGTAGAAGCTGATCAAGCAATTTTTTTAATTGGTTCTGAGCTCTATACAGAAATGTTCGACCAAAGTCAGCTTTCGGCTCATGTCAAAGTAATGTTAGTCATTAACCATTTGGGTGGCTATCAAGATGAATTAGGTGATTTGCAATTTACGGCTTCAGAATATAATTTTTGCGATCAAATGCCGCCGGGGGCACCCTTTTTAAATAGTTATGCCAAGGCTGTTCAGTGTGCTTATCCGAACGGTCTATTCATTGCTTCGGCAGATAAAAAATTATCAAAAATAGCACTCAAAAAGAAATACGCAAAAGAAACAAAAATCCATCAGTTCAGAAATCAATTAGATAAAGCTAATATTCAGTATGTGGAGAAGTATAAAGTCAGACATGGTTTGAAAAATGATGAAGCAGCCATCAAAATGATTCTTGGAAATAATTGGATCTATGCGGATCCTCAATATCATAATCGGGCTCATTTAGGTAGTGATATCATGATAGATGATCTTACAAAAGGAAGAAGAACCTTAGCTAAAAAAGGTTTAATCAAGAAAATCAGAAATCATGGTTTTTACCGCAAAATTTTATCTGCAGATTATCATAGTGAGTTTATCGTGGATGAACAAGGCAAACTCTTAAGTCAATGGACAAAACAAATTAAATCAAAAGCTCAACTTGAAAGTGCGATCGTCAATGGCGAATCGTTTAACTACGGAGAACGACCAAGGCTAGATCAATATCAGACGCACGATAAACTAGATGGAAAACCGCCAAGATATTTTGACACAACTAAACGAAATGAACTGAAACAAAAATGGCTCTCACCGATAGATGATTGGTTTTACCAGCTAGTTAGAAGATTGTCAGAAAAAGGATTGAAGTATCAAAAAAGAACAAGGAATAAACGTTAAGGTTTGAATCCGACCTTTTATTTTTCACAAAAAATCTTTTTAAACTAAAGAGAGAAAGCTAAATAATAAATAAGTTTGTGAAATGTTTTCACAAACTGTTTCAAATTTGAACGGCTTCCGTTATAATGGAGAAGAATATGCGTGCAACTATTCTACTTTTAGATAGAAGGATGATGACGATTATAATGAGAAAAATGAAGACAATGGATGGAAATACAGCAGCCGCATACATCTCCTATGCGTTTACTGAATTAGCCGCTATTTATCCAATTACACCCAGCTCAACAATGGCTGAACTTGTTGATCAGTGGTCAGCAGAAGGCAAACAAAATATTTTTGGGCAACCTGTTAAAATCGTGGAAATGCAATCAGAAGCAGGTGCTGCTGGCGTTGTCCATGGATCACTAAAAACGGGTGCGTTAACGACTACATATACTGCTTCACAAGGTTTACTATTGATGATCCCAAATATGTATAAGATTGCGGGTGAACTGCTGCCGTCAGTCTTTCATGTCGCTAGCCGAGCTGTGACGACCAATGCGTTGAACATTTTTGGTGATCACGGAGATGTGATGGCTGCTCGTCAGACTGGTTTTGCTATGTTAAGTGAAAGCAGTGTACAAGAAGTGATGGATTTATCTGCAGTTGCTCATTTAGCTTCGCTGGAGTCTAGCGTTCCCTTTATCAACTTCTTTGATGGTTTTCGGACAAGTCATGAAATTCAAAAAATTGAAGTATTAGAGTACGACGAACTAGCACCATTAGTAGATCAAAAAAAATTAGAGCACTTCCGTAGTAGAAGTATGAATCCGAATCATCCTTCAGTTAGTGGAACCAATCAAAATCCGGATATCCATTTCCAACAACGAGAAACGATCAATAGCTATTACGAACAAATTCCAGCTATTGTGAAAAAATACATGAGTGAAATCAATGAATTGAGAGGAACGAATTACGATCTAGTAACCTATTATGGAGCTGAAGATGCAGAAGAAGTGATCGTTTCAATGGGATCTGCCGCTCAAGCGATCGAACAGACAATTGATTACTTAACAAAACAAGGCAGAAAAGTCGGCTTCTTAAATATTCACTTATATCGCCCGTTTCCTATTGAAAACTTTTTAGAGAAAATGCCTAAAACAGTTAAAGCAATCGGTGTAATGGATCGAACCAAAGAACCAGGAGCTGGTGGAGAGCCTTTACTTTTAGATGTTCAAAGTGCAATGTATGAATCAGAGCTGCGCCCAATGATTATCGGGGGACGTTATGGACTAGGCTCAAAAGATGTTTTACCAAATCAAATCGTTGCGATCTACGATGAATTATTAAAAGATAAAAAAGTAGCAAAATCTCGTTTTACGATTGGGATCGTAGATGATGTTACTTATACATCACTTGATTGCGGTGAAGCGTTAGATTTAACCAATCCTAAAACGTATCAAGCAAAATTCTGGGGATTTGGCTCCGATGGGACAGTTGGTGCAAATAAATCAGCAATCAAAATCATTGGTGATCATACTGATAAATATGCCCAAGGATTCTTTTATTACGACTCAAAAAAATCAGGTGGGTTAACTGTTTCTCACTTGCGTTTTGGTGAAACACCGATTCGCTCAACCTATTTGATTGAACATGCCGATTTTGTTGCTTGTCATACAGCAGCGTATTTAAATACGTATGATTTAGTAAAAGGCTTGAAAAAAGGCGGTACTTTTTTACTCAATACCGTTTGGAATGATGAACAATTAGAACGATTCTTACCGACTAAATTGAAACGTTATTTAGCTGAGAATGAGATTGAATTTTACACGATCAATGCTGTTAAACTAGCAAGTGAAGTTGGGTTAGGCGGACGAATCAATACAGCAATGGAAACAGCATTCTTCAAATTAGCAGATATCATGCCGTTTGATGAAGTTTTGCCGATTTTAAAAGAAGAAGCATTTAAAAGCTATGCTAGAAAATCGATGTCTGTTGTTGAAAAAAATGTTCAAGCCATTGACCGTACTGTGGAGCTGTTGCATAAAGTTGAGGTTCCAGCTGTTTGGAAAACGATTGAAGTAAAACCGAAAATTCGCCAAGAAAACGTAACAGATTATGTCCATGAAATCGTAGAACCGATCAATCGTCAAGAAGGCAATGAACTTGCTGTTAGTGCGTTTATTAAAAATGATATGACCGATGGACGGATGCCACTTGGAACAACGGCTGTGGAAAAACGTGGGATCGCTGTTGAAGTACCAGAATGGAATAGTGACCGTTGTACGATGTGTAATGAATGTGCATTTGTTTGCCCGCATGCGGCTATTCGACCATTTTTAGCAGATGATGAAGAAATGGAAGAAGCACCAGCTGGCTATATTGTTAGAGAAATGCGTGGAGCAGACGGCTTGAAATACCGCATTCAAGTTTCTGTGGAAGACTGTACTGGCTGTGGACTTTGTGTGGATGCTTGTCCAGCTAAAGGCAAAGCCCTAGTCATGAAACCATACGAAGAACAAAAAGAACAAGCAATGAACTGGGCCTTCTCTATGACGTTGAAACAAAAAGAAAATCCAGCAAAACCAAACACAGTTTTAGGAACGCAATTCAATAAACCTTTATTAGAATTTTCAGGTGCTTGTTCTGGTTGTGGTGAAACGCCTTATGTGAAACTACTGACTCAAATGTTTGGTGATCGCATGATGATTGCAAACGCAACCGGCTGTTCTTCCATTTGGGGCGGGGCGGCACCAGTCGCACCTTATACAACCAATGATGCAGGTCAAGGACCAGCTTGGTCTAACTCATTGCTAGAGGATAATGCAGAATTTGGTTATGGAATGCTTTTAGCCAGTCAAACACGTCGTGAACATTTAGCAATGAAGATGAGTGAAGCCATGAAAGATGTTTCACCTGAATTGAAATTGTTGATGGAAGACTGGATCGATCATATGCACACAGGTGAAGGAACACAACAACGTGCAGCAAAACTAAAAGCTGCTTTGCTTGATGAAAAAACTGGACAACCTTTATTAGAAGCAATCTATGCAGATAATGATTTATTTGTAAAAAACAGTCAATGGATGATTGGTGGAGACGGCTGGGCTTATGATATTGGCTATGGCGGGATCGATCATGTCCTTGCTAGCGGGGCAGATGTGAACATGCTAGTTTTAGATAATGAAGTCTATTCGAATACAGGTGGGCAAACATCAAAAGCTACACCAGCATCTGCAATTGCTAAATTTTCGGCTAGTGGAAAGTACGTTTCCAAAAAGGATTTAGGAATGATGGCAATGACTTACGGGAATGTCTATGTCGCTCAAATTGCCTCAGGTGCTAATCAAATGCAGACAATCAAAGCTTTTGAAGAGGCAGAACGATTCCCAGGTCCATCAATTATCATCGCCTATACACCATGTATCACTCATGGCCTAGCCGGTGGTATGAGTAAGACTTTGGAAGAAGCAAAAGAAGCAGTTCATTCTGGTTATTGGTCATTATACCGCTATAATCCAGAGTTGAGAGAAGCAGGAAAAAATCCAATGACCTTAGATTACAAAAAGCCGAATTTTGAAGAGATGCAAAGTTTTATGCGCAAACAAGTTCGCTTTTCTTCATTAGAATCTACACAGCCAGCGTTCGCAGGTAAACTTTTTGAAAAAACAGTTGATGATGCCAAAAATCGTTTTTACAATTATGCTCGTATGGCTGGTCAAGAAGATAAAATTCGAGCAAAATTAGAAAAAACAGTGGAAGAAGTAGTGAGTGAAAAAGCAACTCGTGTCAAAAAAGAACGGGTCGTCGATCCAGAAGCAGATGCAAGAAGAGCGGCTAGACGAGCAGAACGTGCAGCAAGACGAGGAAAAGTAGAAGAATAGTAAAGTGATTTTAATTTAGAATGAAAGAAGTGAGATCTTGACGTCTTCTTCTTTCATTCTTTTTTTAAAATTTTTCTATCATTCGCACTCTTCCTGTAACCAAGTAAAAGATTATGGTATACTTATTTAAGAAATCTTCAGAGAGAAGTGAGGTTTATGATGTCTTTTCAACTTAGTCAATTATTTGATTTGAATTATTGGCGGCAATTGATCTCATCAGATTTCTTGTCGCGTGATTATATCATCAATATTATAGATATTCTGGTAGTCTGGTATCTCGTCTACAAATTGATCATGCTCGTCAGAGGAACAAAAGCCGTCCAGTTATTAAAAGGGGTCGCTGTTTTTATTGTGATTCGAATACTGAGCGAAATTATTGGACTGCATACATTGTCCTGGCTGATGAACCAAGTGATTATGTATGGTGTGATTGCCGCAGTCGTGATTTTCCAACCAGAAGTTCGGCGAGGCTTAGAGCATCTGGGGAGAAGTTCCTTTTTCCGTACGAGTAGATCTGAACAACAGGAAGATGAAAAAATGATTCTTGCCTTTGATAAAGCAATTCAGTATATGTCTAAACGGAAAATTGGTGCGCTGATCACAGTAGAAAGAAATACTGGTTTGGATGAATATATTGAAACAGGTATCTCTTTAGATGCCGACATTACTGGAGAACTGCTAATTAATATTTTTATTCCCAATACGCCATTACATGACGGTGCAGTAATTGTTAAACAAGGGAAAATCGCTGTAGCCAGTGCGTATCTGCCTTTATCAGAAAGCAATCTGATTCCAAAAGAATTCGGTACTCGACATAGAGCAGCTGTGGGTATCAGTGAAGTTAGTGATGCCGTGACGATTATTGTTTCAGAAGAAACCGGTGATGTCAGCCTGACATTGAATAATGATCTGATTCCTCGATTAACACAAGAAGAATATCTGAAAATTCTTAGAGCTGAATTAGTTCCAAAAGAAGAACGTAAAGATAAAAAGAATCTTTTGCAGCACTTTATTGAAGGTGTATCGAAAGGGGCGAAAAAGAAATGAAAAAGCCCTACCAAAGCAATTGGTTCTCAGGAGTATTAGCACTACTTTTTGCATTATTATTATTTTTTAATGCTAATGCATCAGGAAATATAGGCAATATGACTAGCGTAAGCCAAGTTTATGATGAAATGTTGTATAATATTCCTGTTCAATTAGAGTATGATAAAGATAAATATTTTGTATCGGGTTATGAAGAAACAGTCAATGTGCATTTAAGCAGTTTGAATCGAATTCAATTAGATTTAGAATCGAATGAAGATACAAGGAATTTTCAAGTAGTTGCTGATTTGACTGAAACACCACTTGGAACCTCAGAAATTCAGCTACGAGTCAAAGGATTGAGTACAGCTGTGACGGCCGAACTTGAAACGAAAACAATAACCGTGACAAAGGAGAAAAAAGTAACGAAATCTTTTGATGTAGAAGCACAACTGCCTGAATCTATCGAGGCAGAAGGCTACAAAGTAGATGAAATTGCTGTAAGTCCTAAAAAAGTGGAAATCACAACTGGAGAAGATACTGCAAAAGCAATTTCACGTGTGATTGCTCCACTATCAAATATAAAACAATCTGCTGATACGATTAAACAAACGGTCAACGTTCAAGCGATTGATAGTAAAGGACAAGTATTAAGTATTGAAAACCCAGCACCACAAGTAAAAGTCGTCGTTGATTTAACAATGCCTTCAAAAGAAGTTGGGTTGACAATCAGTCCAACTGGCTCACCACCTTCTGGGGTCGAGCATTATACATTTAATCTTTCGGAGCAAAAAGTTGAAATTAGAGGAACTAAATCAGTTCTTGATGCAATGGATACAATTGAACTACCTGTTGATGTGAGCAACATAAAATCATCAACCAAACAAAAAATAAAAATCCCAACAAATGCAGATTATATTGTTTCACCTGAGGAAATAGAAGTGACGATCAATCCAGTCTTTACAGGAACGAATACAAGTTTTTCTGAAACTAGAGGACAAAGTACAACAACATCGTATTCCAGTCAAGTAATACCAACACCGTTGCCCTCTTCTAGTGAAGAACCAACAAGTTCCTCTAGTACATCAAGCTCGTCAAGTACATCTAGCGCTGAAAGTAGTGTCGAGGATGAAATAGGAAATGGGAGTAGTTCAGTTCCTGCAAATTAAGTTGATTGACTAAGAAAATCAATTATTCAAACCATTTCAATACATAAGAATAGTTGAAGCTATCTTAGTAAGTAGAAGGAGAGTTATAATGGGTAAATATTTTGGAACAGATGGTGTTAGAGGCATTGCCAATAAAGAATTAACACCAGAATTAGCATTTAAATTAGGCCGCTTTGGCGGATATGTTTTAAGCCAGCATGAAGATTCAACTCGCCGACCAAGAGTATTGGTCGGGCGTGATACACGGATTTCAGGGCAATTATTAGAACAGGCTTTAATTTCAGGATTGTTATCTGTTGGGATCGAAGTGTTCCAATTAGGGGTAATCTCAACGCCAGGTGTAGCTTATTTAACGAGATTGCAAAAAGCATCAGCAGGTGTTATGATCTCAGCTTCTCATAATCCAGCAGAAGATAATGGTATCAAGTTTTTCGGTTCAGATGGGTTTAAATTGGTAGATGATCAAGAGCTTGAAATCGAAGCATTACTAGATGCCGAAGAAGATAATTTACCGCGACCTTCAGCAGAAGGTTTGGGAACACTGGATGAATTTCCAGAAGGGCTGCTAAAATATTCGCAGTTTCTAGTTCAGACAATTCCAGATGACTTGGCTGGCTTAACAGTTTGTATCGATGCAGCAAATGGTGCAACCGCAACGTCTGTCAATCGTTTATTCGCAGATTTGGAAACTGATTTTTATACTATGGGGACAAGTCCGAATGGTTTAAATATCAATGACGGAGTAGGCTCTACACATCCTGAAACATTAGCGGAAATGGTTGTTGAAAAAGGGGCAGACGTTGGTTTGGCTTTTGATGGCGATGGTGATCGAATCATTGCAGTTGATGAATTAGGTCATATCGTTGATGGCGACAAGATCATGTTTATTTGTGCGAAGTATCTTGCTGAAAAGAACCGCTTGAAAAAAGATACGATCGTTACAACTGTCATGAGTAATTTAGGCTTCCATAAAGCTGTTGAAGCTGCTGGAATGAAAGATGTGATTACTCAAGTTGGTGATCGTTATGTTGTTGAAGAGATGCGTAAAAATGACTATAATTTTGGTGGAGAGCAATCAGGTCATATGATTTTCCTTGATTACAATACAACCGGGGATGGTATGCTTTCAGGGATTCAATTGTTAAATGTAATGAAACAAACTGGTAAAAAACTATCAGAGCTTGCTTCTGAGGTAACTGTTTACCCACAAAAACTAGTGAATATCAGAGTAACAGATAAACATGGTGCGATGGATGTACCAGCAATCAAAGAAATCGTTGAATTGATGGAAACAGAAATGAATGGCGATGGTCGTATTTTAGTTCGTCCTTCTGGGACTGAGCCGTTATTACGCGTGATGGCTGAAGCACCAACGCAAGAAAAAGTTGATTATTATGTGGATAAAATCGCTGCTGTTGTAAGAACAGAAATTGGCGTAGACTAATCAATATTTATGGAGATAGGCTAAGATATGGCTCATAGAGTGATACCTTGGCCTATCTTATTTGTTTTTTTGGAAAAACGAATAATAATGGATTTATTTTAGTGAACGTTCGATAACCTTATTGACAGAATAAATAGAAAAAGGTACTATGTTTGAGAATTGATAAGAAAGATTCCTCTGCTTTCAATCAATTCTTTAAATAAAAAATTGAGGTATGAGACTACTCTAGAGAGGGGCAATTTAATGGGGAATTATTTAGTATTACAAACAGATTTTGGACTTGGTGATGGAGCTGTCAGTGCAATGTATGGTGTTGCTCACATGGTAAGTGATGATATTACCATTGGTGATTTGACCCATGAGATCCCTCCTTATGATATTTGGGCGGCATCGTATCGTTTGTATCAAACGGTAAAATATTGGCCGCAGGAAACTGTTTTTGTATCTGTTGTTGATCCTGGTGTGGGCAGTACAAGACGAAGTATCGTAGCAAAAACTATTTCTGGACATTATATCATTACACCAGATAATGGATCGTTAACTCATATCGCTCATTATCAAGGCATCAAAGAGATTCGGGCAATTGATGAAGTAACCAGTCGTTTGCCACATTCAGAAGAAAGCCACACCTTTCACGGTAGAGATATTTATGCGTATAATGGGGCACGTTTAGCGAGTGGAGAAATTTCTTTTGAAGATCTAGGAAATACTGTTGCCAACGAATCTATCCAAGCATTGCCTTTGATTGAAGCCAAGCATAGCGAACATATCTTAGAAGGCAGTATTGATGTTTTAGATATTCGCTTCGGTTCTTTGTGGACAAATATTCCCTTAGCTTTTATGAAAGAAGAAAAAATCACTCATGATGATCAACTACAAGTTACGATTTATCATCAAGGTAAAAAAGTCTACCAAAACATTATGAAGTTTGCGAAATCTTTTGCAGATGTGAATATTGGGGAACCTTTAGTTTATGTTAACTCATTGGTCAATATTGGTGTGGCAGTCAATCAAGATTCATTTTCAAAACTGTATCATATCGGAACGGGGACCGATTGGACTATCCAGTTAAGAAAAGCACCAAAAATTATTTTTGAATAGGAGTGGGGATAAATGAAAAAAGATTTTTCAGTAAAAACAATCGTCGCAATTGGGATTGGATCAGCAGTATTTGTTATTTTAGGTCGTTTTGTCGTGATTCCAACTGGATTTCCTAATACAAACTTAGAAACGGCTTATCCATTCTTAGCATTGATTTCTGTTATTTTTGGACCTGTAGCAGGTGGCTTGATTGGGTTGATTGGTCATACATTAAAAGATTTTACAACATATGGCAGTGCATGGTGGAGTTGGATCATCTGTTCTGGTATTATAGGAGTAATCTATGGTTTAGCTGGAAGAAAAATCGATCTTCAACATGGTGAATTCAATAAAAAAGACATTATTTATTTTAATATTTATCAAGTAATTGGAAATGCAGTTGTTTGGGGACTGATTGCACCGACTTTAGATGTATTGATTTACAGTGAACCAGCTAGCAAGGTCTACACGCAAGGTGTGATTGCTGTGGTCTTGAACATCATTGCTGTTGGAATCATTGGAACCTTACTGATGGCAGCTTATGCAGCAACTCGCACAAAAAAAGGTAGTTTAACAAAAGATTGATTATATAGTAAAATGAAATTAGCATAAATATAATTTCTGAAATAAAATTAAGGGCGAGAAAAAGCAAGCTTGATTTTTTAAGTTTAGTCCTTTTCTTGTCCTTTTTACATAGAATAAAGGAGCGGCATCGATGAAAAAACCACTGATAATATTTGACGATTTTACTTTTCAATATCATAGTCAGGCTGAACCAACATTACATAACATTGATCTAACGATTTATGAAGGGGAAAAAGTCCTCGTTGTTGGTCCAAGTGGCAGTGGCAAGTCAACTTTTGCTCAATGCATCAACGGCTTGATTCCCTATAGCTATGAAGGGAAAATAAGCGGATCTGTCAAAATCGGCGACAAAGACCTAGCCAAGACTAGCTTATTTGATTTGTCATTTGATGTTGGAACAGTATTGCAAGATACAGATGGTCAATTTATCGGGTTAACAGTTGGAGAAGATGTTGCATTCGCTTTAGAAAATGATGGAGTTTCACAAATGAAGATGCATGAAGAAGTCAATCATTGGACTAAAATAGTCGGCTTAAATGACTTTTTGCATCATCGACCGCAAGATTTATCTGGTGGTCAAAAGCAACGAGTATCAATGGCAGGTGTTTTGATTGATGAAGCACCAATTTTATTATTTGATGAGCCGTTAGCAAATCTTGATCCTAAAGCAGGAAAAGAAACGATTGCTTTAATAGAAGAGATCCATCAAAAGACAAAAACGACTATTTTGATTATTGAACATCGCTTAGAAGATGTTTTGTATCGTTCGGTTGACCGTGTGATTGTTTTTAATGAGGGAAGAGTGGTGGCAGATTTACCAGCTGATGACTTATTAAAAACAGAGATTCTAACTGAACAAGGAATTCGAGAGCCACTCTATATAACTGCAATGAAATATGCTGGTGTAGACTTAGAAACGGTTGAACAGCTGTCTAACATTGAAAAAGTTCAAGCACCAAATTTAAAAGAGCAAATGGAAAAATGGATGACCAAACAAACCAGATTTTCAGAGCAAAAAAACTTACCAGCATTATTAGAATTAGAAAAGGTGACGTACCAATATAATCGAAATAATCAGTCTGTTTTAAACGAAGTTTCAGTTGCGTTTAATCGTGGAGAAATGCTTAGTATTGTTGGGAAAAATGGCGCTGGTAAATCTACCTTGAGTAAAGCTATTTGTGGATTTGTTACACCTCAATCAGGAAAAATGAGTTGGTTAGGTATCGATTTTACACTGTTTTCTATCAAAGAACGTGCGGATAAAATTGGCTTTGTTATGCAAAATCCAAATCAGATGATTTCTAAGAAAATGATTTTTGAAGAGGTTGCTCTAGGGTTGACACTAAAAGGAGTCTCAGAAGCTGAAATTAATGAACGAGTTGAAAAAGTCTTGAAAATCTGTGGGCTACATTCATTTCGTCATTGGCCGATTTCGGCGCTGAGCTTTGGACAAAAAAAACGCGTTACGATTGCGGCGATTTTAGTTTTAGAACCTGAAATGATCATATTGGATGAGCCAACTGCAGGACAGGATTTTAAACATTATACTGAAATGATGACCTTTTTAGAAGAGCTGAATCAAATGGGGGTCACGATTGCAATGATTACTCACGACATGCATCTGATGTTGGAGTATACAGATCGAGCGTTGGTATTGTATGAGGGGAAAATTATCGCTGATACAACGCCAGTAAAGGTTTTAACGGATTCTGAGTTAGTAGAACGAGCTTCTTTAAAAGAAACAAGTTTGTTTACTTTTGCTCAACATTTAGGGTTGGATGATCCGTTTTTATTTACTGAAAACTTTATGACATATGATCAGGAGGTGCGTTTGAAATGAATGAACATCAGATGTTAGGCTACATTCCTGATAAGACAGTTATCCATAAGTTAAATGGGACAGCTAAACTGATTTTTCTGATTCTATTATCGATTGCTTGTATGACAACCTATGATACTCGGTTTTTGATAGGGATGACCTTATTTTCACTGATTTTATTTAAGCTATCCAATATCAAATGGCATCAGATTTCCTTTGTTGTAAAATTTATTTTTGTTTTTTCATTACTAAATATTATTGCAGTTTACCTGTTTGCACCAGAATACGGAGTAGAATTATATCAGTCTAGAACGGTTATTTGGGAAGGGATTGGGCGATTTACCCTGACGCAAGAGCAATTATTTTATGAGTTCAATCTAGTTCTAAAATATTTTTGTACGATTCCGTTAGTCTTGATTTTTCTGTTAACAACGAACCCAAGTGAGTTTGCTTCTAGCTTAAATCGAATCGGGGTTAGTTATAAAATAAGTTATGCTGTAGCGTTAGCAATTCGTTACATTCCAGATATTCAAGAAGACTTTGTCAATATCTCTCTGGCCCAACAAGCTCGTGGTTTTGAGATGTCTAAAAAAGGCAAACTCACACAACGAATCAAAGGAACGGCTCAGATTGTTTTTCCTCTGATCCTTTCAAGTCTAGATCGTATTGAGACGATCAGCACAGCAATGGAGTTGCGGCGCTTTGGTGAAAAGAAAAAAAGAACCTGGTATGCACAACAACCATTTCATGTTTCTGATTTTATCGTTATAGGGTTAGCTATTGTACTGACGATGGTCAGTTTTGCCTTATTCAAAGTAAATAGTGGGAGATTTTATAATCCGTTTAACTAATATTTTTTAAGCTTACTAGTGTCATTAGTAAGCTTTTTTTATTTCTTATTTCTGACTAGACCAATTCCCTTTTTAGATAAAAGTGTTGACAGATATATTTGTTATATTGTATTATTAGTGCAGTTTCTATTTGATGTTTTGAAAAGGAGGATAGTTATACCAATAATGGAATAGCGCCAGGCCTGATTCATCAGGTGACGAGGAGAGAGCTTATCGAAAGATTCGGCGGATGGCTCTAGGGACTGCACTCTACAAGTTGGACATAAAACATAATTGCAACGTTATAACAAAATGCCAACTACGCAGGATAGAAACCAACAAGAAAAAAATCAAGAAAAGAGAATAGATGGATAAAAAAATAGAGAGTGGTTTTAACAGGAAACGGCTTAATACTTATGTTTTATTCGTCAATTCCTTTTTTCTTGGTCAATGATTTAAGAAAATCAAGAAAGTAGGAAATAGATAATATGTGTGGAATTGTAGGAATTATTGGAAAAGACAATGCGACTGATATTTTAGTTCAAGGATTAGAAAAGTTAGAATACCGTGGTTACGATTCAGCAGGTATTTTTGTAACTGGAAAAAATCAAGACGATCATTTAGTAAAATCATTAGGTCGAATCGCTGATCTACAAAATAAAATCAGTCCAGAAGTTCAAGGAACCGTGGGGATCGGACACACGCGTTGGGCTACACATGGCAAACCGAGTGAAAGAAATGCGCATCCGCATACATCAAGCAATCACCAGTTTATTTTAGTACACAATGGTGTGATCGAAAATTTTGAAGAAATAAAACAGGAATTTCTTAAAAATACGCCACTAGAAGGTGAAACAGATACTGAAATTGCCGTACATTTGATTGAATATTTTGCAGAATCTGGAATGACAACAAAAGAAGCCTTTAAAAAAGCACTGAATGTGATTAAAGGTTCGTATGCATTTGCATTGATAGACAAGAACGACCCAGACACGATCTATGTAGCAAAAAATAAAAGTCCATTATTAATTGGATTAGGTGATGATTTTAATGTAATCTGCAGTGATGCGATGGCAATGCTAGCTGAAACAAACCATTTTGTGGAAATTGCTGATGGGGAAACAGTCATTGTTAAAGCAGATAAAATCGAGATTGAAGATCAAAAAGGCAATTTGGTCTACCGTGAATCCTATGAAGCACAATTAGATTTAAGTGATATTGAAAAAGGGGCATACCCTTATTATATGTTAAAAGAAATCGATGACCAGCCAGCTGTTATGCGTCGAATCGTACAGGAATATACAGATACACTTGGAAGAACTGTGATCGATGAAGAAATCATTAAACAAATAACTGCTAGCGATCGTATTTATGTCATCGCATGCGGAACTAGCTATAATGCTGGCTGGGTAGGAAAAGCAATTCTCGAGAAAATGACGAATATTCCAGTTGAAGTGCATCTTTCAAGCGAGTTTGGCTATAATATGCCATTATTGTCAGATAATCCATTTTTTATTTTCTTGAGTCAAAGTGGAGAAACAGCTGATAGTCGCCAAGTATTGGTGCAAACTAGTGAGTTAGGGTTACCGTCACTTACACTAACAAATGTAGCTGGCTCTACTTTATCTAGAGAAGCCGATTATACGTTATTACTTCATGCAGGACCAGAAATTGCGGTTGCGTCAACAAAAGCTTATACGGCACAAATTGCAGTTTTAGCGGTGCTTGCTAAAGCAGTTGGCGATAGCAAAGCAAACCCGTCCTCACTCGACTTTGATATTGCGCATGAATTAAGTGTGATTGCCACAGTTATAGAATCGATCATTGCTGAAAAAATGACGATTAGTCAATTGGTAGAAGACTATTTAGCGACAACAAGAAATGCGTTTTATATCGGGCGTGGTGTAGATTACTATGTATCGATGGAGGCCTCATTGAAGCTAAAAGAAATTTCATATATCCAAGCGGAAGGTTTTGCTGCTGGAGAATTAAAGCATGGAACGATTGCATTGATTGAAGAGATGACACCCGTTTTTGGCGTGATCACAGATAAAAAAACAGCAGCACATACGCGTGGAAATTTAAAAGAAGTTGAAAGTCGTGGTGCTCGCAACTTTGTTATTGCTCTGTCATCATTGGCAAAAGAGACGGATCAGTTCGTTATACCAGATGTGCATCCATTGTTGACCGCTTTAGTGAGCATCATTCCAACGCAATTGATTGCTTATTTTGCAACATTGCAAAGAGGCTATGACGTAGATAAGCCTCGTAATTTAGCCAAAAGTGTAACGGTCGAATAAACTAAAACAACAGCTGAACTTATTCTTTGGGAATAAATTCAGCTGTTGCTTTATTTTATCGGTATTGTAACATCAAATGTTGTTCCAGTTTCTTTATCACTACGAACACTGAGTAAAAAGTGATGACGTTCAGCGATTTCCTTAGCAATTGCCAAACCCAATCCGGTACCGTCTAGTTGCTCCTTAGAACGTGCTTGGTGGAAGCGTTGAAAGATTTCTTTTTGTTCCTTTGGAGAAATATAGGAACCTGGATTATGAACACTGATGTTGATCGTATCATTTACTTTGTTCGCTTGAATCTCAATAATTGCTTTAGGTGGTGCAAACTTAATGGCATTTTCAATCAAAATAACAAACAGCTGTCGAATTCGACCATAGTCACCATTGACAACAACGGGTTCTTCTATAGCGGTTTTAAAACACAGCTGCTGTTCTTTTGATGAAGTTTTCAAGCGGAGACTCCTCAAACTGTCTGATAAAACATCATTGATTGCAACAGGTTCCATTGTAATCGTAAATTCTGGATTTTCTAACCGAGATAATTCTAGCAAATCATTGATCAAGCGCTCTAATACAATTGATTCTGCTAATAATTGTTGGTGATATTGCTCGATCTTTTCTGGTTGCTGGATCAGACCATCATTTAAGGATTCAAGCGAGCCGCGAATGACCGTTACTGGCGTTCGCAATTCGTGAGAAATCGTGGATAAAAAATTTTTTTGTGCTTGTTCGCGATTTTCCCGCTGAAATTTCGCTTCAGCTAACCGATTTTTTAAAATAGTCAATTTTTCGCTCAACTGACCTATTTCATCTTTAGTCTGGATATCCAATGATTCTTCATAATTTTCTACAACAAGCTCTTCTGTAAAATGACTCATTTTATTGATCGGGGCGATGAATTTTTTTGATAATAAAATAGAGAGTAGCAGGCCAATGATCCAAGCAATCAAAATACTGATAAAGAGCAATAAATACCCCTGATTCTCTTCTTTATGAACGCTGGAGACTGCTGAATGAAGTAAAACCACAGCTAAAACAGTGCCCTTGCTATTCGTGACAGGAGCACCAACTGTCACGGTTGGTTTGCCAATAAAATGACTAAAAGCATCACTAGTCGTTGTTTTTCCAGCATAGACTCTTTTGATGACATCTTGCGCATTGTCAGGTAATTCACTATATTCTTTATCGTGCATACCATGACCGACAGTAATCGTATCAGCATTTTCATCAACTATCCAAATATCATCCAGCGCTAGCTGATCCATGAAATTAAGGAAAGAAGAATATCCCATACCCATCTTCATGGAAGAACCAGACCCCATCATGCCATGCATAGATGAGTTACTTTCATTTGTGGTTTCTTGTTCGTCAAAATAGTCGCTTAAAGTCTCAGCGATGACTGTTGCTCGGCGCGTCATTTCTTCTGTATGGATCGTAATCGTTTGTTTAGAAAATAAAGTACTAAATGCTACACCAATTACTAATGAAAAAAGCAACAGCGTTAAGGAAAAATAAAGAACGAGTTTTCTAGTCAGCTTGTTTTTCATTTTTTACCCTCAAACTTATACCCTTGGCCCCAAACCGTTGCAATTTCCCAATTAGGATGCGAGACTTCGTCTAGTTTGGCTCGTAATCGTTTAATATGAGTATCAACCGTTCTTGCATCACCAAAGTAATCGATGCCCCATAAGCTATCCAATAAGTTATCTCGCGAAAAAACCTTTTCTGGATTGGCTAATAGTAGCCATAAAAGTTCTAATTCTCTTTTCGTTAAAAAGATTTCTTGAGTGGCGATCGTTACTTTTTTTTCTTCCAAATAAACAGTCAAATTATCATAAGTCAAACGATCCATAGTATGTTGATTTTCTTCTGTTCGCTCAAGTCGTCTTAAAATTGCTCGAATTCGCGCCATCACTTCACTTGGGGAAAATGGTTTCACTATATAATCATCGGCGCCAATATCTAGCCCCATGATGCGATGATAGTCTTCTCCTTTGGCTGTGATCATGATAATTGGGACATTTGATGTTGCCCGGATCGTTTTGCAAACACCAAATCCATCGATTTTTGGTAGCATGACATCTAGTAAAATCAGTTCAATCGTATGGCTAGAAAACGCATCTAAGGCTGCTTGACCATTATCAGCTATGATTGGATTAAATCCTTCTTTTAGAACATATTCTTTGAGTACTTCTGTAATTTGCAAATGATCATCAACGATCAAAATATTTTTCATGAGAGGACCTCCTAGATTCTTCTTTTATTATAGACAAAAATTACGCATTTAGGGAATTTATTTTCGACACATATTTGACACAATTATTTAATAGACTGAAGTCAAGTTATTCAGTTCGAGCTGGATGAATGTGTCATATGTATAAAAAAGGAGGAATCAGAACGTGAAAAAGAAGATGATTAGTGGATTATTTGTAGGCTTATTGATAGGTACAATGGGATTTGTCACAGTTAGTGAAGCCATAGGGCAAGGTGAAGAGGAGCGCATGGATTCTTATGAAATGAAGTCTAGGCACGAAAGACATCGAGAGATCATGAACAATCAACTGACGGATGAGAAGAAACAGGATCAAGTAATGTCAGAAGATGAGTATTACGGTAGAAGACAAAATGGTGACCAAAATCATATGAGGAAAACAAGAGGAAGACATCAGAGTAGAATGAATGGTTCTTGTTGGTAAAAATAGATAAATAAAAAAAATATTCCCCCATCAGAGAGATGGAGGGAACACAAATCAAATTACACACAACCATAAAATACCATACTTCCTCATAATTCTCAAGAATTTCGATGTTTAGGAAAAAAAGTGAGAATTTTTTTATAGAGAAGAGATATTCTATAAATGATAGGGTTATTTTCTTAATGAAACAAGGAATATAAATAGATAATAAAAACATTGCTCACATAAAAGGAGCAATGTTTTTTTGCGTTGTCTATAAAACTCGTACAGCAAAGTCAGGAGCATAGGAAGCAACTGTCGCGATTTGGACAACATCGCCAGGAACGGGTGCATGGATATAAGAACCATCGCCTGTTGAAATTCCTACGTGATAGGTTCCACCGTGACTTCCCCAAAAGACTAAGTCGCCAGCTTGAGCTTCTGCAACTGAAATCGTCGTTCCGGCAGATTCTTGATCGAGCGTTGTACGACCTAAAGCATGCCCAGCAGCAGCAAAAGCAACTTGAACTAAACCAGAACAGTCGAAGGAATCAGGACCTGCAGCGCCATATACATAAGGTTTACCTAAATGTGTTTTGGCCGAGTTAATGACCATTGAACGAGCATCTGTTTTTTTGACTTGTTCTTCTTTTTGTTTTTTAGCCTGAGTGATTTTTTCTGTTAATTGGGATTCTTGTTTAACCATCTCATCCTGTTTTTTTGCAATGTCTTCTGTAGTTGTTTTTAAGAGAGCTTGTTGTTGTTTTAATTCAGTTAATTGTTCTTTTTTCTCAACTATCGGGCTATTTTGGATAGGAACAGGCGAAAAAGTTGTTGTGAGTGTTACGTTCTGATCTTTAGTTGATTTTGTTGTTTCAGAGATAGCTGTAACAGATTCAATTTCTTCTAGCTGTTCAAGACTGATTTGGATTTTTTTCATTTTTTGCTCTAAGTCAGAAAGCTGAATCGTTTGTTCGCTTTTTTTATCTGAAAAATATTGTTTATCCACTTTTAACTGGGATAGTTTTTGTGAAGCTTCTGTAATGATTTTATCTGGAGTAGTTGGCTGTGTAGAGGTTGCAAAAGCTTGATTACCTATTACTAAACTAGCAGCAACGGTTAGACCACTTAAAAATAATTTGGTTATGATTATCTGTGTTTTCAAAAAAACGCTCCTCAAGTATTTAAGTTAGTTGATCTATTTATAACAAATGTGTATTCATTTTATTATTTTAAGACCAGTTAATAGTTAAACACAGCTTCTTTATAATGTCTGTAAAAGGTAGGTTAAATATTTGTTTCTTGAGTTACAAAAAAGGATCATTTATTTCAAAGTGATGAATCATTGTAATATAGCTGAGGTTAGATTTATAGACTATCTTTTTTTCTGATTTTGATTTAAACTAGTGAAGAACGGGGGAGCGGTAATGAAAAAAGAATCAGTATTTGAGGTAACACATCAGTCAATTTTAGAAACTGCGAAGGATCTTTTTTTAACGAACGGATACAAAAATACTTCTACTCGTGATATTGCTAAAGCTGCAAATATTACACAACCAGCATTGTATTATCATTTTTCTAATAAAGAAATTCTATTTATTGAGATTAATAAACAAATTGGTATCCAGTTGAAAAGTGCGATTGAACAGATTCATAAAGAACAAGATACTATTGAAAATCAATTGATTAAATGCACTAATGCTCTGTTAACTGTTTATCATAGAGATATTTTTTCTTTTATCCATCAAAGTGCAGCAGAAATGGAACAAGAAAATAAACAGCAGCTATTTTATATACTAAATGATTACTATCTAATCCCATTACAGACTATTTTTGAATCGAGTCAAGAGCCATTAAACAGCAGTGTGTCTTCAAAAAAAGCAGCTCAATTTTATCTGATGAGTTTGTCATTGTTATTTTCAACGATTCATCAGCTTTCTACAGAAAAAGAGCGGTCAGCGCAAATTTCTGAGTTAATGGATATGGTATTACATGGTGTTTTATCTTGAGGAATTAAATCATTTTTTATCATGTGATAAAAAATGTTGTTTAATTCTTTTTTTCATGGTAAAATTTTTATCAAGTGATAAAAAACTGTTTATTTTTTTAACTGTTTTTTTATCGATTGATAAAAAAGAGGTGGAATCAATGTTTTTAGGTTTAGAAGAAATGAAATATTTTAAGCTTAGGTATACGTTAGTAGTGGGTGTCATTGTGTTAGTTGCTTATGTGGCATTTATGTTGTCCGGTTTAGCCAATGGACTTGCCCAAGGGGTTCGTCAAGGTGTAGATCAGTGGGATGCAACAAGTATTATTTTATCTGGCGACGCGAACAAAAGCTTGAACGCATCAAGTTTAGTAATGGATGATGTAACACACGTAGAGGCTGAAAAGGTAGAACCGCTTGGACAATACGCTGGAGCGTTAAACAAGGTTGGTGAAAACAAAGAAGCCGACAAAATCAATATTTCTCTTTTTGGTGTAGCTGAGAATAGTTCAATCAAACCCAAATTGATTGAAGGACGTTACTTTGAAAATGCTGGAGAAATTATTATTCCACAAAATTTAGTGGATAAAGGAATCAAACTGGGCGATGCTGTGAAAATCGGAAAACTTGATAAAGAGTTGAAGGTTGTTGGGATTACGAAACAAAATAGTTTCAGTATTGTTCCATTAATTTATACATCACTTGATCAATGGCAAGAGCTTAAATTTGGTAAAATCATCGAAGGTGCCAAAGCACCAATCAATGGTATCGTTGTGCGTACAACGCCAACAAATAAGGTCAAACTGGAAACAACCGATGATCATTTGGTAAAATACGGCATTGAAGAATTTATTCAAAAACTACCTGGCTACAGTGAACAGAATCTGACGCTCAATGCGATGATCTATTTCTTATTTATCATCACGGCTGCGATTATTGGTATCTTTATCTATGTAATGACCTTACAAAAAACGAGTTTGTTTGGTGTTATGAAAGCACAAGGAATTTCAAATGGTTATATCATTAAATCAATTATTGCTCAAACCTTTATTTTAGGAGTGATTGGCGTTTTGATCGGTGTTATCTTGACGTTGTTGACAAATCTTGTCTTACCATCTGCTATGCCGTTTGAATTGGATAGTACAAACCTACTCGTATACAGTATTGTTTTGATTATCGTTGCGGTTTTAGGCGGCGTTTTCTCAATTCGGACAGTGACACATGTCGATCCAATGAAAGCGATAGGAGGCTAAGAAAATGACTGATATTTTAGTAATGGATGATATTCGGAAAACATTTGGAAAAGGCCACGCAAAAGTGGAAGCGTTGAAAGGAATCAATTTAAGTGTTAAGGCTGGAGAATTTGTCAGTATTATTGGACCATCTGGCTCTGGAAAAAGCACATTCTTAACCATTGCAGGCGGACTACAGACACCTACAACAGGTAAGATCATGATTAACGGAAAAGACTTTACTCATCTGAGTGAAAAGAAGCGCTCAAGATTACGTTTTGAAGAAATTGGCTTTATTTTACAGGCATCTAATTTGATTCCATTTTTAACTGTAGGAAATCAATTTACACTAGTCGATAAAATCGAAAAGAAAAAAACAGAAACTCAGCGCATCAATGATTTATTAGCTTCTTTGGATATCGCTGATTTGATCAATAAATTTCCAAGAGATCTTTCTGGAGGGGAACGTCAACGAGTAGCAATTGCTCGAGCTTTGTTTAACGAACCAAGCTTGATTTTAGCAGATGAACCAACTGCCAGCTTGGACACAGAACATGCGTATGAGGTAGTAAAAATTTTAGCAAAAGAAGCACATGAAAAGCAAAAAGCAACGATCATGGTCACACACGATCCGAGAATGATTGAGTGGAGCGATAGTGTTTACCGTATTGAAGATGGAAACTTGATAAAAGAGTAAAAAAATGAAGAAGGGAAATAAACAAAAAAAGTTTATTTCCCTTCTTCTTAATTTTAAGTGTTATAAAATATGATTTTAGGTTATGATAATAGAGGAGAAAAGTAAATAGGTGGAAATACATACAGTTGGCTAAAAAATGAAAATATACAAAAGAAAGTGAGGCAGTACAATGGATAATCGAGTAGAGGTAATGACGTTTTCGCAATTGAAGCAGCTTGTAGCAGAGTTGGATGCAAATAGCGCAATTAAGGATGATACCAAAGTATTTATTGATACTGGGTGGGATAGTGTTCAAGAAGTTGAACCAAATGCTTTTCATGTCGAAGAAATTATGGAATTTAAAGTACAAGATGAGCTGACAAAAGACTTTTATGTTGGGTATACTTTGAGCGAAAAAGCAGAACGAATGCAAGCTCATGGTCAACCAGAAACAGCTGTCATCATCAGAAATTTATATTAACAGTCAGTTGTTTTAATAGGGTTTGTTAAGAAAATTTTTTCCTTTTTAAACAATACACACTATTTCTTTTTTTAATAGGGTTTATGCAGATAAATACTATGTTATAAGAAATAATTATTAGGAAGGTGGTGTTTCTTTTGACAAATAAAATTCCATTTCCAAAGAACTATGAACGATTTATTGAGTTAGGACAAGAAGCTGTCAAAGAAAATAATTTACTCGAAGCAGTAAACTATTATGAGCAGGCCTATGCCATTCGGCAAGACTTTCCACTAAATTTGGTATTGGTAAATATGTATTTAGAAACAGGTGAAAATGAGCAAGCATTATCTTTAGCATCAGAAATGAAAGAAAAATATTTTGCTTACTTAGATTATCTAGAACTCTATATTCAAATTTTAATTCAGAATCATCTGTTCATTCAAGCGCATAGCATTATCAATGAGCGAATTTTGATGGAACAAAGTGGTGAAATGAGAAAACTGATTTCTTTGAAGAAAAAAATTCGCCATGTTGAACTGATGTATCGGCAGTTTGAAGTTAGTAAAATCAAAGAATTAAAAGAAGAGTTAGAGCATCTTAATACACAGAACTACTATGAACAATTGGGGATAGTCAAAAAAGCTGGTCAACTACCTCAAGATGAATTTATTGCGATTGGTAAAAAAATTTTATTGGATGAGCGAATACATAATTTAGTTCGGTCTTGGATTCTTGAAGAACTTGTGAGTCTCCATGTTAAAGAAGAAATTGAATTTCTGTGGAGAGATAATAAGAAATATACTGTTATTCCAGCATCGATTGGTGGACCGTTGGATTGCGCTGCATATCAAAGGATTTTATTATTTTTAGAAAAAGAGCTGATCAATGATGATCCTATTTTGCTCGTAGATGTCTTAGAAGAAATTAGATTGCATTTTGCCTTATTATATCCTTTGGCAGATGACATTATCGAAAATCCCAAATTATGGGCAATTAGTTATATTATCTCATATAATCATTCGATTGCTCAAAAATTTCAAATAGATGAAAAGCGCACAGAAATCGAAAAAATTCAGAAAATCCAAAGTAAAATCCGTTTTGAATTGGAGACGATGGTTTTATAAAATTGAAAAAGGAGGCGAAGCAAAACGAATCACTCGTTTTGTTTGCTCCTTTTTTTTGCAGAAATTAGATATATAGTCACGGTTTAGAGTTGTGGGTTAGGAATAATAGCAGAATGAATGAGAGTAAGTAATAAAGAAAAATTCCTCCTTGAATAAAAGTGATAACTAAAAATAAAAGTGGATAATCTATCGTTGTGAACTGGTAAAAATAACGAATGAGAAAAAATTCTGTGAGCGCTAAAAAAATGGAAAGAACCAAAAGTCTCATATGACGCTGACTCAATACGATCAACTGCCTAACTATAATATTTTCGAAAGCTTATAATAACATAAAAAACGATGATTTTTTATCAAGTTTTAATGTAAATCGATAGATAAATGAGAAAATGTATTGACTGTTAGGAAATCCATTCTTATTGTAAAAAAACTGAAATAAAATAAAAAAACATTACAAAAATTGTAATGTTGGAGTGGAAAATATCTCAATGACCAGTTAAGTTATGGCTACATCTGGTTTTAAATTATGCTATAATTCTTTATATAGCACTTTATTAATAAGTAAAAATGATGCGCCCTGAGGGAATCGAACCCCCGTCTCAAGAACCGGAATCTTACGTGATATCCACTACACTAAGGGCGCAAGCACGTTTACTAGTTTAGCTGATAATTTGATAAATTACAAGGGGAAGGACCAAAAAAATGAAATTTGAACAACATTTGTCACAACAACAAAAACAAGTCCAAAAACTTGCAATGACCCAACAATTACAGCAATCGATTCAGATTTTACAATACAATTCAGAAGAACTTTTTGCATACATAGAAGCTAAATCACTGGAAAATCCTTTGATTGATATTCAAACAGAAACGAATTATAATGATTTTCCAAGTGCAGGCAGTCGCACATACACAAATGAAGAAAACAATTATTTGAATCAAATTCCTGATAACCATACGTCACTTTTTGAATATTTGATCGATCAGATTCATTTGAATTATCGGGATACTTATCTGCGAACGCTGGTATTATTTTTAGTTGAATATATTGATTTAAACGGTTACTTGATGATTGACTTAGAGGAAGCAACGCAAAAAACGGGGGCAACATCGATTGAAATGCTTGATGCGTTGACCTTGATTCAGCAACTAGATCCAGCAGGCGTTGGGGCAAGGGATTTACGTGAGTGTTTGCTCTTACAAGTTGAACGAGATGATATGGCACCAGAGTTAGCTTATATTGTGATTGAAGAAGAGTTTGATCATCTAGCCAATCGAAAATGGAGCCTGATTGCTAAAAAATTCGATGTAGCATTATCAGATATCCAAACGATTTTCGATTACATTCAAACCTTAACACCTGCACCTGGCAGTATTTTTGAATCAACTTCGGGATTATATATTCGCCCAGATTTAACCCTACGGATCAACGGTGAGCAATTAAGGGTTATTTCTAATAAAACGGGTACGCCAACGATTCAGTTTCAACAAGCTTACTTTGAACGAATGGAAGCAACAGATGACAAAGAAGTACAGGACTATATTAAGGAAAAGAAAAATGAATTTGAATGGTTGGAAAAAACAATTATTCAACGTGGAGATACGATTTTAAGAGTCGGTACAGAAATCGTTCAGCGCCAACCAGAATTTTTCTTTAAAGAAGATCGTCCGTTAAAACCAATGACGTTAAAAGAAATTGCGGAAGCGTTGGATATTCACGAATCCACAGTTAGCCGAACGGTTAATGGGAAATACTTGGAAACAGAATTTGGTGTTTTTGAATTACGTTCATTTTTCTCTCACGGTTTATCAAATGATAATACTGGAGAAGAAACGTCCACTAGCAGTATCAAAAAACAACTACAAGCTTTAGTAGATAACGAAAATAAAGCCAAACCGCTCTCTGATCAGAAACTAGTTGAATTGTTAAAAGAACAGGAAATCAAGATTTCTCGCCGAACGGTTACCAAATATAGAGAAGCATTGGGAATCCCTGCTTCGTCTAAACGAAAACGATATGATGATTAAAAAAACGTCTAACTTTTGAGTTTTACTCAAAGGATTAGACGTTTTTTAATCGATCAAGGTTGCCAAACCAAGTGTTCAGAAGGTAAACCATCTTCTATTCCTTGCCAGACAGAGACAAAGTGATTTTTTTCTAAAAGGTGTTTCGATGCACCATTTTTAGGGTCGATTATAGCGTAAAGAGTAGCTTGCGATAGTTGCTCTGATTGTCTTACTAAGTTTAATAAATGAGCTATTATTTTTGTCGCATAACCTTTTCCCCAGTGTTCAGGTAAAATCATGTAGCCAATCTCGATTTTACTTTCTTCATCCCAAGATAATTTTCCAAAGCCAATATAAATATCTTGATCAAAGATTTTATAGTAGCCTGTTTGATCATTATGGCTGGCATTGTAGGCTAAGATTTTTTTGAAATTCTCAATCGCTTCATTTTCTGGTTCTGCTTTTTCAGTAATATAACGCATGACACGAATGTCTTGAGTCAAAATAGAATAAAGCTGTTGATCATTTTCTTGGTAGAAATCGAATGTCAATGGTTTAGTGTGGAGCATTAGTATATACCTCCTAAGGAATAGCTTTTTAGTATAATTTGTTTTTTAGCCTAAATGGATTATTTATCTTATCAAAGAATATGATCAAATAGGGTATTTATTGTTACGATCAGCAGATACGCCACAGCAATTTTTTTATGTCCAACAAAAAAAGTAAGACAAGCAACACCACCAAATAGAATGATTTCAACTAAAATTCGTTCAACTTCACTTAAACGGTTTGGGGATAGAGGAGCCATGTACTTACCCCAAAACAGAACTGTACAAAGGGGGAGAATAATACTAAATATAATTTTTAAAGCAAGTATTCTGAATGTAAGTGTCCCGGCTAATAATAGACCAATTGTGATTAATTCAAGTATGAAACGAATGCTGTCATTGAGTTGTTTGATTATTGGAATCACCTCTTTTCCACGGGAAAGTTAATAGATTGTTTCTATCATAACACTGGAGTTAAGGTAAGAGTCAATATAAAACAACAAAAGTAAAGATACAAAATAGTAATTAAGGTCTCAGGCTTATTTCAACCTATGGTGTTTATAACTTTATTAGTAGTATTATAGCACCCTCGAAAGGCAATACAAACAGGGGCATAGAGCTTCAAGGGACGATAAAAAAGCTGCCCCATCATAATAGAAGGGACAGCTTTATGCAATAAGCCACCTGACGGATTCGAACCGTCGACCCCCACCTTACCATGGTGGTGCTCTACCAGCTGAGCTAAGGCGGCAACATAAGTAATACAGATAACAGATTACCTTAGAAAGAGTGGTTTGTCAATCAATTTCCGCATTCGACTGTGGAGAAAAAAATGTGATAATTGTTATATAATGAAAGATGAATACGATTTTATAGTCAAACTTTTCATTGACACTAGTCAACAACTCTTGCTAAACTAAAACAAAGGGGAGAAGATAAATATGTTTATTGTATGGGGTAGTAAAGGATTTGAACAAGATTTAGGAGATACGGTGATTCAATGTGACTGTAGCCATTGTAACAACGAGGTGGTTATGCAGGGAAAACAAATCGGACGAAAATTCACGTTATTTTGGATTCCACTTTTTACAACATCATCTAGTCATTATCTACTATGTCCAATTTGCGGATATGGTAAAGAGTTATCTAAAGATGTTTTGGCGCAATACCTAGTTAGTACTGCTGAAACAATCACCGAATAAAAAATTAAAAAAAAGATTTGACATGGAATTTATTTTCCAGTAGAATACAACGTAACAACAAATGAATAACAGTCCGTTGAAGAGAAGAGTAAATTTGGACGTGCTTCACAAGAGAGTCTCGGTTGGTGAAAAGAGATAAGCGCATAAGAATTGAAGATGGCCTCATGAGGACAAGCTGTTGATAAGTAAGCAGCTTCGGGAAAGCACCCGTTATCAAAGCGACAAGTTATAAGACTTGGTCTAAGAAAAGTAATGAGGATTACTTAAAAACAAAGGTGGTACCGCGATTATTCGCCCTTTACTAGCATAAGCTGGTAGAGGGCTTTTTGTATGTTGAATAATACAAGACTGACGAAGGAAGTATGGATCCTTCAAATAACTAAATGAAATGAATAAAGCAATGAGATGGAAAGTACAGATGAAACGATATCTAACAGAGAGCTTGGGTAGCTGAAAACAAGCGGTAAACGACATCTAGAAAATGGCCATTGAGCAGCGCTTCGAGTGAATCATTCATAAGACAGCGACGGATGTACCCGTTATAGTACTAGAGTATAAGCGATCACAGATTGCCGTACTTGATGAGGATATCTATGTGAGTGGATATCAAATAGAGGTGGTAGCACGCAAAAGCGTCCTCAAATGTATAGTTTTATACATTTGAGGATGCTTTTTTCTTTTTAGAACTAACCATAATGGAGGGATGATAAGATGAAGAAAAAGTTAATCAGTCTAGTGTTGATCGTAATGGGAATTGTTGGAATTACAGCGTGTGGTAAGAATGATAAGGTAGCATCAGACCCAGACAAAGCAGTGCCAATCGTTCGAGTCGGAACCTCACCTGGTCCGTATAGTGAATTATTCTTAGAAGCAGTTAAACCGATTCTAGAAAAAGAAGGCTATCAAATAGAACAAACTGAATTTACAGAATTGATTCAAGCTGACGTAGCAATAACAGAAGGTGCCATTGATTTAAATGTAGATCAGCACACTGCTTATCTAAACAACTTTAACGAGAATAAAGGAACGCACTTAGTTGGAATCACACCAATTCCTACTGTCCCGGCTGGGTTGTTCCCAGGAAAGAAAAGCGCATTAAATGACGTAAAAACAGGAGACAAAATCGGGATTCCAGATGATGCATCGAATACAGCACGAGCGTTCAATCTACTGCAAAAAGCTGGTTGGATTGAATTAGAAGCAGGTGTTGATCCAGTTAAAGCGACTAAAGAAGATATTGTGAGCAATCCAAAAAACCTAGAACTGATTCAAATGTCATCCGCTCAAATACCTCGAAGTTTAGCAGATTTAGATTTTGCCGTAATACCAGGAAGTATTGTTTATAGTGCCAAGCTAGATCCTAAAGATAGTTTACTCTCAGAAGATGTGTTAAAAGAATACGAATTAGTTGCAACAATTGATGAAAAAAATTCAAAAAGCGACTGGGCCCAAGCGGTGGTAAAAGCGTATCATTCCGATGAGTTTAAAAAATATTTGAACGAACATAATCAAGGGAATTATTGGTTTATTCCAAAAGAACTACAGGAGGAACAAAAATGATCGAATTAAAAAATATAGATGTCACCTTTTATCAAAAAAAACAACAAATCGATGCAGTAAGAAATGTCACCTTAACCATTGAAAAAGAAGATGTATTTGGCATTGTCGGTTATTCAGGAGCTGGCAAAAGTACCTTGGTGCGGGTAATCAACTTACTGCAGCGACCAACATCGGGTGAAGTCATTATCAACAATCAAAATATTTTAGGCTTTTCACCGAAAGAACTAAGAGCTCAACGTAAAAAAATCGGGATGATTTTCCAGCACTTTAATCTGATGAAGGAGCGAACGATTTTTGCTAATATTGATTTTTCACTAAAGTATTCTGGTTTATCCAAAGAACAGCGAAAAGAAAAAATCGAACGTTTGCTTGAGCTAGTAGGTCTTTCAGAGAAAAAAGATGCCTACCCTAGCCAGTTATCTGGTGGACAGAAGCAGCGGGTAGCGATTGCTAGAGCTTTAGCAAATGATCCAGAAATTTTATTGTGCGATGAAGCAACGAGTGCATTAGATCCAAAAACAACGATTCAGATTTTAGAGTTATTAAAGAAATTAAATAAAGAACTCGGCTTAACAATTGTTTTGATCACGCATGAAATGCAGGTCGTAAAAGAAATTTGTAACAAAGTAGCTGTGATGGAAGATGGACAAGTGATTGAACAAAATGATATTGTTTCGATTTTTAGCCAACCAAAAGAAGCCTTGACGAAGGACTTTATCCGAACAGCGACACATATTGACCAAGCCTTGGAGACGATTATTCAACATCCTAGTTTGACTGATTTGGGTGGGAATGAAGTGTTGGTAGAAATTTCTTATGTAGGGGAACAAACAAGTGAACCATTGATTGCACAGCTGTATAGCAAATACCATGTTGTGACGAATATTTTGTACGGCAATGTAGAGATCTTGCAGCAAGTGCCAATTGGCAATTTGATCGTGATTCTTTCGGGAGAAGAAACACAACGAGAAAAGGCAATAGACTTTTTACAACAACAAGGGGTAAAAATCAAAATCTTGAAAACAAGTGAATCAAAAGAAAATGTTATCTCATTACATGTTATCTAAAGCGAGAAAGTAGAAGGAGTGACTTACATGCAGGAATTTTTACAACAGTATTTTCCAAATGTCTTATTACTAAAACAGGAATTTATTGATAGCACGATCGAAACACTATATATGGTCTTTTGGACAGCCATTATCGCAGGAATTTTAGGCACATTACTTGGGGTTGTGTTAGTGGCAACAGGACCTGAGGGGATTTTAAAAAACAGTGTGCTTTATAATATTTTAGAAAAAATCATCAACGTTTGTAGATCCATCCCGTTTATCATCATGCTGGCATTGATTCAGCCGATCACTCGTTTTTTAACAGGAACAACGATTGGGACAACGGCGGCTTTAGTGCCACTGGTGATAGGAGTGATTCCATTTTTTGCACGTCAGATCGAAAATGCGTTATTAGAAGTTGATCCAGGTGTTGTTGAAGCAGCAGAATCAATGGGAACGAGTCCTTTGGGCATTATTTTTAGAGTGTATTTAATTGAAGGATTACCAAGTATCATTCGAGTGTCGTCCGTTACGATCATCAATTTGATTGGTTTGACCGCAATGGCTGGTGCAATTGGTGCAGGTGGGTTAGGAAATTTAGCAATTACTAGAGGTTATAATCGATTCCAAACAGATGTTACAGTTGTCGCAACATTGATTATTTTAGTCTTAGTTTTTGCCAGTCAGTTTATTAGTAACACATTGATCAAGAAAACATCACATTAAAAAATAGTTGAAATGAGGAAAATAAAAATGAAAAAAACAATCAAGATTATCGGATTAGCTTTAACAATTGGTTTTGTATTAGCAGGGTGTTCTGCAGGAAGTGCTAAAAGTGAAAAAAATGAAGTCGTAAAATTAGGGGTCGTTGGTGCGAATAATGAAGTATTAGAATCTGTAAAAGAACGTTTAAAAGATGAAGGCATCGACTTACAGCTTGTAGAGTTTTCTGACTATACCCAACCAAATGCGGCATTAGCTGAAAAAGAAATCGACTTAAATTCGTTCCAACATCAAATTTTCTTGGATAACTATAATACAGAACACAAAACAGAGCTTGTGTCTATCGGAAATACGGTTAGTGCACCATTAGGGATTTACTCATCTAAAATTAAAGATGTCAAAGAATTAAAAACAGATGCTGAAATCGCCATTCCAAATGATGCTACAAATGGTGGACGGGCATTATTGTTATTACAAAGTGCTGGATTGATCAAAGTAGATCCTGCTAAGAAACAAACGCCGACAGTCAGTGATGTCACTGAAAATAAATTAAACTTAAAAATCACAGAATTAGATGCTTCTCAAACAGCTAGGGCGTTGCAAGATATCGATGCTTCTGTGATCAATAGCGGGATGGCTGTGGATGCAGGGTTTGTCCCAACGAAAGATGCGATTTTCTTAGAACCTGTGGATGAAACATCAAAACCGTATGTCAATATCATTGTTGCTCGTGAAGCGGATAAAGACAATAAAACGTACAATAAAGTAGTGGACACGTATCAACAAGAAGAAACGAAAAAAGTGATCGAAGAAACATCAAAAGGATCAAGTATCCCAGCTTGGGAAACATTCGGTAGAAAATAAGAGGAGGACGAATAAATGACGATAGTGACAAAACAATCGATTCAAGAAGAAATTCAACAAAATGCAGATGAAGTGATCGTACTTAGACGTCACTTTCATCAATATCCAGAAGCGAGTTTGAAAGAATTTGAAACAATTAAAAGAATCAAAGAAGAGTTAAACAAGCTGGCTATTCCTTTTGAAGCGGTCGGTGAAACAGGCGTATTAGCTACGATAGAGGGTGAAAAATCTGGTAAGACAATTATTTTAAGAGCAGATATTGATGCGTTAGAATTAGAAGATGCTACGGGTAAAGACTATCAATCTAAAAATCCCGGATTAAATCATGCCTGCGGTCACGACGGACATGCTGCAGCATTATTGGGAGCAGCTAAAGTGTTGAACAGCCATAAAGAAGATTTTGCTGGTACGATCAAATTAGCCTTTCAACCTGCGGAAGAAATCGGAGCTGGGGCTTGTCAGTTTGTCGATGGCGGTTTTGTCGAGAATATCGATCAGGTTTTTGGGATCCACTTAGATTCAAGTGTTCCTGTAGGGAAATTAGTTGCGACTAAAGGGGCCACGAATGCATCTTGTGACATTTTTACAATTGAGGTTGAAGGATTAAGTAGTCATGTAGCGCAACCGAATGTTGGTCGGGATGCGGTATTGTCTGCTGCAAGTATTGTTGTAGAACTGCAGAAAATAGCAGCACGAGAAGTCAGTCCTCTAGATCCTGTTGTTGTGGGAATAGGTGTGCTCGATGCTGGAACGAGATATAATATCGTAGCAAATCATGCTAGAATCGAAGGAACAGTGCGAGCTTTCAGTCATGAAACAAGAGCATTTGTTTTACAGCGCGTAGAAGAAATCGCCAATCAAATCGCTGAAGCTCATCGTACTAAAATTGCCTCTTTCCATATCCATGATGCAGCAGGTCCTTTGATCAATGATGATATAGCAACTGAATTAGCTCAAAAAGTAGCAGCTGAAATTGTGGGCAGTGAGAATGTTGTAACCGATCATACAAAGAGTTTAGGCGCAGATGACTTTGCCGACTTTTTACTGAAAGCACCAGGTGTATACGGAAGAGTAGGGACTCGAAATCTAGATAACCTAGAAACACAATATGGCCATCATCATGAAAAATTCGATATCGATGAAGCTGGATTAGCGTTAGCAACAGAATTTCATGTACGTTATGCATTGACGTATTTAAGCTAAAAAACCAAAAGAAGGATTGAGGTTTAATCAACTTTAATCCTTTTTTTACTTGGTAAGAGTAAATCGGTTGATTATAATAAAGTAAAAGATGTAAAAGTAAGGAGCTGATCAAGTGGATTGTACATTTCAAACAAAAGAAGGTAGGTTTAATTATCGTGTAGGGGCGATTATTACAAGTGATTTAGGGTTATTAGTAGTGTCTAATACAAAAGAACCGTTCTTTTATTCAGTTGGCGGACGAGTAAAAATGGGGGAAACAGCAGACGCTGCGATTGAAAGAGAAGTTTATGAAGAAACTGGTAGTCAGATTAAAACGAAAGCACTTGGTTTTATTCATGAGAATTTTTTCACGTCAGATCTAACTGGAGAAGAGTATCATGAAATTTCATTTTACTATTATGTAGAACTGCAAAACACAGAAATTTTTTGCGAGTCTTGTAATGAATTTGACGAGGAAGAACAGTTGCAGTGGGTACTGTTTGATCGACTGACTCAATTAGATATAAGACCGACATTTTTAAAAGAGCTGACCAAAAATAAAAATGAAACCATTCAACATCTCGTACAACGAGAATCGATCGATTAGTAATATTCTTGCTTTTCAAAGCAATTATGGTAAACTATTTTTGTAAAGAAAGGTGATTAAGAATGTTTTTTCTTTCAGATAAATTTGTGAAAAGAAGCAGCTCCCAACATATGAATGTGATGAAGCATTGTTGTGGAGCCTAATAGAATGAACGCTTCATCGTCTAAATGCATACTAAATTTTTTGTGGCTAAGATGTAGTCTTATTTAGTGTTGCTTTTGACGATGATCATGATTTTTATAGCGCTGATCAAAGGACAACGTGTTTCGTACGTTGTCCTTTGATGATACTAACAAGGGATAAGTAGGTGGACCTATTTGATCGCTTGTTTTTTTGTCTGAATAAACAAAGACCTTTCAAATCAACGTACGAGAACGTTGTGTAAAGCAATGTTAATTTTTGAAGAAAAACAAATAATTACGGCAATTTACAATAAACTAGAAGCAAAGACTGTGGAAAACAACTTTGCGAGAATGGAAAAGAGGACGTAAACATGAGTTTATTAACAATCGAACACCTAACCCAACGTTTTGGTGAAAAAATTCTGTATGAAGATGCATCACTTCGTGTCAATAAAGGGGACCACATGGGTCTAACTGGACAAAATGGTGTAGGCAAATCAACCTTAGTCAAGATTTTAACAGGGGAAATTTTAGCAGATGATGGTAGTATTACGTGGCAAAACAACACCAAAATCGGTTATTTGGACCAGTATGTGGAAGCAATCGGAAATAGTACGATCAATGCGTTTTTACACCAAGCATACACGCTACTATATGAAATCGAAAATAAAATCAATGAATTATATGCAGAATATAGTAAGACCAGTGAAGATAAATTACTAGAACGAGCAGGAAATTTACAAACACAGTTAGACGAAAGCGATTTTTATCAAATTGATACGATCATCAATGATTTGGCTAATGGTTTAGGAATAGAAGCAATTGGCTTAGATCGACCAATGAATGAACTAAGTGGAGGGCAAAGATCAAAGGTCATTCTAGCAAAACTTCTTTTAGAAGAGCCGGATGTTTTATTATTGGATGAACCAACAAACTATTTGGATGATACGCATATTCAATGGCTCATCAATTACTTGAACAATTTTAAGGGCACGTTTATTTTGGTTTCTCATGATTACCATTTTTTAAATGCTGTCACAAATTGTATTTGCGATATTGAATTTGGTAAATTGACAAGATATACAGGAAATGTCGAGAAATCTTTTGCACAAAAGGAACAAAACAAAGAAAGTTACTTAAAACAATATCATGCGCAACAAGCAAAAATTGAAAAAGCCGAAGCTTATATTCGTAAATACAAAGCTGGAAATCGTGCTACCATGGCGAAAAGTCGCCAGAAACAATTAGATCGAGTGGAACGAATGGCACCTCCAGGCAGCTTGATGAAACCACAAATCCAATTTCCGTATCAACCGATCGTGGCAAGCTTGGCTTTGATCACAGATGAATTAGTCATTGGGTACACGAAGCCACTACTAGCACCAATCAATCTATCAGTTCATAGTGGTGAAAAAGTGGCAATCAAAGGGTTTAACGGTATTGGAAAATCAACATTAATTAAAACATTAACAGGCAAGATCAATCCAATTAATGGTGAATATCAATATCCAGCCAATACTAAAATTGCTTATTTTTCCCAAGATTTGACGTGGGAAAATGATTACTTGACGCCGCTCGCTTATTTAAGTGATTGTTTCCCTAAAAAAACAGTCAAAGAAATTAGGACTTATCTAGCTAAATGTGGTTTACCAGATAAGCTAGTGAATCAGCATTTACGTTTATTAAGTGGGGGAGAGCAGACAAAGGTAAAACTCTGTGAGCTGACGATGGAGTCAAGCAACCTTATTTTCTTGGATGAACCAACAAATCACATTGATGCGGCTGCCAAAGAAAGCTTACGCCAAGCGATTCAGCAATTTCAAGGTACGATCGTGATTGTTTCCCATGAGGAGGAATTTTATACAGATATTACAGATCGTGTGATCGATATTGAGGAAATGATTTAATAAAAAAATAGCTTCTGACATGTTTTAATCTGTCAGAAGTTATTTTCTATTTCATCAATCCATCATGGATCTTATCTAAATTCCATTTCATCATAGCGTAATAACTATCACCATCTTCGCCTTTTTTCGCAATGGAGTCAGTGAAAATCGTGCTATAAATCGGTAAATCAGTTTCTTTTGAAACTCTTTCCATACTACGTTTGTCGACGCTTGTTTCAACAAATAAAACAGGAACCTTTGTTTTGTGGATTTGATCGATGATTTGTTTCATTTGATCAGGTGTTCCTTGGCTTTCAGTATTGATTTCCCAAATGTAAGCGGCAGTTAATCCATATGCTTTAGAGAAATATTTAAAGGCGCCTTCACTGGTGACCAGTAATTTTTGATTGTCTGGAATATCAGCAAATTTTTCTTTTGCTTCTTTGTCTAAAGTTGAGAGTTTATCAATATATTCTTTGGCATTTTTTTCGTATGTTTCTTTGTTTTTTGGATCTTTTTTACTCAATGTGTCTCGAATCGATTCAACATAAGAAATGCCGTTTTGAATATCTAGCCAAGCATGTGGATCTTGTTCATTTTCTTGTCCAGCACTGGTTAAATACATAGGTTTGACATTTTTACTAACTGAGAAGAAGTCTTGATCTTCTTTTTTCTTGGCTGTTTCCATTAATTTATTGAACCAGCCATTTCCACCGGTCTCTAAGTTTAAACCATTAAAGAATAAAACGTCAGCTTCCGAAGCTTTAGCAACATCTTCTGGCAATGGTTCATATTCATGAGGATCGGTTCCAACAGGGACGATACTGTGCAAATTCACTAAGTTTTTTCCGACATTATCCACCATATCAGCAAGAATCGAGTTTGTCGCAACAACATTGATTTTTTCTTGGTCTGATGTACTAGCAGATTTAGATTGACAAGCAACAAGTAAAAAAAGACTGGCTAAAGCAGTGATAAAAAGTATTTTTTTCTTCATAAGATTGGTTCCTCCGTTTTCTGTTTATTGACAAAAAATAATCCTTTTCTTGGTGAAAATAGAAATGCTAAAATGAAAAACGCTGCTGCTGTTAAAACGATTGTTGCGCCAGAGGCTAAGTTATAGGAATAACTAAAGAATAACCCGATGATCGAACTTAATATGCCAAAGAGAGACGCTAAAGCAATCATCGAAGGCAAATGATTTGTCAGTAGGTAAGCTGTGGCCGCTGGTGTGATCAACATTGCAATCACCAAAATCGTTCCGACTGTTTGTAAGGATGAAACAGCAACTAAAGTTAATAGAAACATCAAAGCATAATGGAAAAATTGAACATTTAAACCGTAAGCTTGCGCCATGGTTGGATCAAAAGAAGTAATTTGTAACTCTTTGTAGAATAATCCGACAAAGATCAGTACAATAACGCCAACGACTGCCGTAATCAAAATATCTGAATCGCGAACGGCTAAAACATTTCCGAATAAAATGTGATAAAGGTCAGTTGAACTTTTGGCGAATGAAATCATGATGATACCTAATGCAAAAAATGAGCTGAAAACTACACCAATAGCAGTGTCATTTTTTAACTGACTTTTTTGAGTAATAAAGCCGATTAATAATGCAGCTAAAATACCAAAAATCGAAGCACCGAAAATATAGTTAACCCCAAACATATAAGAGGCAGCCACGCCAGGCAAGACAGCATGAGAAATCGCATCGCCCATCAAAGACATGCCTCGTAATACAATAAATGAACCAATGATTCCTGAAACTAATCCAACAATGATTGACGTAATCAACGCGTTTTGTAAAAATTGGTAACGAACCAAACCATCAATAAAATTTGCAATCATGCATCAGCCACTCCTTTTATTATAATATCGCCCATTGTTTCACCATAAGCCAATTGAATATTTTTGTTTGTAAAAGTTGTTGCAACTGGGCCACATGCGATGAGTTTCTTCTTTAAAATGATCACATCATCAAAATAATGTGCAACTTTGTGAAGATCATGATGGACAATCACAATTGTTTTCCCAGCGTCTTTTAACTGTTTAAGAATATCCATAATAACCTTTTCACTAGTCATATCGATTCCTACGAAAGGTTCATCTAAAACGATAACATCTGCTTCTTGAGCCAGCACACGGGCAATAAATACTCGCTGTAGCTGTCCACCTGATAGTTCACCAATCTGACGTTTAGCAAAGGCCTCTAGTTGGACTGTTTTAAGAGCCTTCATCGCCTGCTCTTTTTCTTGCTTTTTAGGACGCTTCATAATACCTAACTTGGGGTAAGTTCCTAAAAGAACAACCTCCAAGACATTGATTGGAAAAGACAAGTCCAGTGCACTACGTTGTTCTACGTAAGCAATTCGCTTCTTTTGAGAATCGATAGGGTGCTCTCCTAGAGAAACTGTTCTGGCATCTGCTTTGAGTAAGCCAAGCATTCCTTTTAAAAAAGTTGATTTTCCTGCACCATTGGGACCAATGATCCCAGTGATTTTTCCAGCAGGGATTTGTAGTGAAATATCAATCAACGCTTTTTGACCTTGATAACTAACAGTTAACTGCTCAACTGTAATGTTATTATTATTTATAGACATAAAAAAACCTCCTTTTTAGGTTTACCTTAAAATGAGTATAAGGTAAAGTTAAATTAAAATCAACCAATTTTTTAGGTTTGCCTAAAAATAATAAAAAGAACCTGAAATATAACTTAAAAAGTTATATTTCAGGTTCTTTTTATGCGGATAGACGGTGAGAACAGAAGCAACTACTCCACTCCGTTTTGATCTCACTAACTTTTACGAATGAAAGCTAAGCCCTCCACTTCGATTACATCAAATTCTAAGTGTTAAGTAGCAAATTTTAATGAAGCCCACATTTCATTACATTGAAACTACTCACTGTTGTATGGACCCAACGAGTTGAAAATAGAATTTGCTAACTGCTGAAGTGTTTTATCCTCAGGTTTTTGATTAGAAAGAAGAATCACAGCATTTTGTCTATCTTTTGAAACTCTCGCATTTGACTCAAAACCTGCTTCGGTTCCGTGTCCTCTAATATAATTTGAAAAAGAATAAAGACCACCCATATACTTTGAGCCGATTTCTGGAGTCCAAACTTCATCGATAATTTGTTGATCAATAATTTTACCTTCAAGTAAACTCGAGTAAAATGAATAAAGATCGCCTACAGTCATACCAACATTTCCAGTACCAACTTCTTGATCAAAACCTAAAGGATCATCTTTTATTTCAGAAGCAAAATTTTTACCGTCAACCTTCTTGTAAGCATAGGTTCGATTACTTGATTTGATAAAATCATTATAAAAGCATGTATGTGATAGTCTAAGACCATGATTAAAAGTTTTTGTGAACAATGTTCGATAAGAAGTTCCTGTTAACTGTTCTAGAATGCCTACTAAAATAGAATAGTTGACTGCTTCATATTTGTATTGACCATAAACATCCATCGTTGCGTTAGAGATGGAAAACTGAACAAAATCATCCTCCGACATCATAATAGTCGGCTTGATTTTTTGTTGTAACCCAGATGTCATTGATAATAATTGCCGAATGGTTATTCTTTGGCTATCTGGAACATTTGGATAGAAACGATCCACTGTATCATCTAATGAAAGCTTTTGAGCTTGAACTTGTTGTAGAATAAGAGCAGCAGTAAAAGCCTTTTGAATCGAACCAATTTGAAAAGTGGATAGATAGGTGTTGGGTCGACTTTCAGAAAAATTAGCGTAACCAAAGCCTTTTTGCAAAATAACTTGGCCATCATGAATAATCAAAGCAGAACCAATAAATTGACTATCTTCTAACTTCTGGTTTATTTCATTGGCAAAATTAGAAGCAGGCTGAACTTCTTGATCTAAATGCTCTATTTTTTCGCTACCGTTGGCTTGTGTTTGAGAAGATTCAGTTGTTTGTTCGACCTTCGTATTTGAGCTTTTAGAAAGGGTAGGCTCAGAATGATTTTGGAAAAACAAAAGGTAAAGTTCGATGCCAACTAAAATGATTAAAATGAAGGTAATTAATATAGGCATATAAGGATTGCTTTTTCTATGATGTTTTTTGTGACGCATAAGTCGATCACCTCCGATTATTCTTTATTTTACTGATACAAAAAAGAATCGCAAGGTGATTCTAAGAGATTTAACGAACAGTTTTGTAAGCACGAACTTTCTTCGTTTAATCGTCTCAATATTTTCAATTATTTGTCACAAGAAAGAAAAAGATCCATGATTTTTTACTGAATCAGTGGTAGAATAGAACTTGAAGTTTTTTAAGTATAAGAATTGAAAAAAACTAGATCACGGAGGAAATCATGACCCAAAAATACCAAGACAAAACATTACGAATCTTTAGTTTGAATGCCAATCGTCCTTTAGCAGAGAAAATTGCTGAAGTTGTCGGGACTGAACTGGGAAAAAGTACGGTGCGCCAATTTAGTGATGGAGAGATTCAAATCAATATTGAAGAGAGTATTCGTGGGGACCATGTTTTTCTTGTTCAATCGACTAATCTTCCAGTGAATGACAATTTAATGGAATTGTTGATCATGATTGATGCATTAAAACGAGCAAGTGCTAAAACAATCAATGTGGTATTACCTTATTATGGCTACGCGAGACAAGACCGTACAGCTAAACCGAGAGAACCAATCACAGCAAAATTGGTCGCTAATTTGTTAGAAGAAGCAGGTGCTACACGTGTATTGACGCTGGACCTACATACAGTTCAAGTACAAGGATTTTTTGATATCCCAGTGGATAATCTATTCACGATGCCGCTATTTGCGCATCATTATCGTCAGCAACAGTTGACAGGGGAAGAGATTGTGGTAGTCTCTCCTAAAAATAGCGGTGTACAGCGTGCGAGAAGTTTATCTGAATATTTAGATGCAACGCTTGCTATTATTGACCAAGATGAAGTAGAGGGGGTACGCTCAGGTTATGTGATTGGTGAAGTCAAAGGCAAAACGTGTATCTTAGTAGATGACATTTTAAATTCTGGTAGCACAATGGCGACTGCCGCAGAGATTTTAAAAGAAAATGGAGCAAAATGTATCTATGCTTGTGCATCACACGGTTTATTGTCTAAAGGAGCTAAAGCCACATTAGATGCTTCACCAATTGAGCAAATTTGTGTGACGGATTCGGTCTTTATCTCAGAAGATCGCAAGCCAGTTTCACTAAATGTTGTATCATGTGCGGAACTAATGGGAGAAGCAGTGAAACGAATTCACGAAAATACACCAATGAGCCCGCTATTTCGTTTAGAAGAAAAATAATAACGATCTGCTTAAATCAAAAAAGAAGTTCAGCTATTATTTTAGACTGGACTTCTTTTTATCGTTTAGATTGATCGAAGAAAAGAAGGGAGTTACACCTGTGAATGAACAGAAAAAAGGTGTTTTATTAGGATTTATTGCGTATGTATTTTGGGGGATCATTCCAATTTATTGGAAATTACTACCGATAGTTGATCCGCTTGATATCTTGTGTTACCGGATCGTTTGGTCATTTTTATTTATGATCGTCTATATTTTGGTGACTAAAAGATGGTCATTATTTTTAGCGGAGGTCAAAACGGTACTGAGAGATAAGAAAAAGTTAGTTGCTATTATTTGTGCGGCTGTTTTGATTTCTATCAACTGGTTTACGTTTATTTATACCGTTAGCCAAGGACATGTTACTCAAGCAAGTTTAGGCTATTATATGAATCCTTTAGTCAATGTCCTGTTGGCAACGTTGATTTTGAAAGAAAAATTGAGTCGTTCAGGAATGATTGCCTGTGCTTTAGCATTAGCTGGCGTAATCTTATTAACGATTCAAACTGGAGAAATTCCGTTAGCACCCTTGATTATGGCTGTGACATTCAGTTTTTACGGTTTGATTAAAAAAGGTGTCACCGTAAGTTCATATACTGGTTTGACGATTGAAACTTTTGTCATTTTACCTGTTGCGTTGATTTATTTAGTCTTCTTTTCACGACAAGGATTTATGAATTATGAAGCATCTACTAATTTATTATTGATGGGGGCAGGCGTTGTTACAGCGATTCCACTATTACTTTTTGCACAAGCAGCGAAACAAATTTCCTATATCATTCTAGGTTTTATTCAATATGTGGGACCGACTTTGATGCTGATTTCGGCACTATTTTTATACCATGAACCTTATTCAGCTGACCAATTTATTGCATTTGGCTTCATTTGGGCGGGGATCGCCGTCTTTACCTATGGCAACATTTATACTTATCGAAAAGAAAAACGGTTTGCAAAATAAGCGATAGAAGAAGCAATCTTTGAGTAAGATTTTCAGTTATGTTAAACTAAATCCATTAAAAATGATTCAGAAAGGACGAGTTCAGTGGAACCCATTTATTTAGATCACGCAGCAACTACGCCAGCACATCCGGCTGTCATTGACATAATGGCCAATGAAATGGCCAATACAGTTGGTAATCCGTCCAGTATTCATACATTTGGCAGACAAGCACATCGTAGGTTAGAAGACATTAGACAAGTGATCGCAGCTAGTCTGGATGTATTGCCTCATGAAATTATCTTTAATAGCGGCGGTACAGAAGGAGACAATACAGCCATCATTGAGACGGCACTTTCTAAAAAAGAACAAGGTATGCATCTGATTACAACGATGATCGAGCATCCAGCGGTGTTAGAAACAATGAAGTATTTGGAAAAAATGGGTTTTGAAGTAACCTATCTACCTGTTGATGAGAATGGGGAACTGGCTATTGCCGATTTTGAGAAAGCTTTGCGGGATGACACGATTTTAGTTTCAGTGATGTATGGAAATAATGAAATTGGGAATTTATTACCGATCAAAGAAATTGGTGCATTATTAAAAACGCATCCAGCCGTATTTCATACAGATGCTGTCCAAGCCTATGGGTCTGAACTAATTTCACCGCATGAAATTGGGATAGATTTATTAAGTATTTCCGCTCATAAAATCAACGGACCAAAAGGTGTTGGCTTTCTGTTTAAAAATGATGCAATCTCTTTACCAGCCTTTTTACATGGTGGAGAGCAAGAAGAAAAACGTCGAGCAGGAACAGAAAACTTAGCAGGAATTGCTGGGATGGGGGAATCTGTTACGCTTTTGACCGAAAGTGAAAAAGAACAGCGACATAAGAAATATGCTGAATACCAACAACTGATTTTAACTCATTTGAATGAAAATAAGATTGTTTATGAGATCAACGGTAATCCTGAAAATAAATTAGCGCATATTTTAAACTTACGCTTCCCTGGAGTATCAAGTGACATATTATTGATGCACTTAGATCTTCAAGGAATTGCCATTTCAACAGGTTCAGCGTGTACGGCAGGAACAGTAGAGCCGTCTCATGTTTTAGAGGCGCTGTATGGCAAGAATCATCCGGCGATCAAAGAATCTGTCCGAATCAGTTTTGGATTAGGCAATGATTGCGAACAAATCCAACGATTTTCAGCAATTTTGAGTGAAACGATTCAAAAAATCAAGCAGTAATCAAAGAAAAGTAGGAATAGAACTAGTAAAAAGAAAGCCTACCAACTATAATAAAAGAGACAATAAATAAAGAGGTGGAAAAATGGCATTTAAAGAAAAAGCAACAGTAGAAGGTTGTACAGTATTTTATAAAGTAAATGAACAAGCTAAAAAATATACACTGAAAGATAATGGTTTCACTGAAACAAATTCAGGGAATTTTCAATTTATTCGTCCCTTGGATGCAACGCCCCAAAGTAAAGAAGGTTTTAAATTAAAGATTACGATCGCTGAAGATCTAAAAACATTGAAAATGTCTGTTACAACGGCTAACGGATTAAAAGCAATGAATATCTTCAAAAATGAGTCTCATGCAATGAGCCAAGAAAAATTTTATTTCTTGATGGATGGTATGATTAGCCGTGGTGTGTTAGAGAAGGCATAAACTGAGGCATATTAAAATAAGGCAAGATCTATGCAGATCGAGTCTTATTTTTTTATCCTATATTAGAGAAATATGTACTAAGAAAGCAGTCGTTTCCTCTCAATACCTTTACTTCTTCCAAAATACTAGTATAATAAGTATCACTGAAAAGTTACGACCTTCAAATCGTAGATGAGTTCAGAATCTAAATTGAAATGATGGTGATCAAATGACAGATAACAGCAAAACTCGTGTCGTTGTAGGCATGAGCGGAGGTGTAGATTCTTCTGTTACCGCATTGCTTTTAAAAGAGCAAGGCTATGATGTCGTAGGCATCTTTATGAAAAACTGGGACGATACGGATGAAAACGGCGTTTGTACGGCTACGGAAGACTACAAAGATGTAGCAAAAGTTGCCGATCAAATTGGTATTCCTTATTATTCAGTCAACTTTGAAAAGGAATATTGGGATCGGGTATTTGAATATTTTCTGGCAGAATATCGCGCAGGCCGCACGCCAAACCCTGATGTGATGTGTAACAAGGAAATCAAATTTAAAGCCTTTCTAGATTATGCGATGCAACTTGGGGCAGATTATGTCGCCACTGGACATTATGCTCAAGTAGAGCGAAAAAAAGATGGCACTGTACGTATGTTGCGTGGAGTGGATAATAATAAAGACCAAACGTATTTCTTGAGTCAATTGTCTCAAGCACAATTAGCTAAAACAATGTTTCCGTTAGGTGGCATGGAAAAACCAGAAGTTCGTGCAATCGCTGAAAGAGCCAATTTAGCAACGGCTAAGAAAAAAGACTCAACAGGGATCTGTTTTATTGGTGAAAAGAACTTCAAACAATTTCTAAGCAACTATTTACCAGCTAAAAAAGGGAATATGGTAACGCTAGATGGTGAAATCAAAGGACAACACGACGGATTGATGTATTATACGATCGGTCAACGTCAAGGTTTAGGTATTGGCGGCGGCAAAGGCTCTCAAGAACCTTGGTTTGTAATCGGGAAAGATTTAGCGACGAATACATTGTATGTGGGGCAAGGTTTCCATCACGAACAATTGTATGCGACACATTTAGATGCCAGTGAAATTCATTTCACTGTTGATACAGAAATGCCAAAATCATTTGAATGTACAGCAAAATTCCGTTACCGCCAAGATGACATCCCTGTTAAAGTAGTGTTAACAGGTGACGGAACCAAGGCCAAAGTGATTTTCTCAGAACCAGTTCGGGCAATCACTCCAGGACAAGCAGTTGTTTTTTACGACGGTATGGAATGTCTTGGTGGCGGTTTGATCGATCAAGCTTACCAAGAAGAAAAAGTATTACAATATATCTAAAAAAAACGAGTAGGAATTTTTCCCTACTCGTTTTTTTGATTACTGTTTTGAATATAAGCTCTAGATTCTGGTGAAATTACTAGGTAAACCATCGAACCTAACTCAACCACACGAAATGCCAACATGATCATTTTGGGAAACAGGCTGACCATCATTGGGGGATAAAAGTACATTAAGAAAATAAATGGAATGAAGAGTACAGAAACGAGGTAGCCTTTTTTTCCACCTGTCATTAAACCAGCGATCACAATGATATAAATAAGAAAAACAAAAATTTGATACCACACATCTGCACTGAAACTAGACTTTCCTTCGACCACTGTTTTTAACGCCATAATCAGGGAAATGATGAGTAAAATATTATTATATAATAGTAAATAAATTGCGATAGAATTCCAAAATACAGGTTTTTTCATAATTAAGAAACGTTCCTTTCTGTTCTTACATAGTTTAGCAAATGCTATTTCTATTCGCAATCAAATAAAGCAAAAATCAAGTTTATTCTCTCGTCTATTTCAATTTATGGTAAAATTAAACGAATGAACGTTTAGACAAAAAACTATTTCACAAGCACTTAAGTTGAAAGTTTTACTCTAAGTGACTAGAATAGCACTTGTAGAAAGAATTGGAGTGATCGATCAATGTACCAAGTTGTTACCATGTATGGCGATAATGAGCCTTGGTGGTTTTTTGAAGACTGGCAGGAAGATATTGAAGAAAATAAAACATTTGATTCTTTGGAAGATGCAGAACGTTACTACATAAAAAAATGGCAAGAACTTTCTTCAACATACGAATACATAAATACAAAAGTGAATTATTTAGCGGCCTTCTGGAACGCGGGGGATGAACGCTGGTGTGAAGAATGTGATGAGGATCTGCAGCAGTATAAGGGATTAGCTTTGTTAAAGGATCTCCAAGCGGTGACGTTTGAAAGTGGCGATGATTTTCATGAACGCCATAATGACTGTACAAAACCGAAATGTTGTAAATCTAGTCTTGTTTAGAGATAGAGGCAGAGAGTAAGATACATTTACAGTATCTTACTCTCTGTATTTTCGTTTTCTAAAAAAATAGATGATTGAAAAGATCAAGACATCGAAAAAGAATGCTTCGAAGTGCCAAGGATCATTCCCCATAACCTCTCTAAATGGTAGTCCACCAGAAATAATTGGGTAGTAATGAAAATGACCGTCTGGCATAAAATTAAAAATCATTCCTAAAAGGAATTGGATCAGATGCAAAAACAGTAGAACTAGCATAGTGTAGACTAAGGAATCTGAAACAGTTTTTTTCTCTAATTCATCCAGCTCTCCCCTTTTTACTTGAATCAATACATGAATGGCATTAAACACAGATGCGGTTGCAAATACTGCGGCGAATACAAAAATAATCATGATAAGTATTTGAACATAAATCATTTATTATTCCTCCTCTAACTGAAAAATTTCTTCCACATGCATATCAAAATACTTTGCTATTTTTAAAGACAATTCTAAGCTGGGGTTATACTTTGTTTTTTCAATAGCATTCATAGTTTGTCTAGAGACACCTAAGTCAGTGGCCATCTGAATTTGGGGTATCTTTTTGCTTTCACGTATTTCTTTGATCTTATTATGAACATTCATAAGTATACGCTCCTACTAGTAGTAAAGATATCTTTACTATATTTTAGCACAGTCAAATAAATGAGTAAAGATATCTTTACGCTTTTTAGCAAAAAAAGAAAAGCAATAACGATTTCTCAGAAGATTGCTTTTCTCGATGCTATTTTGCCTTAATCCTTACAAACCCATTTACCATCTTCCAGATTACAAGATCCATTTTCCGAATGACTATTTTCGATAACATCAATAATTGGCGTTTCTTTTTCCTTGATGGTTTGAATGGCTTGGATGATTTGATCCATTGGCTGCGCTCCATTGATCAGATATTTTCCATTCACGATCAATGCTGGAACGCCAGTCAATTGATACGCGTTTGCAATGCGGAAATCATCTTCAACCAAAGCAAACGTAGCAGGATCAATAAATGCTTGCTGCCACTGCTCAAAATCAATCGAACTAGTTTTGATGATTGATTCAATCACCGCAATATCTTCAATATTTTGACTTTCAACAAATAAACCTGTTTGCAAAGCATCAAAGATCGCCCAATAACCAGTTTCCCCTCCTACAACACCAGCTGCTTTTGCCGCAAGTAAAGCGTTCATAGAAGTTGGAAAAAGAAAATCAGCTTTTTTCATTCCCTCAATATTAAAGCGATGGAGATCGTCATTTTGATTGGCATGAACCCAGTGAGATAGGATTTCATTTTTGGCATTCTCTCTAGAACCAAACATCTGCACGTGATCTTCTTCATCCCTAGCTAAGGCAAAAGAGCGGTGGATGATGTTTAGTTCAGGCATCTCTTTTTGAACTTGTCTCATTCTATATGACATGGGAAAACAAAAACTGCAGATAACATCGTGAAAAAATTCAATTGTGATCATAGTTTCTCCTTCAGTATCATTATTATATACTTACAATTAGTAAGTGTACAGTTCTTCTATTTAGATTTCAATTAAAAAGCTTAGATAAAAGGCGAAAAGAACTTGCCGAGTGTGGTAAAATCAACGTATTGACATTTTAAAGATGAATTCAATTTACATAAGAGAGACAGAAAGTGAGTGAACCAAATGGCAAATAAACAACTAATTATTGCTGAAAAACCTAGTGTTGCCAAAGATTTAAGTAAAGTGCTAGGGGCAAATCAAAAAAATAAAAGTTACTACGAAGGTCCGACAGTCATTGTTACTTGGGCATTAGGTCATCTTTTAGGGTTAAAAATGCCGGAAGATATCAATAAAGAATGGCAATCATGGCAAATGGAGACGCTGCCGATGGTGCCAAAAAACTTAGGGATCAAACCGTTACCAAAAACAGGTCATCAATTAAAAGCAATCAAACAATTAGCAAATCGTAAAGATGTTACAGAAGCGGTGATTGCAACAGATGCTGGACGTGAAGGTGAGCTAGTTGCTCGCTGGATTTTAGAGTACGTTAACTTTAATAAACCAGTTAAGCGTTTATGGATTTCTTCGCAAACGGATAAAGCAATCAAAGACGGCTTCAAGAAATTACGACCAGCAAAAGAATACGACAATCTATATTATTCAGCATTGGCACGCGCTAAAGCCGATTGGTTAGTTGGTTTGAATGTTACCAGAGCGTTAACGGTAAAATATCAAGATAGTCTGTCAGCTGGACGGGTGCAAACACCAACTTTATCCTTAGTTCGTCAACAAGAAAAGAAAATCGAAGGATTCAGACCACAAACCTATTTTTCTGTAGAGTTACAAGTTCAAAAAGAAAAAGCGAAACTGGTTCAAAGCAACCCCTACGCATTTAAAGAACGGAACGATGTTGAAGCGTTTGTGAAAAAACTCAGCGAAGGAAAAGGTAAAGTAACAGATATCCAAGAAAAAACGAAAACAGAACAAGCACCACTTCCTTACGATTTAACAGAAATTCAAAGAGAAGCCAACCAACGCTACCAATTTTCAGCAAAGAAAACACTGTCGCTAGTTCAAAGTCTCTATGAATTCCATAAAATCGTAACGTATCCAAGAACCGATAGTAAGTATTTAACAACCGATATGAAAGCAACGATGAAAGAACGGTTGCAAGCAGTAAGTGATTTTGCGCCAGAAGTCAAAGCCTACATCAAAGATGGTGGTCAAGTCAAATTGACAAAGGTTTTTCAAAATGAGAAAGTCACAGATCACCATGCATTGATTCCTACTGAACAACGTCCACGTTATGAGAAATTAAGTGGAGATGAACAAAAAATCTACAACATGATCGTGACTCGTTTCCTTGGTATGTTTGCTGAACCACATCGTACAAAACAAACAAAAGTTACTGTAAGCTTTGGTAAAGAACAATTTATCTTCCGTCAAAGTAAAGTCGAGGTAGCTGGTTGGAAACAAGAAAAAGAAGACGTGGTTCCGTCTGTTGACTGGACATTAGGAATGGTGATTCCACCAAATTTCACTATTAATAAAGAACTAACTGCACCACCAAAACCATTGACTGAAGGAACTCTTTTAGGGCTGATGGAAAAGCACAGCTTAGGAACTCCGGCCACACGTGCTGAAATCATTGAAAAGCTGATCAAGTCAGAGTTGATGGAGCGCAATACCAACGGCTTAAATGTATCACCAAAAGGTAAGCAACTACTTGAACTAGTCAATCCATCATTAGTAACCCCAGAGCTGACCGAAAAATGGGAAAAAACATTAGAAGCAATCGCTAAAGGTAAACAAAGTAGTACGGTTTTCTTAAAAGAAATCGAGCAAGACATTAAAAAGCTTGTCAACGAGATCAAACAAAGCGAAAGCAAATACCAAGATTTTTCAATCACACAAAAGAAATGCCCAGAATGTGGTTCAAACTTACGTGAGAAAAATACCAAAGACGGTAAAATCTATGTATGTTCTAATCAAGATTGTAACTATCGCCGTAGAAAAGACCCAAAAGTTTCAAACCACCGTTGTTCTCAATGCCATCGTAAAATGGAAATTATTGATGGGAAAAATGGTGCTTACTTTAAATGTAAATACTGTTCGATCACAGAAAAAATGCAGGATAAAAAAGAACGTAGTAAAAAACTAAGTAAACATGAAGAACGTAAGTTAGTGAAGAAGTACTCGCAAAAAGAAGAACCAGAAGAAAGTGCCTTAGCACAAGCGTTGAAAGCAGCGATGAAACAAGACTGATTCTCGTTAACTAAGGAATATATTTAAACGTAATAAAAAAGCATTCTACTCGCCTGACTAAAGAGAGTATCTTTGGTTGGGATAAAGTGGAATGTTTTTTTAATTATCTGAAAATAATCATAAATAATTGATTGAATAGTGCTTTTTAATCTGCGTTATATATGAAATTTATATCTAAAAACAAATAATAAATCCATAAACAGCTTGTTAAATCGTTTTGTTTTGTTATATAATGATATTGTTAACATAAAGGAGGAATTTTTTTGAAAAAGAGTAAAATGAATTTGATAACAGGAGTTTTTGTTTTGGGAGTAATTATAAGTTTCGGTGTTTTCAGTCAAGGAACTTTAGCAAATGAGAAAAAAATATACGTCTCAGATGATTGGTTAAGAAAAAATATGGTCGATCAAATTGAAGAACCGGTAGAAAATGAATTGCCGACAGCTCACCAAATGAGTGAAATTAAAGAGATAAGTGGCACTGATAATGGGTCTATAGAAGGAGTTCAATATGCAATAAATGCTGAAAAAATACAAATTAGTGGTTTAGGAATCACTGATTTTCGTCCTATTTCTGGTATGAATAACTTGAAAGAATATCATGCATATTCTTCTTTAATACAAGGGGATGAAGAACAAGTAATAAATATTACCCCTTTTGGTGAATTACAAAATCTTGAAAATTTATATTTTGGTTATGCAAATATCCGCGATTTTAGTATGTTATCAGAATTACCTAAACTAAAATCTATTCAAGCATTTGGGGGGATAAATGTTAATTTGCCAACCGTTTATGTGGATAAATCAACTAAAAAATTCGTGATGGAGCATCCTGTGAAATACTCTAAACAATTTGATGGTAAAAGAACAGTTAGTGGCTCTACAGATAAACAAGGTGTAACGGTAGAACCAGGTATTGAAAATAATGCGGTTATTATAAATAATCTGGATGAAAGTATTTCTAAAGTATATTTGTCTTTTGAAGCCTCATCTAAAGATAATGATATAAGTAATGGTTTCTTTGCTTCATTTAGTTGTGAGATACCAATTGTTTGGTATTAAAAAATAGAAGATTTATTAAATGAGCTTGGGACATAGGTCCTAACGAAAAATCCAGATACCAATCAACTTGATTGGCATCTGGATTATTTTGTTGTACAAAAATAAGAACACCTTTGCTAAAATAAAAGTGACTAAACAAATAAACAAG
>Ga0308156_1000214_pt1 | contig 166620 bp, 142 predicted proteins | sample PhyAR2_FD_201041 | JGI IMG/M metagenome (GOLD analysis project Ga0308156, IMG submission 201041) | Phyllosphere microbial communities from UC Gill Tract Community Farm, Albany, California, United States - DLSL A.R2 | ecosystem: Host-associated > Plants > Phyllosphere > Unclassified | place...
TATTTACCTTTGGTGTTGATGAATTGTTTTCTAAAGCAATCAGCAACATCATCGGCATGCTTATCAACTTGTTCAATTAATAATAAAAGTATTTTCCCATAATGAGCGAATTGAAATGGTATGTGCTGAAAGCAATCAGCGGACAGGAAAATAAAGTGAAAAACTATATTGAGACAGAAATCAAACGTTTAGGGTTTGAGCAGTATGTTACTCAAGTGGTTATTCCTATGGAAAAGGTTATTCAGATCAGAAACGGAAAAAAAGTTCCTAAAGAAAGACCTTACTATCCTGGATACCTAATGATCGAAGCTGATTTGATGGGGGAGATTCCGCACGTTATTAAAAACATTCCCGGCGTTATTTCTTTCTTAAGCTTAACGAAAGGAGGAGATCCTGTTCCAATGAGAAAATCTGAAGTGAACAGAATGCTGGGAAGAATGGATGAGCTTTCAGAATTTGCAAGCGATGTTGAAATTCCTTACGTAGTGGGTGAAAACGTTAAAGTAATTGACGGACCATTCAACGGATTCAACGGAACCGTAGAAAAAATTCTTGAAGACAAAAAGAAAATTGAAGTTTCTGTTTTGATCTTCGGTAGGAAGACGCCAATGGAACTTAGCTATATGCAGGTAGAAAAAGTATAATTTATACTTAAAAATATTTTAAAATCCACTTATCAAATATGGTAAGTGGATTTTTATTTTAAATATTTACGAAAAATAAATAATATCAATTTGCTAATTAAAAAATATTTCATAATTTTGCAGTCCGAAAAGTAGGTTCATCTAATGTGAGAATGGATAACCTGCTGAATAATAATGCTTCCAAACTCATTAATTATTCAAATTTAAAAAACAAACAATGGCTAAAAAAGTCTTTAAAATGGTAAAGCTTCAGGTGAAAGGTGGCGCAGCTAACCCTTCTCCACCAGTAGGTCCGGCATTGGGTTCTGCAGGTGTGAACATCATGGAGTTTTGTAAGCAATTTAACGGAAGAACTCAAGATAAGCCGGGACAAGTTTTACCTGTAGTAATTACAGTATACGAAGACAAATCTTTTGAATTCGTAATTAAAACTCCTCCTGCAGCGATCCAGTTAATGGATGCGGCTAAAATCAAAGGGGGGTCCGGAGAACCAAACAGAAACAAAGTGGGTTCTGTATCTTGGGATCAGGTGAAGAAAATCGCTGAAGATAAAATGACCGACCTTAACTGCTTTACAATGGATTCTGCAGTTTCTATGGTTGCAGGTACTGCTAGATCTATGGGATTAAGAGTAACAGGAACTAAACCAACTTTTAACGCTTAATACTTAAAGAAATGGCAAAATTGACTAAAAAGCAAAAGGAAGCTTTAAGCAAAGTAGAAAAAGGAAGAATCTATAACCTTGACGAAGGTTCAGCTCTTGTAAAAGAAGTGAACACTGCAAAGTTTGATGCTTCTGTAGATATCGCTGTAAGATTGGGTGTAGATCCAAGAAAAGCAAACCAAATGGTAAGAGGTGTTGTATCTCTTCCTCACGGAACCGGTAAAGATGTTAAAGTTTTGGCTTTGGTAACTCCGGATAAAGAAGCTGAAGCTAGAGAAGCTGGTGCGGATTATGTAGGTCTTGATGAATATTTACAAAAAATCAAAGAAGGTTGGACAGATGTTGACGTAATCGTTACCATGCCGGCTGTAATGGGTAAATTAGGACCATTAGGTAGAGTATTAGGACCAAGAGGTTTAATGCCGAACCCTAAGTCAGGAACTGTAACCATGGAAATTGGTAAAGCAGTAACCGAAGTAAAAGCTGGTAAGATCGACTTTAAAGTAGATAAATACGGTATTATCCACGCTGGTATTGGTAAAGTGTCTTTCGATGCTGCCAAAATCAAGGAAAATGCTCAGGAATTGATCTCTACTTTGATTAAAATGAAGCCAACTGCTGCTAAAGGTACTTATGTGAAGTCTATTTATCTGTCTTCAACTATGAGTCCTGGTATTGCAATCGATACTAAAGCTATTAACTAATACTAAATCCTAAGACAATGACAAAAGACCAAAAAGTTGTAGCGATACAAGAGATCAAAGATTTGCTTCAGGATGCTAAAGTAGTATATGTAGCTGATCTGGACGGTTTGAATGCTGCTAAATCTTCTGATTTCAGAAGACAGGCTTTCAAGCAAAATATCAAAGTGAAAGTGGTAAAAAATACACTTTTACAAAAAGCAATGGAGCAGATTGACGGAGTTGATTTCTCTGAAATGTTCGAAACTTTCAAAGGTAACTCTGCATTAATGATTGCTGAAACAGCTAACGCTCCTGCAAAATTAATCAAAGATTTCAGAAAGAAAGAAGAAAAGCCTGCATTGAAATCAGCTTTCGTACAGGAAACTTTCTATGTTGGTGACAATAACCTTGATGCTTTAGTGAGCATTAAGTCTAGAGAAGAAATGATCGGTGAAATCATCGGATTGCTTCAGTCTCCAATTCAAAGAGTTGTTTCTGCTCTTCAAAACAGATCTGAAACTGAGGAAGCTTCCACTGAAGAAGCTGCTCCTGCAGTAGAAGAAACTGCTGCTGAAGCTCCAGAAGCTCCGGCTGCAGAAGGCACTGACGAAACGCCAGCTGCTGAATAATACACTCAAAAAATTAAATAAATAATCAACAAAAACATTACAACAATGTCAGATTTAAAAAATTTAGCTGAAACGCTAGTAAACTTAACAGTAAAAGACGTAAACGAATTAGCTGCTATCCTTAAGGATGAGTACGGAATTGAGCCAGCTGCTGCTGCAGTAGTAGTTGCAGGTGGAGGTGCTGCTGAAGCTGCTGAAGAAAAAACAGAATTCGACGTAATTCTTAAGTCTGCAGGTGCTTCTAAATTAGCAATCGTTAAATTGGTAAAAGATTTAACTGGTGCTGGTCTTAAAGAAGCTAAAGATATCGTAGATGGTGCTCCTGCTCCAATCAAAACTGGTATCTCTAAAGACGAAGCTGAAGCTCTTAAGAAGCAATTAGAAGAAGCTGGTGCTGAAGTAGAAGTGAAATAATTTTCATTATCCTATATAGAGCCCGAGTTTTACGACTCGGGCTTTTTTTATTGCCTATTTGTAAATGTAAATAAGTTTTTGTATATTTGCATTCTCTTTTGGCGCGAAAAATTGTTTGTAAATATATAATATACTGTGAATCAACTCTTTCATTATATGAAGGGGCTTTGTTGTATATAGGTATTACGGCTATTCTGCCTCAAAAGAAAAAAAATATTTTGCATTACGCTGTGAAAAGATATACCAGTGTTGCAGTTAGAGAGAATCAAATATAGTTAAAAGGATCTAAGGTCTTTCGTGAGCGCCAAAACACTTTTACCACCTTCTTTTACTTTGTTTTTATTCTTTTCTGATATTTTTTAATGAATCAAAATATTTTTTTAACCCTTTCTTAAAAGTTTTATGAGTAAAACAACAGCAACAACTAAGGGAACGCCGAGAATTAATTTCTCATCAGCAAAAGGAAAAATCATCACGCCTGACTTCCTGGATATCCAGATCGAGTCTTTCAGAGAGTTTTTCCAGCTTGATACGCTTCCTGAAGACAGAACGAATGAAGGTCTTTACAAGACTTTTCAGGAAAATTTCCCAATTACGGATTCCAGAAACCAGTTTGTTTTAGAATTCCTTGATTATCTGGTAGATTCTCCGCGTTATTCAATCGATGAGTGTGTGGAAAGAGGATTGACTTATTCAGTTCCTCTTAAAGCAAGGCTTAAATTGTATTGTACAGACCCTGAACACGAAGATTTCCAAACGGTGGTTCAGGATGTATACTTGGGGCCGGTTCCTTACATGACCCCTAGTGGATCTTTCATCATCAACGGTGCTGAGAGAGTTATCGTTACCCAGCTACACCGTTCACCTGGTGTATTCTTCGGGCAGACGTACCACGCCAACGGAACCAAACTCTACTATTCAAGAATCATTCCTTTTAAAGGATCCTGGATGGAATTTACTACCGATATCAACAGCGTAATGTACGCGTATATCGACCGTAAGAAAAAATTACCGTTAACCACTTTATTAAGAGCCATCGGTTACGAATCCGATAAGGATATCCTTCAGATATTCGACCTTGCGGAAGAAGTGAAAGTTTCTAAGGCTGCCCTTAAAAAAGTTGAAGGAAGAACATTGGCTGCGAGAGTTTTGAACACCTGGTTCGAAGACTTCGTAGATGAAGATACTGGTGAAGTAGTTTCTATCGAAAGAAACGAAATCATCCTCGATAGAGAAACCATTCTTGAAAAAGAACATTTGGATCTTATTCTTGATGCTGGTGTGAAATCTATTTTGATTCACAAAGAAAACAGCAACGAATTCTCTATCATCCAGAATACATTACAGAAAGACCCTACCAACTCTGAAAAAGAAGCGGTAGAATATATCTATCGTCAGTTAAGAAACGCAGATCCGCCAGATGAGGAAACGGCAAGAGGAATTATTGAAAAACTATTCTTCTCCGAGCAAAGATACTCGTTAGGAGAGGTAGGACGTTACAGACTAAACAAGAAGTTAGGGTTAAATATCCCAACGACAACCGAGGTTCTTACCAAAGAAGACATCATTGCGATTGTAAGACACTTAATTGAGTTGGTCAACTCAAAAACAGATGTTGATGATATCGACCACTTATCCAACAGAAGAATTAAAACCGTTGGTGAGCAGTTGGCAGGACAGTTCGGTGTAGGTCTTTCAAGAATTGCTAGAACGATCAAGGAAAGAATGAACGTTAGAGATAACGAAATCTTTACACCGCTTGATTTGGTTAATGCTAAAACGTTAACGTCTGTTATCAACTCGTTCTTCGGTACCAACCAGCTTTCTCAGTTCATGGACCAGACCAACCCGCTTTCGGAAATCACGCACAAGCGTAGACTTTCCGCACTGGGGCCTGGTGGTTTATCAAGAGAAAGAGCAGGTTTCGAGGTTCGTGACGTTCACCATACCCACTACGGAAGAATCTGTCCGATTGAAACTCCGGAAGGACCGAACATCGGTTTGATCTCTTCATTAGGGATCTATGCTAAAATCAACAGACTTGGTTTCATCGAAACGCCATATAGAAAAGTAGAAAACAGCAAGATTGATCTTAGCGCTGATCCTATCTATTTAAATGCTGAGGACGAAGAAGATAAAGTAATTGCTCAGGCCAACGTTGAATTGAGTGATAATGGAGACTTCTTAACAGACAGGATTATTGCAAGACTGGATGGTGACTATCCTGTAGTTGAACCTTCTCAGGTTAATCTGATCGATGTAGCACCAAACCAGATCTCCGGTATTTCCGCTTCATTGATTCCGTTCCTGGAGCATGATGATGCGAACCGTGCCTTGATGGGATCCAACATGATGCGTCAGGCCGTTCCTCTATTGAAGCCGCAGGCTCCGATCGTAGGTACAGGGCTTGAGCAACAAGTGGCAAGAGATTCAAGGATTTTGATCAATGCTGAAGGTACCGGTACTGTAGAGTATGTAGATGCTGACAGAATCGTGATTAAATACGAAAGAAGCGAAGACGAGGATTTGGTACAATTCGAGTCTGCTACGAAAACATATAACTTAACTAAGTTCAGAAAAACCAACCAGAGTACAACCATTACCCTGAGACCAAACGTAAGAGTTGGAGATGTGGTAGAAAAAGGGCAGGTACTTTGCGACGGGTATGCTACTGAAAAAGGAGAATTGGCTCTTGGTAGAAACTTAGTGGTTGCGTTCATGCCTTGGAAAGGATACAACTTCGAGGATGCGATCGTAATCAATGAAAAAGTTGTGCGTGAAGACTGGTTTACTTCCATCCACGTCGATGAATATTCTCTTGAGGTTCGTGATACCAAATTAGGTATGGAAGAACTGACGGCAGATATTCCGAACGTTTCTGAAGAAGCAACCAAAGATCTTGATGAGAACGGGATGATCAGAATTGGGGCCGAAGTGAAGCCTGGTGATATCATGATCGGTAAGATCACTCCGAAAGGGGAATCCGACCCGACTCCGGAAGAAAAACTTTTGAGAGCGATCTTCGGTGATAAGGCCGGTGACGTGAAAGATGCTTCATTGAAAGCGGACTCTTCATTAAGAGGGGTAGTGATCAACAAGAAATTGTTCTCCAGAAACATCAAAGACAAAAAGAAAAGAACAGAAGAAAAACTGAAGCTTGAAGAAATTGAAAACACTTACAAAGCTAAGTTTGACGAACTGAGAAATACTTTAATTGAGAAATTAAATACACTGGTAAGCGGTAAGACTTCTCAGGGGGTTAAAAATGACCTTGATGAAGAAATTATCGGTAAAGGGGTGAAGTTCACTCACAAATTATTAACATCAGTTGAAGATTACGTAAACGTAAGCGGCGCAGATTGGACAGTTGATAACGATAAAAATGAATTGATCAAACAATTAATTCACAACTATAAAATCAAGTACAACGATATCCAGGGGGTTAAAAACCGTGAGAAATTCGCTATTTCCATCGGGGACGAATTACCTGCAGGTATCATGAAGCTGGCTAAAGTTTACATCGCTAAGAAACGTAAACTGAACGTTGGGGATAAAATGGCAGGACGTCACGGTAACAAAGGGATCGTTTCGAGAATCGTTCGTGAAGAAGATATGCCGTTCCTGGAAGACGGAACACCGGTAGACATTGTATTGAACCCTCTTGGGGTACCTTCCCGTATGAACATCGGTCAGATCTACGAAACCGTTCTTGGATGGGCAGGTCAGAAATTAGGATTGAAGTTTGCCACGCCGATCTTCGACGGAGCAAGCCTTGACCAGATTACTGAATACACTGAAAAGGCAGGTCTTCCTAAATTTGGTCACACGCATCTTTATGACGGTGGTACCGGAGAAAGATTTACGCAGGCAGCTACCGTAGGAATAATCTATATGCTGAAACTGGGACACATGGTTGACGACAAGATGCACGCCCGTTCAATCGGACCTTACTCATTAATTACGCAACAGCCATTAGGAGGTAAAGCGCAGTTCGGAGGACAGAGATTCGGAGAGATGGAGGTTTGGGCTCTTGAAGCATTCGGAGCATCCAACATCCTGAGAGAAATCCTGACTGTGAAGTCTGATGACGTGATTGGTAGAGCGAAAACTTACGAAGCCATTGCAAAAGGTGAATCGATGCCTGAACCGGGTATCCCTGAATCTTTCAACGTATTGCTTCACGAGTTACAGGGTCTTGGATTAGACGTAAGATTGGAAGAGTAAATTAAAAGATTTAATTATTAAAATTAAAGCATTAATTAACTCAGAGATAATAAGTGCGAAAGTAATTTTTAAATCTTTCAATCTTTAATCTTTTAATCAAAATAAAAATTATGTCAAATAAAAATAAATCAAGTAGATTTAATAAAATAACCATCGGTTTAGCTTCTCCGGAATCGATCCTTCAGGAATCGAGAGGGGAGGTTCTTAAACCGGAAACCATTAATTACAGAACCCACAAGCCTGAAAGAGACGGTTTGTTCTGTGAAAAAATCTTCGGTCCTGTAAAGGATTACGAATGTGCTTGTGGTAAATACAAGAGAATTCGTTACAAAGGGATCGTTTGTGACCGTTGTGGAGTAGAAGTTACGGAGAAAAAAGTACGTAGAGAGAGAATCGGACACATCAACCTGGTTGTTCCAATTGCTCACATCTGGTATTTCCGTTCTTTGCCGAACAAAATCGGTTACCTTTTGGGAATTCCTTCCAAGAAATTGGATATGATCATCTACTACGAAAGATATGTGGTGATCCAGCAGGGTATTGCTAAAAAATTAGACGGTTCCGATTTCGAAAATATGGAGTTCTTGACGGAAGAAGAGTACCTGGATATCATGGAAACTCTTCCAATTGAGAACCAGTATCTTGATGATTCCGATCCGAACAAATTCATCGCCAAAATGGGTGCTGAAGCGGTTGAGGAATTGTTAAAGAGAATCGATCTTGATGCCTTGTCTTTCGACCTGAGACACAAAGCACACAACGAAGGTTCAAAACAGAGAAGAACTGAGGCTCTTAAAAGATTGAACGTTGTAGAAGCATTGAGAGGTGCCAATACAAGAATGATCAACAAGCCTGAGTGGATGATCATGCGTGTGCTTCCTGTAATCCCGCCGGAATTGAGACCATTGGTTCCGTTGGATGGGGGGCGTTTCGCAACTTCCGATTTAAATGACCTTTACAGAAGGGTGATCATCAGAAACAACCGTCTGAAAAGACTATTGGAGATCAAAGCTCCGGAAGTAATCCTGAGAAACGAGAAGCGTATGCTTCAGGAATCTGTAGATTCATTGTTCGATAACACAAGAAAATCTTCTGCGGTAAAGTCTGAATCCAACAGACCGTTGAAATCCCTTTCCGATTCATTGAAAGGTAAGCAGGGTCGTTTCCGTCAGAACCTATTAGGGAAAAGGGTAGATTACTCGGCGCGTTCGGTAATTGTTGTAGGTCCGAACTTACAGCTTCACGAGTGCGGTATCCCTAAAGATATGGCAGCGGAACTTTACAAACCGTTCATTATCAGAAAACTGATCGAAAGAGGAATTGTAAAAACCGTAAAATCAGCAAAAAGAATCATCGACAGGAAAGAACCTGTTGTATACGATATCCTTGAAAACGTGATGAAAGGCCACCCGGTTCTTCTGAACAGGGCACCTACGCTTCACAGACTGGGGATCCAGGCATTCCAGCCTAAAATGATCGAAGGGAAAGCGATCCAGCTTCACCCGTTGGTAACAACGGCCTTCAACGCGGATTTCGATGGTGACCAGATGGCGGTACACTTACCGTTAGGCCCTGAGGCGATCCTTGAAGCGCAGTTATTGATGTTGGGCTCTCAGAATATTTTGAACCCTGCTAACGGTTCTCCGATCACCGTACCTTCTCAGGACATGGTTCTTGGTCTTTATTTCATGACCAAAGAATTAAGCTCTACCGAAGATATGAAAGTGAAAGGTGAAGGTCTTGCCTTCTATTCTCCTGAAGAAGCGGAAATCGCTTATGCAGAAGGAAGAGTATCTTTAAATGCTAAAGTAAGATGTAGGCTTCCGGTTAAAGAAGACGGCGAGATCGTTACCAGACTGATCGAAACTTCCGTAGGTAGAATCTTATTCAACCAGATCGTACCGAAGCAGGTAGGATATATCAATGAGCTTTTAACAAAGAAATCATTGAGAAACGTTATCGGTAAGATCCTTGCAGATACGGATTTCCCTACAACGGTGAAGTTCCTGGATGCCATGAAAGACTTAGGATATTCAAACGCATTCAAAGGAGGTCTTTCTTTCTCATTGGGAGACATCGTGGTTCCTGTTGAGAAAAAGCAGATGATTGCACAATCTATTGAAACAGTAGACGAAATTAGAGCCAACTATAACATGGGTCTTATCACCGATACTGAACGTTATAACCAGGTAATCGACGTTTGGACGAACACCAACGCAGGATTAACGGAAATGATCATGAGCAGAATGAAAACCGATCAAGGTGGGTTCAACTCTGTATACATGATGCTTGATTCCGGGGCGAGGGGTTCCAAAGAACAGATCCGTCAGTTATCCGGGATGAGAGGTTTGATGGCCAAGCCGCAGAAAGCCGGTTCTACCGGAGCGGAGATCATCGAAAACCCGATCCTTGCTAACTTTAAGGAAGGTCTTTCCATCCTTGAATACTTTATCTCTACCCACGGTGCCCGTAAAGGTCTTGCGGATACCGCTCTTAAGACGGCCGATGCCGGTTACTTAACGAGAAGATTGGTAGACGTTGCACAGGACGTTATCGTTACAGAAGTAGACTGTGGAACCTTAAGAGGTACGGAAGTTACCGCGCTTAAGAAAAATGACGAGATCGTTGAAAGAATCTCCGAAAGAATCTTGGGTAGGGTATCATTACATAATATTTACGATCCGGAAAGCGATGAATTAATCATCAATGCAGACGAAGTAATTAACGAAGAATTAGCAAAAAGAATTGAAGAAGCAGGACTGGAAGCGGTTGAAGTACGTTCACCGTTGACTTGTGAAGCTAAAAAAGGAATTTGTGCTAAATGTTACGGTAGAAACCTGGCAACAGGTAAAACCATCCACATGGGTGAAGCAGTAGGGGTAATTGCAGCACAGTCCATCGGGGAACCGGGTACTCAGCTTACGTTGAGAACCTTCCACCAGGGGGGTACTGCAGGAAACGTTTCCGAAAATCCATCCATCGTGGCCAGAAGAGACGGTATCGTGGAAATGGATGAGGTAAGAACCATTACTTCTGAAGACGAAAACGGTAACACGGCTGAAGTAGTAGTTTCCCGTTCAACGGAATTCAGATTGGTAGCTGATAATGAGTCAAGAACTCCTCTAATGGTTGCCAACGTACCTTACGGTTCCATATTAGCAGTGAAACCAGGTGATAAAGTGAAAAAAGGAGACGTAATCTGTAGATGGGATCCGTACAACGCGGTTATCATTGCGGAAACTGCCGGTAAGGTAGAATACGAAGACATTATCCAGGGGGTTTCATTCCAGTTGGAGATTGACGAACAGACAGGATTTGAAGAGAAAGTAATCTCTGAATCCAGAAATAAGAAAGCCGTACCTACTTTGAAGGTGGTAGATTCTAAAGGCGTTGAGCAGAAAGCATACAACTTACCGGTAGGAGCCCACTTAATGGTAAATGATGGTGAGAAGATCAAGGCAGGTAAAGTCTTAATCAAGATCCCGAGAAAATCTGCAAAAGCAGGGGATATCACCGGAGGTCTTCCGAGAGTTACCGAATTATTCGAAGCGAGAAACCCATCTAACCCGGCGGTGGTTACAGAAATCGACGGGGTAGTTTCTTACGGAAAAATCAAGAGAGGTAACAGAGAACTTATCGTTGAGGCTAAAACTGGAGAAAGAAAAATTTATTTGGTTAAATTATCCAACCAGATCCTCGTACAGGAGAATGACTTCGTGAGAGCAGGTTCGCCGCTTTCTGACGGATCCATCACTCCGGACGATATCTTAAGAATCAAAGGCCCAACGGCAGTTCAGGAATATTTAGTAAATGAAATCCAGGAAGTTTACCGTTTACAAGGGGTAAAAATTGATGATAAGCACTTCGAAATCATTGTAAGACAGATGATGACGAAAGTATCTATCGTTGATGGAGGTGATACTCAATTCCTTGAAGGTGCTCTTGAGCATAAGTACGATTTCTTAGAAGAAAACAACAGAGTATTCGGACTGAAAGTAGTAGTAGAAGCCGGAGATTCTAAAGTATTCAAGCCAGGTCAGATGATCACGGCAAGAGAACTGAGAGACGAAAACTCTAAGCTTAAGCGTGAAGATCAGGCTTTAGTGGAAGTAAGAGAAGCCCTTCCGGCAACAGCTACACCAGTATTGCAGGGGATTACAAGAGCAGCTCTTCAGACGAAGTCCTTCATGTCGGCCGCATCGTTCCAGGAAACCACGAAAGTTCTTAACGAAGCAGCGGTTGCCGGTAAGGTAGATGATCTGAACGGTCTTAAAGAAAATGTAATTGTAGGACACAGAATCCCTGCAGGTACAGGTCTTAAAGAATACCAGAATGTAATCGTAGGTTCTAAGAAAGAATTCGAAGATCTTAACTAAAATTAATATAAATTTGTTCAACGTTCAAAGTTTAAGGGTCATGATTTTATCAACTTTTCCTTAACTTTGAGCATTGAACTTTAAACTTTAAACAAGAAAATGGACAACAATCAAAATCCACAAGACGGAAACATCAACATCGAATTAAACGAAATGGTAGCAGCAGGTATCTATGCTAACTTAGCTTTGGTAAACCACTCTCCATCTGAATTCGTAGTAGATTTCATCCAATTAATGCCAGGAGTACAACAGGCTAAAGTAAGATCAAGAGTTATTCTTGCTCCGCTTCACGCTAAAAGAGTACTTTCTGCTCTTCAACAAAATATTGCTAACTATGAGCAGCAATTCGGAGAAATCAAAGAAGTTGAGCCTTTCGTATTAGGAGGTAACAACGTAAACGCTTAAGATTACTCCACATCATCATATACGGCCCCAGTTCATGGGGCTTTTTTTATTGATATACTTTGTAAATGCTATATTATAATGGTGAAATATAGATAAATGTACTTTTCAGTGTCGATTTGTTATTTATATATAAATTTTGTTAATAGATTAAAAAAATAAGTGACCGACTTAACAATTTTATATCTTTGCTCCAAGATATGGTATTAGGATATGATAAACAATCAATTTATTCTCGATAAATTTGGATTCCTGGGTAAAGATTTTCTACACGAATTGGACAAACATGCGATTATTACTGACATTAAAGCGAAGAGTGAAATTATCCGCGAAGGGCAGAAAAATAAATTCGTCCCTTTCCTGATCAAAGGTTCGATCAGGGTCTTTACTTTAAATGACGGGAGAGAGCTTATTTATTACTACATTCGGTCAAACGACAGTTGCCTTATGACTTTTTCATCGATCTTCACCGATTATGTAAGCCGTGTGTATGCCATAGCTGAAGAAGATTCTGAAGTGATGCTGATCCCGGTTTCGGTGGTGCATGAATGGCTCATCTCGTTTCCGGCGATCAACAGGGTATTTTACCACGAATATGATAAAAGATTTTCCGATGTTATGAGCATGGTCAATGACGCTGTATTCCACAGGCTCGATAAAAGGGTTTTAAACTACATCAGACAGCAGATTTCACTTACCGGTAACAACCCGATTAAACTTACCCACCGCGAAATTGCAAGCAATCTGGGTACTTCAAGAGAAGTTATCAGCCGGGTTTTGAAAAAAGTGGAAAATGAAGGGGAAATAATACAGACTAGGGAAGGAATAAAAATGCCTGTAAATGAAAATGTTATACAGAGCTAACAATTCATATTTAATTAATTTAATAATCTCATTGATAAAAACAATCCGGTCGGTGACTTTTATCACACGATTTTGAGGCGATAAGTCTATAAGTTTGTCATACTTAAATTTTAATATAAACTGTATGACAAAAACTGTGTTATTGTTGTCGCTATTATTTTCGGGATTTGGCTTCGCCCAGGAGGACCTTCTGAAAGATATTGACACCATCCAGGCAAAAAACACTGACACTTCCCAACCTGCCTTTAAGGCGCTGCAGATCGTCACCGGGCAATCTACGAAGCTGGCAGCTAAAAATGAATGGTATATTGTAGTAGCCCACCGTTTCGGAGATGTAAGCAAAGGATTTAAAGATTTTTTCGGGTTGGATGATGCCTCTACCAAATTAGGGGCTATTTATGGAGCTACGGACTGGCTTTCATTTAATTTATCAAGAGAAACCAACCAGAAAACTTTCGAAGGAGGCGCAAAATACAGATTGGTACAGCAGAACGAAAACTTCCCGGTTGATATCGTCGGATACAACGTGATGGCGGTGAATACGGATTTAAGTACAGACAATTATCCCCATCTCAAGTTTGGAGACCGCCTGTCTTACCTTACGCAGGCTTTGATCTCAAGAAGATTCAATGATGATTTTTCCCTGCAGCTCACCCCTTCTTACGTTCATAAAAACCTTTATGAGCCTACGATAGAAGATAAAGATCAGTTTCTGGCGGGGATCGGGGGAAGATATAAGATTTCGAAAAGAATATCCATCAATGCAGAATACTTTGTGAATTTTGATAATCACAGCTTCTACAAAAACCCGCTTTCTTTGGGGATGGATATAGAAACGGGAGGCCATGTCTTCCAGTTATTATTCACCAATTCCCAGATCAATTCAGATATCGGATATCTTACGAATGCTACCGGAAGATGGGGAAAAGGACAGATCTTCTTTGGGTTTAATCTTTATAGAGTTTTTTAATATGAAAAAGTTTATCTATATCATTTCATCGGCAGTTGTTGTAATGGCCTGTGATAGCAGAACCTATGAAGAGATTTCCGACAGCACGCCGATCACAGAAAAGGTGACTTACAATAAGGATGTAAAAGCCATTATCGAGGCAAATTGCGTGAGCTGCCACTCTCCCGGAGCACAGGCCCTTACCAATTACGACCAAGTAAAAGCGAACATCGACAATATTATAGACAGGATCAGCAGACCTACGGGAGATCCTTTGAAAATGCCGCAGGGAGGAAGCTTATCTCCTACACAAATCAATATAATCACCAAATGGAAGGCCGATGGGCTTACCGAAAACTAAATCGTATTCTTATGAAAAAACTGCTCATATTAATGGTTTTAATGATTTCAGGCAACTTTATTTTTGCCCAGAAATACATGTCGAAGACAGGAAAAGTTACTTTTGAAGCTTCTGTGCCTCTTTTTGAAGATGTGTTTGCACAGGACGACAACAATGTTGTGGTGCTCAACGCAGACACCGGTGATATCGCCTCTGTTTCTGTCGTGAAAAACTTTCATTTTAAAACAAAACTGATGGAAGAGCATTTCAACGAAAGCTATGCCGAAACAGCCAAGTATCCGAAGACCACCTTTAGCGGCAAAGTGCTGAATTTTGATAAATCGAAGCTTACGGCTTCACCTCAGAAATATACCGTTCAGGGAACGCTTAATTTTCATGGCGTGGCTAAAGCATATACTTCCGCGGCCACCATCTATGCCAAAGACGGCAAAATATATATAGCCGGAGGATTTACCGTAAAAGCGGCCGATCATAAGGTGACCATCCCTAAAATGGTGATGAAGAAAGTTGCCGAAACCGTTAATGTTGAATATAACTATGTATTGGTAAAACAATGAGAAAGCTGATAATAATGTTAAGTGTGTTTCTGGGATTCACACTTACATTCGCCCAGGAAAAGGCGAAAACGATCTTTGATATTGCCCGTACCGGAACGGTAGCAGAAGTGAAAGACCTGATGAAAAAGGATCCCAACGTCATCAATGAAACCAATGAAGCCGGCTTTTCACCTCTTATTCTCGCCTGCTACAGAGGGAATGTGGAAGTAGCTAAATTTTTGGCTGACAATGTGAAAGACATCAATTACAAAAGTAATGAAGGAACAGCACTGTCCGGGCTCGCCTTCAGATACAATAAAGAGCTTGTAGAGTATCTGCTCAGTAAAAATGCAAACCCTAATATTGCCGATGCCAACGGAACAACGCCCTTGTTCTGGGCGGTGAAATCAGGTAATAAAGAATTGACGGAACTGCTCCTGAAATACAAAGCCGATAAATCCATTAAAGATTTACAGGGAATGACTCCTTTCGAGTACGCCCTGCAGACTAATAATAAAGAAATAATTAATCTCTTAAAAAATTAACGTATGAAAAAAGTTCTACTTACTTTATCAATGGCTCTGGCAACAGCTGCACAAGCACAATTCTCTTCGGGAGTTGTAAGCCTTGGGTCTACAGGAATGACGGTTAAGTTGGCGACGTCACCAACTCAGGTTACCATTACCTTAACAGGTCCGGACACTACTTATCTTGGAATAGGATTCGGAAATTCAGGAATGGCAGCGGGTGCAGACGGATTTGTGTATAATGCAAACTCTACCACAAACAGTGGTTTAGATTATACCTTCGGAGGAATCGGAAGTATCTCTGCGGATGCCGTTCAGAACTGGACGATGACTTCCAACACCACAACAGCCGGAACCAGAACCGTAGTCGCTACCAGATCCCTGAGTGGGGGTACAGGTGATTTTGCCATAGCCAATGTGGCAGGAAATATAAACATATTTTATGCACTGGGACCAAACCTCACACTTCAGCATCATCAATCTAGAGGATATGCGACTTTAACGATGGGAGCTGTACTCGCAACAGGAGAAGTGGCCGCAGAAAACAAAAAAGTAGTGCTGTATCCTAATCCGGCAAAAGAAACGGTAAGCTTCAGGAACGCCGACAAAATAAAATCGGTAGATATCTTTGAACCGACCGGAAGAAAGGTAAGAACAGTAAAAATGGATGGCGAGCAAATCAATGTTTCCGATCTTAAAGCCGGAAATTATTACCTCGAAATAAGTCTTAAAGACGGATCTACCGCTTTTGAACAATTAATCAAAGAATAAAACGAAAGGCCACTGAAAAGTGGCTTTTTTGATGCCCATATTTCATGCTTCTAATGTTTTTTTAACCCGGCAAATTTTTTTAACACTATCCCAGAAGCTAACTTTGCATAAAATTCTAAATAATGAAACAAAGATTGCAAATACTGCTGCTGATCTTTTCATCAGTCCTTTTTGCTCAGAAAGGAGCGGTAGACACTGCACAAGTGATGGTACCCAACAGATACAACAGTGTTGAAGCCCAGACAAAACCCTATGTCATCATGATTTCTACAGACGGTTTCCGGTACGATTATGCCAGGAAGTACAATGCCGGAAACCTCTTAAAATATTCAGGCGAAGGTGTTCAGGCGAAAGCGATGATCCCGAGCTATCCCAGCATTACTTTCCCCAATCACTGGACTTTGATCACGGGGCTCTATCCTTCACATCACGGATTGATTGATAATTATTTTTACGATTATAAAAGGAAAGAAGCTTATGCTATGAGCGACAGGGCGAATGCCGAAGACGGCAGCTGGTACGGTGGTACTCCGCTTTGGGCACTCGCCGAAAAGCAGGGGATGATCTCTGCCTCTTTAATGTGGGTAGGCTCCGCAAGTAACGCAGGCGGTGCAAGTCCCACGTACTATTACCATTACCACCAGAAGTTCTCTCCCACAGAAAAAGTAGACAAAGTGATCGACTGGCTGAAGCTGCCTATGGATCGAAGGCCTCACTTCATTTCTCTGTATTTCCCGGAAGTTGACGCCAGCGGGCATCATTTCGGTCCCGATTCCCCGGAAACGGAAGAAGCCGTGCATAAAGTAGACCAGGCAATAGGAGCATTGGTGCAAAGGGTAAATGCATTAGGATTAAAAAATGTAAGCTTCGTTTTTGTATCCGATCATGGCATGTTGAAAGTAGATGGCGAACATCCTCTTGAAATCCCCCAACTGCTGCTTGATGAAAACAGGTTTGATATCTACAATTCCCAGACTTTACTGAGGGTATATGTTAAAAATCCCGATGAGGTTAAGAAAACGTATAAAGAACTGAAGGCCGGAAAAACCGCAGATTATGAAGTATATCTCGACAAAAAGCTGCCCCGGTATCTGCATTTCGCAACCAGAGACGACCGTTACGGAAGGATAGGACAGATTCTCCTGATTCCTAAAGCCCCAAAGGTATTTCTTGGAAAAGGAGAAAAAACCACCATTGGAAAACACGGCTACAATCCCGCTATTGTCCCCGAAATGAAATCGACATTCTTTGCCTGGGGCCCTGCTTTCAAAAAGAATATAACAGTTGATGAATTTGAAAACGTAAACGTATATCCGTTGGTAGCCCATATCTTAGGATTAAAGATCGATCAGCCTATCGACGGAAAATTGAAGGTATTAAAGGAAACTTTAAAATAAAAAACTCACGCTCAATCCCTCCGGCCCATTGGCGGCTGAGCGGAGCCGAAGCCACCAGTCCTGCCAGGGTGCGCAGGCCTTCGAGAGCCTCAGGCCACGCCAGTCGACTACTTTTTGTCGTTCCGTGGAATATAATATCCATGCTCAGATACTCTAAAACCCTAACAACCCTCCAACCTAATTATTGCCCTCAATTCCAATGGTGGCTGAGGCGACTCGAAGCCACCAGTCCTGCCATTGTATGTACCCCCTTCGCTATCTAAAACCGACCGCTCACAATTCCCCTCCATTGGAGGGGTGGCGAAAATTCCAACGGAATTTACGACGGGGTGGTTCTATCACGCTGCCACACTCTAAGCCACCACTCTCCAACAAAAAAACTCCGGCCGGGAAGGATTTCCCAGACCGGAGTCAACACACTTGATGAAAATTCCCACCCCTCATGATGGAATGCTTTGAGCTCATATGAGCTTTAATACCATATCCTATCCCCTTCGTGCTGAGGACACGCCTTCCTTCGAGCGAGGGAAACACTGTCCTTCGTGCTAAGGAAACACCTTCTTTCGGACGAGGGACAAGATAGCTGCTGCCTTATCCCATTCCTGTTTTTATTCAACACTTAGCAATTTATCCAAAGCTGCCACTCTGGGTTCTTTCAGGAAAGAGTTGTTCTTGGTAAACTGCGTCACCACCTCCAGATGATACGTCCCCGCTTCCAATGCCGGAATCACCACAATAAGCTCCGAAGGATTATTCGTAACGATATCAGATGCGTCTACTTTCGTCCGGGCCTGCGTAGCGGCGTTGATAAAGAACACGCCCACCGAAGGATCTTCCCCTGTTACTTTGATCTTGCTGCCCGCGATCTTCAGGTTTCTGCCCGGGGTAAGCAGATCATTCACAGAACCGCTCTTGACATCGGTAACCTGTAAGATCACTGCTGAAGATTCTGCTACTCCTAAGATATTAACCTCGATGTTAGGGATCTCTGCTCTCAGCTTTTCGCCCTGGTTGAACTGGAAGATAATGCTGTGCTTATCTTTGTTAAAAGTCTCCGAAGGGCTGTCGAACACCCCGCGGATGGTTGTGCTTGCCGTAAAGTAGCCCGTGTTTACGGAAAAGCCGTCACACAGCTGGTAAGCCATTTCTTTCAGGAACAGCTCTGTCGCATGCTCCATGGAAGAGGCGGAAATATCTGCCCCGCCACGGGACACCGCTGCCTGGCAGATCTGTTGTACATTGAGGCTTCGTTCGCTGGCCGTGCGCGCCGTGAAATCGTTGGGATTATCTTTCGTTAAAACGTTATCGTACAGATACGCTTTGATTCGATGAAGAATTGTTGCCATTGTTGTTATTTTTAAATGGTTGTTAAATTAAACCCTAACAGGGTTCTCAGCCCTGTTAGGGTTAGGATTAATTAATGTAGTTGTTGTCGGATTGCTGGCGCGAGCGTCACGCTCGTGACCAACACCCTTTCTGAATCCCCTTTTTATATTTTAAAACCAGCACGAGCAAGACGTTCACGCCAGCGGGGATATCGGATTTAATATTTGTCCACTATAAGTACATATACACCATTTGAACCTGTAGACCTGAATCTTGTTGCAGTTATTTTGTATAATGTATTTCTACCAGGAATTACTATATCAGATTCAAAAATGTATTCTGCCGCAGAAGTAAAATAACCACCGGAGTCTTGAAGTAATGACCATTGTAATGAATTCGCGGTTGTTTTTGAAATTGTAAAAGATCTTACCCATTGACTATCATTAGCCCATTTCCACATGTTAATTCCTTGGACATCAATTGTAAGTCCAGGATTAGAGGTAAACCTAACATATACTTTACCATAAGTTCCAGAATCAGGATTAATCATAAATTCTAAATCGTCCATTTTAACAGTATATGCGGCATTTGCATTAACTGAAGTATAAATGATCTTTTTCGTTGTTACATTAGTTCCTACCGCATCACCTACAGATGCAGTACAACCTGTAGCTCCAAATACAGTCGAGCCAAGATTGAAGTTGGCTACAATCGGGCTATTCTGTAATGGTGTGCCGGTTACTGTATAGCTCAATACGCCTGAGCCACTTTCAAGTTGACCACTGTTTAGTGTTGCTGTTAAACCCGTATTCACTGTGGAATTGATAGCAGTTCCTGATGAGAACAATCCTGCATTTCCACCTGTGTAAGGAACTTTTAGGACTCCAGTGTAAGCAACACCTGCTGAAAGAGTGTTCGGTTCAAGGTAAGCATCCGTACATTTAAGACTGGTTATAGACGGAGATATCGTAGGATTGTTATTCACCGATCTCCATTCCGTACCGTTCCAGAAGACAAAACCTTTAAAGGTTAAACCTGCTGCTCCGTTATTGTACACCATTAGTCCCGTAGCCGGAGAAGGGATGGTGGTTTGGTCGGTAGAACCTGTCAGGGCCACTCTTGGAATCAGCATTCCTTTGTTGGCAGAAGCCACTTCTAAAGCTGCACTGGCATCAGGGCTGCTCGTTCCTATTCCCACCTGCCCATTGTCTTTTGCCACAAAGTCTGTTCCTGCGGCTCTGGCTGTACCATCTGTCTTTGTCCCTAATTTTACCAGGCCGTTGGTTGTGTCATTTACCCAGGCATCATTGGTGGTATCGCCGGCTGCTGCCCCGGCCATTTTCTGCCACACGCTACCATCAAAATAGTAATACCCTTCCGCTGTAACATTCACGGTTTTGGTATCAGTGGGACTTGCTACTGATTTAGCATAGACAATTACTCCTTTTTGGGATGTTCCGTAAGATGCAGTTTTTAGCGAATTGCCATCCAGTTGAGGGATAATAAGTCCTTCCGGTTTGCTGCCGTCGGTGGTTTTAGGACTGATATCGAGGGTGGCTTTCGGAGAGGTATTATTAATCCCCACCTGAGCGAACAAATTAAGGCTGATGAATAGAACAGCCACTGTAATAATGTTTTTCATTGTTTATGTATTATAAGTTGTTAATGTTTGATACTTTATTTATTGAACACGAAGGACACGAAGTTTTTTTTAATGCATGATGCTTTTAAGTTTCACAAAGCCGCTTCGCTTATAAGAGCTCGCAGAGATTAAACAAATTGGCTCTTACTCTTTTTAAAATATTAGTGCTATTCGTGCAAAATCATTCGTGCCATTTGTGTTTAAACCCAAGGGCGGAGGACGGCTGAAGTGGCTTGAAGTAATCTTTAAAGGAAAAGGTTCATTATCGAACAGGATGAAGCATAACGCTTTTACACAGAAATGCAGGAATGAAGGGAGTCGTGGAGGGCTAATCGTTTGGTTTTTCATCATTTATGAAAAGTAGTCTTACTTTGACTACTTTTCAACAGCAAATGTAAATATTTTATGATTACACCCCAACAATAATCATTTGTTTTTTAATATGTTAAATGGCAAATCTTGTCAAAAAACGGTCATTTTTACGCATTTTGACCAAATTCCAGATACCATAAACCCTATTGATTCTTAGACGTTTGAGAACATATGTAGTCAAAGTAAGACTACTTTTTTTAGCTCTTATATAAAACAAAAAAAACTCTCCGCAGAGAGTTTTTTAAAAGTAATGATGAGGCAGATTACAGGGACTGCATATCGATCACAAAGCGGTATTTAACATCGCTTTTCAGCATTCTTTCGTAGGCTTCATTGATCTTGCTCATTTTGATCAGCTCAATGTCGGAAACAATATTATGCTTGCCGCAGAAGTCCAGCAATTCCTGGGTTTCTGCTATACCTCCGATCAGCGATCCGGCTACCGAGCGGCGCTGGAAGATCATCGGCACCGTACTTGGCTTGGTTTCCTCAAACTGTCCCACAAAACCTACCAGCACCAAGGTACCGTTCAGGGCCACGGTCTGCATATAAGGATTGATGTCATGCTCGTAAGGAACGGTATCGATAATTACGTCAAACTTACCTCTTACGGCATCCATCTGTTCCTGCTCTGTGGAAATCACGACATGATCGGCACCCAGCTTTTTAGCATCTTCGGTTTTACCGGGTGTTCTTGAGAATAAAGTCACTTCAGCACCCAGTCCTTTGGCCAGTTTGATCGCCATGTGCCCAAGTCCGCCAAGTCCTACTACGGCAACTTTAGAATCCGGACCTACATTCCAGTGTCTCAATGGTGACCAGGTAGTGATCCCGGCGCATAGGAGAGGGGCAACTGCGGCGAGGTCAAGGTTTTCAGGAACACTCAGAACGAAATGCTCATCCACGACCACTTTCTGGGAATATCCTCCGAAGGTTTGGTTTCCGAGATGTTTGTCTTTCCCGTTATAGGTTCCTGTGAATCCGTGTTGGCAGTATTGCTCCAGATCCTGTTTACAGCTGTCACAGTGTCCGCAGGAATCGACCATACATCCCACGGCAGCCAGATCGCCCACTTTAAATTTTGAAACTTCGCTGCCGACACTGGTGATCCTTCCTACGATCTCATGCCCCGGAACGACAGGGTACATCGAGCCTCCCCAGTCGTTTCTCGCCGTATGGAGATCAGAATGGCAGACGCCACAATAGAGGATTTCAATTTCCACGTCTTTGGGGGTTACTTCTCTTCTTTCAATGCTCATTTCGGCCAGATCTGCAGTCCTGGACGCTGCGCCGAAAGCTTTTACGGTGAATGTGCTCATTATATTAAGTTTAGTTAATGATAAATATTTTACAGTGTTACAAAAATCGGTGGTTTACAGGTAATCATTCTTATACAGATTACAGAATGACGTACCAATTTTACCGTGACCGCAAAATCTGCGCCTTAAATGTGGTAATTTTGATGCCGAAAGAATTCCATTACTATGAAAAATCAGGTCGATCTCATCAGCAGCATTTCCGAATACAACAAAATGGTACACCATGAAACCCTGCATCCGCTGGTGAGCATCATCGATTTCTCCAAGTCGGATCCTATCTGCCAGTTCAGGCGGGCCTTCGGATTTTACACGGTCTTTCTGAAAGATGTGGTATGCGGAGATATGTATTACGGCAAAAACAGCTACGATTACCAGGAAGGCACCCTGGTATTTATCGCACCGGGACAGGAATACGGCATTAATAACGACGGGAAGTACATACAGCCGGCCGGTTTTGCACTCGTGTTTCATCCCGATCTGATCAAAGGGACAAATCTGGGTAAGAATATTAGTGATTACAGCTTCTTTTCCTACGACGTCCACGAGGCGCTCCATCTCTCGGAGAAAGAAAGAGAGATTATCCTCGACTGTTTCAAGAATATAAAGTTTGAGCTGGAACATTCCATCGATAAGCACAGCAGATCCCTCATTGTTAATAATATCGAGCTATTCCTGAACTACTGTATGCGTTTCTATGACCGCCAGTTCATTACCCGGGACCATATCAACCAAGGCGTGATCGGCAGATTCGAGAAGCTCCTGAGTGAGTATCTGGCATCCGAAAAGCCTAAGACGATCGGCTTCCCGATGGTCAATTACTTTGCCGAACAGCTGAATCTTTCAGCAAATTACTTTGGTGACCTCATGAAAAAGGAACTCGGCATTTCTGCCCAGGAATTTATTCACAACAAGCTTATTAAAGCTGCAAAAAAGCAGATTGCAGATCCTGCAAAATCCATCAGTGAAATCTCTTATGACCTGGGCTTTAAATATCCCCAGCATTTTACCAGGCTGTTCAAAGCCAAAACCGGAGTGTCTCCCACCGCGTACAAAGCTTTACAGTAGAAACCTTTGGCCGGAGAAAGATTAATCACTACATTTAAAAGGTAAAACATAATTTGTTCGTGGATGACGACACAGCAGCATAGGGGAGTTCATACCTTTTATACTTCTTTCGGTGAAATTTCAGCAGTAAAGGAAAATGGCGTTATCAAAGCCAAAAGCATTCGTTATGCCCGCTCCCAAAGATTTAAAAGGCCTGAGCTTTTAACATACGCCGAGGTACATGAAATTCCGGATAAAACGCCGGTTTGCCCGCAGAATGTAAGCCCGTTGCTTGACAGGCTGATTCAGAAAACCGATGTCGATCGTTTCGTGCCTGAAGAATCAACACAGTTTCTTACCATTACACGCCCGGAAGATTTTAATCAAGATGAAAAGTTCCCGGTCATCGTATGGATTCACGGCGGTTCCTACGAAATCGGATGTGGCGATCTTCCTACTTCCGATCCTTCCGCCTGGGTAAAAGAACAGCATATCATAGTGGTTTCGTTATCATACCGTTTAGGGCTCTTCGGGTTTTTGGGAGGGGATGAAGAAAGACCCGCCAATCTGGGATTGTATGATATCATGGCCGCTTTGGAATGGATTAAAAAATACATCCGTGATTTCGGAGGAGATCCTGAAAACATTACGATGTTCGGCCAGTCGTCGGGAGGTGATGCCATTGCCCATCTCATGATTTCAGATGGGGTGGAAGGTTTGTTTAAACGGGCGATTATTCACAGTGCCCCGCTGGGTTTCAGAACCCGGAGACAGAATATGTCCCTAGAGTTTTTCAGGAAAACGCATCTTTTAAAAGACGAACCCGATCCTTTGAAAATGGTGGAAGGCTATGTGAAATTTTTACCTTCATTCAGAAAATACGGCCTGAAAACCTCAATGCCTTTTTGCACACAGTATGGATATCCGCCGTTATGCCGTGAAGAAGAAAGCCTCGGCCAATGGAAAAAGAATGCAGGGAAATATGATGTTTTAATAGGTTCCAACCAGGATGAAACAGCGTTCTATGTAAAGACAGCCCGGCAAGGCCTTTACACTTATCTGCCCCAGAACATTCTGAATAAGATCGTAAGGAAAACAACAGAATCGATCTATGAAAAGCCGGCGAAGATCTTTGCCGAAAATTATGCATCCGGTGGAGGAAACATTTACCAGTTTATCATTCATTCTACTTTAAAGAATAATTATATCGGGGCTTCCCATTGTGTGGATCTTCCTTTAATCTTTGAAAATAAAGAAGCCTGGAAATCGGCAGAGCTCCTGAAAGACGTCCCTTGGGAATACATCCGGGAAAACGGAAGAAAGCTTCGTGCACTCTGGGCAGAATTTGCCAGAACCGGGAAAATATCAGAACAGTCCGAAAGACCGGAAATCCTCAGGTTGCGGAAGGTTTAGATTTAATTTAAACACAAATGACACTGATTTTATACCGGTGTCATTTGTGTTTAAAAGGATTATTCAGGAATCCAGACGCTCACATTTCCGGCCGGAACTGGGAAGTTTCCCCATCCGTTTTCATCGATCGTTACTTTGTCCTCAAATCTTCCGAGGGCATCATAAAACGTTTTACCGATGTACCTTTCACCCATTTCCATAGGTTTTTCGTAGGCTTCTTTATTACTCAGAACCACCGCACATCCGGAATGTTCGTCGTCTCCTTCACGAACCCAGCCCAGGCAGTTGGCATCTTCGAAATAATCGCGCTGTTCGCCGTAAGCATGATCCTTTCTTGCCTTAAGAAGCTCTTCAATACCGTCTACCTTATCAAGGAAGATCTCCTGGTCGTTCCCTTCTCTGTCTTTGTCTACATAATGAGCGCCATAGAGATCCGGGTAAAATACGCATGGATATCCATCGACACGAAGCAGGATCAGCGCATAAGCCAAAGGTTTAAACCAGCTTTCTACCGGGGCTTCAAGATCCTGTAACGGTTGGGTATCATGATTATCAACCAAACTTACCGAATGCAGAGGATCAGCTTGTGTAAGGGTTTCATCAAAGATTCTGCGAAGATCGTAAGAGTCTCCTTCATTGGAAGCAGTATGGAAATTATTCTGTAGGGAACTGTCGAAGAGACTCATACATCCTTCCGTCACTTCTATATATTTCTGCAGAAGGCTGAGGTATCCCGGTGCCCAGTATTCACCGACGGCAAAAATGTTCTTCCCGGAATTCGAGCGCAGCAGCGTAAGCCATTCTTTATAAAAATCGAATGAAATATGTTTAAGGGCATCCAGACGTACGCCGTCAAAGTCGGTTTCTTCGAAGTACCACATGGCCCATTTATTGAGTTCCTCCCGTACAAAAGGATTCCGGTGCTCTACGTCATTGAACATGAGATAATCGTAGTTTCCTTTTTCATCATCGATCATCTCTTCCCACTTCGTTCCGTATTCGTTTTTGATCTTATAGATATGGGATTCCATTCCTTCGGCATAATCTACACCGCTGAAACAGGTATAGTTCCAAACGAAATCCGAATATTTGTTTCCGCGCCCGGGAAAGGTAAACTTTGTGTACGATTGGATCTCGATCTCATCGGAAATGATTTTTTCCCTGTTTTCTTCATCTACTTTTACGGCTTTGAAGGTTTCAAGCTCATCTCCTCCGCCTTTATGTCCCAGCACGATATCAACAATCACTTTGATGTTCTGTTCTTTTAAAGCTTTAATGGCTTTTATATAATCCTCTTTGGTTCCGTATTTTGTGGGGATGGTTCCTTTCTGGTCAAATTCACCGAGATCAAAAAGGTCATAAGCATCGTAGCCGATCGAATTGCCACCTGAAGAACCCTTGTAAGCAGGAGGAAACCACACGGAGGTAATTCCTAATTCTGCCAGATATTTTGCGTTTTTTTCTGCTTCTTTCCATAGCTTTCCGTTTCCTTCGGAATACCAGTGGAAATACTGAATCATCGTTTCATTCATAAAATTGTAAAATTTGGTTACTACAATGTAATGAAATTTTTCGAGATTATTGGTCGTTAAATTCTGTAAACGGAATTTTTAGTTGAACAGATACCTGTTTTTTCTCTTCTGTATTGAGTTGCGAAAGGGAAAGACCCAGCAGGCGTACAGGTTTATCAAAAGGACGAAGCTCCCACAGCTGCTTTCCGGTATTGAAATACTGTTCTGCTGAGGAGAAATATTCTTCCCGGGTCATGCTTCGGGTAAACAGCGAAAAGTCTTTATATTTAATTTTCAGGGTCAGGGTTCTGCCGAGGATATTGTTTTTCTGGAGGCGTGTGTGAAGTTCTTCACTGAGGCTCTGCAGTTTTTCATTGATCTGCTGTTCATCGAAAAGGTCTTCAAAAAAAGTTCTTTCCACTGCAACACTCTTCTGGATACGGTGAGGCTTTACTTCAGAATTGTGAATTCCCCGGACCACATGATAATAATAAGCGCCGGACTTGCCAAATATCCGGGTCAGATCTTCGATAGATCGCTTCTTTAGATCTTTTCCTTTATAAATACCTAAACTGAACATTTTGTTCGCTGTAACTTTTCCTACCCCATAAAACTTTTCGACAGGCAAATCTTCGAGAAAGCTTTCCACTTTATCGGGGTGAATGGTCTTCTGCCCGTTTGGCTTATTGATGTCTGAGGCTACTTTCGCTAAGAATTTATTAATAGATATCCCTGCGGAAGCTGTTAATCCGGTTTCTTCAAAGATCTTCTGACGGATTTCCCTGGCAATCTGGTTGGCCGATTCTATATCTTTTTTATTTTCGGTGACATCGAGATATGCTTCATCCAGAGAAAGCGGTTCTACCAGGTCGGTATATTCATAAAAGATCTCCCGTATTTTTCTTGAAATCTCTTTATACCGCTGAAACCTTGGCGAAACAAAAATAAGGTGCGGGCATTTCTCTTTGGCTGTTTTGCTGGGCATGGCAGAACGTACTCCGAATTTTCTGGCCTCATAACTTGCCGCTGCAACGACGCCGCGGTGTTCTCCTCCGACGGCAATCGCCTTCCCTTTAAGGGCAGGGTTATCATGCTGCTCCACAGAAGCATAGAATGCGTCCATATCGACATGAATAATTTTACGAAGGGGAAAAGAAGAATCCATACCGCAAAGATATGGATTCCTGTAGAGTTTAAAGTTCAAGGTTTTTTATTCAAGGTTGATGCCTCTGCTTTATTTTGACCTTATTTCAAAAGCTTATCAATAGTTGCCTGGATTTCCGGATCGTCCGGTGTAATAGCGTAATATTTGGCGATGGCGGATTTCTGGTCGATCACCATATATCTTGGGATCCAGTTGAGGTCGATGTAGTTATTGAAATCATTCTTCCAGCCGGAAGCGAACCAGTAATTCTCTTTGTCTTTCATTTCAAACCTTTCCAGGCTTTTGTCGAAACCTTCTTTGGATCGGTCTAAGGAAAGGAAAACGAAATCGATATTTGTATTATGATCTTCTAATTCTTTTGCTTTCGGGAGCGCTTTTAAACAATCCCTGCACCAGCCGGCCCAGAAATCAAGCACCAGAACTTTTCCTTTATGCTGATCCAGGATCTGCTGTAAGGTCAACGTTTTGCCTTCTTCATCTTCCACTTTCTGAAGGAGTGCCTCTTTTGAAAAACTGGTTTTGAGAACTTTGGGAGTCTCCTGAGCAGAAATTAACCCGAAAATCCCGATCATGAATAATAACAACAGCTTCTTCATATTTAAAATCATTTCTGCAAATCTAAACAATGAAAAGCAATTGGAAAGCCGTTGCCGGAAATGGGTAGTATTGAAAAATTCTATAATTCGCCCGGATAGTTTTTCACCAGGCCTTTCACGATGGTGATCACGTTTGGCATTGCTTTGTTGGCGGCATTCAGCACTTCTTCATGCGAAACGGAAAAAGCGATATCCGGCCCGCCGAGATCTGTGATCACGGAGATTCCGAAAACGTCCATTCCCATATGTCGGGCGACGATCACTTCGGGAACGGTGCTCATGCCTACCATGTCTCCACCGATGGCTTTGATCATTCCGTATTCAGCAGGTGTTTCAAAAGTCGGACCCTGAAGGGCAACATATATTCCCTGGTGGATGTTGATATTGTTTTCTGAGGCAACTTTTTCAGCCACCGAAATCATCTTTTTGCTGTATGCCTCGCTCATGTCGACAAACCTTGGCCCGAATGCATCGATATTCCTTCCACGCAGCGGATGTTCAGGCATCATGTTGATGTGATCTTTGATAATGGCGATATCCGCGATGTTGTAATTGGAGTTTACTCCGCCCGAAGCATTAGAGAGAATAAGGTTTTTTATTCCCAGCATATGAAAAACCCTGACCGGGAAAACCACATGCTCCATAGAGTGCCCTTCGTAGTAATGAAAGCGGCCGCTCATCATCAGAACTTTTTTGCCTTCCAGGATTCCATAGATTAATTTTCCGCTGTGTCCGGCTACCGTTGTCTGCGGAAAATCAGGGATTTCAGCGTACTCCAGTGTGTGGATGGCTTCCACCTCATCCTGAAGTTTGCCTAATCCAGAGCCCAATACGATCGCAAAATCAGGAACTTCTTTAATGATGCTTTGTATGAAATCAGCGGTTTTCTTAATTTTTTCTAACATAATCCAGGATGATTTGGTTAAATTCTTCCTTCTTATCGATAATCACATTGATCGGCCAGTAGTAGACGATATCCCTCAGATAATCGAAGGTCTTGAGACGTACGTAATCTTTTTCCGTGGTTAAGATCAGCTTATATTCGCCCAGCTTTTTGTATTCGGCCACAATGTTTTTAATATCGGCTTCCGTGAAATTATGATGATCGCGGAACTTCAGGTGCTTTACCCGTTGCGAAAACTTGGCAAGATGATCCAGCAGAGGTTTCGGATTGGCAATTCCGGTGATGAGAAGGATGTCATAATAATTCAGGTTGTTGTCCGGAAGAATCTTTTCCTTACCGTACACATTTTCGTCGTAACCGATAGATGAAAAGAATACTTTCTGATGTCCCGAAGGTCTTATCCGCGAGATATAATACTGCTTGGTCTCCTCTGTCAGCTCATCGGGACATTTGCTTACCATGATGATGTCTGCTCTCCCGGATCCCGCTCTGGATTCCCTTAAATCACCTGCCGGAAGCAGGTAGTCTTTAAAATAAGGATCATTAAAATCGGTCATCATGATTGTGAAGCCAGGTTTTATGGCTCTGTGCTGCATAGCATCATCCAATACCAGAACATCAAGATCCATGTCTTCGATGACTTTTTTAGCACCGGGAACTCTTTCTTCCGAAACAGCGATAACGAAACGGTTCTTGAAGCGTTCAAACAGCTGCATGGCTTCATCACCCACCATCTTGTAGTTGCTTTCGTAATTGGTCACGGCATAGCCCTTCGTGAGCCTTCCATAGCCTCTGGAAAGCACGCCGGTTCTGTAATGTTTAGACAAAAACTGCGCAAGATACATCACCATAGGCGATTTTCCGCTGCCGCCTACAGAAAGATTTCCGACACAAATGATCGGAGTCCTGAATTTCGTCGATTTAAAAATTCCCAGATCATACATCGTATTTCGGATACCCGTTACCATGCGATAACCTAGGGAAAAGGGATAGAGGTACCATCTTTTCATACCTTGCAAAAATAGGGAATTTCACATGGATTTAGCTTACTATGGTAGCTAAGTTTCGAGATTTATTTTAAAAAATGTATCCGCGATTATCATTTAATTAAATTAATTTTGCAGCGTTATTTTATTACATTGAGATATTTTATTGAATTTTCTTACAACGGTAAAAACTATTTCGGCTACCAGATTCAGCCGGATGCCGTTTCCGTGCAGGAAGAAATGGAAAAAGCACTTTCCACCATTTTAAGGGAAGGCATCAAAACCACCGGCGCGGGAAGAACGGATACGGGCGTGCATGCCAAAAAGATCTTTGCTCATTTTAATACGGAAAAAATATTGGACCAGGATCTTCCCAGAAAGCTGAACAGTTTCCTGCCTCCGGATATTTCAGTAAAAAGGATCTTCCGGGTGAAAGATGACTTCCATGCTCGTTTTGATGCTACGTACAGAACCTACGAATATTATATTTCTTTAGAAAAAAATCCTTTCACGGAAGAGTCTGCCTGGCAGCACTGGAGAAGGCCTCTCGATATCAACAGGATGAATGAAGCCTGCAAGATCCTTTTCGAATATGAAGATTTTACCAGCTTTGCCAAACTTCACACCGACAACAAAACCAATATCTGCAAAATCTACAAAGCAGAGTGGGAGCAGGAGGGAAGCGAACTGAAATTTACCGTTTCGGCCAACCGCTTTCTCCGGAATATGGTACGGGCGATCGTGGGAACGATGGTCGATGTCGGTGCCGGGAAACTAAAGCCCGAAGATCTCCGGAAAGTTATCGAGAACAAAAACAGGAATTCTGCGGGGACTTCTGCTCCGGCTCACGGATTGTACCTGGTGGATGTGGGGTATGATTTTGATTTGAATTTTTAAAGATTCTGGTTTTAATGCAAAGACTTGAGGGTTTGAACGCAAAGTCCGCGAAGTTTTTTTTTTGACTACTAGCTGCTTTTAAGTTTCACAAAGCCGTTTCACTTATATAAGCTCACGAAGTTTTGTGCATCTGACCATATACTAAAGATGTTGAGGTTATTTAATTCTTGAGTGCGGTTGTTCAGATCTTGAGCAAGGTTCTTTACGCTTTCCCGAAAGTGATTTAATCGTCTACAGGCGTTGTTTACTCATCCTGCTGGTTTTGCGATTGATCCGGATACGTTACACAACCGTTCGGATAGGTGATATACTTCTCGGCTTAGGTGATAAACGTGTCGGGAGACGTATAAGACGTATAAAGATTATTGTAAAACTTAGATTTATATGTATAAAGCGTCTGTAAATATATATAAAACGTGTATTGATGTATATAAGATGTATATCAATATATATAAGACGTATAAATATACGTTTAAGACGTGTAATCCGGGGTAAAGAACGTGAAATCAGAGATAACAAGGCGCATCAAACCATCTATGTCATAAATCGGGATCATCTGAAATTTTCATGAGGATTTCATCAGGTTATAAAGTTTGTCAAATTTTAAAGTCTTATTTTTGCATAGGATTTTAACATAATTCTTTCTTCAACTCGTACAATGAAAAAACAAGATACCTGGGGTATTGTCAAAAGGCTGTTCTTTATCGGAATGAAGTTTCGTTCGTGGTTCATCCTTACGCTGATTATCTCCATCATACTGGCAATCGTTTCTACCTACCGGCCTTATCTTACCATGAAAGTCGTGGATAATGACATCACCAGACTGCAGGATAAAGCTTTAATGATGAAGCATATCTACCTGTTGGTAGGTTTGGTGTTTGCTGAAACGGTCTTAAATTTCTTTCTGGTGTATTTTTCCAATTACATTTCGCAGAATGTGATCCGGGATATCAGGCAGAGACTGTATAATAAACTCATTTATTTCAAAACATCATTTTTCGACAAAACGCCGATCGGGCAGCTCGTAACCCGCGCGGTAGGAGATGTGGAGACCATTGCTACGGTGTATACGGATGGCTTCCTGATGGTTTTCGGGGATGTGCTGAGAATCGTTTTCGTCCTCGTGATGATGTTCAGCACCAATGTGCATCTCAGTTATATCACACTGGCTATTCTGCCTTTGATGGTCGTGATTACCAGATTTTTTCAGAAAAGGCTTAAAAAAGCTTTCGGAGATGAGAGAACCTGGACTTCCAATCAGAACTCTTTCGTTCAGGAACGTTTGGCCGGAATGCCGATCATTCAGGTGTTCAACCGCCAGGAATCTGAATTTAAAAAGTTTGATGACATCAATATTACCCTGAAGGGCGCTTTGCTGAGAACGGTTTTCATTTTCTCTCTCTTCTTCCCGGTGGTCGAACTGATCTCTTCGCTTTTTATTGGGTTTATCCTCTTTTACGGAGGATATATCACGATCAGTGCGGGGGTGGTGATCGCCTTTATCCAGTATATTTCCATGCTGATCCGTCCTTTAAGGCAGATCGCAGACCGGTTTAATAATATTCAGAGAGGGATTGTGGGGGCCGAAAGGGTTTTGGGACTCATGGATGAAGAAAATTCAATGCCGAATAACGGGACGGTTCAGAAAGATCATTTTGACGGAAAAATAGAATTCAAGAATGTGCATTTTGCGTATGACGAAAAGCAGGAAGTTTTAAAAGGGATCGATTTTAAAGTAAACCCCGGTGAAACAGTAGCCATCGTGGGTGCAACCGGTGCAGGAAAATCAACCATCATCAGCCTGATCACCAGATTATACGATATCAATTCCGGAAATATCCTGATTGATGATGTTGATCTGAAGGATTATGAACTGTACTGCCTCAGAAGTCATATCGGGGTGGTCTTGCAGGATGTATTCCTTTTCCACGGAAGTATTTTCGAAAATCTTTCGTTTGGGGATGACACCATTACCCTCGAACACATCAAAGCGGGAGCAAGGGAAATTGAAGTGGATGAATTTATTGAAAGCCTTCCCGGCGGGTATGATTATGTGGTCAGTGAGAGGGGTTCTTCGATTTCACTGGGCCAGAGACAGCTTTTGTCATTCCTCAGAGCTTATCTGTCTGATCCTAAAATCCTGATCCTCGACGAGGCCACCTCATCGATCGATCATGAAAGTGAAAAGCTGATCCAGAGGGCTACCGAAAAGATCACGAAAAACAGAACCTCCATCATCATTGCCCACAGGCTTTCCACGATTGAAAAGGCAGACAAGATCATCGTTATGGAACATGGTAAAATCGTAGAAGAAGGCAAACATCTCGAGCTGCTGGACAAAAATGGTTACTACGCTACTTTGTATAAGGCCCAGCTGAGACATGAAGTGGAAATGGAAGAGGAAGAAAGTAATAAATAGTTTTCAGATACATAGAATAGAGGTTAGAATCAGCAGGGTTTTAACCTCTTTTTTTTATTTATTCAGCTTTTTACCGGCAAAATAATGATGGCTGAAGGATTTAATGTAGTCTTTTTCTGATATTATTTCTTCTTTTAACGGATCCTGTCAGTGGGTCAGCATTCACTTCAACATAGAATAATTCACAAAAGCTTTCTTGAATTAATAGTACGTAAAGTCTTTTTGATACTGGCTTTACACCAATCCTCAAATTTCGTTTAATTTTTTGATGGTGATTGTAAAATTATTCGATTGGTATAAATTTTGTTAAAGTGATTGTTAAATGAATTAATTTTTGCGAAAATATCAAGTAATTATGATATTTATGTTGATAAATTCATTACCTTTATGCTAGATTTCAGGAATACCCCCGGATTTTGGTAGGGTGTTTGATATAAAAAGGTAGTTTTAATTAAAATCCAAAAAATAGATGAAAAATATCCAAGACGAATTTCAGGTTTTTAAAGATGAATTGAGAAAGTTGAATATCGAAGTTCAAAAAGTGGTGAAAGTGGGGAACGGCAGTATGGATTTCCACGAAGTATTTTACAAGTCACCAAGATATGAAGATGTAAAAAGCGTATATGTTCAGAGACACAATCTGGATAATATCCTTCAAAAATTTAAGCAAGCTTATCATTAAATAGAATTCGCGGCTCAGATTTTCTGAGCCGCGAATTTTTTAGGTATACTTTTAATCCTTATCCAGCGAAGAGGTATGCTTTGTGTCTTTCATCCTCGAATAGACCACCAGTGAAAAGAATATGCAGCCCGTAATATACCAGTAGAAATAATGCTCAATATGTTGCTGCTTGAACCACAGTGCAATATATTCTGCCGTACCTCCGAAGATAGCGACCGTTAAAGCATAAGGAAGGCCGACACCGAGGGCCCTCACTTCCGCAGGGAAAAGCTCGGCCTTTACCACTGCATTAATTGAGGTATAGCCACTTACAATAATCAGTGCCGACATAATCAGGAAAAAAGCACCCCACATGGAAGTGGTTGTGCTTAATGCATTCAGCAAAGGATAAGTGCATACCGTTCCCAGAATTCCGAAACTTAATAATAAAGGTCTTCTCCCGATCTTGTCTGAAAGAGCTCCGAAAACGGGCTGAAGGCAGGCAAAGATAAACAGGGAAATAAATGAGATCAAGGTAGATTCTTCCTTAGTGAGATGAACGGTATTCACCAGGAATTTCTGCATGTAGGTTGTGTAAGTATAAAAAGCTAAAGTGCCCCCTAAGGTAAGTCCTACAACGGTAAGTAAGGCTTTCGGATGTTTTAAAAGCTCTTTTACAGTTCCTTTCTTGTCTTCTTTCATGCTCTTTTTATTTTCAAAAGCTTCAGTCTCGTGGAGATTTGATCTTAAGTACAGGGCAATTACGGAAAGGATCGCTCCAATAACAAAAGGAATTCTCCATCCCCAGTTTTCGAGCTGGCTTTCGGTGAGCAATAATTTCTGTAAAATCAGCTGAATTCCCAGCGCGATCAGCTGTCCTCCGATCAGTGTCACATATTGGAAACTGGAATAAAACCCACGCCTTTCAGGAGTTGCCATTTCGCTGAGGTAAGTTGCTGAAACCCCGTATTCACCGCCTACACTTAATCCCTGAAGCAGTCTTGCGATAAGCAATAATAGTGGAGCCAGTACGCCTATGGTGTCATAAGTAGGAGTGAGCGCAATCAGTAATGAGCCAAAAGACATCAGCAAAACAGAAAATGTCATGGCTCTTTTTCTTCCCACGCGGTCGGCAATACTTCCGAATAGCCATCCTCCCACAGGACGCATCAGAAAACCAACGGCAAAGATTCCCGCGGTATTGAGCAGTTGTGCCGTCATATCGGAATCCGGAAAGAAAGCCCTGGAAAAATAAATGGCAAACGCAGCATAGGCGTACCAGTCATACCATTCTACAAGGTTTCCGATAGAACCTCCCACAATGGCTTTGATTCTCTGGGCTGTGGTAATCTGAGAAGTTTTCATGACGGAAAGATATTTCTTTTTCAAAACATGTAAAAGTACTGAAGGAAATTTATTAAAACAGCCGTCTTTACCCATGATGAGGTTGAGTGTTCAAAATAATAATAGTACCCAGACATAAAAAAAGCAGAAAGATAAATTCTGCTTTATATAGATTTGGGTTTTGCCTGATTTAAAAACGGTATCCTAAAGAAAGCCCTGTCCGGAAGCCGATCCACGGGCCGTCTATCATGATGCGGGCTCCGTTGGTATTGGTTTCTACGGTGTAATTAACAACAGGTACGTCCAGATCTTCAATTTCTTTTTTCAGCTGAGCCTGCATTTCAGGGGTAAGCGGAATATCGCTGGTCATCGTGAAATCTCCTTTCCCGGCTCCGTAGTGTGCTCCGGCAATCCATAAATCCAAAACGAGGTTTTTTTGGCTGGTCAGGAAAAACTGGGCTCCCACCATGACCCCTCCGCTGTTACCGTTGGCATTTCCGAAACCTTTCAAAGGGATCTGATAAGTGGCTCCGCTATAGGTAAAGTCATAATAAAAGTCAAAGGTATTGGTGGTGATTTTAGAATATCTGTAATAAGGTGCAACATAAAAACCTTTTCCATAACCGGCCCCAAAATAAAAACGCGGTTCTATGGTAAAGTTGAAGGCTTTTGCTTCCAAATTCTGGAATCTTTTTTCATCATTGTCGCTCAGAAACGAATTGATAAAAGGGATTTTTCCTTCCGGCATCACTCCAAAACCCATATTTACCGAAAACCAGTGGTTGATGGCTCTTTCATAAGACAGGTTAATGTTTCTGAATGCATAGGCGGTAACATTGGTTTTGATGATATTCATTTTTTCATCAGTCGGTGCCGGAGTTTCCTGTGCCTTGACTGCCGAAAGCATAAAGCAGGACATCATAAGTAAGTATTTTTTCATGATTTTAATATTTTGTGATTTGAAGTATTTTGGAAATAGCAAAAAGCGGGCAAACTATTTTAGCAGATTACTTATTTATCATAAAATTAAAGTATTGTTTAAGATGTATTCGCTATTTATTAAATATCTGTATCTAATAAGTAGTAATAAATCCTGATTATTATATGTTCTTAAAATGCATGATTCCAGCGCACCGTTTTTAGAATGCTCTTATTTCAGATCATTTAGTTTGAATACGGCATTCGGCTGATCGGTTTCAGATAAATTAAAAATTTTCCCTAATTTCTGGGAAGCATTCACAAAGGCAATAAAAGCACAGAGCCCGGAAATTTCCTGATCGGTAAAATATTCACGGAGCATATTAAAATGAGCCGGCAGGATGGATTTATGGTCTTTGCATAAAAGTTCGGCAAATGCTACGGCTACGGAAATTTTTATCTGTGATGCATTAAAGTCGGGTTTACCGGCTTTTACCATACAATATTCACAGCCGTTTTCAAAAGCCATCGCCCGGCGGATCTGCTCGAGCATAATCTTGTCTGTGTTTGTTTCTGCCCAAAGTGTTTCTTCGAGAATATTCCACTGTTTCAGGATGGCGGGATTGTGGCCAATTAGTTTTTCAAAAGGGGAGTTTCCATTTGCCGAGAAAGGTATCGTTGTCATATCTATTTTTTTTAAGGATACAAAATTCATTAATACTCTATCAATCTGAAAACCGATTTAAGGGTTAAAGTTTTAAATTTGCATTGAATTAATTGTAAATTAAATATTTTTCAGTGAAAATAATGTTGGATGATTATGATTACCGGATTTTAAAGATCCTGAATGAAAATTCCCGGTTAAGTTATGCCGAAATAGGGCGTAAAATTTCCCTGTCTCAATCGGCGACCAAAGAGAGGGTACAGAATCTTATTGATAATGGAGTTATTAAGCAGTTTACCGTAGAGGTCGATTATGAAAAACTGGGCTATTCGCTGAAAGTGGTCATCAGTCTGAAATTTAAGAATGATGAATTCCGCAGGTTTATCGATGACGTGCATCAATTTCCGGAAATTCTCAGCTGCAAAAGGGTAACGGGTGAATTCTGCCTGATCACGGAATGCGTGCTGAAAGACAGCCGTCATCTGGAGCAACTCATCGACCGGCTGATTTCCTACGGGATTCCGACAACGGCCATTCAGCTTTCCGAAATTAAAACGAAGCCTTTCCTTGCGTAATATTTAACTTAACCCGAAATAATAGGCTGGAAGAGGGAAGCTGGATGCCGGAAGGTTTTAAGCAATCCATCCCACGGATTTTTTCCAGGCTTGCATTTCTTCGTTTCGTTTCTTCAGGTCTGCCGGGGAATACTGGTTTTCTTGCTGGGCGCGGTTTCTGATACTGGCAGTTTGTTCTTCAAGTGAATTCAGACCGAGTGATTTTCTCCTTTCGTTCACTTTATTCAGATCATCATAAATATTTGGGCTTAGCTGTCCGTTTTCGTCCCAGTCGAATTGGGTTCCATACAGCTGCGGCCTGCCTTCAAAAACGGCAATCCGGTCGGATAAATATGCGGCATTGATCCTCTCAGCAGAGGTTTCAGGAGTAGAATCTTCCAGCAGCTTCAGACATTTTCTCATAAAATCCGGCTGGGCGATGGCATGTTGGATAACGAGCCAGGCCGCTTCAGAAGCTTCTGTACCGACTTTTTCAGCGGTAGGATAGCCGATGTGATCTATAATTTCGTCCAGTATTTCGGCATTTTTATGGTGAAGAGACTGCATTTCTTCATGATAGCCATTCCCGAGTTCTCCTTTCCCAATCAACCGATCCCGGAGTTCAAGATCGGCATTTTTAAGACTGATTATTTTTTCGGCAATGCTTTTAAAATCCATAAGATCTTATTTAAATTTTAAAATATACTTTTAATATCGAACTATTCAATGACCAGTTTCACATATGTTTTGCCATCTTCTCCTTCAACATCCATATTGTACACCCGTTTACCGACAACAGACTTTAAAAATTCACGGATATCTTCCGGATCACCGGCAAATTCGAGACTCAGATATTGTGATTCGATCACTTCAGGATTTACAAAACCTGAAATATACAGGTTGAACCGGTCCAGCAGGTCTTCCAAAGGGTATTGGGAATCTTCATCGTCTTCCAGCTCCAAACTGAGGGCGGTGACGTATGTATTGTCTTCCGTATTTCTGTAAATATGATGGTCTATGGATTCATAAACCGGAGGAGTGTATTTTTCAAGGGTAATGGATCTTATGTTTTTCATTTTGAGACATTTAATTTAACAAAAAATAAGAATATGGATCAGGAGTTTGAATAAGATTTACCTTCAAAATGAAAGCAAGATCATTTAATACTTAAGATCTTTAGTATTAATAATCAGCATAAAACTTCCGGCATCTGGCTTCCTTATTCCAGCCTTAATTTAATAAAAATCTTCCAGTTCCAGTTTTTTAATCCGGGCAACGATAGCTCCTTTGGTCCTTCCGAGATGGTCGGCGATTTTTTTGATCGGGCAGCCGTCGCTGAACATTCCGGCCAGCTCATCATCTTCATCCTGGGTCCAGGGCTTGTAGGCACCTTTGTGGGTCGTCCGGATTTGCTCTACGGAATAGGCTTTGTCTTTTTTATTTCTATTCTTTTCAGCACCGGCAAAAGTATTTTTCTTCGGTAGCTCTTCATCTTCATTTTTCACTTTTAAAACATGAATGTGCGGTGATTCGGAAGTAAAGGTATCCGGCAGCAACGTTTCAGGAATCAAAAGATCGGTTTTAGCCCTCGTTACGGCAACATATAGCAGATTGATCTCTTCGTTGAGCTTAGGAATGCTCAGTTCAAAATTCTGGCGGTCTTCCTTGAGTTTATCCAGCCTTTTTTCGGAGATAAAATCATTGACCAGCTCTACCGAATCGTATTCCATGCCTTTGCAGCGGTGGACGGTTGAAAAAATCATGTCCGCATCTTCCTTGTTATTGTTACCGACATGCCTTTTCTTAATGGTATTGATGATTTCCGGGATTTCGCTCTCATATTCCTTAATGATTTCGACCATCAGGGAAAGCTGCACGTCTTCCGTCTTTTCGATATAGTCTTCCAGCTCGGCGAGGTCTTTCATAGAACTGATCAGTTCGTCTTTAATCAGGTGGCGTTTGTTGCTGTAGAGGTTCAGCACATCATAAAGCGATGCGCCGTCATCGGCATAAGTGTAGGAACTGATATTTCCCTCAAAATAAATCTGTCTCGATCTTTTGTTTTCCGTAACGTATTCGATGGCTTTGAGGAGCAGCCCGAGATTGGTTCTCGCCAGGGTCGCGCGGGTTTTAATTTTCTTATTTTTCCCAGCTCCTGTGATAGGAACGGAGGCTTTAAAGTTTTCATCAAGGTGACTTTTCATTTCCAGGACTTCCGAAGCCAGCCCGGCAATATCCTCTCCGAAACGGAAACTGGTGGAAAGATGATACGTCCTGAAATCCGCTTTCTCCAGGGAATTCACGGCGTATCGCCAACTGTAGATCTGCTGATGGGTATCACCGACGATAACTTTTATTGCTTTCTGTTTAAAGAAAAGGTCAAGCATCGCTGGAGAAGCATCCTGGCCTTCATCAAAAAGAATATAATCGTAGCCGAGTTCCAGGTTCAGCAGCTGGAATTTCTTCAGGTAAAAGTCGTGGGTCACTTCGATTTCACCCTTGTCCATTTTACTCAGCAGCAGCCTGGTCTGGGCAATGATGTAATCGTAGAATGTTGAAACGAATGCTTTGGCCTTCGGATCGGTAACGGTATCCAGGTAATTCAGGTCCTGAACTTTCCGTTTGTCGCTGTTGCAGAAATAGGCGATGCATTTGTTGATGTGATTGGCGACAATATATTCGGCGTGTTTTTCTCCATTGCCCTGCAGGTTTAGAAGCGCGGCAATCTCATGGGTTTTGTATCCCTGCGCCCGTACTTTATAATTGTACTTAAAAACAATATGCCGGAAAGCCAGCGAATGGGCGGTTTCCACCTTCACCTGATGGAGTCCTTTATCAGCAAATTTTTTGGTTGCTTCGATCCGCACCGCTTTGTTGAACACCAGGTAGAGAATTTTGCTTCCGGCCGGGCGTGTCGCGGCATACTTTATAACGGTGGTGGTTTTTCCTGATCCGGCTACGGCATTGATTTTAATATTTCCGGAAGAGTTGATAATGTCCTGTTGTTCCTGTGTTAATTTCATCGGTTGTGTGTTTTTTGCTACTTACTCCATATTTATTTTAAATGTACGGAATTCCGCTGTTTTTTATAACGTTAAGATTTAACTTTTGACAAAAAATCTGCGTGATCTGCCCAATCTGCATGAGATTTTTTTAACGCAAAGGTTTTATATTGATCCTGCATATTTTTAAGATGGCAAAGAAAGAATCAGCAAGCTGATCTGATGAAGCGCCCGTTTAAGCTTCAATCAGCAGTATAAAAGATTTCTCTTTGTGTTAAAACTTTGCACAAACAATATCTGCGTTATCTGCCAAATCTGCGTGAGACTTTTTTAACGCAAAGGTTTTTATATTAATCTGCATATTTAAAGTTGGCTAAGAATGAATCAGCAAGCTGATTGATGAAGCTGTCCGTTAGCTTAGCGCAGCAAATTTATTTGCCTTTGCCTTCTAAAATCAGCAGTAAGAAAGATTCCTCTTTGCATTAAAACTTGTACAAACAAAAAATCTGCGTGATCTGCAAAATCTGCGTGAGACTTTTTTAACGCAAAGGTTTTATTGATCCTGCATATTTTTAAGATGGCTAAGAATGAATCAGCAAGCTGATTGATAAAGTTTTCCGGTTAGCTTCGCGCAGCAAATTTATTTGCCTTTGCCTTCTAAAAATCAGCAGTAAGAAAGATTCCTCTTTGCGTTAAAACTTGTACAAACAAAAAATCTGCGTGATCTGCAAAATCTGTGTGAGACTTTTTTAACGCAAAGGTTTTATATTGATCCTGCATATTTTTAAGATGGCTAAGAATGAATCAGCAAGCTGATCTGATGAAGCGCGCGTTTAAGCTTCGTGTAATAATTTTATTTGCCTTTGCCTTCTAAAATTAGCAGTATGAAAGATTCCTCTTTGCGTTGAAACTTTGCACAGATACTGCGATTTATTGTCTTTTTGAAGTGGATGGCAGACCTTTTTATTAATACCACCCCGTCAAAAATTCTTTGAATTTTCGCCACCCCTCCGAGGGAGGGGAATTTTTATACTGTTTATTATTAGTCAGGATCAATCAGTTTAAATGATTAATTTTCCTTTTCAAATCGGAAACCCTGGGTCTGCAGATACTCATCGAGATCGACCTCGAAAGGAAGGTAGAATCCGTTGTCCAGATCATAGACCAGGCTGCTTGAGTCCGAAGCTTCCAGAAAACCCAGGATTTTTGAACGGGTCTGCTCTTTTGCCTTTTTCCAGCACTGTCTCAGGAATTCATGCTCAAGACCCGACTGGTTTTCCCAGTAGTTAGAAAGGTCGGGAAGGTTGTTTCGGTCCATGCGGGAATCGTATGAAAAATCATTTTCGTCCAATACTTTTTTGCAAAGCTCCTGCAGATCCAGGTAAGTGTAATCTGCGAATCCATGCTTTTTCAGATGAAGTTCTGCGATATGTATGGTTTTGTCTGGTGCATAATAGGCGTAATTCGGCATGGCGAAAAGGAAGCTTAAAGGGCTGGCTGCGTAATAATACAGGCCAATGACCTCGATCTTCCGGCCGTCTTCCCTGAATTTTTCAGGATTGTTTAACACGGATACCAAAAAATCGATGACGGTCTGTTCTCTCGGAAAGAGAATGTTTTCCTGGAAGGCTTCATCCATTTTCGCCTCTAAATTCTTCATTGTCGATTCGTTTTTAAAACTTTAAAAATAGGAAAAGGCTTCGGAAAAGCAACAGGCAGATTGAGATTATAATTGATTTTGTTTTAGTGCGTGTATTTTTAACATTAAGAAATTAAGGGGTTTTAGTTTTAAAAGCCAACTTATTGACTGTAGTTTTATTTATTGAAATTGAAATTCAAGCAAAAGGTTGCGTGGTGAAAAAGTTAAGAATAAACAAAGTTTATTTAAATTCAGAAAATTCAGATGAAGGCTCTGTTTTTTTAACATTAAGAAATTAAGATATTTAGTTTTTAAAAATCAATTTTCAGAGTTACGTTTTACTTAATTCATTGATATTGAGCAAAAAGTTCTGTCGTGGTTAAAAGTTAAGAATAAACAAAGTTTATTTGACTTTAGAAAATTAAGAGCAAAAGAGATGACGAAAATTTTCTGAATTTAAATTTAAACATCCTATTGCAAGGATTTCCTATCCAGATCGGTGATCAGTAATGCATTGTCCTTCCGTAGCTTTTCGATTACCTTTTCCGTTTCGGTGGGAGCCGGATTCTGTTCCAGCTGTTTAAATTCGCTCGTGGTAAGTCCTACAAGCTGTAAGAAGGAAACTTCCCCGTATGGCGTATCTATTTTTCCGAGTTCGGGATCGAGGACAAAAGACAAAGCGGTGATCTCGGTATCGTAACCGATCCGGATCGGGCCGTTGGCGGGAATCAGGTGGTATTCTTCAAACCATTTCCCGGACTGGAAAACGTACCGCGCCAAATTTTGAAGGAGGTTGCACACCCAATGGATGTTGTCATCTTCCTCTTCCATTTTCAGCCTGAATGTCAGCTCAAACCCGAATTTACTGAATTCCCCGCCGACACTTTTTTCACTGTAATAGAGTTCGGAAAATCCGTAGGTCACAAAATGGAAATGCTTTTCCTGCTTTTCGCTTTTATACACACTGATTCCGTCCAATGGATCGTTGCCGCCTGCCACATAATGGAGTGGTGGTGCAAAATGAAGCGGTTCCTGATCCAGGTAAATCTTTTCCAGTTCCTGATCAATGCATTCCCAGCCGACGGCATCGTCTCCGGTGAATTGTTTTCTGTATTCTTCGGTGTTCATTGGTGTGGATTTTTGAAGAATTAAGATACAGAAAATTTGGAGTTAACTTGTATGTAATTTATCAATTTCATCAATTGCGTCGGGCTTTAGCCCGATGTGTAAATCATAATTCCAAGTTGGCTTTAGCCGAAATGTATTGTAGGTTTGGGCTAAAGCCACTCATTATCCGGTATAGGGTCAATGGGCTAAAGCCCATTTCTATTGATTTTTGAATTTTATACTTACACTGAACATACTTTAAATATCACCTTTATAAATGATAAACCGTTCGTAGGTGGGCAGGCAAAATATCCTGTTTTCCTATGATAGCTAGCGTCACGCTGATGCTTTTCGATTCTTTAAGGGGTCTTATCATGCTTTATATAATTGTAGTTGATATTTCCTTCAAATTCATTGGAAACAATATTCCCTAATCTGTATCTAAATTGTGTATGAAAATTACCGCTTTCCGGTAACAAAATCTGCATGCTTAAAGGATTCCTGGATGCTCATATTCTCACATTTACATCCGAATAATTTTACTGAAACGAGAAATGATAAGATAAGAAGCTTTATTTTCATGGTTATTTCAAGGGATGTTTAAGCGTCCTCAAAGGAATAATGCAGAATGTTATTTCTTAATGATCTTAAACTGTTCAATCAATCCATTTCCGTTTTTAAAACTAAAGATATAGTACCCTTTTTCAAGGGTGGACAAATCGATCGCTTTATTGAAGCTTGCCGATCCTCTGGAGATCTGTCTTCCTTCCGGTGAGAATATGATGTAGTCAAACGGTCCGTCGTGGGAACTGCTGATCACGAACTGGTCTGTGAACGGATTCGGATAACCTTTGATAGTAAATACCTGCTCCTTATTTTCTTTTACAGCAAGTATGTTAGGGCTGATATCTGCAGACTGTGCGCTTCTTAGGGATGAAGTGATGGAAGTCGTAGTACTGCCTCCCATTATGTAAAGGGTATTGTTATAGACCTGCGCAACGGAATGTCTTCGTGGAACCATATTGGAAGACAGCTGATATAACTGGTTGTTGGTCGTATTGAAATAAGCCAGGAAATTCTGGTTGTCGTAATCGCCCACAATAAAGATTTTATCATTCTGAACGGCTACCGAATGGGCGGAGACTCCTACAGGCATAGTGTACTCATCGGTCCAGGTATTGGTGGTGAGGTTGAAGACATTGATCTTATTGGAGTTGGTTCCATTGAAACCGCCAATAACATACAGTTTATCGTTTACGATTTTTCCTTTTGTTTCTTTGGCCACCGGCATATCCGGCAGAGTGTTCCAGGTATTGGCGGTAATGTCGTAATACTGGAATTTATTGGTGTACGTATAAGTAGAAGTATTATTCAGTCCGCTGCCTCCGAATACATATATTTTCCCATTATAGACAGCGGATCCTGCATTTCCGGCATAATAGGGGTTGGTTGCACCATTGGTTACCGTATTGGTAGCGGGGTCGAAGATTTCGACATTGCTGTTCAGCCAGCCGTTCATCACATAGATTTTGTTATTATAGGTTTCAGAACTGGTAAATCTTTTGGGTAACAGCGCGGTATTGAGAGTCGTCCAGCTGTTATTGGGGAAGCTGTATTTTTCGATGTAGCTGGTATCTCCGTTGGCATCATAGCCGTTGATGACATACATATCACTGTTGACAACCGCACTCGCCGAAGCTCCTCTGGCTGTAGGCATATCAGTAAGATTCTGAAAATTGAGGGTTTGTGCATTTACTAAAAAAGAACCGATGAATGAAAGAAGTGAAAAATTAGTTTTCATAGGGTGTTTATTATTGATTAATCTTAATGAATTTCTATAAATGATGCGGGAACTTCCGTATCATGGAGCAAAGATAATAAAAGTTCAGATGAATTTACTTTGAAATAACTTGTAGCGCAGATCATCTGTAGGCTGATGTGACTTCGGCACCTGGCGTATTTAATTCGGCAAATGATATTCGCCGAGATAATACTGTTTATCATTCTTCGTCAGATACTATATTTATATGGGGTGAACTTCATGACAGCAATTGTCTGCTATAGTTTTGAGTTATACTTTATAGTTTAAATCAACGGTTGCCCATTCAGATCCGTCGTGAGCACTTCGCTCATGTAGTCGAAGAATGGGCGCATGGCGAGTAAGGTGAGCACAGCTTCTTTATGGAAATCATCAGACAAAACTTCCTTGTCAGTAAATTGTCGCATGACAACGTATTGTTTTTTCCTGATGAGGTCAATGGCGGGATGGTTTTTATCGAAACCTCTGGGCGCGGTTTTCACGGCATCGCCTTTTATTTCTTTAAAATAATTGATAAAGGTCTGGCCTGAAGTAATCTTTTCAATTTCTGCGGTGCTGATCTCAAATTCTTTGCGGATGCGGAGCAGGTCTTTGGCTTCCGGTCCCCAGAATCCGCCGCCTACGAAACTGTTGCCGGGTTCAAGATGAATGTAATAACCTCCTCTCAGCATCGGTTTTAAGCGGGAATAGCCAACTCCGAAATTGGTTTTGTACGGTGTCTGGTCCTTCGAAAACCGGACGTCCCGGTAGATCCTGAAAATGTGGATGCCGTTGACGCGGTCGTGCTGCTGAAGTTCAGCGTAGATCTGATTGAAAAGTGCTTTGTTTTCTTTTGCCACCGCTTCGTATTCCGCTTTGTGGGCGGCAAACCATTCGCGGGTGTTGTTTTTCTCCAGCTGCCTGAGGAATTCAAAGGCTTTTTTCATCTTACTTTTTTTAGCGAATTTAATGATTTACAAATGAAGCACAAGCTACAGGGCCGGATCAGGTCGTGAATTTCTGAAGGATGGATGTGATTTTTCCTAAACCTAACGGGTTTTGAAAACCCGTTAGGTTTTGCCGCGTTCCCATGCCATTGCAGGAAATTAGAAACGGGAGTGTTTATGACAAAATACAATTGCAGGAATTCTTGCGCAAGTTGCGGGAAATAAAATGCAACTGTATTTTATTACAAACAAGGGTGTTTGCGATTAAATACAATTGCAGGAGATTACAAACAAGGTTGTTTTAAACCTCGGAAAGACTACGGAGGTTACAAACAAGGTTGTTTTTGACTAAAGAAGTTTTGAAATGATTTAAAATAACCGGAAAGCTTAGGAAGTTCACCTAAATCCGATTGCAGATCAAATACTTTTTCTATAATACTCTTCAACTTTGCCTGTGACAAAATCATTTTGCTTTGATAAAAGGCATAGGTTAATTTTTTTCCTGCTGATCCAGCGTAATGGTTATTTTATTTTTTCTCTGCTGTACTTTGATGGTATTTCCCTGCTCAAAGCCGATTTCCTGCAGCCATTTACCGCATAAACGGATTTCAGGAAGGATATTAGGTCGCCAGGGATTGGAATTGCCGGTATATTTTCCATATACTTTCAGATGACGATCCTTTTTATGGTGAAATTTTTTTTCTTGTTTCATTATGCGAATTTATTGTTGTAAAAGTATAATTAATTATAGTTTAAAACAAATAAAAACGCATGAAATTATAATTAATGTTGTTTTAGAGATGATTTTCAGGTCTTTAGAATTTTACGATATTTGCAGGAGAAGTTAATCATCGAGCACTGTGTCGAAAATAAATTTAAATAGAATAAAGTCTGTCTTAGCAGAAAAAAATAAGACCAGCAAGGATCTCGCCGGTCATTTAGGAAAGACAGAATCCACCGTTTCACGCTGGTGTACCAATGAAGTCCAGCCTTCCATTGAAACGCTTTACGAAATATCTAAGTTTCTGAAAGTAGATATCCGGGAATTATTGGTATCGACGGGTTCATGACCAGAGATCAGTTAAAAAAAGAATTTGGTAAACGAATTATCGTGCTTCGTGAGCAGAAGGATTGGAGCCAGTCTGATTTCGCTCGTGCGTGCAACAAAGACCGACAAACGATTGAAAAGCTGGAAAATGGAAAAGTAAATCCTACGCTTTATACATTTTTGGAACTGGCGAATGCTTTGGGGGTTTCTTTGGGTGAGTTGGTGGATTTGAAGTGATTTTGCTTCAAGATTTAAGCTGGCACGAGCGGGAGCTCGCGCCAGTGTGGGAAAAGTCATGGATTGGGAATATGAGATATCGAATTCGTTTTGAAATGGAAACACCGCTCGGATGGAAGCGGTTTTATTTATGGGTACTAGCAAGAAGTTCGTACTAACGTTTGGTTTTAATTACTGTTATCAATCATAAATTATCGGCGGTAACTTTATATCCTGCAGCTTTCAATTCTTTCACAAGTTTTAATTTCCAACCGTCCGCATTATCGAATGAGGTATAAACAATACCATCTAAATCACCAGGTTTGTCGACTCCATTTTCTAGTAATAAAAATACTCTATCTCTTCCGAGTTTTCCAATAAAATAACCCATTTCAAAAACAACGTTTTGTCTTGCACGCATTTTAAAATCTTTCTCTATTTTAGCTTTTCCTTCATCATCAGCAGTAAGAAGAATAATGGCAAAATTCACTTCACCGCTATTTTTTTCAAATTTTTCGATAATGGTTTTACCTTGATCTATTTGTTCATGTAATATTATAGGTTCTAATTTTAGAGTAGTAACTGTCCGAGCTACAGTTTGTTTAATTTCATTATTGTGACCGTGTACGATGAAAATTTTATTCGTTTTTTCTTTTAAAACTTCAATATCACTTTTGTTTTTTAAATTTTTTTCTATTAAAGGAACTCTTTCTATTATACTTTCAAAGACTGAAATTTGCCTTTCAATATCATCCTTTCTTTCTCGTACCCAATCGGCCCAAACTTTATGCTCAGCATCTTTGTATTCTATTACATACTCATTCTCAGCAATATCAAATGATCTTTTCAACAATTCAATATTGAACTGTTTCCACTTAGTATAATCGTTGAGAAAATTGGTTTGTTCCTCATCCTTGTAAATACTATACGGCTTATTAAAGGTATCTTTTTGCGTTCTTAAAACTTCTACCTGATAATTCAATAATTCTTTACCTCTCTCTATTCTATTAAGTAATTGTTCAATAAATTTATCCTCGTCTACGATAAGTTTACTAGTCTTAATAGCATCTTGATTCCCTTTTTTCTGTGCCATATTATTTTGTTTTTATTCTGCCTTTTTTTCAATTGTTTATAATTATATTTTTCAGTTACACTATATAACTTTTAAATATATTTCGTTTCCAAAATTTTGTTTAGAAAATTCAGCGTTAACTTTAAATTACTATTAGTTTTTAATTTTTATGTACACACAAATCTAAATATTTTAGATAGATTAAAAAACTACTAAAGTTTTAAATACGTAAACATTTAAAAAAAACCGCTCTGAAAATCAGAACGGTTAGTATATTAAATTGCCTCGGTCGCTGAACGTTACATCATTCCTGGCATTCCTCCGCCCATTGGCATAGCCGGTTCGTCTTTTTTCACTTCAGTGATTACACATTCCGTGGTTAATAACATTCCGGACACGGAAGCAGCATTTTCAAGGGCTACTCTCGTTACTTTCGTAGGGTCGATGATCCCTGCTTCAAGCATGTTTACGTATTCGTCGGTTTTGGCGTTGTACCCGAAGTCACCTTGTCCTTCTGCTACTTTGGCTACGATTACGGAACCTTCACCTCCGGCGTTGGCTACGATTTGTCTCAACGGCTCTTCGATCGCTCTTTTTACGATTTTGATACCGGTGCTTTCGTCAGCATTGATTCCGGTAAGGTTTTCTAAAGCAGCGATAGCTCTAACCAAAGCCACACCACCTCCGGCAACGATTCCTTCTTCTACAGCAGCTCTTGTTGCGTGAAGGGCATCATCCACTCTGTCTTTTTTCTCTTTCATTTCCACTTCGGAAGCAGCACCAACATAAAGAACGGCCACACCACCGGCTAATTTAGCCAGTCTTTCCTGAAGTTTCTCTCTGTCGTAGTCGGAAGTTGTGGTTTCCATCTGAGCTTTGATCTGGTTTACTCTTCCTTTGATCTTGCTTTCTTCACCGCCACCGTTTACAATGGTGGTGTTGTCTTTATCGATAGACACTTTTTCAGCAGTTCCCAACATGTCCAAAGAGATGTTTTCCATCGTGAAACCTTGCTCTTCAGAGATTACCTGTCCGCCGGTTAAGATCGCGATATCTTCCAGCATTGCTTTTCTTCTGTCCCCGAATCCAGGAGCTTTAACCGCAGCAATTTTTAGAGAACCTCTTAATTTGTTTACCACCAAAGTAGCCAAAGCTTCACCTTCCACTTCTTCAGAAATAATCAATAGAGATTTACCGCCTTGTGCGATCGGCTCAAGAACCGGAAGCAATTCTTTCATGGAAGAGATTTTCTTCTCTACCAAAAGGATGTATGGGTTTTCAAGTTCGGCCACCATTTTCTCAGGATTCGTTACGAAATAAGGAGACTGGTATCCTCTGTCGAACTGCATCCCTTCTACAACGTCTACGGTTGTATCGATTCCTTTTGCTTCTTCTACGGTGATTACCCCTTCTTTACCCACTTTTCCGAAAGCTTCAGCGATCAGAGCACCGATGGTTTCGTCGTTGTTGGCCGATACGGAAGCTACCTGCTTCACTTTGTCGGTAGAATCACCTACTTCCTGAGACTGTGTTTTTAAGTTTTCAACAACTGCAGCTACGGCTTTGTCGATCCCTCTTTTAAGATCCATCGGGTTCGCGCCTGCTGCTACGTTTTTAAGACCTTCTCTAACGATCGCCTGAGCCAGAACGGTAGCGGTCGTGGTACCGTCACCTGCGATGTCGTTGGTTTTGGAAGCTACTTCTTTTACCATCTGTGCTCCCATGTTTTCTACTCGGTCCTCAAGTTCGATTTCTTTCGCTACGGAAACCCCGTCCTTGGTTACGTGAGGCGCACCGAAAGATTTTTCAATCACTACGTTTCTCCCTTTAGGACCTAAGGTTACCTTTACTGCATTTGCCAATGCATCAACCCCTCTTTTTAAAGCGTCTCTAGACTCGATATCGAATTTTATTTCTTTTGCCATAATATTAAAGCTTTAAGCTTAAGGCAGTAAGCAGTAAGCTTTTGCCTTGAAGCTGTTAATTATTATTTAATAATTTTTTTCTAAGTTGTATAAGTTTTTTTCTGATTAAGTTCAGTTGAGGATTGAGGCCTGATAATTTGTCTTCGGAAGTGAAACCAAGATCACAAGAGAGAAGAAGTAAATATTCCGTTTCGTTTGTTGAACCAATACTTATTCTAAAAATCTTGCAAATTCTTTGTCTGTAGATCTTCCGCAACCTTCTGCAATGTTCGTCGGAATGGAGACTGATGCTCTTCTTATTTGAGATGTTAAACCAAAAAGTTCTGATTTTGGAAAACTTTCAGAAATAATATAAATTTCTTTTACCAACTCATGGGCAATTTTCCAGGTATCATATTTTCTGTAGTCTCTCATTGCCTATTGCTTACAGCCTACTGCCTGCTGCTTTTACCCAATCACTCCTAAAAGATCTCCTTCTTTTACAATTAAATAATCTTTTCCTTCCAATTTCAATTCAGAACCAGAATACTTTCCGTAAAGAACTTTGTCACCTACCTGAACAGTTGTAGGCTCATCTTTTTTACCTGGACCAACTGCCACTACCGTACCTTCCTGCGGCTTTTCTTTAGCGGTGTCCGGAATAATAATCCCTGAAGCTGTTTTAGTTTCTGCAGCGATCGGCTCGATCAAAACTCTGTCTGCTAATGGTTTAAAGTTTACTGACATAATATATTTAATTTTTTAATTATTTCTGTCTTGTAACTCCCTAATTGTATGCCAACCGAGGCAAAAGAAAATTTTGGCAGACCAAACCTTTGCCAAGCGGAAATTTTGGCAGAAAAAAAGTCAGTCTTTTTGAATTTATTTCACATATTCCATGATCATCTTTCTTCCGCTGGAATTTACTTCCTGTCTTAGAATTTCCCGGGTATCGCGATTCAGATAATACAGGACAACCGTTTTCCTGTCCTGGATATCATCCGTGGTTTTTACGATCCAGACTTTTTTGCCGTCCAGTTCGCCCGCAGTGACCTCTTCAAGGTAAGCTTTGAGAACTCCTTTTTTTTCATTCGGATTATAATCGAAAATTGACAATTCGGTAGAGTAGTGTTCTTTCAGAGGTAAATATCTCAGCAATAAGGGATAGGTGTTGCTGTCGAAATAAGGGGAAGCGGTATCTTCGCTGATCTCGTCCCTGCGTTGAGTTTTTTTATCCAGATAATAACCGGTGACTTTATTTTTCTGAAATTTTAAAACCATGTCTCTCATCATATTATAAGATGAATGGTAAATCGGCTGAAAATCAGAAATCTTTACCATGGTAGAATCTACCCAGGATTGATCCGGTGCCTTATTCATTTTTATCGTCGTCTCAAAGAGAAGTGTTGCGTTATCTGTTTTTTTGACCTGATTGGTAATCTTTCCGATTTCTATTTTTTGGCTGCCTATCTCAGCATACCAGATTGCGGTGGAAGTTTCATTCTTAATGAATTTGGATTCAAACTTTACGTTGCCAGGATTCAGAGTTTTCTGAGCAAAAAGTTGGGCACTGCTCATTATTAAAAGGATCAGAATTGCTTTCATGATTTTTAATAATAAGTAGTGCCCTTTATCTTAAAGTTACATTACTTTTTTACTTTTTTCCGGCTGCCTGCATTGGGTTTACTTTTCCGTTGGAAGCGCCTCGGGTGGCTCCGGCCTCTTTCTGCTTGAACAGATCGAATTTGGAAACCTGGGTATTGCCGCCGTCGCTGCTCCAGAAATTGTTCGAAGTATCGATATCGGCTGTTTCCCGCATCGGATCCAGCTGGATGGATTTTAATTTCTTGTCGAAATAATAGGTCTTGGAAACTTTCTGTTCGTTCAGCCTCCAGATCTGGGCAGACGATTTGTCTTTCAGTTTTGTTCCGTCTTCAAAGGTAAATTCAAGGATGATCGGCATCACCAGTCCGCCTTTGTTGGTGAAATCGATCTGGTAAGCGGTCATGTTTTTGAACTTGTCTTTTTCCTTTTGGGTTAAAGGCTCCGTTCCTTCAGTTTTAAAAATGTATTCTTTGGTATTGTCTACTTTTTCCTGGCCCCTGTCGTAACGGTAGTAGAAATCCTGGGCTTCCTTGTCTTTGTCTACATAGAAGGTAATGTTCTTGTCTTCCCGGTTCCTGATTTTTGAAATGTCCTCAAAATCATTCTGCGCAGGCTTGTCTACCTTGTATTTGGTTTCCTTAGCTTCTCTTGGTGCTGTTTCAAGATCCGGAGTGGCAATGGTGACTTTATCGATCGCGATATCCACAGGATCCGTTCCGTAGAACCAGCCTCTCCAGAACCAATCCAGATCTTCGCCGCTCGCGTCTTCCATCGTTCTGAAGAAATCCGCAGGTTCAGGATGCCTGAAAGCCCATCTTTTCGCATAGGTTTTAAAGGCTTTGTCGAAAAGTTCTCTTCCCATAATGGTTTCCCGGAGGATGTTCAATCCCGTTGCCGGTTTGGAATAAGCGTTTGGACCGAACTGGATGATGTTTTCCGAGTTGGACATGATCGGTTCCAATTGATCTTTCGGAAGCTTCATATAATCCGTGATCGTCCATGCCGGGCCTCTTTTGGAAGGGAATTTATTGTCCCACCGTTCTTCGGTAAGGTATTCTACAAAGGTATTCAGTCCTTCGTCCATCCAGCTCCACTGTCTTTCGTCGGAGTTGATGATCATCGGGAAGAAGTTGTGGCCTACCTCGTGAATGACTACCCCGAGCATTCCGTTCTTGATCCCTTCGGAATAGGTTCCGTCTTTCTCCGTTCTTCCGTAGTTGAAACAGATCATCGGGTATTCCATTCCGTTGGCGGCTTCCACCGACTGGGCTACCGGGTATGGATATGGAATCGTAAATTCCGAATATGTTTTGATCGTATGGGCTACTGCTTTCGTTGAATATTTACGGTATAAATTGTAAGCTTCTTTCGGGTAAAAACTCATGGCCATTACCTTATTGTTGTTTTCAGGAATGGTAACGCCCATTCCGTCCCAAACGAATTTTCTTGAAGACGTCCAGGCAAAATCCCTTACGTCATTCGCTTCAAAGCTCCACGTTTTTCGCTGCTTGGAATGGTTTTTCTCCGCTTTTTTCGCTTCATCCAGCGTTACGATTTCCACCGGTTCTCCTGAAGTTTTAGACTTGTTATAGCGTGCTAATTGTTCTGCAGTCAGAACCTGGTCGTAATTTTTACATTCTCCCGTTCCGCCGACTACATGGTCTGCCGGAACGTTTATGTTGACTTTAAAGTTCCCGAAAACAAGGGCAAATTCGCCTCTTCCGGTAAACTGATGGTTCTGCCATCCGTGGAAATCGCTGTAGACGCACATTCTCGGGTACCACTGCGTCATGGTGTACAGGTCGTTTCCGTCTTCGGCAAAGTTTTCATAACCGCCGCGGCCGCCCATTTTGATCCGGTTCGGGATGTTGTAGTTCCAGTCGATTTTAAAGACCAGCTTTTCTCCTTTTTTCAGGACTTTCGGCAGGTCGATCCGCATCATGGTTTTGTTGACCGTATATTTCAGCGGTGTTCCGGAAGCATCGGTTACTTTTTCAAGATTAACACCGTATCCGTTATCGGCAGCAGGAAGTTCCGTCGGGCGGAGCTGCTGGTCGTTGGAAGCTTTCGGAAGGGTAGAGGAGGAAGGGAAATCCGCTTTTTTTACCGTTGACTGCTGGTTTTCGTCCAGCTGAAGCCAGATGTAATCCAGGTCGTCCGGAGAATTGTTGTAATACGTAATGGTTTCGGAACCTTTCAGATTTCTTTTGTCTTCATCAAGATAAGCATTAATGGTATAATCTGCCCTGTTCTGCCAGTAGCCGTGTCCCGGTGCTCCGGAAGCGGTTCTGTAGATGTTGGGGGTGGGAAGGATGGTTCCCAGCTGTTCGAACCGGTTTCCGTGGTTGCTCCCCGGATTGTTCTGGATATTTTGTGCGGTGAAACCTGTATACGCAAATACAGAAAAGGAAAGTATGGCAACTTTTAGTTTCATAACCGAAATTTGTTTAAGGATTTTCAAATATAATGATAAGTAGCTGAAAAGCTGCAAATGTTTCAGTCTTAAAAAGGAATTCTTTCCAGTGTCATTTTCAGGGAAAGCGCAAAAACTCCGGAAGAGACAAAAAGTACCCAGTCTTTTTGATTGACTTTAAATATTTTAAGCAGGATGAATAAGACAATCAGGATTCCGAAAACGATGGCGATCTGCCCCAGTTCAAGTCCGATGTTAAATCCTAAAAGCGGAACGGCTAAGCTCTGGCTTTTGGCAATCATCACCCTGGCTGTATTGGCAAACCCCATTCCGTGGATCAGACCGAAAATCAGGGCTAAATAATAATTAGCCTTCATCAGCGTCTGCTTTTTATTTTTCATTAAAATATTATCAAGCGACGTCAGAACAATCGTCAGCGGAATCAGAAATTCCACCCAAGCCGAATTGATCCTTACGATATCAAACGTGCTTAATGCCAAGGTAATCGAATGGCCGATGGTAAAAGCGGTGACCAGAATTAAAATTTTTTTGAGATCGTTAAAGGAGTAAACGGCAATCAAAGCCAGAACAAAAAGCTGATGATCAAGGGCGTCGAGGGAAATAATGTGCTCCCAGCCCAGGTTGAGGTAAAATAAAAAATCCTGCATATTCTAAATCATTTATCGAACTGCGATGATACAAAATTTATTTTAACTTTGTGTAAAATTAAACGGTATGATGGTCAATATAGAATTGGAAAATACGGCAGATTTCGCTTTTATAAAGAAACTTCTGGAAAATATAAAGGGCATCAAGTCGGTTTCCGTAGCGCAGGATGATGAATTGTATGAAGACGGTACTCCGAAATGGTTTATCGAAAAACTGTCTGAATATGCTGACAGTCTTGAAGAAAAAGACATGATTTCTGAAGAAGAGTTTTTTAAATATGTTGATGAGGAAATATGCAGATTGAATTCTCAGAAATAGCAAAACAGACGCTTAGAAATCAGATTGTATTCCTTGAAAATGTATGGAGTAATCGCGAGATTGTGGTTTTTCTTAAAGATATCAGAAAAGTTTCAGATGATTTGAAAAAGGGTAAATTCACTCATTATCCGAAATATTCTTGTGATATCCGCTCTGCATTAATCGGTAAAAAGCACGTACGAATGTTTTTCAGGAAAGAAAATGATGATTTGATCAAAGTCCTTCTATTCTTCGATATGCGGCAGGATCCGCAAAAACTCCTAGATTTGTTGTCATGAAAAAACTCCTTTTTTTTTTGTCGGTCTTATTGGTTTTTTTCTCTTTTACCGGAGCGAAGCATCCTTATCATGTAGGATCGGTGGAAATCAATTACAATCAGAAATCCAAAACTTTTGAAATAACCGGACGTTTTTTTCTGGATGACCTGGAGAACGGCTTGAACACCAAATATGGAAAATCCCTGCATTTCAACGATCCGAAATTTAAAACCCAGCTTAACGAAGTCCTGAAAAACTACGCCGCCGAATATTTCAAGCTCAAAGTCAACAATAAATTCCTGAACGTAAATTATGTTGGTTACGAGGAAGACCATGAGTCGGTAAACATCTATCTAGAATCGGAAAAGATTGAGGCTCCTAAAAAAGTCGAAGCCGCCGTAAGTTTCCTTTATAATTTATTTGACGATCAGATCAACATCATCCATATCATCGTAAACGGGGAAAGGAAAAGTGAGAAGCTGACATATCCGAACCGGTATCTTTTCCAGCAATTCTGACTCAGTTTTCCAGCTGTAATAGGGCATTGATCCCTTTGGCGTGCTCCATGAGATCGGGAAAAAAATCATCATAACATTCCTGAAGGAATTTTTTATTTTTCAGAAAAGCTTCATGAACGGGAATATCCGTATTTAAATATTTAGCTTTATTAAGCACATTCCGCATGCTGTAGCAGATGTTTTTTTCATAGCGGTAGTTGTAGAGCCAGTCGCCTTCTTCCATTTTTTCCAGCATTCTCCTGAAATTTTCCGGAAGGTATTCATGATGTTCATTCAGAACCCGGTACACTTTTACAGAATGGTTTTTCCAGTCTTCTAAAGAATTTAAATTTAAATCATTCGCCACAAAATAGTCCATGGCGACATCTACAAATGCTCCGGCATACAATCTTACCAACGGTGCAAAGACTTTTTTCGCTTCATGAATGGCCGGATGCGCATCCGTAAACGTATCGATCGCCCGGTGCATCGTAATGCCGTCCTGGATTCCTTTCGGAAAAGAAAACCGGTCCCGGTTCCGGATAAAATCTTCCAGAAACTGCCCGACGATCTGCCCGTCGGTGAAAGATAGATAGGAATGGGCAAGGTAATTCATTACGTGAAGATAGGAAATTTTTGCCAGCGAAGCGTTGTTAGAGCTCAAAGCTCTAACAACGCTTAAGCAACGCTAAAATCGCGTCAAACGGCAGCATCGGATCATCCACACCATTTCTAATTTTAAACAACGACGAATGACGATACTCTTCAACGTTCTGCGTGATGCCATGTTTCAGCGGATTGTTGTGGATGTAGTGAATCGTGTTGACTAATTGCTGATTGGAAGTAATCAATATCCTTCTGAATGGTAATTCAAAGAGTTTTCCTGTTCTTCCGAAATGTTTATTAATGGCCTGGGTATAGCTGTTGAAGGTGTTGGAAAACTGTTGGCTGATGATTTTTGAAACTTCGGTCTGGCCTTTATGAGGAAAGGCTTCGCGGATTTCCTGTTCCGATTTTATACGAACAAGAAAGTGAAAATGATTCCGTAAAAGACAATAGGCATATACCGTAGCAACGGATGATATTTTATTCCGCATCAGAGAAAGGAAATAATGATAATTCTGTTCATTGAAGAATAACGTTTGCCCGTTAATTCCTCTGTTGAAAATATGATAGAAGCATTGTGCTTCCAAAGGATAAACATTTTTTTTCATAGCGTGTTTTTTTTTAGTGGTTGGCAAAGGTTGTTAGAGCTTAAAGCTCTAACGACCTAGAAGAGGCGCTCGTGGAAATCTTCGATCTTGCTTACTTCTTCGATCTTGATTCCGAATTTTTTCTTGGGAAGCTTATTTAAATTGGAAATGAAAATCTTTTCATAGCCTAATTTTTCGGCTTCGGTAATCCGCTGTTCTGCCTGGGCAATCGGGCGGATCTCTCCGCTGAGTCCTATTTCTCCCGCGAAACAGTAATGTTCGGAAATGGCGACGTCATCATTAGAAGAGAGGATGGAAGCCACAACAGCCAAATCCAGTGCGGGATCATCGGTTTTTATTCCCCCGGTAATGTTGAGGAAAACGTCTTTGGCGCCTAGCTGGAAGCCTGCTCTCTTTTCCAAAACGGCGAGAAGCATGTTCAGTCTTTTGGCATCAAAACCGGTAGAACTTCTTTGCGGAGTTCCGTACACGGCAGTGCTGACCAGAGCCTGGATTTCCAGCAGCATCGGTCGGTTTCCTTCTAATGTAACGGCTACTGAATTTCCGGAAAGCTCTTCAAACTTTTTGGTGATCAAAATTTCGGAAGGATTTTTAATTTCCTTTAAACCCTGGGAGACCATTTCATAAATCCCAATCTCAGAAGTAGACCCGAAACGGTTTTTATTGGCTCTTAGTAAACGGAACAGGTGATTCCGGTCGCCATCAAAGTTCAATACGACATCCACCATGTGTTCCAGTACTTTCGGACCGGCAATTTGCCCGTCTTTGGTGATGTGTCCGACTAGAAACACAGGGACATTGTTTTCCTTGGCATATTTAATAATTTCGTTGGAGCATTCCCTGATCTGGGAGACTGTTCCCGGAGAGCTTTCGATTAATTGTGACTGCAACGTCTGGATGGAATCGATGATCACGAAATCCGGCTCCAGTTTTTGGGCTTCGTGAAGGATCTTTTCAAGATTGGTTTCTGTGAAAAGGAAGCAGTTCGGATTTTGGATGTCCGTCAATCGGTCGGCTCTCATCTTAATCTGAGACGCACTTTCTTCCCCTGAGACGTAGAAGATTTTTTTCTTCATCTTTAAAGCTAACTGGAGCAATAATGTTGATTTTCCGATGCCGGGTTCTCCGCCGATCAGGGTTACAGATCCTAACACGATTCCGCCGCCCAAAACACGGTTGAGTTCTTCGGAAGGGGTTTTGATCCTCGGTTCTTCATTGGTTTCGACTTCAACGATATTGATGACATGCTGCTTCGATTTTGAAAACGGCGGTGTTTTATGAGAAGGTGTTTTTTCTACAATTTCCTCTACCAAAGTATTCCACTGCCCACAGTTCTTGCATTGGCCCATCCATTGGGAATACTGAGCACCGCAATTCTGACAGAAATATGCTGTTTTTAATTTTGCCATCCTGCGAAGTTCAAAATTTTTTTTGGATTTTTAGTCAATTTTCAGACTCGATAAGATTTTTTAATTAAAATTTCCCGGAAAAATCTTTCTGAATTCAATTTAAATATCAAAAACTAACATAGATCAACGTCAGTCTATCCGAACAGGTTTACTTTTGTATCAGAATTTAATTTAAAAAATAATTATAATGAAAAAAGTCTTTTTAACTTTTGTATTTGCCCTTTTAAGTGTAGTAAGTTTTGCGCAGACGGCTTGGAAAGTAGATCCTATGCATTCATCCGTGAATTTTAACATCAAGCACATGGGAATCAGCTTTGTTCAGGGAAGGTTTGATAAGTTTGACGGAAAAGCTGTTGCCAAAGGGAATAACCTTGATAATGCAGAATTGAGCTTCAATGTTGATGTAAACTCTATCAATACCGGTGTTGAAATGAGAGATAAGCATCTGAAAAGTGCTGATTTTTTTGATGCTGAAAAGTTTCCTTTAATGACTTTTAAGACAGGTTCTGTAGTGAAAGACAAAAATAACAATTATATATTCAAAGGAAAGCTGACGATAAAAGATGTAACGAAGGAGATCAGTGTTCCTGTTACGTTTGGTGGTGTTACCAAAAACCAGCAAGGGAAAGAAGTAATGGGCTTCCAGGCAGCATTCAAAGTAAATCGTCTGGATTATAACATCAAATATGATCCTACCGGAGCAGGCGTAGCTAAAGACGTCGATGTAAACTTGTATTTTGAAATGGTAAAGCAATAATTTTCATATATAAATTTGATTTAGGAAAAGGTTTTCAGTTGATGGAAACCTTTTTATTTTTTAGAAAGCAGGCTCAGATATTCTTTTTCTAGTCTTTCGTATTCGCATTTCCAGTCTGCCGCCGTTTTTTCTATTTTTTCCAATTTGTAATCTTCAATTTCTATTTCTTCGAGGTTGTCTAGGGTGTTTCTATCTTCGATATGATCAAACTTTTCAGCATACCAAACATTTAAATATTTGCTAAAAATCTCAATATATAATTGTTCGCCAATTTGATTCTGAAACAACAGGTGATAATTTAAAATATTTTCTTTGAAATAAATATACACGCCTTCATAATAATCATGATGACGATCTGTAAAGTACACATTAGTACCATAATGGCAGGTTGTCGAATTTTAGTAACAGTCCATTTTTATGGAGGAGTTCAATCTTTTTTAAATATACCAATTTATTGAGAATCTGCATGACTGAAATTTTAGTACCTAAAATACGTAATCAAATTTGAATACAAAATTGCTTTGTATTTCTTTTTCCCATAACTTTGCACAAACCTAATCTAATGAGTAAAAAGAATACAAAGTACATCTTTGTGACAGGAGGTGTAACTTCATCTTTGGGAAAGGGAATCGTTTCTGCTTCTCTGGGCCTTCTTCTAAAATCACGCGGCTTCAACGTAACCATTCAAAAGCTTGATCCTTATATCAATATTGACCCGGGAACACTGAATCCTTATGAACACGGAGAGTGCTATGTAACCGAAGATGGTGCGGAGACGGATCTGGATTTAGGTCACTATGAGCGTTATCTTGATGCGCCAACATCCCAAAACAACAATGTTACAACAGGGAAAATTTACCAGACGGTAATTGAAAAGGAGAGAAAAGGAGACTTTCTTGGAAAAACGGTTCAGGTTATTCCTCATATTACCAACGAAATCAAACGGAGAATCAAAATTTTATCTAAACAGAACTACGATATCATTATCACTGAAATCGGAGGTACTGTAGGAGACATTGAATCTCTTCCTTATATCGAAACGGTTCGCCAGCTGAAATGGGAACTGGGTGAAAATAATTCCATGGTCATCCACTTGACATTGTTGCCATATCTGGCTTCCAGTGGAGAATTAAAAACCAAGCCTTCCCAGCACTCTGTTCGCCAGCTGATGGAAAGCGGAATCATGGCCGATGTATTGGTTTGCCGTACCGAACATAAAATTCCGAAGGATCAGAGAGCAAAGCTTGCTCAGTTCTGTAATGTTCCTTTAGATAATGTGATCGAATGTAAAGACCTGGAAACCATTTATGAAGTGCCGATGTATCTTCAGAAGCAGAATTTTGACGATGTTGTTCTGAAAGAATTAGACCTGAAAAGTGATAAAGATGCAGATCTTAAAGAATGGAAATCTTTCTTAAAGAAATTCCAGAATCCTAAAAAATCTGTGGAAATTGCCTTAGTAGGAAAATATGTGTCACTTCAGGATTCGTATATTTCAATTGCTGAAGCATTCAAACACGCTGGCGCCGATCTTGAAACGGAAGTGAAAATAAGATGGGTATACAGCGGAGATATTACCGATGAAAATATTAAAGACACCCTGGAAGGAGTAGACGGAATTCTTGTTGCACCAGGATTTGGTGACAGAGGAATTGAAGGAAAAGTGCTCACCGCTCAATATGCAAGGGAAAATAAAGTTCCAATGCTGGGAATCTGCCTGGGAATGCAGATCATGACGGTAGAATTTGCCAGAAATGTTTTAGGATACACAAAAGCCAACTCAATGGAATTCGATACTTCTACGGAGCATCCTGTCATTTCAATAATGGAAGAGCAGAAAAATATAGTGGATAAAGGAGGAACCATGCGTCTTGGAGCCTGGAAGTGCACCTTGAAAAACGGTTCTAAATTAAATGATATCTACGGTACTAAAAACATCACCGAAAGACACCGTCACCGATACGAATTCAATAGTGATTATCTTGGTGAATTTGAGAAAAACGGTTTCCTGGCCACAGGTACAAATCCTGAAACCGGATTGGTTGAGGCACTTGAAATGCCGGATCATCCTTTCTACGTAGGGGTGCAGTATCACCCGGAATACAAAAGTACAGTAGCGACACCGCATCCTTTATTCAGGGCTTTCATCAAAGCTTGTGGAAAAGAAGTAAAGTAATTGTTTAATTACAAACGTCATATTTAAACTCAGACTGATTCTTCTCAGTCTGAGTTTATTATATAGTAATGCATTATAGTATAGAGTTTTGATAAAAAAACAGTATTTTTGTCGACTCAAAATATATTACAGACATTATATATTTTAAATAGGTAAAATTTTTAATAAAAATAAAATGCAACAGAACAACGGACTCGATAAAAGTCAGATTATCAGTTTTGCGGTTTTATGTTTGGTACTTTTCGGATTCATGTTTTATTTTCAGAACAAACAATCTAAGGAGGAACAGGTAAAAGCTGAACAACAGAAGACCGAGCAGGTGAAAAACGCCGTAAAACCAACTCAGGCAAATAATATCAATCCTAATGTAACTCCCAATGCTATTCAGACGGCCAGTCTTGCCAACAAAGAGCTGAAAGTTGAATTCAACAGTCTGGGAGGTCAGGTTTCTAAAGTAGAACTTGCAGAATACAAAGCATACGATCACAAATCGGATAAAGCAGATCTTCCGCTTTATCTGATTACAAAAAATAATTCCAACTACGGTTTTCAGTTTAAAGATAAAACAGGAAAAGTAATCAATACGAAAGATCTTGTTTTCTCTCCTGCAGTCAATGGAAATGCGGTTACCATGACGGCAAATTACAACGGAGCGGTTATCCAGTTTGTTTATACTTTGCTGCCGAAATATACGCTTGATTTCAAAGTAAGAACGCAGGGATTAGCTAAAATCACTTCAGACAACAAAGCAGATTTTATCTGGGATTACAACGTAAGAAATCTTGAAAAGGGTAGAGCCCAGGAGCAGTCTCACTCAGAATTTTCTTATGCCTTCAATAATTATAAAGATTATGATTATGACGGGAGAACCACGATGGAAGAAGAAAAAGAGACCCTTAACTGGATTGGGGTAAAGCAGCAGTTTTTCGCTTCTGTCATAGAATCTAAAACAGGATTTACTCACAGCAAAGGAAATCAGGAATCTATTGAAGAAGGGGAATATCTGAAAAAACTGAATTATGAAGGTTTTGTACAGATGACCGGCAGTGAACTGAATCAGGATTTTACATGGTATTTTATGCCTTTAGATTTACCTTTATTAAAATCTTACGATAAAAATTTTGACGAAATTCTTCCTTTAGGATGGTCTTTTATCGGGTGGATGAACAGAGGATTCTTTATCCCGATGTACAATATCATTGCAGATTGGGGCCTTACAGCAGGTTGGGTAATTTTCCTGATGACGATTATTGTTAAATTGATCTTATCGCCGATCATGTACAAACAGCACAAACTGAGTGCCATGATGAGGGTGATTCGTCCTGAGATTGATGAGGTAAATGCCAAGCTGAAAGACGCCGACCCGATGAAAAAGCAACAAGCTACCATGGAAGTCTACCGTAAAGCAGGGGTGAACCAGATGGCGGGATGTTTGCCGGCTTTGGTTCAGATTCCGATATTTTATGCATTGTTCCGGTTTTTCCCGAACTTCATAGATTTGAGAGGGAAAGGATTCTGGTTTGCTAAAGACCTTACCGCTTATGATGATTTGATTAAATTACCGTTTAAAGTACCTTTCCTGGGGGATCATTTAAGCATTTTTGCGCTGGCCTGTACGATTGTGATTTTGATTTATACCATCATGACTTCAGGTAACATGCAGCAGCCACAACAGGAAGGAATGCCCAATATGAAAGTATTAATGTATATTTTCCCGGTGACATTCTTATTTTTCCTTAACACATCTGCCTCCGGTTTATCATGGTATTATTTTGTATCGAATGCGATTAATATTTTGATTATTCTGGTCATTAAATATGTGATTCTGGATGAAAAGAAAATCCATGCGCAGATTCAGGCAAATAAAGAAAAGCCTAAAACGGAAGGAAAATTCCAGAAAAGAATGAGGGAGATGATGGAGAAAGCTCAGCAGCAGCAAGCGTACCAGGAACAGCAGAAAAACAAGAAAAAATAAAAATAAAAAGAGAAGCCATCTAAAAGCTTCTCTTTTTTATTTGGTAAAATATTTTTTATAATTAGCATTCTTCTTCCAAACTGTAATCCAGACGGAATGATCTTCTGTGATATTTTGTCGGCCCAAATTGTACCAGTGCCTGCTGGTGCTTTTTAGTGGCGTAGCCGAAATTGGTATCCCATCCGTACTCCGGGTGTTCATTGTGAAGCTGGATCATGAGTCTGTCTCTGTAATTTTTTGCTAGAATTGAAGCGGCGGCAATAGATAGTATCTTCGAATCTCCTTTTATGATACATTCGTGGGGAATATAATTGTAAGGATGAAATCTGTTTCCGTCAACTAAAATAAGCTCCGGTCGAATCTTGAGTTTATCTAAAGCCAGGTGCATTGCATGGATGCTGGCATTAAGGATATTATGCTCATCAATAAATCCGGCAGGAAGTTCGGCAATGGCATAGTCTTTTACATGATCTTTAATGTATTGGTCAAGATCCATTCTGGTTTTGAAATTGAGTTTTTTTGAATCATTTACCAAGTTCTGATCAAAATTCTCATCCAAAATAACTGCCGCTGCTACCACTGGTCCGCATAAACAGCCTCTTCCCACTTCATCGCAGCCTGCTTCGATATAAAATGCTGATCCTTTCCTTAGTAAATCCATAAATATGTAGTCTGATGAAATATAAAATCATGTAAAATTAAATATTTTATGAGACAATAAGGGGTGAAAATTCGATGATTTTTAATCTTAACAAATATTTATATAAGCTCTAAGGGAAGTTGTGATTTTAACATTTTTTTTGATTGATTTTACCTGTTCTAAATGTTAAAATTTAGATTTGAGTAAAAATAAATTATATGCAACGCATTGTATGCAAAATCTTTTTTGTAAGAAGGATGCCCGGAATTTCATTTATAAGCTATTGTTTATCACCATGTAAAGACATTTTTTTTATAATGAAATTATATAGAAAATAACAATCGTTGAAATTTGCTTTATATATAATTATTTATATTTGAAAATATCTTATTTTTGTTAAAAAGTAATTTATTAACGAAATATAATAAATATTTTAGTGTGATATGTGTTTATTATTGAATTATTGTTAATTTTTAGCAAATTTCTTTTGCTGTTTTAAGAAAGTTTTTAAACTTTGTTTAGCAAAATTTAATTTGATATGAAGAAAATAACTATGGGGGTACTTGCCCTTGTACTGTCATCCTCTTTGGCCGTAGCGGAAGCACAGCAGCAAAAGAATGATACTGTACGAACACAAGAGATTGAAGGTGTCGTGGTAACCGCACTGGGGATCAAAAGAGAGAAAAAGTCTTTGGGGTATGCTTCAGAAGAAGTGAAAGCAGAAGCTTTAACAGGAGGTACTACTAACACAGGAAACGTAGCTTCTCTGCTATCAGGAAAAGTTTCCGGATTACAGGTTAATACAAATAACAACTTTGGCGGGTCTGCCAATTTGCTCATCAGGGGCTACAAATCTTTATCGGGGGGAAGTCCGCTTATCGTTATCGATGGATCTCCTGTTAATAACGGAACTGTAGGGGGCGCTATTTTCGATTATGGTAATTTCTTGTCAGATATCAATCAGGACGACATAGAAAGTGTAAACGTTCTTAAAGGAGCAGCGGCATCTGCGCTGTACGGAGAACGAGGAAGTGACGGGGTTATTTTAATTGTTACTAAAAACGGAAGAGGAAAACAAGACGGAAGTTGGGGGGTAACGCTCAATTCTGGTATTACGGCCGGATTTATAGATAAGTCTACCTTTCCGAAATATCAGACAAGATATGGTGCTGGTTATGGTCGTGTGTATGGTAATGGTAATGAATATTTTAATCAGGATCCAGATACCGGAGAACTTCAGACTCCTTTTACAGAAGATGCATCATATGGGGCAGAATTTAATCCGAACTTAATGGTGAGACAATGGGATTCATATAACCCAGACTCTCCAAACTACGGAAAAGCTACACCTTGGGTGGCGGCTAAAAACGGACCGATTAAATTTTTTGAAACACCGGTGACATACGTCAATACAATTTCAATGGAAAAAGGAAATAAATCATCCAATGTTTCTCTTTCTTATACCAATATGCTTTCCAACGGATTGTTACCGAACTCAGATTTACGAAAAAACAGTCTGTCGGCAAAATTTAATTATGATTTTACGGATAAACTTCATGCAAGCGTATTCTCAACATTAACAATTCAGGATACCAAAGGGAGAAATGAAACGGGATATTCAGATAACATTGTAACCGGTTTCAGACAATGGTGGCAAACTAATGTTGATGTTTATGAGCTGAGAGACGCGTACCAGAGAAGTAATTCCAATCTAACCTGGAACAGAAGTTCTGGTTCGGATGGAACTCCAGCTTACTGGAATAACCCTTATTTTCAAAGATATCAAAACTATCAGTCAGATACCAGAACAAGAAGCTTTAGCTATGCTCAGGTAAAATATGATATTTCTAAAAATTTTGGTGTTACCGGAAAGCTTTCGTATGATCAGATGCAGATGCTTATCGAAGAAAGATTAATGAATGGATCTTTACCGCAGGCTTTCGGAGCATCAGGAAATAATGTTACTTCAGGCTATTCACGTCAGGACGTACGTACTACTGAAACAAACTTTGATTTATTCTTAAATTATAAATTCGATATTACCAGTGATTTAAATGTTAGCGGTATTGTTGGTGGAAATGTCAGAAGAAATCTTATTGATAACGTTTACGCTAGTACTGAAGGTGGTTTAGCAACTCCGGGATTATTTGCCATTTCAAACTCTGCGAATCCTATCATTTCACCTGATGAAAATTATGAAAAATGGTTAACTTCAGGTGCGTATGCAACAGCATCATTCGGATATAAAAATTTATTATATGTGGATGGAACTTTTAGAATCGATCAAAGTTCAAATCTTCCTAAAGCTGATAATTCTTACTTTTATCCATCTGTCACCGGGTCTTTAATACTTTCGGAACTTTGGAAACCTTCTTGGCTGACCTTCTGGAAAATCAGAGGTAATTATGCTGAAGTAGGATCATCAACAAAAAATTATCAGTTGCAAAATACTTACAGGGTAAGAGGTGGTTTTGGAAATGTAGGACTCGTAGATCAATCTTATTTTCTGGCAAATCCAAATTTAAAACCACAAAGATCTAAAGAAGTAGAATTTGGTATGGAGGGTCAATTCTTTAAAAATAGATTAGGGTTCGACGTAGCATTATATAAAACACGTACCTATGATCAAATTATTAATCTTCCGGTATCTTCTGCAACAGGATATAGAACATTCCTTGTAAATGCAGGTCAGATTAATAATAAAGGTATTGAAGTGCAGTTAAATGGAACACCATTTAAAAGTGATAATTTCAAATGGGATATTGATGTAAACTGGTCTAAAAATGAAAATGAAGTTGTATCATTATATGGAGATTCTCAAAATTATTTATTGGCATCCTATCAGGGAGGGGTTTCCCTTAATGCAAGAGTAGGCGAAGCTTTTGGAGCACTCGTAGGGTCTGATTACGTTTATCTCAATGGAGAAAAAGTTGTCAATCCGGCTAATGGCAGATATTTAACAAATCCTAATCAGGTAATCGGAAATATCACACCAGACTGGATAGGTGGGATAAGAAACAGTTTCAATTATAAAGGATTATCGGTTAGTTTCCTTATTGACGTTAAACATGGAGGAGACGTATTTTCAACAGATATGTATTATGGACTGGCCACCGGTCTTTACGAAGAGACGGCAGTCGGAGATTACAGAACAGCCGGGGTGGTGAATCCGGGGGTAAATCCGAACGGTCAGGTAAACACAACGCCTACTTCAGCACCGGATACATTTGGAAATGTTGACGGATACAGAAGAATGCCAAATTCAAGATTTGTTTATGACGCTTCGTATGTCAAATTAAGAGAAGCAAGCATCGGTTATAGCTTACCTAAATCTGTGCTAGCTAATACTTCATTCCAGGAAGTTAAAATCTCATTAGTAGGAAGAAATTTGTGGATTATTCATAAAAATTTACCTTATGCAGACCCGGAGGCAGGAACTGGAAATGGTCTGGCATCAAAAGGAAATTCAATCGGGGTACTCCCTACAACGCGTGATTTAGGGATTAACATAACATTAAAATTCTAGAAAATGAAAAAAATACTTTTTATATTCAGCATACTTTCTTTAACAGTGGTCACAAATTCTTGTGAAAGTGATATTACTTCACTGAATGAAGATCCTAAACACCCTACCGTAGTTCCATCCGGTCTATTGGTAGCAAGTGCAGAACAGGAATTGATCTCGCAGTTACTTACTCCCAATGTAAATAATAATATATCAAGATTCTTTACACAGCAATGGGCACAGACAACATATATTGATGAGTCCAACTATGATATGGTGACAAGACCAATTCCCAGAAATCATTACAATCGGATGATGGCATCAAGCTCTGCAATTGTTCATTCGCCAGGAGTGTTATCTGCACTGAGAGATGCAAAACAATTTCTTCAAAATGAAGGATTGGATGCGGCTAGAAAAGGAAATAATGAAGCTATTATTGAATTACTAAATGTTTATGCATGGGCAAATTTGGTTGATACCTATGGGGATATTCCGTATTTTGGAGCATTAAAAGCAGTAGCTGGAGCAGAGAATAATGCTTCTGAAATTCCGTACGATGATGCAAAAACAATTTATTTGGATTTAGTTAAAAGAATAGATGCTGCCAATGCTATGATTAATATAAATCAGAGTGGTTATACAGATGATATATTCTATAATGGAAATATGGAGAAGTGGAAGAAAATGGCTAATTCTCTTAAATTCAGATTAGCAGTAACTTTATCTGATGTAGAGCCGGCTTTAGCAAAAACTTATGCCGAAGCAGCATATAATGCGGGATTGTTTAATTCAAAAGAAGATAGTTTTGGTTTGTCAACATTTCCTTCAGGATTATTTGCAAATCCAATTTACCAGGAAGTGATACAATCAGGAAGAAACGATTTTATTCCTTCGGATGTGTTAGTTGATTATATGAATTCTACATCTGATCCTAGAATGGGAAGATGGTTTACTAAAGTAGAAGGAGCATTTGTTGGTGGTGTATATGGGTCCGGGAATTCTTATGCTGCGTATTCGCATATGACTTCAACCAAAGCAGGTGATGCAGGAGATGATGGGTTTATGCTGATTGCGCCTAATTCACAAGGATATTTATTAGATTACACAGAAATTACATTTTTAAGAGCGGAAGCTGCTGCACGTGGATTTAATGTCGGAGGTACTCCTGCAACTTTATATGCTGCTGCAATCACCGCTTCTATGACAGAGTATGGAATCAGTCCAACAACTGCAAACGCTTTTATTGCTGCTAATCCTTTCAATGCGGCCAACTGGAAACAGTCTATTGGATTTCAGGCATGGGTAGCAATGTTCAATAAAGGGTTTCAGGCATGGAACTTTGCCAGAAGGCTTGATTATCCTGTATTCGTAAATCCTGACGATTCTACCGTGGATGGAGTTCCTGTGAGAATGAAATATTCTGATCAGGAATATCTTTTAAATAAAAATAATGTGACAGCTGCAGCACAGAAAATCGGAGGTGATCAGGTGACTACCAAAGTTTTCTGGGATGTGTATTAATAATATAAAAATATTTCTGTATAATTAAGGAATATTTTGAAACAATAGAATATGAAATTATTTATAAAAATAATGATGATGATGGCAGTCGCTGTTTCCTGCTCAGGTAATGATGATGTAGAGAACACAGTCATCCAAAAGCCGAATCTCACTGGAACCTGGAAACCGCAGAGGTATGAGTACAAAGGTAAAACATATCCTTTGAGTCAATGTGAAAAGCAAGGGCAGATTCTTATCAATGTCAACCTTTCAGGAGTTTACGAAAAGTATGGAGCTGCATCTTCCGGTGAAAATTGCAATCTGCTTGATTCCTTTTTGGGAGTATGGAGTTATGATGAATTTACTAAAGATTTGGTTCTCACCTATAACGAAAGCGGAGCTGTCAAAACATTAAAAAAAGAAATAGTTGATTTCTCAGAAAATGAATTAAAAATTACCGACACTTCAAAAAACCTGGATAATATACCGGGAAACGATGAAGCAAGTCTTGTTTTTGTAAAACAATAAATTTAGTTTTAACATTCATATTTATCCGCCTTCGGGCGGTTTTTTTGTGGACAAGTGTTAAAATTTTATTTTCATGAAATGAAATGTTATGCAAAGCATTTGTTTGTGATATGCCTGATATTGTTTGATTGTATGTGATTTGTACGTAATAAACTGGTTATCAATAATTAATTTTCTTCTGATAGATTAATGTCTAAACGAGGAAAGCATTTTAAAAGCATTAGTCTTTATATAACCATAATGGAATATTAAAATAATATATTATATCATAATCAAATATGAACTATTTTTATTATTATTTATTTAACTATTATTCTTTTTAATTGAATATGTTGTAATTTTTTCAGGTTTTTCTTTGAATTTTTAATAAACTTTTTAAACTTTGTTTTGCAAAAATTAGTTGTATATGAAGAAATTAACAATCAGTGTGCTTTCATTGGTTCTATCCTCTTCTGTGGCCTTAGCAGAGGCTCAGCAAAAAAAGAGTGATACCCTAAGAACAGGCGAAATTGAAGGCGTAGTCGTTACTGCGCTTGGAATTAAAAGAGAGAAAAAAGCCATCGGTTACTCCGTCTCACAGGTTGCAGGAGGAGATTTACAAAAGTCCGGCGAATCGAACGTCATTCAGGGATTGGCCGGGAAAGTGGCCGGAGTACAGGTCACCGGCGCCTCTGGAACACCAGGAGCATCAAGTAGAATTGTGATCAGGGGACAAAAATCCATACTGCTCTCAAGTCAGCCGCTCATTGTATTGGATGGGCAGATTATCGACAATTCTTATAACAACAATGCCGGATCAGGAACAAATATCGGCGGCGTTGATGATTCAAACAGGGCGGTAGATATCAACCCGGATGATATCGAAAGTGTTACCGTTCTTAAAGGAGCTGCTGCAGCTGCTTTATACGGTCAGGATGCCAGAAATGGTGTCATTATTTATGTGTCAAAAAAAGGCAAAAAGAGAAAAGGAATCGGTATAGATTTCTCAACATCTCTGGGTTTTGATAAGCTGAGCAATATGATCGCCATTCAAAAAACTTATGCAGCAGGTACTAATGGTGTTACCTACATCGCGCCGACGCAGTACGGAACAGATGGATTTCCTGTATCAGGCGGAACCATTCAAAGCTGGGGGCCGGCTATTTCAAGTGTTCCCGGGCTGCAAGCATATGATAATGTGAAAAACTTTTTTCAAACCGGGACTACCAGTAATTATAATGTTTCATTTTCAGGCGCAGGAGAAAATGGAAATTTCAGGGTTTCTTTCGGTCATTTAGATCAGGTAGGGATTGTGCCTAATACCAGCCTTAAAAAAACATCTTTTAATACAAGTAGCGAATATAAATTTACAGACAGATTAAAGGTGGGTGCCGACCTTCTTTATAGCAATACGACAGGTTTACGGGCACAAAAAGGAAGTAATACTGCCGGAATCATGCTTTCGCTATTACGTACACCGGCGTCTTATGATCTTAGAAACTTTCAGACAGAGCAGGGCTTTAACAAAAATTACTGGGGAGCATACGATAACCCATTCTATACCGTATACAATAATCCGTATACTGATGAAACCAATCGTGTGATCTTCAACGGACACATCAATTACAATTACAGCAAGTGGTTCAACGCTTTGGTGAGGGCTGGTGTAGATACCTATACTACTCACGCCCAACAGAATTATTCTTATTCAAGTAACGGGAATTCCACCGCCGACAGATCCGGACAGGTTATTGTAGACTCTTTCAACAAAAGCCTATACAATATTGATCTTATCTTTAATGGGATCGTGGACTTCACAGAGCATATTAATTTAAATTACAGCGTTGGAGCACAGATCAACTCTACCTTTTACAATGATCAGTATAGTGTCGGTTCATCTATGCTTGAACCCAATCAATACAATTTAAGTAATTTTTCTACACCTAAAGCTCAGAATGTGGATTACAGACAAATAAAAAGAGGAGTATTCGGATCTTTTGAGTTTGGATTTTATGATCAGTTTTATTTAACCGTTACCGGAAGAAATGATTGGAACTCCGCATTGCCGGTACAAAACAGGTCATACTTTTATCCATCGATGTCCGGATCGTGGCTTTTCAATAAAACACTTCAATTACCGGACTGGATCAGCCTTGGAAAATTGAGAGCTTCTTACGCAAGTACTTTTTCTGCACCGTCGTCATACAATATTATCACGCCATACATCACACCGGTGTTTACGGATTCCTTTGGCCCACAGTTAACATCCCCTTACAATGGGGTCGGAGCCTATGGGATCTCAACAATTTTATATAATGAAAATTTGAAGCCGGAACACAACAAAGAGTTCGAACTAGGGTTGGAATTGGAAATGTTTAAAAGATTACATGTTAACGCCAGTGCTTACAAATCGACCAATTATGATCTCATCATCAGACGTCCTGTTGCCCCATCTAACGGCTATCAGATTTCTTATACGAATGGTCCTACTGTAGAGAATAAAGGCTTGGAAGTAAGTTTAGGTTATGACATTCTTAAAAATGAAAACTTTGACTGGAATTTTACAGCTAACTGGACACTCAACAGAAATAAAGTTGTTGACTTAAATGGGGTTGATAATAACGCCCCGCAAGGAAGTGATTATTTCAGTGGAAATTTAACACCTTCTACAACCCTCGGTCAACCGTTAGGCGTATTTTATGGTACAGCATACCAAAGAGATAATGCCGGTAATTTAATTATAGGATCAAACGGTCTCCCGATATTGGCTGAAGGATCACAGTTGATTGGAAATCCAAATCCTGATTGGACCGGCGGTTTCAGAAACAACTTCAGATATAAAAATATATCTCTGAGTTTCTTACTAGATGTCAGAAAAGGCGGAGATATCTGGAACGGCACTTTAGCCAGACTGAACAGGTTGGGAATAACTCAGGCTTCTGCAGATAACAGGCAAGGTACATATATCATTCCTGGAGTATTGGAAAATGGCCAGCCAAACAATATTGCCATATCAAATAAAACATATTACGTAAGCTATCTCGGGGACGGATCGTTCAGCGCAAATGAAACAGCCGTGGAGAAAGATATTAACTGGGTAAGATTAAGAGATGTAAGCCTTAGTTATAATATAGGTAAAGTCCTTTCCCAATCGGCAGGCTTAACGTTTATCAGAAGTGCAGAAGTGATCTTCAGTGCCAGAAATTTATTCCTGATAACCAATTATAAAGGGATTGATCCCGAAAATTCATTCGCCGGATCAGAATCTAACACATTAGGGTTTGATTATTTTAATAATCCTAATACACGAAGCTATTTTCTAACATTCAAATTCGGATTTTAATTATGAAAAAACTTATATATACGGCAGGCACATCACTGATGATCATGTCTTGCCTGATCTCCTGCCAGCATGAACTGGATACTTTTAATGATAACCCCAATAGCCCTACGCATCTTTCAAGTCCCAGAACATTATTGACCGGTGCTGAGATAGGAACGATCAGCAATTCAACCGGAAATCTTCCCAGAACCTTAAGTTTATTTACACAGCATACCAATGGAAATCAGCTTCAGTCTTTAGACTATACCAATTATTTCCTTACCGAAACCGATGTTGAAACCGACTGGGCCAATATCTATCAGGCTGGTGTGAATCTTAACCAGATCATCAACCAGTTTGGTGCTGAAAACCCATATTATGATGGGATTGCAAGAGTATTAATGGCCATGAATATGGGTTATGCAACAGATGTCTGGGGAGATGTCCCTTTCTCCCAGGCTTTTCAGGGGAATTTCAATCTGAGTCCAAGGTATGATACGCAACAGCAGGTGATTTCACAGATTCAGTCTTACCTGGATAAAGCCGTTGCTGATTTTGAAAAACCTCAAAGTGCCAATAAAGGTTTACCCGAAACAGATGATTTGTTTTATGGGGGTGATATATCAAAATGGAAGAAGTTAGCGTATGCCTTAAAAGCGAGATATGCCCTGAGATTATCAAGAAAAGATAATACTGCTGCACAGAAAGCCTTAGATTACTCACAGCTCGCACTGGCTTCTGACAGTGATAATCTGGTAGCGACATTTGATGGCGGTAACAACCAGAACTTATGGTACGGATTCAACAATGCAAGATCAGGATATATGTCGATGGGAAAATATTTCATTGACCTGCTGAAAAACAATGCTGATCCGAGACTTCCTTTTTTTGCGTCACCGGATAGCCATAACCCATCAGGGTATTCAGGATCTGCGCCTGAAGATGCAGATTCGGATGCTTCACCTTTCGGAAGTTATTTTGCAGGCTCACCTTCAACCCCAAATATTATTTTTGGGTATAGCGAAATCAAATTTATCCAGTCTGAAGCCTACTTCAGGTTAGGAAATCTTCCGTCAGCCCAGGCTGCATTGAAAGATGCCGTCGCTTCTTCCATCAAGGAGGTTACGGGAACTGCAAATGACACGTACGCCACATCAGTATCCTCAACGGTAACTTTAGAGAATATTATCACTCAAAAGTATATTGCGCTATTTACGACGATGGAGCCATACAATGACTGGAGACGAACAGGATTCCCAACTTTAACTCCCAACCAAAACAGTCAGACGAAAAAGATTCCACTGAGATTAATGACTCCAAAGTCAGAAAGGATCTTGAATCAAAACGCCACGGTAGTATCATCCATTTACACCCCAGTGTGGTGGGCAAATTAATCTTCTGGTTTTAATCTTCTAGTTTTAATATTCATATCGATCCGCCTTCGGGCGGTTTTTTTATTTCCGTATATTTGCGGTTCAGAATAGGGCCGGTCGGCTATTGTAAAATAACAGATAATGAATATTAAAAATATCATAGAAGAAAAACTTCTGGAAGTGATCCTTAATGTCTATCAGCTGAAAGGCATTGCTTTGGAAGTTCAGGAAAATAAAACGGAGTTCGAAGGAGATTTTACCATCGTTACATTTCCTTTGGTGAAACAGCTGAAGAAAAATCCCGAAGCCATCGGGGTTGAACTGGGGGATGCCCTGACGCAACAGACAGAACTTTTCGAGAGCTTTAACGTCGTAAAAGGCTTCCTTAATGTTAAAGTGAAAAATCATCTCTTTACCGACAACTTCACTGCTCTGGCGGAAGACTTTGATACGATTGAAAAGAAGGATGCGAAGGTCATGGTGGAGTATTCTTCACCGAATACCAACAAGCCCCTTCACCTGGGACACATCAGAAATAACCTCCTCGGCTTTTCCGTATCAGGAATTCTTGAAGAAGCAGGGTATGACGTGATCAAAACACAGATCATCAACGACAGAGGGATCCACATCTGCAAATCGATGCTGGCCTGGGAAAAGTTCGGGAACGGGGAGACTCCTGAAACAACCGGCATTAAAGGCGACAAGTTTGTAGGGAATTATTATGTGAAATTCGATCAGGAGCATAAAAAGGAAATCGCTGATCTGGTAACACAGGGGCTTTCCGAAGAACAGGCTAAAAAGGATGCTCCTCTCATGAAGGAAGCGCAACAAATGCTTCTCGACTGGGAAAAAGGAGACGAAAAAGTACGCGCCTTATGGAACGAAATGAACTCTTGGGTGTACAAAGGCTTTGCTGAAACCTACCGGAGACTTGGGGTAAACTTCGACCAGGTACAATACGAAAGCAATACCTATATTTTAGGAAAAGACCTTATTCAGGAAGGGTTGGACAAAGGAGTCCTGTACCGGAAAGAAGACGGTTCCGTATGGTGTGATCTTACGGATGAAGGGCTGGATCAGAAATTATTGCTCCGTTCAGACGGTACCTCGGTATACATGACCCAGGATCTGGGGACGGCGGTAGAGCGTTTTAAGCAAAATGATATCCGGAAGCTGATTTATACCGTTGGAAACGAGCAGGATTATCATTTTCAGGTATTGTTCAAAATATTAGGAAAGCTTGGGTATGCCTGGGCAGATCAGTTGTACCACCTGTCTTACGGAATGGTTGAACTTCCGAACGGCAAGATGAAATCCCGTGAAGGGACAGTAGTCGATGCGGATGATCTGATGCAGGAAATGTACGATATCGCAAAGGCGGCTGCAGAAGATCTTGGCAAGCTGGAAGGATTCACCGAAGAAGAAAAAGCGGAAAACTACGAAAGCGTCGGGATGGGCGCACTGAAATACTTCATGTTGAAGGTAGATCCGAAGAAAAAGATGCTGTTCAATCCTGAAGAAAGTATTGATTTCAATGGGAATACAGGGCCATTCATTCAATATACGTACGCCCGTATCCAGTCTCTTCTGGCTAAGGCGAATTTTGAATATAAGCCGATCAGTGATGTTCAGCTGAATCAATACGAAAAATCATTGATCACGCAGCTGGCCAATTATAAAGGCGTGGTTCAGAGAGCAGCCGAGGTATTAAGCCCTGCATTGATCGCCAATTATGTCTATGACCTTGTGAAAACCTATAACTCTTTCTATCAGAGCAACCCGATCATGAACCAGGAAGATGTAAATCTGAAACAGATCAGATTAAATCTGTCCGATCTTACGGCCAAAACCATCAAAAAGTCCCTGAATCTTCTGGGGATCAATACCGTAAACAGAATGTAAGCGAAATCTTCAGGATTCGTACTGAACATTTTCAGTCTTATAAATGAGTATAAAAAAAGCTGCGCAGGTTTCACCCGAAACCTGCGCAGCTTTTATCTAACTCCTGCTTAGGAGTTGCACAACTCCTGCGCACAAGTTGCCTCACTCTTCAGCATCTCTTCAGCAACTCTTGATTATCTTCTTTAATGAATGTCAAAATCTTCCTGTTTACGCAGGGAAAAGTTATTATTAATTCGAAGCCTTATTTAGCTTTCAGCTGTGTCTTTCGCTCTCTGGCTCTCTTCATACAATTTGGCGTCACTCCATTTCGCATGTTTGGAAGGGATGATCTTAAAGCCTCTTTTGTAGGCGTATATTTTGGTGAATTCTGCCCCGAAAAAAATCAGCATGCAGGAATAATTGATCCACATCATGATCAGGATTACGGTACCCGCTGCCCCGAAAGCCGAGGTCGGTTTGGCTGTTCCGAAGTAAAGGCTTAAAAGGAATTTCCCTAAAGTAAATAAGACCGTGGTAAGAAATGCCCCCCGCCATACCGGTCTCCAGCTGATCTCAACATCCGGCAGCACTTTAAACATCAAAGCAAATAAAAGCATCGTTACAGAAAACCCGATGAGGTAATTTACGAGCTCTACCACCATATAGGTTTCCAGTCCGAAATAATTCGTGATCCAGTTATTCAGTAAGCTGATCAAAGACGAAAGCACCATGGTAATCATGAGTAAAAAACCGATGATCAGGATCATTCCCAGGGAGTTGGCTCTGTCGAGAAGGAATTTTACGAAAGCTTTCTTCGGAGCGGGCTGTACATCCCAGAGGCTGTTCAGAGAGCGCTGAAGCTGGAAGAATAAGGTGGTCGAACCGAAAACAAGGGAACCGACACCGACTGCTTTCATAAAGATATTTTCCTTATCGATTAAAGCCCCTGCGATCATATCCTGCACGCTTTTGGCCGCGTCCTGCCCCATAAGACCGCTGATCTGGCTGCTGATCTGTCCGCGGATCGCTTCTTCACCGAAAAAATACCCGGCAATCCAGATGATAATGATCAGCAAACCCGGAATGGAGAATATGGCATAATACGCCAGACTTGCAGAGTCGTTGGAAGCGGTAGAATCGTTCCACTTCGTATAAGTTTCTTTTAAAGCTTCCCAGAAGAATTGTATTTTTTTTACCATGTATAAAAATTTAGAAAGGATACCCGATCGCGATGTTCAGGATGAGATTGTCTCTTCTCCAGGCCCCGTCTCCGAAATTGATTTTATCGAAAGTCCAACGGTCGCCTCTTTCATAATAAGGAACCCTCAGCGGCATGGCGAGATCAAGTCTCAGAATTAGGATAGAGAAATCAAGTCTCAGACCAACCCCGGCGCCCACGGCGATTTCGCTTAAAAATTCTTTTGAAAACTTCGCTCCGGGCCTGTCCGGATCATCATTCACGAGCCATACGTTTCCTGCGTCGGCAAAGACCGCAACGTTTAAGAATTTATATAAATTGGCCCGGTATTCAGCATTCAGTTCGAGCTTGATGTCTCCCGACTGATCAAAATAATACCCGGATTCAATGGTTCTCGGATCAAAGCTTCCCGGTCCCAGTGTTCTTGCCCTGAAAGCCCTTACACTGTTGCTTCCCCCGGAAAAGAACTGCCTCGAAAAAGGAATGTGCTCAGAATTTCCGTAAGGATAGGCGAGGCCGGCAATGGCTCTGGTGGCCAAAGAGGTTTTTTCCGTGAATTTATGGTAAAACCTGAAATCGTTTTCGATCTTCGCGTATTGGCTGAACGGTACGCCGAAGATGGTCTTTTGCTTGTCTTTCTTCACATCCGCTCCCGTCACGAGCCCTGTAATATTGCCCGCCAGATCCAGTGTTCCTTTATAATAAATGGTGCTGGGCTTGGAGAGCATGGTGTTCGTGTACGTATAAGAATAGGTAGGCCCAAAGATCAGCTGCCGTTCTACGACTCTTCTCATCGCATCGCTTTTTCGCGAAATCGAATCGTACAGAGGCGTGATATTAGCCGGTGAAACGTAGGTGACATCAAGGATCTTCAGGTCGTGTTCCTTCCTTGCGTTTTCTTTCCACACATAGCCGAATGATCCGCTGAAAGTATTCAGGGTGTAATATTCCGTACGGTTCTGGAATTCATACCCCAGCGTGATGTTCGTTCTCGGCACAAAAGCACTGGAAGAATTAAACCTGAACGGTGCAACGATCCTCGGGATGGAAAGCTGTACATTGGTTCCTGCCCTGAAGATGTTTTTCGCATTTTCCGGACCGCCGATCTGTACGTCAAAAGCACCGTATACGGAAGCTTTAAACTGTTCTGCTCCCCGAAAGAAGTTTCTGTGCGTCCAGTTGAGATTCAGTTCGCTTCCTGCATAGTTGGCAGAGTTGGTTCTTCCCAAAGCTTCCAGCCGCAGCGACTGAAGTTCTCTCGGGGTCAGTAAGTAATACGCATCAAACTTATGCTGCAAAGAATCTGAAACAATGAACTCATTCTTCACAAATTTGAAGACTCCAAGACTGATCAGTCTGTTTAAAGTAAGGTTGTGATTGGTTCTGTTATACAAATCTCCTTTTTTAAAATATAAAGCCCTGTCGAAGATTCTGGGTTTGAATTTATGTTGAGGATCGATAACGTAAATGTCATTATAGGCATATTTACCGAGGGAGTCGGTATCCATCGGAACACTGTACTTTCCGTTTTTCACATCCTGGATGTTGTAATTCGGGAACACGATTACCTTGTCGATGCTGAACTGCTGGGTAGAAAGCTCAGGGGTATTGTCCTTCAGCTTTACGTTCATCTCTACCTTGTGGTTCTTGCTTACCGTGCTGTCTGCCTGTACGATGATGTTATCCGGGTGGAAATAATAAAACCCACGCTCCTTTAATCCGTTGTCAATCCTTTCTCTTTCAGATTTTATCACATCAAGATCAAAAGGCTGTCCTTTTTTCAGGAAAGTCTTATCCGTCAGGTTTTGTATTTCCCTGTTCACCAAGGTAGAATCCTGCTGGAATTTCACGTCGCTGATCAGGTATCTGGCTCCGGGTCTTACGGTGTAGATGACCTTCGCCTTTTTATTTTTGGCAACCGTGTCATACGTTGCCCTTGCATTGAAATAGCCTTTGTTTTCTGAATAATTTTCAATGATATCTTTATTGAATTCACGGTCTACGTCCCCAAGCAGTACGGGTTTTTCACCCAATTTATATTTTAGCCAGTAGTTGAATCCCTTTTCCTTTTTCGGTTCTTTGGCGATATTGTAGAAGAACAGTTTCGGTCTTAAACCCAGAAAGCTGGAGTTCGGTTTCGGAGTAAGATTGGCTTCCAGACCCGACTTCAGGTCTTTCTTCTCACTTTTGGAAATCGTATCATTTTCGATATTGATCTCTGCTCCGGTGTACAGCATCTGGCCCTCCTTCAGATACCTCGTATTACACGAGACTGCTGCGAAAGCAATCCCGAAAGTGAATGCATGTTTAAAGGATATTTTATAGTTTCTTTTCATTTATTTAAATTCTACGGCTTGGTTCTGTTTGTTTTTTCTTTCTTCTTTTTGCTTTTTGTTTTTGGACCTCTGGAAAATATCCCGGAATTTGTCGTAATCAAGGGTGATGATAAATCCTAGTCCGGTTTCTACGATCTGTCCCTGCAGGGCGACCTGGTATTCGTTTTTACGGTAGGCCCTCAGCATGTATCTTCCGTCTTTTGAAAGGCTGTAGTCTACGGTGACATCTCCGGCGATATTGGTCATATTTTCATTCTGGCGCGCTTCGCCTTCCAGTCCGAAATTACTTCCAACAGAAACCTTCAGCCTGTCGTTGAGAAGTTTCTTGCTGATGTCTACATTCAGGTCGGTTCTGGTGTTCTTGGCTCCGGTAGAATAGTCTTCGGAAGATTCAAGATCAAAATTCAGATCAACGCCTTTGATGAGGTCGGAAGCAAGATTGTTTAATTGTTGAGAGAGAATTTTACTCACACTCTGTCTCGCCATCATTTCCCCTGAAAGCCCGGCTCCGGATTCAAAAGGATTTTCACCGATAAACCTGTTGAGCAACAACAAGGCAAAAACCTGTTTGTTCATCTCAGACTCCTGCGTTCTCAGCTGCGACAGCTTCTGGTCTACAATATCGGTAACGTTGGAAGAGACGGCATTGTTTTTCTCATCGGTCGTGATATCGAAAGTGATCACCGGTTTCAGCAGCTCGCCTTTCATCTTCAATAAGGTGTTGAAAGGGATTCTCTGCTTGAACTGATTGAGGGTGCCTGCACTTTCCCCGCTGATCTGCTGTTCCACGAGATCAATCGGGGCGGCTTCCGTTTTGTAGATTGCGGTGATATCAAGCATGGCAGTGGTCGGTTCACCGGTCCAGGTAATCGTGCTGCCTTTCTGAATGTCAAACTTTCTTTTCAGCACGCTTACCGACATTTCATAGCTTCCGGATTCTACTTCATAAACGCCGACAAGGGTCGTTTTCCCTGAAGGATCAATACCTCCGGTGAGTTCCGCTTCACCCTGGAGTTTCACAAAGTCGCCGTTGGCTTTATCAATTAATAACGATAATTTAGCTTCCTTGCTTAGCTCAATGTTGACGTTTATATCCATCCCTTTGATCCTGGTCTGGGAATTTAAAGAATCGGCTTTAACGGTTTTATTTAAAGCGACCTGATCCTGATCGATAAATTCCACGATGCCTTCTCTTTCCTGTAACGTAGGGGAAGACTGGGGAAGAACGAAGGTAAAGTCGGTGTCGTCGGAAACAGCCAAACGGCCGTCCACCTTTGGCAGATCCAGGTTTCCTTTGATATGCAATCCGGCATCAATAGAAAGGATACCATACATGATCGCATCATTGGACTTTTCTGAATTTACCACCTTGAAGTCTTTGGCATTGACATCGAGATTGAAGGCGAAATCCCTGTATGTTTCGGTAAGAACCTGCCCGTCGATGTTCAGGGAATTTCCGTCTTTATCGTTAATTTTAAAGTTGTTGAATTCAATGCCGCGGCTGGTAAAATCAATTTCATCATTCAGCTTTCGGAAATCACTTCCGGTCTTGGCAATCTCAAGCCCTACATCATTGAATTTCACTTTACCTAAAATATTAGGTTGCGAGGTTGTTCCGGTGATCTTCAGGTTTCCTGAAAGGTAGCCTTCGGTATTCGTCACGGCATTCATAGAGAACCCCTGTACGGACTTCATCTGGAGCTGGTTGATCGCCATATTCAGATCAAACGTGCTTGAAGCGGTGTTATAATCGCCGAGAATCTTTACGTCATTATTGTTCCCCGAAAGGGCAATGTCGGCATTGAGAATCTTCGGTGAGTTGTTATTTACTTTGATGGCAAGATTCCCCACAGGATTTTCATAGACGATCAGATCAGAGATATTCAGATCAGAAGTGAACGTCATATTTTTAGTCAGATCACGCAGCTGGGCTTTTCCGTTGATGGTTCCCCGGGCCAGTAGAGTGTCTTTTTTAATCAGCTCGGTAATCGTTTCTATTTTAAAATCTTTCAGGGAAACATTCAGCGGTGCGTTGGCCGACTGGCTTTCAGACTGCAGGAAGATTTCGCTTCCCGAATTGGATAATCTGAAATTGTCTGCCAGGATTCCTTTGCTGCTGATCTGTATTTTATTCCCTTCAGAAACGGTCCAGTCGGTATAATTCAGTTTTAAACCATTTGGATTCAGTGAGATTTCGGTGATGTCGTTCAGCGATTTTGCATTTCCGGCGATCAGGAATTGTGTTTCGTCTTTAGCATCTTTTGTGGTGATGTTGTAATTGATGATGTTGTTGGCAATATCTCCACCGATGTTTACTTTGTTTAAGGCAAAACTTGAGCTTTTCAATGCGGCAACATTCAAGTTATACTGCAAGGCCTGATTTTCATTGGTGACCTTTAAAGCTGCATTTTCGATCGTATTATCACCGTAGAGAAGCTGCGGAATCTGTCCGTCAATTTCTATTTTCTGAGTATCGGCATCGTAATTCCCGACTAAAGTAATCGTTTCAAAGCTCTTCAGCTCCGGAACGAATTTTCTGATGAGATCATCATTTTTGATTTTTGCATTAAAGGTAAAAAACTGTCCGGCATCAATTTTCTCAGTTTTAGTCGGTTTCTGGAACTGGTAATACTGGTTGATCGTCTGCGTCAAAGCACCGAATATCTGGGTAAGCCTGTATTTCCCTTTTAATTCCACATCGGCGATCTGCGAGTTGAAAACGATGTTGGTGGAATCAGCGGTGGATGATGCCTTCAGGTTGATCTCCTGAACAGGATAAATTTCTTTCGTATCTGAAAACGCGAAATCTTTTAAATTTAAATAGCCGTTCAAATGATCGGGATCAAGATTGGTAAAGTCACCATCAATTTTTCCGGCAAGGATCATCGGGTCTTTATAGAATCCGAGTTTATTGAGGTCAAGCTTCAAAACATTTCCGTTGATCTTTACCGTAGGATTCTTTTCATTATAAACTCCTGATGCCGTCAGCTGCATATTGGCGTTAGGATCTTTGGAATTTAATATGATATTGTAGGCTCCGTGTCTTATTTTTCCGGTAAGGTTCATGTTCTGGTAGCGGTATCCTTTGTAAACGGCTGAAGCAACATGACCTCTCAGATCAGCATTGGCGTTTTTAAAATCAAAGCTTTCTCCTTTTGCATAAATCTGGGCTGAAACAGCGCCGATGTCTTTGTTTTTTATGATTCTTCCGATCTGTAATCCCTGCAGATTGGCTTTTACATCATACAGCTCACGGTTTTTTCTGCGCATGTCAACTTTTGCCACCACGGCAGCATTTCCGGAAGTGGAGTAGAGGTTGAGGTTGGCATCCACCACTTTGGTCGTTCCTTTGGCCATACCTTTAATGCTTATGTTGGAAGGAAGGGAAATATTGGAAGGAATGGTGTTTTTCGGAACCAGGTTATAGATTGTTTTTGCAGATGAAGAGAGTTCTGCGATCCTCAGATCATAATACAGATTGTCCGGATTGGTTGCGTTTTTTATTCTTCCCGATGCTGCAACCCTCAGCTGATCAAGGCCTGATACTTTAAGATTGTCGATGAAAAGATCATTGACATTGCCTTTTACGTTGGCGTTAACATTTAAAACGGCATTTGGGTATTTATTGAAAGGTGCGGTATTGCGAAGATTCGGGGCCAGATTCAAAATGTCGGCAAAACCGATCTTTGAGTTTTTAATATTGGCTGAAATCTTCACGGCTCCCAGGTTTGAGCTCAACTGTTCAATGGAGTTGTAATTTAAAACCACTTCATCGCGCAGAATGGTTTTTGGGGTCTCCAGGTAAAGGTCTTTCAGGTAAGCTTCTTTTTCATTATACACGAAATCGGTATTGAATTCGCGGATATCCAGGCCTCTGGCTTCCTGTATTTCTGCGGAATTTACCGAACCGGCAAAAGTATTGTTCTGCATTTTAAAATCCCTCACCTCAACATTCAGTTTTGAAAAGTTCAGGTGATTGAAATCCATTCCCTGCCTGGTGGGAGCGATTGCGGTATTGTTATAGGCGACTTTTACATCATTAAGAACGAGTTTTCCCAGCAAAAGGGCCATTGCTTTCTGCGGTTCTGAGGTTTTGGAAACTTCAGGTTCTTCCTTTTTCGGATTGGCATTCTGTGAAGGAAGATAAAGATTGGCGTTAATATTGGCCCCTGAAAGGAATACATTGTCAACGTCGTATGCATTGTTTTCCAGATCAAGTTTATTGACCTTTGTGCTGAGCTCTTTAAACAAAACTTTTGCGAAAGTTCTGGTATTGTCGTCTCCGTAATCGATATCGAAGTTGGTAAGCTTTATTCCTTTCAGACCGATCTGCATCGGCTTTTTGTTGTTGAGGGAGTCAACCTTCTTTTCTACTTTTTTGGAAACTTCTTCTACCAGATCCTGCTTCAGCTTTAGCTTCAGGCCGTCCAGGTTAATGTCATTTACAGCATACTTATTATTCTGAAGGTCAAAAGTTTTTACCCTCGTATCAAAAGATTTAAAGTAAAGTTTTATATCATTTCTGGATTGCTGGTCGTTGAAGGTAACACCGATATCTTTAAGATTAATTTTATCCAATGAAATAATGAAAGGTTTTGAAGGGCTTTCTTCTTTGTCGGTCGTGGCAAAAGCATCAAGGATATAATCGAAGTTGAAAGTGCCGTCGGGTTTCCTTACCACGTTGGCCCTTGCGCCTTCGAGATCTACAGAAGTAATGTCTGCCGTAGAATTGAGCAGCTTCATCATGTTCAGCCCCACATCAAGTTTTTTTACGGCCAGAAGAGTGTCTATATTCTGCCCCTTTAAATAAAGATTTTCCATAACAAGACTGTTTGGAAAACCGATGTAAACCCTTTCCAGGCTTACTTTTGTTTTGATTTTTTTCTCAAGGTAAACAACCAGTTTGTCTTTGACGAAGTTCTGAACCACCGGAAGCCTTAAGCTAAGAATAAGCAGCGTAAAAAATACCAGAATGGATATAATGGTAATGATAAAACGCCGTAAGAGTTTTCTTTTGTTGATTTTCAGTTTCAAGAGTGATTGGGTTTAAAACAAATATAGCAATACTAATTGTACTGCTTATCTGTTGTGGTACGCTTTGCGTATGCAAAAATCCTGCCTTGACTGCCATTCTAATGGAATTTAGTTTAGTTGATTGTCAAGTGAATAGTTGATGCTGACAGTCAAAGCCTGGATTTGTTTTTAAAAAAGCCCCCTTTTTCTCATTTTCTTTAATTGAAAAGGTTTTAGCAAAAATGAATTTATAAGTGTTGGTTTAGTTTGTAAAAAGGGGGCTTGGCATGGTTTAAAGACTATATTTTTAGGTTATTGGTTTTAGTTGTTTCCGTTTTCCCAGTGTACTTCTTCTCCCTGCGGAGCTGCACCTCCCTGGGCCGGAGTGATAGGCGCTGTTTCCTGATTGATGTGATAGATGTAGGCTGCGATTTTTTCGGCATCTCTTCCGGTGATGGTTCCTTCTTTTACCAAAGGACGCATGGTAGGGTTGTTGGGAGATCCGTTTTCGAGCATCCAGATTACATTTTTAAAGAGACTTTTTTCTTTCACATTGATCCAGTGGCTATCGGTAAGATTTGGGCCGATTCCTCCTTTAGCTCCTTCTCCGTGGCAGGTGGCACAATTGGTTTTGAAAAGTTCCTGGCCTTCTGCGATGTTATCGGCGCTGTATTTTGCGGTTTCAAGGGTGACCTGAGGTGCTGTTTTTTCATATTCTGCAATGGAAGCCAGCATGGTTTTGGTTTCGTGCGTCAGTTCTGCTTCAGGGTGGGCATAATCGGTGAATGAGAACGCGGTAAGATACACGGCGCAGAAAATACATCCGAACCAGAAAAGGCCGATCCACCATTTCGGAAGCGAGTTGTCAAGCTCTGTGATTCCGTCGAATCCATGATCGATAAGGATGTCTTTTTCCTCAGTTGCCGATTGTTTTTTGAATGCTGAATTCCAAAGCTTCTGAAAGTAAGGCGTATTTTTGTCTTTCAGATATAGCGTTTTTTCTTCATCCGACAGTTTGGCGAAATTCTGATTCTCGATCAGGTCTCCGATAGAGTTCATGATCAGAAGAAGAATCACCGCGATCAGCATCAGTCCCCAGAAAAACGGAGAAGAAAAATATCCTGAATCGTGCGCGAACATTTCGAAGGCCATGATCGTCAAACCGATGGTGACAATAATGTATACTGAAATTGGGGTTCTTGTTTTCATTGCTAATTGATTTAAATTATTCTGCGCTTGCGGTTTGAATCTGTGTGGTTTTGATGTCTGTTCCGAGTCTTTGCAGATAGGCGATCATGGCTACGATCTCCCTGTCTTCAAGCGGAACGAAAGATGCGCCTTTTGCCACTTTGTCCTTTTCCACCTGCTGCTTCACATCAACCGCCTCGGAATAAATTCTTTTTACAATACCCTTTGCCTGATTGTCGGCCCACTGATTGGCGGAATCGATTTCAGCTTTTGTGTAAGGCACATCGAAATAATTTTTCATCAGTCTCATTTTGTCTACCATCTGGCCTTTATCCAGTTTATTGGTGATCAGCCAGGGGAAACGCGGCATAATAGAACCTGCTGAAGTAATCCTTGGGTTGTACATGTGTTTGAAGTGCCATGAGTCAGGATTTCTTCCGCCTTCTCTGTGAAGATCAGGTCCGGTTCTTTTTGATCCCCAAAGGAACGGTCTGTCGTATACGAACTCTCCCGCTTTGGAATACTGTCCGTTCTTGCCTTCAAATCTTACAATTTCGTCACGGAACGGTCTGATCATCTGTGAGTGACAGGCATTACATCCTTCTCTGATATATAAATCTCTTCCTTCAAGTTCCAGCGGAGAGTATGGTTTTACGGCGGTGATGGTCGGTACGCTTTGTTTCAGTGTTAATGTAGGAATGATTTCCACCAAGCCACCGATTGCCACGGTAATGAAAGCCAGTATTGCCATGACTCTTGGTGTTCTTTCGATCCAGAGGTGCAATCCTTCACCTTCTTTTCTGGCGGTTCCGATATTGGCGAGGGCAGGAGCTTCCGCAGGAACATTTTTCTGGAATGAGCCGGCTTTAATGGTTTTTATCACATTCACCACCATTAAAATAGCTCCTGAAATGTAGAACAGACCTCCTAAGAATCTCATTTTGTAGTATGGGATAATTGCGGTTACGGTGTCCAGCCAGTTTTTCCATACTAAAGTTCCGTCCGGGTTGAACTGCTTCCACATTAATCCTTGTGTGAAACCTGAGATATACATGGGTACCGCGTAGAAAATGATCCCCAATGTTCCCAGCCAGAAGTGCCAGTTGGCCAGTTTTTTAGACCAAAGGGATGTTCTCCACATCACAGGAATCAGGTAATATACGATACCGAATGCCATGAAACCGTTCCATCCAAGAGCTCCGATGTGCACGTGACCGATTACCCAGTCGGTGTAGTGTCCTATTTTATTTAAAGATTTTGTGGCTAATAAAGGTCCTTCAAACGTGGCCATACCATAGCATGTTACCGCTACAACGAAGAATTTAAGAATAGGATTCTCTCTTACTTTATCCCATGCCCCTCTTAAGGTTAATAATCCGTTCAGCATACCTCCCCAGGATGGGGCAATAAGCATGATGGAGAATCCTGTTCCCACCGCCTGGGCCCAAGCCGGAAGCGCCGTATACTGAAGGTGGTGAGGACCGGCCCAAAGGTAAACGAAGATCAGTGACCAGAAGTGAATGATCGATAATTTATAAGAGAACACCGGTCTGTCTGCCGCTTTCGGTAAGAAATAGTACATCAAACCAAGCACCGGCGTTGTCAGTACGAATGCAACCGCATTGTGACCGTACCACCACTGTACGAGGGCATCTTTAGCACCAGCATAGATGGAATATGATTTCCATGTAGTGAATGATAAAGGTACCTCCAGATTATTGAAAATATGGAGCATGGCCACAGCTAGCCAGGTTCCAAGGTAGAACCAGATGGCCACATATAAGTGTCTCACTCTTCGTTTGGCAATGGTTCCGAACATATTGATCCCGAAGATTACCCAGGAGATAGTAATTAAAATATCGATCGGCCATTCGTGTTCTGCATATTCTTTAGAAGTATTGATTCCCATTAGGAAAGTAATAACTACAGAAACGATCATGATCTGCCAGGTCCAGAAGTGCATCCATGATAAGGTATCGCTGTACATTCTGGTTTTCAGCAGCCTCTGCATGCTGTAATAAGCACCGCAGAAAAAGGAGTTACAAACAAAAGCAAAAATCACGGCACTGGTATGCAGCATTCTGATTCTTCCGAAGCCTAAAGCTCCCTGGCTGTTTATTAATCCCTGGATATTTCCTGATGCCAGACTTTTGATCGTGGTGTCATCCGTTCCAAATAAAAATTCGGGAAGTTCGGGGTAAAAAAGCATCAGCGCAGCGGTAAGACCGAGTAAAAAACCGACCAGACCGAATGCAATTGTAGCATAGAGAAATGCTCTGACAATATTATTGTCATAATTAAATTTTTGCGTCTCCATAATTCCTAATGTGTTGTCCTGAAGTGATATTTTTTTCTTTTAAAACCTGAGTTTTAATGTAAATTTTTAACTTAAGTCTCAATAAATAAAAATATCATGTAGCGTAATAATGTTTTGCCAAAGGTATTCACTAACTTTGTGTAAGTCTAATAGATATTCTTCTAAATTATACTGAAAACTACTAAAACGGCATGGTATGAAAATATGTGGTCAAAACATAAGGAAAATCCGCAGGAGCAGGGATTTTACACAGGAATATATGGCCTTTGAAATGGGGATCTCACAGAAAGCATATTCTGATATTGAAAACTCCAAAGTGAAGATCAACCTGGAAATTCTTACTAAAATTTCCGATATTTTAGGGATAAAGCCCTCTGAAATCTGCAGTATTTCCGACAAATGCGGAACGAATGGCTACGAAGAAAAGTACCATGATCTTCTTCAGTACGTCAGAAAAAAGGGGATCTCTATTCCGGATGATCTTGTTTAAAAATTATTAACAAAATAAAACGACCTGGAATGGATTTAAAAAAAGCAGGAGCAATCTTACTGGGAACCTGTGCAATGACCATTGTATTCTTTTTCATTGATATCAATTTTTATAGTGACCAAGAGTTTACCAAAGACAACGTAAACGAAATTCTGCTATGGTCATTGGGGAGAGGTTTTGTTGTTTCTCTTGCCGTTTATATAGGCAATCATTACAGGTCTTTGCAAAAGAAATAATAATCAAATTATTGTTAATTCAGTGTTAAAAATAAAAAAAATAGCATTAATAAGATAAACGTCTTTATAATTTAAAATCAGTGAAATTGTAATTCGATTGCAAGATAAATGCTTTTATGTAGTTTTTTTTATTAATGATTTAATAAACATAATGATTTATAAAGAATTTGTTTTAATAATTTTTTAACAATCACTTTTTATTATGAATTCATAAAAATAATTAGAGATAAAAATCCTATCTAATAATTAATATTTAATCCTATTTTTGTAAAAAAAATCAAATGAGCTCACGTTTTATGATTGGAGTAATGGAAAAGTAAACAGCCTATTTTATATGAGATTGTAAACTTTCTCATTTTTAAAAGGTTAAATATTAAAGTAACTATTCTTTGTGCTTAATAAAGTTTTCTCATCTATTTTTATGGAAGTAATAACAAAACGTTTAAATAAATCAAACTTTTGTTGTTGCTGGTTTTATTGATACAATATTGGTATGGAAAAAAATGTGCTTTTTGTTCCAATAGAAAAACGTTGACATTAATTAGATTATGAAAATTGGATTGGGTATTAGGGTATTACTAGAAAATATTATTCAGAGAAAGATAATTTTACTTCTAAAAAATATTTATAATTCTATCATAAACAACTCATTGTACGATATAGAAGAATTTAACACCCAATTATAAGTTTAATATTATATATAAATTATGAAAACAAAACATCTTATCGTTTTTGGAACTCGCCCGGAAGCAATAAAAATGGCTCCGCTGGTTAAAGAATTTTTAAAACATGATGATTTTGATACAAAAGTGTGCGTTACTGCACAGCATAGAGAAATGCTTGATCAGGTTTTGGATTTCTTCGATATCAAACCTGATTATGATCTGGATTTAATGAGACCAAACCAAAATTTGTACTCCCTGACTGCAGATATTATTACTCAGCTCAAACCTGTTTTAGAGGATTTTAAACCGGATTTTGTTTATGTACATGGAGACACCACCACCACGATGGCAGCAAGCATAGCTTCTTTTTATTCAGGGGCAAAGGTTTGTCACGTTGAGGCTGGACTGAGAACTCATAACAAGCGCTCTCCTTTTCCGGAAGAAATCAATCGCCAGGTAGCCGGCAGAATTGCAGATTACCACTTTGCACCCACAACTACTTCAAGAAATAATTTATTGCAGGAAAACGTAAAAGACGATAGTATTCTGGTAACCGGAAATACGGTTATCGATGCTCTTTTAGATAGTTCTGTGCGTATAAACACAATTGAGAACCAGGAAATCGAATACTTAAAGACAATTGTTAGTCCAGATAAAAGACTAATATTAGTAACCGGACACCGAAGAGAAAATCATGGCCAGGGATTTGCTAATATCTGTGAAGCTTTAAAGGAAATAGGAGTAAACAATCCTGATGTGCAGATTATTTATCCGGTACATTTGAATCCCAATGTGAAAGTTCCGGTGTATGAAATTCTCTCAGGAATTGATAATATACAACTCATTGATCCATTGGCATATCCCGCGTTTGTATGGCTGATGAATAAGGCATATATGATTATTACAGATTCAGGAGGCGTACAGGAAGAGGCTCCAAGTCTGGGAAAACCTGTTCTGGTGATGAGGGATACAACAGAGCGGCCCGAAGCTGTAGATGCGGGAACCGTAATTCTGGTAGGGACAGATAAAAGTAAAATTGTAGCAGAAGCGCAAAGTCTATTAGATGATAAAAATTGTTATCAATCGATGAGCGAGCTGCACAACCCTTATGGTGATGGAAAAGCTTGTGCGCGTGTAGCAGAATTTATCAAAACGAAATAATTGATTAGAAAATAATATGAATCCAAAAGTAGTCACAATAGGGTTGGGATATATAGGTTTACCAACTTCAGCACTAATTGCAAATAATAAGATACCCGTTCATGGAGTAGACATATCACAGCATGTTGTTGATGTCATTAATGCCGGTAAGATCCATATTGTAGAACCTGAGCTGGATCAGGCTGTTGCAAAAGCAGTAGCAGACGGTTTTCTTAAAGCAGATACTAAGCCTGTACAGGCCGAAACTTATTTAGTGGTGGTTCCAACACCTTTTAAAGGAAATCATGAACCGGATATTTCTTATGTAAAGGCGGCTACTACGGCCATAATTCCTTTATTAAAAGAAGGAGATTTATACATCATAGAATCGACCTCACCAGTAGGAACTACAGAAAAGATGATGGAATACATTTTTGCGGAAAGACCGGAATTACAAAATAAAATTTATTTAGCATACTGTCCGGAAAGGGTTTTGCCAGGAAACGTAATGTATGAATTGGTAAATAATGATCGTGTAATAGGCGGGGTGAATGAAGAATCTACCCAGAAAGCACTGGCATTTTACAGACAATTCGTACAGGGAGAGCTGCATCCAACCAATTCCCGTACTGCAGAAATGTGCAAATTAACTGAAAATTCATCCCGGGATGTACAAATAGCATTTGCAAACGAATTATCTTTGATTTGTGATAAAGCGGGAATTAATGTTTGGGAACTAATTTCGCTGGCCAATAAACATCCTCGTGTTAATATTTTACAACCCGGTTGCGGTGTAGGCGGGCATTGTATTGCCGTTGATCCTTATTTTATTACGGCAGAGTTCCCCATGGAGTCCCGAATTATTGCACAGGCGCGTGAAACCAATAATTACAAATCGTTTTGGTGTGCAGAGAAAATTAAAAATACACGTTTACAATTTGAATTGAAAAATGGTCGTGAGCCGTCAATCGCTATCATGGGATTAGCTTTTAAACCCAATATTGATGACCTACGTGAATCTCCTGCTATTCAGATTACGGAACGTGTTCTGCAGGATTCCGGCGATGCAGATTTATTCATTGTAGAACCGAACGTACATGAGCATAAAGTATTTAAACTGACAGATTATCAGGTAGCTGCAGAAAAAGCTGATATTGTGGTTTTACTGGTCGCACATAATGAATTTAAAAATTTGTCGTTCAAAGAAACTCAGATTGTGTTGGATTTTTGTGGAGTTAATAAATAATATATATACATAATGTTAGAAAATAAGTCAATATTAATTACAGGAGGAACAGGGTCATTAGGAAAAGCTTTGACATCCCATATTTTAAAGAATTATCCAAATATTAAAAGATTGGTAATTTTTTCCCGTGATGAGCAGAAACAGTTTCAAATGGCTCAGGAATATCCTGCGGACAAATATCCTCAAATACGATTCTTCATTGGCGATGTCAGAGATAGATCAAGATTAGTAAGAGCTTTTAAAGGAGTAGACTATGTAATACACGCTGCAGCCATGAAGCATGTACCGATCGCAGAGTATAATCCGGATGAATGTGTAAAGACAAATATTCACGGAGCACAAAATGTAATTGATGCCTGTTTTGATAATGAAGTTGAGAGGGTAGTTGCCTTATCAACTGATAAAGCATGTGCACCTATTAACTTATATGGAGCTACAAAATTAGCATCAGACAAATTATTTGTGGCAGCTAATAATATCAGAGGAAATAACCCTATTCGTTTTTCTGTAGTAAGATACGGGAATGTAATGGGATCGAACGGTTCCGTTATACCATTCTTCATAAAGAAAAGGCAGGAAGGTATTTTACCAATTACCGATGCAGAAATGACAAGGTTTAACATTAGCTTGCAAGGAGGTGTAGAGATGGTAATGCATGCTCTGTTTCATGCTTGGGGAGGAGAAATTTTTATTCCTAAAATTCCTTCATATCGCATTACTGATGTAGCTGAAGCTGTAGGACCTGAATGTGAACATCGAGTAGTAGGAATAAGACCCGGCGAAAAAGTACATGAAGAAATGATCACACCTTCTGATTCCTTTTATACATATGATTTAGGAAAATATTATACCATTCTGCCAGCATTACCAAAATGGGATTTGGGAGCCTTTTTAACAGAATTCAAAGGTATAAAAGTTCCTCAAGGTTTCGCTTATAATTCCGGAGATAACACTGAATGGGAAACTGTGGAAGGTTTAAGAGCATTAATAAAAGAACATGTTGATCCTACATTTGAAGTTTAAGATATGGAAAATAAAGTAATACCTTATGGAAGACAAAATATCACTGATGAGGATATTCAGGTTGTTATTGAAACTTTAAAATCGGATTATTTAACCCAAGGTCCAAAGATAAAGGAGTTTGAAGATAATTTTGCTGAATATGTAGGTGCAAAATATGCAGTAGCTCTGGCCAACGGTACGGCGGCTCTACATTTATGTGCATTAGCATTAGATGTAAAACCCGGTGATAAAGTGATCACATCTCCAATTACATTTGCAGCTTCTGCAAACTGTGTTCGCTATTGTGGCGGTGAAGTCATTTTTGGCGATATTGATCCAGAAACATATTTACTGAGTATAGAATCAGTTAGAGAGCTTTTAGAGGCATCTCCGAAAGGTACTTATAAAGGTGTTATTCCGGTAGACTTTGCGGGCAGAGCCGTTAATTTAGAAGATTACAGAAAACTGGCTGACGAATATGGGCTTTGGATTATTGAAGATGCATGCCATGCTCCGGGAGGTTATTTTATAGATTCTTCAAATCAAAAACAGTTGTGCGGAAACGGAAAGTTTGCTGATCTGGCTATATTTTCATTTCATCCGGTAAAGCATATCGCATCAGGAGAAGGTGGAATGGTTACGACTAACGACGAAAAGCTTTATAAAAAATTATTGCAGTTGCGTACACATGGAATTGTAAAATCTGATGATCTTTATACCAATTCAATAGAGTTTGCAGGAGGAAAGGATGGATATCCATTCTGGTATATGGAAATGCAGATGTTAGGATATAATTATCGCATTACAGATTTTCAGGCAGCATTAGGCAACAGTCAATTACAAAGAGCAGACGAGGGGCTTTTAAGAAGAAGAGAAATTGCTGCAAACTACAATAAAGCTTTTACAGGTAAAAATTATATAAAAGGACAATCTGGAGATATAGAAGGTCATGCTTATCATCTATACGTTATAGAAGTAGAAGATCGTCTGGGTTTATATAATTTTTTAAGAACTAAAAATATCTTTGCCCAAATCCACTATATACCTTGTCACTTAATGCCTTATTACAGAGATTTTGGTTGGAAAGAAGGAGACAGACCATTATCCGAAACCTATTACAGACATTGTATCAGCTTGCCGATGTATCCGACACTTTCAGAACAGGAACAACAATTTGTAATAGATTGTGTAGATGAGTACTTTGCAAAGTAAAATAGGACTCGGTACTGTTCAGTTTGGAACTGATTATGGAATATCAAACCTTCAGGGTAAAACTTCCAATGAAGAAGTGGGTAATATACTTGAATATGCTCTTAAATCAGATATCACATACTTAGATACTGCTTACGCATATGGTGATGCTGAAACAGTATTGGGTAATTTTGACTTAAAGCCTTACAAAATCATATCTAAATATATTCCCAATGATATTTCATTAACTGAACAATTCCACAAGTCTTTACTTAGACTCGGTGTTGATTCTTTTTACGGATATTTAGCTCATAGACCCTTGGACTTAATTGAGGATGGAAAAAAGAATTGGAACATCTTAAAAGAATTTCAATCCGGAGGGAAAGTTAAAAAAATAGGAGCTTCTTTTAACTCTAAAGAAGAACTGGATGCTCTATTAGATTCAGGAATTGAATTGGATATTATTCAGGTTCCATTTAACTATTTTGATCACCGATTTGAGTATGATATGAAAAAACTGAAAGATCAGGGAGTTGAAATTCATACCAGGTCAGCTTTTTTACAGGGACTTTTTTTTTGCGACCCGGATATATTGGATGATTTTTTTAACGATATTAAGGTTCACCTAAAGGAATTACAAAAAGCTGAGGATTTAGCAGGAAAACTTTTAAAATTTGTTCTGGAAAAACCCTTTGTAGATGTAGTTAATATTGGAGTCAACAATTTAGCGCAGCTTGAGGAGAATCTTATGCAGATAAGAAAAGTATCTGAAGAATTACCGAAAATCACAAATCAATTTGACAGTAGAATATTAATGCCATCAGAGTGGCCAAAGTAATGAATAATGAATAATATTTTTGATATAACGGATAAAGTTATTTTGTTTTCAGGCGGATATGGCTATTTAGGAAGTCCATGTGTAAAGTATTTTGCTGAGTGCGGTGCAAAAGTATATGTTCTTGCCAGAAGTGAAGAAAAGTACAGCGAAGAATTTTCATCTTCAGAAAATATTTTTTTCTCAGCTTGTGACATCAGTTCTACAGAGAGTATAAAATCGTCAATAGCATCTATTTTTGAAAAAGAAGGAAAGATAGATTCAGTCATAAATAATGCATTTTATTTAAAAGGCCAATCTCCTGAAGAAATGACTGATGATGATTTTAGTTATGGTGTCGATGGTACTCTTAATGCTGTTTTCAGAGTAATTCGTGAAATCATTCCTATTTTTAAGCAACAAAAGTTTGGGAAAATCATTAATGTTTCCTCAATGTATGGAGTTGTAGCACCAGATTTTACTATGTATACAGAATCACCCTCCTCACTGAATCCGCCTCATTATGGCGCTGCGAAAGCCGGAGTTATTCAGTTATCCAAATATTATGCATCTTATCTCGGTATGGATAATATACAGGTAAATTGTATTACACCGGGACCATTTCCTTCTGCTTCAGTAAAGCAGAAAGATCCCGATTTTGAAAAAAGACTGGCAAATAATACAATGCTTGGCAGGGTCGGTTTACCTCAAGATTTAATTGGGGCATTTATGCTACTGGTATCCAATGCATCTGATTACATTACAGGACAGAATATTATAATTGACGGTGGATGGACAAGCAAATAAATAATTCGATAGGCTTCATTATCCAGGCAAGGATGAAATCTGAAAGGTTACCGGGTAAAGTTTTGTTGCCGCTTCCTTTTCCTGATGGGGACTCAATTTTAAAAATAATAGTTTCAACACTTAGAAAACTGAAGGGAACAATAATTGTAGCAACTTCCGGAAATCATGAGAATGAATCTATTTCTGATTTTTGCGATTCAAATCAGATTGATTGTTTTAGGGGGGATGAAGATGATGTGTTGAGCCGTTTTTTAGAAATTCAAAAAAGCAACAAATTTGAACATATTGTTCGCCTTACGGCAGACAATCCATTTGTTGATTATAAAACCATTCAGGAGGTAATTGATTTTCATATAAAAAATAATAATGATTATACCCACTCTGAAGGATTACCATTAGGAATGAATATAGAAATAATGAAGGGAAATGCATTAATGGATACGGAAAAATATATTTCTAATAATCAAGATAAGGAACATGTCACTCTTATTTTGAAAAGAGAGGCGAAATATAAAAAGGGTTTTTATAAAATCGATAAGCAAATCAATCACTATAGGCTCACTATAGATACAATTCAAGATTTTCTAATGGCCAATGTAGTTATGCAGGTTAAAGAAGATACTGGTCTTGAAGGTGTTGAGCTGGTTCTGAATATAAGAGATAATTATCCTTGGATTTTTGAAAGTAATGCTAATGTTTTTCAAAAAAATTCTGAACAGAATTTACAAAAAGAACTTCATTCTGCGATTGAAATTTTAAATCAGTTGGAATACCATCAAACAGTTAAAGTTTTAAAAAATACAATAAATTAAAACTATGTTTCCTAAAAGTTATAGATTCTCAGATAAAGAATTTTGGAAAATCGGTAATTATCAATTGGTCCCTATTCGATACGAAGACCGGCTTGATATCATGAAATGGCGGAATGAGCAAATTTATCATTTACGCCAACATAAACTTTTAACAGAAGAAGATCAGGAGAATTATTTTAGCAAAGTTGTTGAAATGCTTTTCCACCAGGATTATCCTAATCAGTTATTATTTTCTTACCTGGAAAATGGCAAATGTATCGGATATGGAGGGTTGGTTCATATTAATTGGATCGATAAGAATGCTGAAATATCTTTTGTTATTAATACGGAATTAGAAAACCAATATTTTGAATTTCATTGGAAAACCTATTTAAGTATATTGCAAAAAATAGCTTTTGAAGAACTGGCATTACATAAGATTTATACATATGCTTTTGATTTAAGGCCTCGTTTATATAATGCATTGTCTGATTCTGGTTTTACTCATGAATCAACTCTTAAAGAACACTGTTATTTTGGAGGTAAGTTTTTGGATGTACTCTATCATTCTAAAATAAACACCCTTAAATTGAGATATGCAACCCAAGAAGATATAGATATAACTTATCAGTGGGCAAAAGATCCAATAATCAGGAAATTTTCATTCAATCAAAACGAAATAATAAAAGAAGAACATTACAATTGGTTTTCAAAAAAAATCAACGATGAGGATTGTTACTATTTTATTTTAGAGGACGTTTTACATAATCCATTAGGGTCTATAAGACTTGATGTTAAAAATAATGAAGGCTTGATCAGTTATCTAATAGATAGTGATTATTTTGGAAGAGGATTAGGAACTTTAATACTTCAGCTTATAGAGCAAAAAATAAAGGAAGATGATTTGCCTGTAGATAAGTTAATAGGGTATGTATTAAAAGTAAACGTAGCATCTGTCAAAATTTTTGAAAAATTACAATATCATTGTACGGAAGACAAAGAAAGTTTAAAATTTTATAAAGAACTATAATGAAAATAGGAAATAAAGAAATTAATCCGCAAAGTCCGGTATTTATCATTGCTGAACTTTCTGCTAATCATAATGGAAGTTTAGAAACAGCCTTAGAAACAGTAAGAGCTGCAAAAAGGGCTGGTGCAGATTGTATAAAACTGCAAACCTATACAGCTGATACCATAACTATCGATTCCAGAAAAGATGATTTCTTAATTAAAGGAACCATTTGGGAAGGCAAAAATTTATACGATTTATATCAGGAAGCTTATACACCTTGGGAATGGCATAAAGAAATTAAAAAAGTTGCAGATGAAGAGGGCTTAATATTTTTTTCATCTCCTTTTGATCCTACCAGTGTGGAATTTTTGGAAAGTCTTGATGTTCCTGCTTTTAAGATTGCTTCTTTTGAAATTACGGATATTCCATTGATCGAACTTGTAGCTTCTAAAGGAAAACCTGTTATTATATCTACCGGTATAGCTACGGAAGAAGATATAAAACTTGCCCTTGATGCTTGCTTTAGAAAAGGAAATAAAGATGTTGCTTTATTAAAATGTACTTCATCATATCCTGCGCCTGTTGAAGAGGCCAATATGGTCATGGTAAAAGATTTTGCTGAAAAATTTGGAGTTATTACCGGTTTGTCTGATCATACAATGGGAAGTACAGTACCTGTGGTAGCTACTTGTTTTGGTGCAAAAATCATTGAAAAACATTTTATATTGGATCGGTCTATTGGCGGTCCTGATGCTTCTTTTTCGATGAATGAGCAGGAATTTACAGAAATGGTGAGCGCAGTTCGTGAAGCTGAAAAAGCAATTGGAGTCATAGATTATAAATTAACCGAAAAACAAGAAAAAGGGAAAGATTTTTCCCGGTCATTGTATATCGTAAAAGAAATAAAAGCAGGAGAAACTGTTACCGAAGAAAATGTTAAATCTATTCGCCCAGGTTTTGGAATGCATCCAAAATTTTATAATGATATTTTAGGTAAAACGGCCATTCGAAATATTGAAAAAGGAGAACCTGTTCGATGGGAGGATTTAATATAAATTCAAATATGAATATTAAAGATTATCATAAAATAGATCATGCTCTGGATCAGCTGAATTTTAAATATAAGGATATTGATATCACATATCTGGTCAGAAACCATGTAATATCTTTGATAAGGACTAATATAAATATTGGGAATCCTGAAATTAAATTAGATAAAAAAATATTATTGCGACTCTTAAAATCTGCGATGATAACATTACCTAATTTTTTTAGAAAAAAATCAACCTGGGTTTTTTCTAACGCAGAACGGCGTAAAAAATTTGGTGCCTTTTATTATGATCGTGTAGCATCTGTAGTTTCTGAAAATAATGAAAATAATGTCTTATTTATAGAAAATCCGGTAATTCAAGATCATAAATTTCCATCAAAAGATATTATTTTATCTGATGCTATATTTTTTATTGGTGCTTATCTTTTTGGTTTTTTTAAATTTGATAAAAAAAAATTACAGGTTGACCCAGAATTTACCGAGTTTGGAAAAGAATATCAAATCAATCCGAATATTCTTCCAATTATAAAGCGTTTTGTTGGACAGTACCATTTCATGAAATTTTATTTGAAGTATTTCTCCAAACCAAAGCAAGTATTTTTAGTTTATCCAAATGGATATTATGGATACAATTTAGCTTTTAAGGAACTTAATATTCCAGTCATTGAACTCCAGCACGGTATCATCTATCCGTTACATCCTTCTTACAATACAATTTTATTTGAAAAATCAAGTAAATTTAAACCGGATTATATTCTGACTTACGGTCACAGGGATAAAGAATGTTTAGAGAATCTTAATTATGTAGAGAAAAATAATTCCTTTGTCGTTGGGTCTTACGGTTTATTGAAAGGAAAAAATGAAACAATTATTGAGACTTATTTGAAAAATATTCTAGTCAGTAATAAAAAAAATATTGCTCTTATTGCAACAACCAATGATATTGATGAATTATATGATCTTTCAAAAAGGCTAACATCTATTACAGCAGAATTTAATTTACTTATTTTACCCAGGCACGAAATAAAGCATTTGCAAAATCTTCAAAATATTACTGTATTGGATGTACACCAAACCAATATATTTGAGGTCTATCAGGGAGTGGATTTCTTAATCTCTAAAAGTTCAACAAGTGCATTAGAAGCTTTATATATGAATATTCCTACATTTTTATTAGAAGGGGAAAATGAGCAATCGATCTTTAGACAAAACTATTCTTTTATAAAGTCATTCAATTATTTTAAAAATGAGCAGGAATTATTAGAACTTATTCAATCTGAAAACTATATCAAACCTACTGTAGACGATGTAGATCAAGTATATGCTTCCGGGTTATTTGAAAATTATAAAGAAGCATTAAATAGATTTCTGTAATGAATATTAAACATCTTACAAAAAATAAATTAGTTTCCGATACTTTAATTTATGGTATTACTAATGCGCTCTACAGTGGCTTACCGCTATTGTTATTACCTTTTTTAGTCACCACTTTAGGCCCTGAAGATTATGGATACGTTGATTTGTTTCGTTCAATATGTATGCTGCTTGTACCACTTTTAGGGCTAAGCACAATACAGTCGATCACAAGATTTTATTACGATCTGGATGAAGCCAAATTCAAAAAATTTGTAACATCAATCCAGATTTTTCAATTGTGTACATCAATTGGTGCCGCAATTTTAATATGGATAATTTCGCCATGGTTGCCAGTTGTTTATCAGGTTTTACTGCAACTCAGTATCGCTTACTTTTTATTCAATCAATTTACAGAAGGCTTATTAGTTATCTATAGAGTCAATAATCGAGCAAAACATTATTTAATAATTCGTGTACTAAATATCTTGTTAGAATTAGGAATTTTATTTATTTTATTTAAGACACTATTACCTCTTGACTGGAAATTCCGGGTTTTACCGACCGTAATCGCAAGCTTTTTGGTAGCAATAGTAACACTGGTACAATTTATTAAACTAGGTTATCCATTAACATTTTCAAAAAAATTACTTAAAGTTGCTATATTGTATAGCACACCATTGATACTTCATATGCTATCCGGATATGTACTGAATATTGGAGACCGTTTTTTTATTAAATATTATTTGACAGAAAAGGATTTGGGAAACTATGCGGTTGCCTATCAAATCGGAATGGCAATAAATTTTTTCTATACAAGTTTTAACCTGGCATGGACCCCGACTTATTTTAAGTGGATGAAAGAAAATAAAATAAGCCAAATCAATAAAGTGAGAAAATTGATCTATATAAGTCTGCCGGTATTAGGCGGTTTTGCTTTAATGGGCTGGCTAATTTTCAGTAATACATTTATTAAAAATTCCCAATACAGTATATCAAATCAAATTATTATAATTGTATTAATTGCCAACGTTATTCTATCTTTGTATAAATTTGAATCCAATTTATTTCTATATACAAAAGAAACAAAGAAACTAAGTTTATTTACTTTTATTTCGGCAATAGTATCCGTAATTTTTAATATAATTCTTATACCGCGAATTGGAATATTAGGGGCTGCCATAGCAACTTTAATTTCTTTTATAACCATCTATTTTTTAGTATTATTTAACAAGAAAAAAAATGATAAAATTTATCAAAAATCTACGTTCTAAAATACTTTTGTATTATTGTGCTTACCGGTATAATAAAAGTATCTTGTCCAGCTGCAAAATCAATGGATTATGTAGGTTCAACGGGAAAGAAAAATTTGGAAAGAATGTGAATTTTAACGGAACCAGGGTCTATGGTAAAGGAAAGGTAACATTTGGAGATAATTTTCACTCTGCGGAAGGATTAAAAATCCTGACTTCTTTTCATAATTATAATGGAGAGAGTATTCCCTATGATCATACTGTGATAACGAAAGATGTTGTTATAGAAGATAATGTGTGGATAGGACTTGATGTCATAATTTTAGGAGGTGTGACGATTGGTGAAGGTTCCATTATCCAGGCTGGTGCTGTAGTCGTTAGAAGTATTCCAAAATATTCGATTTGCGGAGGGAATCCGGCGTCAGTTTTTGCCCAACGTAATGTTGAGCATTACGAACGGTTGAAAAAGGAAAATAAAGTATATTAAAATGAGTTTGTTAGAGGGGAAAATAAATAAAAATGGCTTGTGGATATCAATATTGATAATCACATCTTATCTCAATGCTGTTCTAAAAACCGGAGTCGATGGTAATATGACACTTTTTAGAATCTTATTATTACCGGTAATATTATTGATGATTCCGCAAAGAAAAAAAATTATGTTTAATTTCATTTCTTTAGCCATTTTTACTGTAGTTTATTGTTATCTTATCAGCTATTTACCTTTTAATAGATTTCAGAAATTTGATATTGTTTTTACCCTTCACTATATATTAGTACCATTTTGTTTCATATTAATGAAGTTTTTTATAGATAAAGTCGGGCTGGACTATCTATATAATTTTTTTAAGAAATTTTACTATGTCATGTTGGTGCTGGCACTGATTCAGTTTTTTGTAGGCGGTGTGTATCCCAATACACAAAACAGGGCCCCAATGGTAAATATTTTTTTCTGGAATGAAAATGAGTTTACCACAGTATTGGCAATTTTTATCCCATTATATTTTTTAATAGAAAAAAACTCTCTCATAAAATATGGATCTATCCTTCTGTCAGTCTTCTTTATCGTATTTAATGATGCCAGGCTGTTAATAATTGGCTTAGTAATTTTCTTTGGAGCTTATTATTTATCAAAAATGCCGATCTATCGTTATAAGACACTTTGGTTTCTTGTAATTGGCTTGATGTTTACGATATTGATACCGTATTTAGCTGACAAAAAAGTATTTGGGGATTATACTTTCTTTGAATTATTTGTAGACTCAATTCGCAGAATTGTCACATTGGATGATTATGAAGGTATCGGCTCTGTAATAAGTAGAATTAATGCTTATATATGGGGGCAGATTGAATTATATAAAACGTATTTATTTGGAATAGGCCCCAGTAATTCATTTATTATAATGAAAGAAAATACCCCTGTCGGATTAGAAGCGGTTTCACCAAAAAGTTTCCATAATATTATTTTGCAGATGATTGTTGAAATTGGCTTTTTGGGGATTTTCTTATTTATTTTGTTGATTAGAATGATAAAACAAACGGTTAAAGTTTCCCCATTCAAGCATTCAGTCGTTATTGCATATTATATTGCAGCATTTATATTCAGTACAATTTTGTCTGGTGCTTTTTCTAACTATCCGTTTATTTTCATTATTGCTTTTTCTATATATATGTTTAGAGTTAATTTTAGAGGTAAAGCACAAGAATAAATTTTATGTTAAAAATTTCATTTTTTTTAGTAATATTTTTTTTAAATCAGTTTTTATCTGCACAAAATAGAGTCAATAGTACTTCTATTGCAGTTGAAACATTTGGAGCAAAGGGTGATGGTGTAACAGATGATACATATGCCATTCAAAAGGCGATAAATTCATCGTACGGAACTATAAATTTTTCTAACAAAAATTATATAGTCAATGGGCAAGTAAATTTAAAATCTAACAAAAAGTTAATAGGCAATCAAACTTTAATTTCTAGAAATCAAATTAATAGTAATCAAAGCATAATATATGGAGAAAATGTTAGTTATATTAATATAAGTAACATTAAATTCAGAGGAAATGTTTCCAAACAATCCCCAAAGTATCTTTCTGATGCTTCGGTCATTAGAATAGATGATTCTAATAATATTAATTTAAGTAATATAAGTACTTCAGGAGGATCTTCCGGAGTGCAAATATATTATTCTGATAAAATTACGATAGAAGGCTTAATAAGCGAAAATAATATTTTGACGGGCTTATCAGCTATAGCTAACAATATAACGCTTTCGAATTCTAAACTTACCCATAATGGCTATACATCAAATGGTCTGACTCATGATGCTTACTTTATCAATTCCTCTAATGTACAAATCAAAGATTCAACATTTGGGAATACGAATGATCAAAAAGCATTTTCTCTGGTAGTTCGATATGATTTAAGTGATGCTAAGCCCCTGTTTGACACAGTTGATAATATTAATATTTTTAATAATACTTTTTATAATAATGGTTTGGCTGTAGGGTCAGATCCGGGAGTCGAGGTAAAGAAACGAAAGCCTCCTAAAAATGTTAAAATATATAATAACAATTTTAACGGTTCAGATCTTAAAATAGATGATCCCGAAAGCATTGTAACAAATGATAACCAAAATATTACAAACTATATCTGTAGAGTAGGATCTTCATATCCGCAGTATAATGTTGGATTAATTTCTACAAATGATCATTGTAAGAATCTTGTTCAATCAAGTTTAAAATCGATTGCGGAGAAATCAACAAGCTCAATAATATTTAGTAATACCGTTATTGATAATGGATTATCCAATGGTATTCAAAATGCGCAGGGATTTGGAGGTGTGAAGGCATTTACTTTAAAAAAGCCTAAAGTAAACGGTCAAATTAATTTTAGTTCACAAGGAGAAAACAGTAAAGTTAAAATAAACAAGTAAATGAAAATACTATTGCTTCATCAATATTTCCTGGAGGAAGATGATCCTGGTGGCTCAAGGTGGAATGAAATGACTAAAACGTGGACCTCTCAGGGGCATGAAGTTACAGTCATAGCAGGAATGATGCACTACAATGGCCTATCTAAAAGAGAAGAATATAAAAGTAAATATTTTGTAAAGAAAAAACAGGGAGACGTTACTGTACACCGCTGTCACGTTTCAGAATCATATAATAATGGCTTCATTGGGAGACTTTGGGGATATTTTTCTTTTATGCTGTCATCATTATGGGCCGGGCTTTTTAGGACTAAGGGGAAGTTTGATGTAGTCGTCGTGACTTCTCCCCCTTTATTTATTGGTGTTTCAGGTTATCTAATTTCTAAATTCAAAAGGGTTCCTATGATTTTTGAAATCAGAGATCTATGGCCGGAATCTGCTATCGATACAGGAGTACTTACCAACAAATGGTTTATAAAATTAGCCTTTAAATTCGAAGCTTTCATTTATAAAAAAGCGAAGCTTATTAATGTACTAACTCCAGCCTTTTATAAAACCTTACATGAGAATAAAGGGGTTTCGGAGAAAAAGCTTGTCATGATCCCTAATGCGGCAGATTTTTCCCTTTCTGAAGAAGTGATGGACAATTTTAATCGTGAATTATTCAGAAAAGAGCATCATTTGGATGGTCATTTTGTGATTACCTATGTGGGAGCTCATGGGGTGGCGAATCATTTAGAGCAAATTTTAGATGCGGGCAAAAGATTAGAAGATACTAATGTTTTGTTTCTGTTAATTGGCCAGGGTATGGAGAAAAGCCGGTTGATCGAAAAAGCAAACGAAATGAATATTAAAAATGTTCGTTTTCTTGATCCTGTACCAAAAAAAGAAGTATTTAAATATATTCTGGCATCTGAAATGGGAGCATCTGTTTTAAAAAAGGTTGATACATTTAAAACAGTTTATTCAAATAAATCTTTCGACTATTTTTCATGCAAAAGACCAATTCTAATGGCAATTGATGGTGTTTCCCGTGAATTGGTGGAAAATGCAAAAGCAGGAACTTACGTAGAGCCTGAAAATGCTGATGAATACAATAGGATAATAAGAGATTACATAAACAATCCTGAAAGATTGAATAATGAAGGGGAAAGCGGGTACAAATATGCTAAAATTAATTTCGACAGGGAAGTATTAGCAAATAAGTATTTAGAAGCTATCAGAAGCATAATAAATTAATAGACGTATAAAAATAATTTAAAGATTAATAGGCTATTGTTAGATTATAAATATCGATATTTATAATCTAACAATAGCCTATAGTTTTGAATATGGGTAAGCATTTCTTTTTGCTCAAAACCTTTACCTACACCTCTGAAGTGATAAATTGTTGATGACTTGGGGAATGTTTAGTTGGTGCGTCGATATTGAATTGCGGTAAAACAAATAAGATCATTCTGTACAACTCATATTTCAACATGGCTGTCGTATAAAACAAAAACAGGAAAAATGATAAACATCTTTCCTGTTATGTAGACTCACAGGGATTCGAACCCCAGATGACTGAACCAAAATCAGTAGTGTTACCGCTACACCATGAGTCTTTCTCTGTTTGAGTGGTGCAAATTTACAGCTTTTTTCAATATTTGCAAGAACTTTTTGAAGTTTTTTTTAAATTTACAGTGGATTTATCTCTGAACATTATGCGGCTAGACTTCAAAAATCTCAATATTAATCAATTATCTACGGAAACGGAATTTGAACAGAAAATCATCGGTTTTTTGAAAGAATGGCTTTCCGGAACCGAAACGGTAAAAGTACAGACTTCCGGTTCTACAGGAACACCAAAAGTTTTTGATATCGAGAAAAAGAAAATGATCGCTTCCGCTGAAATGACCTGTGATTTTTTAGGACTGAAGGAAGGCGACACCGCTTTACTATGCCTTCCTATTGAATATATTTCAGGAAAGATGATGATCGTCCGGTCAATGGTCCGGAAGTTTAAGTTGAGGGTTACTGTTCCGGCCATAAAACCTCTTGAAGAAATAGATCATCAGATTGATTTTTGTGCCATGACACCGCTTCAGGTGGAAAATTCGCTGGATAAATTATACCTTATAAAAAACCTGATTATCGGAGGTGCAGCTGTTTCCGAGAATTTAAAGGAGAAGATTTTTGATGAAATCGGGGCGGAAAATTCCCAACGGATTTTTGAGACGTACGGAATGTCGGAAACCCTTTCCCACATTGCACTGAAGCAGATTTATCCAGTATCGGATGCTTTTTTTACCGCTTTTGAAAATGTTGATATTTCTACCGATGAGAGGGGATGCCTGAAAATCTTTGCCCCATATTTGAACGCAGAAATTTTGCAGACAAATGATTTAGTGGAAATTAAGAATGGGAACCAGTTCAGATTTTTGGGCCGAATCGATCATGTGATCAATTCCGGGGGCGCCAAAATTTTTCCGGAACAACTGGAAGCTTTGGTAAAAAAGGAAATCCCAAATGAAGTGGTCTTTCTGGGAGTAGAAGATGAAAGTTTGGGACAGAAATTGATATTGGTGATTGAAGGGCAGGAGTCTCAGGAAATCATTGATAAAATTCAGGAAATAAAGTTTGAAAAAAAATTCCATAAGCCGAAAGAGATTATTTTCGTTGAAAAAATACCACGGACACCGAATGGGAAGATTAATAGAACTGAACTAAAAAACCTGCTGTAAGAATAAATATTTGAGATAATGAAAGATTTTTCTAAAGAACTCAGCTTTAAAACTTCACGCAGCAGTGGCGCAGGAGGGCAGAATGTCAACAAAGTTGAAACGGCTGTAACGGTTCTGTGGAAAATTCAGGAGTCCGGATTTTTTAATGAAGATCAGAAAAATTTAATTCAGACTAAATTAAAAAACAGAATTAATGCAGAGGGATTCTTATTTTTAACGGTTTCCGAAACCAGAACACAACTGATGAATAAGACCAAAGCCATTGAGAAAATTCTGGAAATTGTAGATAAGGCACTGATTATTCCTAAAAAACGTCTCGCAACAAAACCTTCAAAAGGACAGAAACAGAAACGGCTTGATACCAAAAAGAAATTATCTGATAAAAAAGAAAACAGAAAATTCAGGTATTAATGGTATTTTCATTCTGAATGTTAAATTTGATGGCATTGCAATCGTGTGTTAAATTTTTTCTTTTTTGAGCATAATTCAGATTATTCATATATTTTTGCGCCAAAATAGTAAACTAATGATCAAGAAACTTGTTGCAGCCGCATTCATTTCTATATCGGCTTTTTCAACCGCTCAAAAATTTTCAATTATTCCATCCGTAGGATACGCATGGAGAACTGCGAAAACAATCTCAGGACTTTCCAGGGAGGAAGAAGAATATGTAAAAGGTCTTAAAAGCGGGATGAATTTTGATATTTCCGCCTATTATCAGGTGAGTAATATTGTATCAGTCGGATTAAAATATTCCAATTTCAGTGCATCCAGCGACGGATATATTCTGGGCTATGTGAATAATATGCCTGTTTCATTTCCCGTAACGACAAAAGACCACATAAATTTTTACGGGCCTGCCATAATGATTTCCAATTTTGAGGAAGATACGAGACATAAAATGTTCGTTGATATGGGATTGGGAGTTATTTCTTACACCACTAAAACAGCAAATGTAAAGGGAACCGGATCAAATTTGGGCGCAGAACTCAATTTTGCTTATCAGTATCAGATCACAAAAAACCTGTTGGTCGGACCGAAGCTTGGGCTTACGGCAGGAACACTTACCAAAATGAAAATTAACGGGGTAACCTACGATTTTAATGATGATCAAAAAGAAGGTTTACACAGAGTTTCTTTAAGCGCAGCGGCTACATTCCGTTTTTAAGTTTTATCTTTGCAAAAAATAATTAAATGAGCAAACCGATTACTGAATTCATAGAAAAGTATTATCTGCACTTTAATGCAGCGGCATTGGTAGATGCTTCTAAAGGATATGTGGCGCATCTTAAGGATGGCGGGAAAATGATGATTACACTGGCTGGGGCAATGTCTACCGCAGAATTAGGGAAGATTCTTGCAGAAATGATCCGCCAGGATAAAGTAGATTTTATCTCCTGTACAGGCGCTAACCTTGAAGAAGACCTTATGAATCTTGTAGCGCATTCTCACTACGAAAGAGTTCCTCATTACAGAGATCTTACCCCGCAGGAAGAGTGGGATTTGCTGGAAAGAGGGCTGAACAGGGTGACCGATACCTGCATTCCTGAAGAAGAAGCTTTCAGAAGGCTGCAGAAACATATCTATGAAATCTGGAAAGATGCCGACAACAAAGGAGAAAGATATTTCCCGCACGAATATATGTACAAAATGATCCTTTCAGGGGTTCTTGAGCAGTATTATGAAATCCCGAGAGAAAACTCATGGATGATTGCTGCGGCGGAGAAGAATTTGCCGATCGTTGTACCGGGATGGGAAGATTCTACCATGGGGAATATTTTCGCATCATACTGTATCAAAGGAGAGCTTAAATTCTCTACCATGAAATCCGGAATTGAGTATATGGCTTATCTTGCCGATTGGTACACCAAAAACTCATCAGGAAAAGGGGTAGGATTCTTCCAGATTGGAGGAGGTATTGCAGGTGATTTCCCAATCTGTGTAGTGCCGATGCTGTATCAGGATATGGAAATGCATGACATTCCGTTCTGGTCGTATTTCTGCCAGATCTCAGATTCTACGACTTCTTACGGTTCTTATTCGGGAGCGGTACCAAACGAAAAAATTACCTGGGGTAAGCTGGATATCACTACACCGAAGTTTATCGTTGAAAGTGATGCCACCATCTGTGCACCATTGATGTTCTCTTATATCTTAGAAAATTCATAACAGCCTTAGAACGAAAGTCCGAGGCTTGAAATAGACAACGTTCCAATTTTTTTGGGACGTTTTTTTGTTTCCCTCTATAAATTCTGTACCTTATTAAACCCGAAGGATTTAATCATGGGCGTGTCCTTCTCCGGGCTCATCCCAAGGCTCAGGCCGGGCTTCTTCAGGCTCCACTTCGTTCCGGTCTTTTTCGTTGCCGGGCAACAAAAAAGACTGCTCGCTTTGCTCACACCCTCCATATCCCTCACGCGTTTCAGTCCAGTGAATTCACCAGCACGAAATACCGGTAGGCCAGAATCGCCTTTTGAATTTTTGTCAGCTTCGTAGGATCCTTGTCGCTTAATTTGGGAAGAATGGACTTGTTGACCCTGTTCAGCCACCGGAAAAATGATTTTTTCATAACCTCTATTTTGGGAGTAATATTCAAAAATTGTGCAACCACTCATTTTGGCCTATGTATGTTAAATAAAAATTGCCCGCATTTCTGCAGGCAATCTTTACACTTCATCACACGATTACGGACTTCCGTATCTATTTGAATCTCTTTTGATGAATTGAAATTATAAAATAAGATTAGATTTTATCTTGATGTATGATAAGTAATTGGCAATACATTTAATTTCATAAATTTGAACTAAGAATTCATCATATGAATGAAATTTTTAAACAGCAGGTCTGGGAGATCACAAAGTTAGTTCCCAAAGGTAGAGTGACAAGCTATGGCGCGATTGCAAAAGCGGTAGGTTTTCCCAATCACTCAAGGCACGTTGGGAAAGCCATGGGAGGCTGTCCTCCTGATGTTCCGGCTCACCGCGTTATTTCGAGTTCCGGTACTTTATCTGTCCCTGAATTTCAGAAAAGGCTGGAAGCAGAAGGTGTTGCGGTTGAAAATTTTAGAATTAAAAATTTCAAAACACTTTTTTGGGATCCGATTTCGGAATTGTGATATAAGAGTTTCGTTAAAAAGTTTCTGCGGAGCCTTTGGCTCCGCAGAAACTTTTGTTTTTCCGGGGCAACAAAGTCGCCCCGGAAAAACATGTATAAAAAATTACTTTTCCAACTGCTTATAACTTCTCTGGATAAAATCCGTCAGTTCTTTTCCTTTCAGTAAATTCTGGGAAAGCTTCGCGAGATCAAGTGCATATTGAATTAATCCTGCTTTCTCTTCTTCGTTTTCCGCTTTCAGGATCTGACCTGCAAATTCACTGTTGGAGTTTACCACAAGATTGTACATTTCCGGGAAACCTCCCATACCAAACATGCCGCCGCCGCCCGTTGCCTGCATATCTTTCATTCTTCTCATGAATTCCGGCTGTGTAATGGTGAATGGAGCATCATTGCTGTCGAGATCTTCGAGCTGAACGGTGAATTTCTTGTCTGTAATAGTTTCTTCAACGTATTTTTTCAGTGATTCTTTTTCAGACTCATTCAGTTTGGAAATGACAGGTTCATCCTTTTTAATTAAATTATTGATATGATCGGCATCTACCCTTACAAAAGAGATTTTTTCTTTCGAAGTTTCCAGTTTCTGGATCACGTGCGGAATGATCGGTGAATCTAAAAGCAGAACTTCATATCCTTTATCTTTTGCTGCCTGAATGTAGCTGTGCTGCTCATCGGCATTGGAAGCATAAAGAATGATAAGGTTACCGTCTTTATCGGTCTGGTTAGGTTTTATTTTCTCTTCAAGTTCATTCCAAAGGAAATATTTTCCGTCGGTGGTAGGATATAATGTAAACTTGTCCGATTTTTCGGCAAATTTCTCTTCCGTTACAATTCCGTATTCGATAACGACCTTGATGTCGTTCCATTTTTTCTCATAATCTTCACGGTTTTCGTTGATCAGGGAAGACATTTTGTCGGCTACTTTTTTCGTGATGTACGAAGAGATTTTCTTTACGGCACCATCAGCCTGAAGATAAGAACGCGAAACATTCAGCGGAATGTCCGGAGAATCGATAACCCCGCGAAGCAACATCAGGAAATCCGGAACAATACCTTTCACTTCATCCGTTACGAAAACCTGATTCTGGTAAAGCTGGATTTTATCTTTTTCAATATTTAAATTGTTGCTGAGTTTAGGGAAAAATAAAATTCCTGTCAGGTTGAAAGGGTAGTCTACATTGAGATGAATATTAAACAGTGGCTCCTCAAACTGCATAGGGTACAATTCGTGGTAAAACTTCATGTAATCCTCATTCGTCAGTTCACTCGGAGCGATCGTCCAGGCCGGCGTCGGATTGTTGATGATGTTATCAACTTCTTCGGTCTCAGCAACCGCATCTTCCGGAGCGTCTTCCGGCAAAGGAAGAGTGTGTGTCTTTGTGCCGAATTTAATTGGAACGGGCATGAACTTGTTGTATTTTAATAACAGCTCACGGATTTTTCCTTCTTCCAGGAATTCGGTAGAATCTTCGGCAATATGAAGGATTATTTCCGTTCCTCTCTCCGTTTTATCGACTGTTTCTTCTAAAGTAAATTCCGGGCTGCCGTCGCAGATCCATCGTACTGCAGGATCGTCTTTATAAGATCTGGTTAAAATTTCAACTTTTTCAGCTACCATAAAAGCCGAATAGAAACCCAATCCGAAATGTCCGATAATCCCCGAGTCTTTCGCTGTATCCTTATATTTTTCCAGGAATTCTTCAGCCCCGGAGAAGGCAACCTGATTAATGTATTTTTCAACCTCTTCACCGGTCATTCCTATCCCCTGATCGATAATATGAAGTGTTTTATTTTCTTTATCAATTTTCACTTCAATCTTCGGATTTCCGTATTCCACTTTTGCTTCCCCGATGCTCGTCAGGTGCTTTAGTTTTAAAGTCGCGTCCGTTGCATTGGAAATTAATTCTCTTAAGAATATTTCGTGGTCACTGTAAAGAAATTTTTTAATTAGCGGGAAAATATTTTCCACTGATACATTAATATTTCCTTTAGTCATAATATTTAGTTTTGATTTTCCTTTTCCTGCTCAAAAAAAATACCGTTTGATGTAAAGTGACATTTTGACATTTTTTTTATTAGAAATTAGAAATTAGAAATTAGAAATTAGAAATTAGAAATTAGAAATTAGAAATTAGAAATTAGAAATTAGAAATTAGAAATTGTTTTGATAAACAACCAATTCTTGATCTGTGAAAAACATAGAGACTATTTAGATGGAATTATAAATAAAAAAGACAGCCCTTTCAGACTGTCTCGAATATTTTACAAACAAAAAACTTATTTGTTTTTCAATTCTTCCTTGATTTTGTTTTCAAGCTCTTCCGCCAATTCAGGATTGTCTTTCAATACGTCTTTTACCGCATCACGGCCTTGTCCCAATTTGGTTTCTTCGTAGCTGAACCAAGAACCGCTTTTTTTCACAATTCCCTGTTCAACTGCCTGGTCAAGGATTTCCCCTGTTTTGGAAACGCCTTCTCCGTACATAATATCAAATTCTGCCTGTTTGAAAGGCGGAGCCACTTTGTTTTTAACGATCTTCACTTTCACACGGCTTCCGATGGCTTCATCGCCCTGTTTGATCGGTGCGCTGGCTTTTCTGATGTCTACTCTTACGGAAGCATAGAATTTCAGAGCGTTACCTCCGGTTGTGGTTTCAGGGTTTCCGAACATTACCCCGATTTTTTCTCTCAGCTGGTTGATGAAAATAACCGTACATTTTGTTCTTGAAATGGTGGCTGTCAGCTTTCTCAATGCCTGAGACATCAATCTTGCATGCAGACCCATTTTAGAGTCTCCCATTTCACCTTCGATTTCAGCTTTTGGGGTAAGAGCGGCTACTGAGTCAATTACCACGATGTCGATAGCTCCCGAACGGATCAGGTTGTCGGCAATTTCCAAAGCCTGCTCACCATTATCCGGCTGTGAAATGATCAGATTTTCAAGATCGATTCCCAATTTTCCGGCATATCCTCTGTCGAAAGCGTGCTCTGCGTCGATAAATGCGGCAATTCCACCTGCTTTCTGAGCTTCTGCGATGGCATGAAGGGTTAAGGTTGTTTTACCGGAAGATTCCGGACCGTAGATTTCGATGATTCTTCCTCTCGGATATCCGCCTACTCCCAAAGCAATGTCCAGTCCTAATGATCCGGAAGGGATCACTTCAATGGTACTGTCTACAGCGCTGTCGCCCAAAGTCATTACCGTTCCTTTTCCGTATGTTTTATCTAGTTTGTCAAGCACCAGTGCCAGTGCTTTTTTCTTGTCGTCTATATTACTCATCTGTTGTTTAAATAATTTATCAAAAATACAAAAAATTACAGTGAAAAACTAATATTGTGTACCACTAAAACCTATTATTATAGTTAAAAAATTATAAAATTTGAAGCCTTGAATATTTGATTTTTATGAATGGTTAATGTTTCGGTAATACGGCTTTTTAATTTTGTATCTGTAACATTATCAATGATTTATTTAATGGAAATTCGAATTATCTGTGACGCTTAAATATTGCATAAGTACTTTTGTCTGGTCTTTGTGTCCTTTCCTGATTCTTTGATCCCTGCTTACCAGATTGTCATATATCCTGTTGATGATTCTTTTGGTGAAAGGGAAAGCTTTTCTGTTGGCCACTTCAGGGATCTGAAGTCTTTTACAGATCTCGTCATCCAGTAAAAACCATGTGCAGCAGATATGTAGGTAACGGAGATTTTTTCTTTGAAATTTATACTTTAAAATTGGGTTTTCCAACGATTCATTCAGGAGAGAATGTGCCAAAAGAACGGAATCTTTATCCGCCGGCGGCTGAACGGAGGTCCACAGATAAAAAAACTCCGTGGCCTGCTTTTTATTTTCGGGCATCAGGTGTTCAGGAATTCCCAGGAGGTAGCCTACGTATTTCCAGAGATGGAAAAGACCGGCCTCTTCCTGCTCAGAAAAGGTATTTCCCAGTTTGTGAAGGCTATGGAGAAAAACCAGGCTGAACCCGATATAGGTTGCCATCATATCCCAGGAATTAATGGGCTCACCCCAGTTTTCGGTATCCCAGTTTTTATAATGTTTTCTGATCGAAAGCCTCGCATAGGAATGGATGAGTCTTGTTTTAATGGCAAATTCGTAGCCTTTATGATGAAGATTTAATGCATCATATCTCGTCACATTGACCCAAAAATCCAGCGTTTCCGAAAGCCTTTTTACCGCTCCTTTTTTCAGGGCTTCCGTTACAATGAGCGGTTTGTTGAGGTAAGCAAAGTCATAGCCTCCCATCAGGCAGTAGTCCCTCAGGGAAATCAGCGAATCCAGATTGGCTCTCATGCAAAGCTCGGCGCCACTTTTTAATAAATCATAATCCAGCCATCGGGGAATGGTCTCTGTCTGGGAAAACATTTTTCTGGCACTTGCCGGGGCATTTTCACTTTTGGAAATTCCTTTTCGAATATATTCTTCTATTTCTGATGAAGCCTCACGAAAGCCTTTCGCAAAATAAATTTCTCTCACAACCGCATCTCCTGTTTCATCCACATGGTAAAAATAGGGTGAGAATTTTTCGAAATCTTTGAAGCTTACTTCCGCGCCGGAAAATTCAATCAATTTTTTACCGTTTCCTTTTGTCCAGAAGTCTTTGAAATGCGTAGAATTTTTAAAACGAGGCTGTAAAACTGTCTTTTCCATTGAATTAAATTTACAATTTTTGAGCCGAAAAAAGAAATGAGATTTGTCATTATCAAAATGTCAAAATACTACAAACGGGTAATTTACCTGTGTTTATGGATTTTTAAAATTTGTATAAAAATTATGACATGAAAACAAAAATTTTATTGCTGTTGTTGCTGGGATGGGTGGGAGCGGCTTTTGGACAAGAGAAAAATATTTCAGTTCCCAAAGAAGGAAAGGGACTTAGGAAGCAGTCAGAACAACCAAGTCAGAAAAATAAAGGATCTCATGAGAAGAAAAGTCAAGAAATAATTTATAATTTTTCCACAGGTGAATTTGAAAAATCTCTAATAAAACCTACTCACAGAATTCCTATAGTATTAAAAATTAAAAATATTAATACTTATTTTTATGATATTCAGATTCAGTCTAAGGATATTAATATCAATTCAGAAAGTTTGTATGAAACGTCATCAAATATAAATAAGACGACAATAATTAAAATTGATACCACAGCTGTGTTAGGAATTTTAGATACGAAATCTATTACTTCTATACCAGTAATACCAAATTCAACTAAAAATAAAACAACTGGGTTTGAAGAGATAAAAAAGAAAGAAGCAGTTTTAATATCAAATATAAATGCTTTACAAGTATCCAAACAATCATTAAATGAATTGGAGGTTAAAAAGAATGAAATAGAAAGTATGGATATTTTGAAGAAGGATATTGATGCTATTCATAATCTTCCCGATTCTCTAAAAGTGAAAAATGCTAATTTATTGGCTAATAAGCAAAAAGAGCTTTCAGAGTTAGAAAAAAAATATAGTAACAAGAATATTGATTCAATAAATAAAGAAATTGCTGAAAAAAAATCTGATGTAGAAGTGAAAAATTCTAACGTTTTAATTGCACAGAGCTTATTGGACACAGAGCTTTTAAAGCTGAAAAACAAAAATGATATTCTATTAAAGGTAAATCAGGAAATTACCAAACTAAATGTTAAATATTTTGAACTTGATGCGGAATTTACAGATGTTTTAAAAATAGCTGGGGCTTACAATAATTTTGTCTATAAAATTTATTGTCCCGGAGTAAATAAGGAAGAGTATAGTAAGATCAAAGACTCTAAAGAAAAATTTGAAACCGTTGCAATTCTTAATTCCGAAAGGATATCAGAATATTACGCTCAGTTAAAAAAGTTCAATAAAGTATATTCCGAGTTTCAGAGTGTTTATAATCAAATAATGCATCAGAATGCTTTTCTGATGCAGGGTCAAAATGAAGAATTAGCGGTAATAAAATTGACTTTACAAAATGAGTTTAGTAGGCTCAAAAATGTCACAGACCAAATGATGAAAAAAGTAGAGGATATGAATTTATCTTCCAAACTAAGTTCCGTTGAAATATATGATAGAGAACTTCAAAATGATCAAACATTTGAATACGTTTCAGATCCTGTCCAAGGGCTAGGAGATTACATACAATTTGATGTTACAATAAAACCAAAAACTGAATTTAAAGAAGTCTTTGCTAAAAATCAAAATCGCAGGTTCAAATATTCAGAATATTTACGTGGTGGTATTCGGTATGATTTTAGTGTAGGGACTGTTTTTGATTTTGTAAACAAAGACGAATTTTATGAAAATAGAAATAATACTATTGCAAAAATTTCCAACAATAAATATTATCCTACACTTGCAGGACTTTTTCATGTAAGTTTACGCTCAGCGTCTCTCTGTTCTGTAGGCTTTAGTTTAGGAGCTTCACTCAATATCACGGAATTTGATATTAATTCACTTTTTATAGGTCCCAGTTTATTAGTTGGGAAAAAAGAGAAAATTATATTTACTTCAGGTATGTCCTTCCGAAAGACAAAACAATTAAAAAGTGGATATTTTGATGGGCAGCAAATAGTTGGAGAAAGTAATATAGATAATTATTTGACTAATAACTTTAAGTTAGGTGCTTTTGTTGGAATCAGCTATAATCTAACAAAAAAACAAAAATCAAGTCTAAAAATTGCTGGTAGTGAACAGTAAATTTTAGGGTGGTTCTAAGATTTACTCTTGAAAATAATTTTTTAATATAAATAAATTATTAAAATTGGATAGCTGTTGTCTTCAACTTAGTATAAAAAAACCTTCCCAACCGGGAAGGTTCTATATTGCCTATCGCTCATCGATAATTACAAAGAAGCAGCATGTACCAGCATATCCACCAACTTGTTAGAATAACCCATTTCATTGTCATACCATGAAACCAGTTTTACGAAGTTAGGGGAAAGCATGATCCCGGCGTCTTTATCGAAGATTGAAGTTCTCTTATCTCCTACGAAATCCTGAGAAACCACTGCATCTTCAGTGTATCCTAAAATACCTTTCAATTCACCTTCAGAAGCAGCTTTGATAGCAGCACAGATCTCGTCGTAAGAAGTCGCTTTTTCTAATCTTACCGTTAAATCCACTACAGAAACGTCAACAGTCGGTACTCTGAAAGACATCCCTGTCAGTTTTCCGTTTAATGAAGGAATTACTTTTCCTACTGCTTTTGCAGCACCGGTAGAAGAAGGGATAATGTTGTTTAGAGCAGCTCTGCCTCCTCTCCAGTCTTTCATGGAAGGACCGTCAACTGTTTTTTGAGTAGCTGTTGTAGCGTGTACAGTTGTCATCAAGCCTTCTACGATTCCAAAGTTATCGTGGATTACTTTAGCTAAAGGGGCTAAACAGTTGGTTGTACAAGAAGCGTTTGATAAAATTTTGATATCATCAGTAAGTTCAGTATGGTTTACCCCCATTACGAACATTGGCGTATCATCTTTAGACGGTGCAGAAAGGATTACTTTCTTTGCGCCTGCATTGATGTGCTTGGCAGCATTTTCTTTATCTAAGAATAAACCTGTAGATTCAACGATGTAGTCAGCACCGATTTCATTCCATTTTAGGTTATTAGGGTCTCTCTCGGCAGTTACTCTGATTCTCTTTCCGTTTACCACAAGATCATTTCCTTCTACAGAAACTTCCCCCGGGAAGATCCCGTGTACAGAATCGTATTTTAACATGTAAGCCATGTATGTAGCATCGATAAGGTCATTAATTCCTACAACTTCGATGTTGTCTCTTTCAGTCATTGCTCTGAAAACAAGACGTCCGATTCTACCAAACCCGTTGATACCTACTTTAATTGTTGACATAATAGTTTGTTTTAAATTATATTAAAATATTAGATTGCTAAAATTTCTGAAATCAGCAGAAGATCCTGGTTGATTTCATTATGTTTTTTGATGGCCTCTTCAATAGGGGTGTATACCAGTTCGTTGGAGCGCATTCCTGCCATGACGTTGGTTTGTCCTTCCATCAGTCCGGTTACGGCACCATATCCCAGCCTGCTGGCCAAAACCCTGTCGGCGCAGCTCGGTGAGCCTCCTCTCTGCATGTGTCCTAAAATGGCCACACGGATATCGTAATCCGGGAATTCCTGCTTGGTTTTTTCCGCCAGCTCATAAACGTTCGCCAGCTTTTCACCTTCTGCAACAACCACGATGCTGGAAGCTTTTCCGGTTTTTTCAGCGTTTCTGAAATTGTTGAAAAGCTCATCAATGCTATCCTTGGTCTCAGGAATCAAAATATCCAGTGCACCGGTAGCCAGTCCGCTGTTGAGCGCAATAAAACCGGCATCACGTCCCATTACCTCCACAAAGAATACCCTGTTGTGTGAAGTCGCCGTATCACGGATTTTATCGATGGCCTCCATGGCTGTGTTCAGGGCAGTGTCATAACCGATGGTGTTATCGGTACCGAAGATGTCATTGTCAATAGTTCCCGGTACGCCAATCACTCTGATTCCGAATTCTTCATTAAAGATTTTTGCCCCCGTAAAAGTTCCGTCTCCGCCGATGCAGACCAAACCTTCGATGCCAAGCCTAACACAGTTGTCGTAAGCTTTCTGCCGGCCTTCTTTGGTTTTGAATTCCATGGATCTGGCAGACTTCAGAATGGTTCCGCCCTGGTTGATTATATTTTTTACGGAACGGGGACCCATCTTAAGAAAATCTCCGTTTATAAGGCCGTTATAGCCTTCTCTTACTCCGTAGCATTCGATATTATAGTAATTTGCGGTTCTTACTACCGCTCTTAATGCTGCATTCATACCCGGAGAATCTCCTCCTGAAGTAAGAACTGCAATTTTTTTTACAGCACTCTCTTTCATCTAGTAAAAAATTTCGAACACAAATTTACAAAAACAAGTTCAGATAATGGCAGGAAGTTTATAAGAGTTTTGAATATAAATTATTAAAACTGTCTAAAATTTGTCGGTTTAAAAATATATCTGGCCGTAGAAGTCTGAAGATCGTCAACATCAAGACTGTACCAAGGTGAGATTCTTTTTTGAAAAGGATTTGAAAGGATGTGCACAGACTGCGCCGGTGTAAATCCTTCACCCAAAAGGTACCGTTTTTCTCCTTTGCTGTTCCTGCAGGTGCCTGCAATAAAAACCACATGGCCGGGACTGCCGGGCGTAATCAGGATGTCTCCTGTTTTGAGTTTACTGTTTTCCGTTACAGGTTGGGTTTCTTTATGTAATGAGATCGTTCCGGCATAATTGAAAACCATATCCAGATAATTCCTGAAATTCTTATAAGAATCATCCGCCGGTGCAGTTTTCCTGAAATGAACCGTATTTCCGTTTACCAATGCCCTGATTCCTTTTCTGTAGTCGTTCCACGTTGCGAGATCACCATTGGTAAAGTGGAATCTGATCTCGTCAAATTTCTTATTTTTAAATAAATATTCCGCGCGCAGCCTGATCACGGCATCTGCACATTGCTGAAGATCTTGGCTTCCCGTATCAAGATCGAAAACGGCCTCATGAAGATGTTGTGTGGAAATTGGCGTTGCATCATATTTCAGGATCGGACTTCCGTAAGGTTTCAATGGGAAATTTTCAATAAAATAACCGAAATAACCGGGGCTTTCTTCAATCCATTCATAACCTTCCGGGCTCGGAAAACGTTCTCTGACCGTGTTCTTGTCGGTGTTAATTTCTAATGGATTATTGAGTTTCTGTTTTGTGGTCTGATCGTTCCCGGATGATATTTTCTCTGAAGATGTTTCTTTATGGCAGGCCGAAACTAAGAGAAGGGTTATCATTCCGAAAATAATTTTTTTCATAAATTCCGTTTCATTAAAGATATAAATTCCGTTGGGAATTAGCATGCCATTTAAGGGAAACTACCACTTTTCGGTGAGGTATTTCCAGTATCTTCTTGGAACATGCTGAATGTGAAGTCTGATGTTTTTTCGCTCTACAATATTGGTCTTCGTAAAATAACGCTGCCACAGCGTCTGGTAGTTTTTTTCCTGGTCGTGGAATTTCTCCTCATATTTTTTAAGGTCAATTTTTTCATCAGGATAAAAAAAATCAGAGGTTTCCAGATCGTATAAAATTCCGTAATTCCTGCGTAAGTCGTAGATCATCCATTTCTGATCCTGATAGCGGTCGTGGAAATGTTTTCTGATCAGCGGAAGGATATTGAAATCGGGATCTATTTTAGCGAAAAAAACATCATCCTGCATTTTTTCAAAACGGACGAAAGCTGTCATCCGATGCCTTTCACGGCTTACGGATTTGCAGATTTTAGAGATTTTTAAAATATCACCGTCCGCATAATTCTGAAGAATGTTTTCACCACGATATTTTATAGATTGCCTTACCGCTGATAAAATGAGCTGTTCCGCTTCAGGATCTTCTGATAAATATACTTTCAGCAGCTCATGAATGCTTTGTTTGCCAATGCTTTGCTCCAATCTGTTCAAAACCCTTTCCGCTTTGTCATGCTGTGTGATGACCTCATGGATATCTGCGAAAATATTCTCCTGATGAAATCTTTCACGGCTGACAATTTCCACATCTTTATACTTGTATTCAAAAACTTCGAATACTGCCGTGAAAAGTCCGTCGAAACTGCCGTCGTAGAGTAGGGTGGTCATGGATTAATGTAACAATTTATAAGTGGAACAGTGTAGCAATCTAGTAATTTGAAAATGTAATAATTTGAAAATTAGATCAAATCAATATTTAAAAATCCTCTAATTCAAATTTTTATTCTAATGTTAAATGGGTGCAAATAATTTCTTCGCTTCTGTTATAATTATTTTGAGATGAATATCTTACAATAATACAGACGTTCCAACAATCAATTAAATATAAATAAATGTTCTTAAAACAACGTCAGCTGCTGCGAAAACTGATTGTGGAATTTTGAGGAACTTCCGCCGATTAATAATTTTCTGAAGTTTTTATCTGTTAAATATTTCAGGTATGCATTTCCGGCATTAAAATCAATAAAATAACGGGCGCGGTTGACGGCGGCTCCCAACTTGCTGAGGTGATCCATGGTCAGAACCTGAAAGCGTCTTGCGCTGACGATCTTTTTCGCTGTTTTCACGCCGATTCCCGGGATTCTTAAGATCATCTGGTAATCGGCGGTCTGAAGATTTACAGGAAACTGATCCAGATGTCTGAGGGCCCAGCTCATTTTCGGGTCAACTTCAAGATCAAGGAACGGCATGTTCGGATCAAGAATTTCTTCAGCCTTAAACCCGTAAAACCTCATCAGCCAGTCCGACTGATACAAGCGGTTTTCCCGAAGCATCGGAACTTCCGTCGTTAAAGAAGGCAGTCTCTTATCTTCCAGAACCGGCACATATCCCGAATAATATACTCTTTTCAGACTAAAGTTTTTATAAAAATGATCCGCTACCTTAATAATCTGCAGATCGTTTTCATTAGTCGCCCCGACAATCATCTGGGTAGATTGTCCTGCAGGAGCAAACTTCGGAACTTTTCTGAATATCTTTTTTTCGTCTTTGTACTGGGCAATTCCGTTTTGTATATACTTCATCGGATTCAGCATATCCTGGCGGTTTTTTTCAGGGGCCAATAGTTTCAAACCGCTTTCCGTGGGTATTTCGAGATTAATGGATAATCTGTCCGCATACAGAGCTGCTTCCTGCATCAACTCATCACTCGCTCCGGGAATAGATTTTAAATGAATGTATCCGTTGAAGTTTTCTTCCAGACGAAGTTTTTTGGCAACACGTACCAAACGTTCCATGGTGGTGTCAGCATTCTTGAAGATTCCGGAACTCAGGAAAAGTCCTTCGATATAATTTCTCCGGTAAAAATTAATGGTAAGATCGACCACTTCTTCTACGGTAAAAGCGGCTCTTTTGATATCATTCGAACTCCTGGAAACGCAGTAAGCACAGTCGTAAATGCAATGATTGGTCAATAAAATTTTGAGCAATGAAACACATCGTCCGTCTTCCGTATAGGTGTGGCAGATCCCGCTTGCCGAGCTGTCTCCCAAAGCACCTTTTTTATTCTTTCTCGATCCTCCGCTGGATGAGCACGAAACGTCGTATTTTGCGGCATCGGCAAGGATTTCAAGCTTTTCTTTCAGACGGTCAAAATTCATTATTTTTAGTTGATTATCTTTAGGTTAGATCAGATTAATGTTTCAAAGTTAGTTCCAAAATTGATAAATGTCAATCTTTTTTGATCGAAGTTATCAACAACTTAAAGTTACAAAATCACTATATTTACGCTTCTTTAAAGTTATACTATGAATCATCAACCGGTTGAAGGTTTTTCAAAACTTTCAAAGCAGCGAAAAATCGATTGGCTAATCTCGGAATATCTTAGTGAAGACCGAAGTTATGAACAGATATTACAGCAATACTGGAATAATAACGCAGAACTGCAGAAGCTTCATGAAGAGTTTTCTGAAAATACCATTTCCAACTTTTATATGCCTTACGGGATCGCGCCGAATTTCCTGATCGACGGAAAACTGCTTGCTTTACCGATGGCGGTGGAAGAAAGTTCAGTTGTTGCAGCAGCTTCTAAAGCCGCTAAATTCTGGATCGACAAAGGCGGTTTCAAAACCACCATCATTAATACCGAAAAACTGGGACATACCCACTTTATATTCAACGTAGAATCGCATAAATTATTGCATTTTTTCAACTTCAGGCTGAAGAAAAAACTTCTTGAAGCCACGGAAGATATTACTGCTAATATGAGAAAACGCGGCGGTGGAATTTTAGATATTAAACTAATTGATAAAACTTCCGAGATGGCGGATTATTACCAGCTCAAGGCAAGCTTCGACACGGTAGATTCCATGGGCGCGAATTTTATTAATTCCTGCCTGGAGCAGTTCGGGAAAACATTGAAACAGGAAATAGCTGAAAATGACGATTTCTCTCAGGCAGAAAAAGATTCTTTGCAGATCATCATGAATATTTTGTCAAATTTCACGCCCGACTGTATCGTAAGGGCTGAGGTTTCCTGCAAAATCGAAGACCTGAATGACGACAGCGGGATCTCAAATGAAGAATTTGCCAGGAAGTTCAAACAGGCGGTCACCATCGCTGAAATTGAACCTTTCCGTGCGACAACACACAATAAAGGAATTATGAACGGCGTAGATGCCGTAGTGATTGCCACCGGAAATGATTTCAGGGCAACAGAAGCCTGTGCCCACGCTTATGCGGCAAGAAACGGTAAATATTCTTCCCTGACGCACTGTACGACAGATAACGGCGTCTTCAGGTTCTGGATCGATCTGCCGATTTCCGTAGGGGTTGTAGGTGGTCTTACCAACCTTCATCCCTTGGTGAAATTCTCTCTGGCGCTTCTTGGAAAACCTTCCGCGCAGGAATTAATGAGTATTCTGGCGGTTTCCGGACTGGCACAGAATTTCGGAGCTTTGCGTTCTCTCATTACTACGGGAATTCAGAAAGGACACATGAAAATGCACTTGCTGAATATTCTCAATCAGATGGGAGCTACTGAAGAAGAAAAACAGTACTTTGTGACGTACTTTAAAGATAAAACAGTGAGCCACCACGAGGTGATTACTGAATTTAACAGGCTAAGAAAACAATAATGTTTGGAATCATTATAGCTGCATTTATGCTTGCTTTCGGAGTTTTTCTGAAACTGACTAAAAATCCGGGTTTTGCTCAAAATAAAAAATTTGCATGGATTTTTATTGGTATTGGACTCGTATCATTAATATTCAAGATTTTAAATTATAAATGAAAACAATAACATTAATTTTTGGTGCGGCTTACGGAATGCTTTCCGTTATTTTAGGAGCTTTCGGCGCGCACGCTTTGAAGAAAATATTGTCTGTGGAAAGGCTGGAAAGCTTTGAAACGGGCGTAAGATATCAGATGTATGCTGCCTTTTTTCTTTTAATTGCGGGATACATTTTAAAATTTGAAACGAAAACCGAAAACTGGATTTCCTGGCTGATGATTTTAGGAACCATGCTTTTCTCTTTCAGTATTTACGGTTTGAGTATGCAGGATTATTTCGGGATGAACCTGAAGTTCCTGGGGCCAATTACGCCACTTGGCGGCCTGTTGATGATCCTGAGTTGGGCCTTGCTGATTTTCTATTTCGTGAAAATGAAAGTTAATTAAAAATAAAAAGGAATTCTGCACCCGGAATTCCTTTTTCATTTTACCTTAGAAAATTCTCGTTCAGCCATTTCAGCTTGTTGTAGCTTTTCAGGAATTTGGCTTTCAGTTCGATATTCTTTTCCCGGGCATCCAGTAGTTTATTTTCCCTGGAATTGATCAGGAACAGTGAGCTTTCTCCGTTACTGAATCGTGTTTCTTCCGCATTCAAAAGTTTTTGGTAATTATTCAGATTGTTTGTGGAGATATTGATCTGTGTGACATAATTATTCATTTCATTTTTATACGTTTCAATTTTGGTGCTGAGTTCCCGGCTTTTCACTTGAGAATCCTGTCGGTTCTGTAAAATTTTCAGTTTGGCAATTTCATAATCTGCTTTTGCCTGCCTGAGAAAAATGGGGATCTCCAGTTTCAGTCCGTACTGGAAATTATTGTCAAACAAAGGGAGGAAGTCGGCGCGGTAATTTTCCTTGTTGAAAAAATTATAGGTAAAATCCAGTTTTGGAAGAAAACTTTGCCATTTCAGTCTTTTTTCACTTTCCAGGATATTTTGCTTTTGAAAATAATATTCAAGGGAAGCATGGTCCTGAAGCGGTTTTGATTCCAGATTCTGAACCAGGAATTCATAATCGGTATGTCCTGAATGTTCATCAAGACCGGATGCCGGGAAAATCAGCTGTGAAATTTCATAAAACTGCTGATTTTCTTTCCAGAGATACATCTGCAGTTCCTGGGTGCTCTTCACAAAATTAAGATAAGCATCTCTTTCCTGAAGCTCGAAGCTTTGCAGCTGCGATAAAGCCTCTACTGTGTCGATTGCCGGCCTTTCACCGAATTCATAAGTTTTTTTAGTCAGATCCAGTCTTTTTCTGTTGATTTCCACAGCAGACTTTTGCAGTTTGTAAACCTCATAATTCTTTACCCAGTCCCAATAGGTGTTTTCGGCATTCAAAAGCAGCTCATTGGTGAGAATGATTTGTTCGGCTTCCGTCATTTTCAGTCCGAATTTCGCCTGATCCAGCATAGCTCTTCTTTTGTCATACAAGAGATTTTTAGCCAATGGAACGGTGATTCCGAATTGGTATAATCCGCCCGGTGTTTCACTGCTGTTGAGTCTTTCTCCTTCAATATAATTATAACTTCCGGTAATGTCAACCCCGTACCATGTCGGAATTCCAAGCCCAACATTTCTCTGCTCGTAGTATTTTGTTCCGTCGATGTTTTTTTCTCCGAGTTTTCCTTCAATGACCGGATCAAAATTTCCCCTTGCCTTGGTAATTTCGGCGTTGGCGATTTTATTCTGAAGCTGGTATTTGAAAGCCAGCGGATGATAATTTTTTACAATATTCAGAAACTCCTGATGCGACAACTTAAGGGAATCCTGCGCATGAGACCACTGAATACAAATCAGAAGTAAGAAAAAACAGAATTTAGTTTTTAGACTTTCCATCTTTCGCAGATTTTTCGGTTTTTACTTCATAATAGTCCGGCGGGAATCCGTTGATATTTCGCCACAATTCGTACCAGACCGGGACATCATTCAGGATGGCAATTCCCTGAACGCCGGTTCCCATTTTGATCTTCGGAGGCCATTGTTTTTCGTTTTTATCCTGAACGACCAATGCTTTGAACATTCCGTTGGTGCTGATGTTGTTTTCTACGGCAATCACTTTTCCGGCAAAAGTTCCGTAGCTCGAGTTGGGCCATCCGGAAAAGACAATCGCCGGGAATCCGTCGAAAATACACATCACGCGCTGTCCTTCTTTTACCAAAGGCAAATCAACAGGTTTGATGTAAATTTCTACGGCATAGTCTACTTTTTCGGGAACGATGATTCCGATGCTTTCCCCGTCTTTCAGGATTTCCCCGATTCCGGCTTTATTGATCTGGACGACCTGGCCGTCCTGTGAAGCAATCACGAAATACAGACCTTGCCTCGCTTTGTAATTGGCCACCTGATTTTCAAGTTTGGCAATATCACCGTCGCTGCCTTCGATCTGTCCCATACTCTGGAATCGCTCGCCTTCCGTTTTACTCAGTTTTTCGTTATAATCCTGAATGGTGGCATTTTGTTCGATGTTTACATTCACAATTTCCTGCCGGGTCTGGGCTAATTTATTCTCGGTGGCTGTTTTTTTGGCCAAAGCATTTTGGTAAGAAATACTTCTCTGCTGAAACTGGGTGAGTGAAACCAGGCCTTCGTCATACATCTTCTTTTGCCTTTCGTATTGGTCGGACGTCATCCTTAGCTCGTTTTTTGCCGCTTCCAGTTCCGCTTCTTCTCCTGCCAGTTTGTTGTTCAGCTGACTGATCTTTACTTTTAGCTGGTTTAATTTTAAATCTCTTGCCGAATTTAAAGCCTGCATCTGGCTGTTGGTGGTTCCTACTTTCGCTTCATAATAATCTCTCACGCCTTTTTTGGCTTCTACCTGCATTTCTGTCCTTTTCACCAAAAGCGGATCCAGGTAATCTTCTTTTACTTCGGAAAGCTGGAGAAGCGTATCGCCTTTTTTAACATAATCTCCGTTTTTTACGTACCATTTGATGATCCTGCCCGGAATCGGCGAATTAAGCTGTTGCGGACGTTGCTCCTGGTACAGCGTACTCACATTTCCGGTAACCTTTATATTTTGTGTCCACGGCAAAAATAAAACGATGATACCTCCGATAAAGATGAAAAGGAACCATCTTTTAACCCTTGATTTTTTGTGAATCTGATATATTTTATTCACTGACTGCAGTTCCATCTCTTTTAGTTTTTGTTAAATAATTTTTTCACATTTCCGTCTTCTACCTGAAGCTGCTGATCGGCTTCCATGATGAGCTTCTGGTCTTCCGAAACAATAATAATGGTGGTTTTTTCTTTTAGCTTTAAAAGATATTCCATCATTTTAGTTTTGAATTCATCGTTCATTCCGTCCAGCGGATCTTCGAGAATCAATAATCTTCTGTTGCCTGCCAAGGCTCTCAGGAGAAGGATTTTCTTTTTGGCGCTGAATGAAATTTCCGTATCGGTCTCACTGATGTTGGTGAAAAAACCATTGCTGAACTGGCTTGAAAAATCTTCGATGCCTATTTCCTCCGCAATTTCCAGAATATGCTCTGCGGATGTTTCATTCTGTCCCAGAACGATATTTTCGTAAACTGTCCCTTTGATGATGGTCATATCATCCAGATACATCCCGATCTGGCTTCTGAGGGAGATTTTATCAATGTTTTTTAACGGGATTTTATCAAAAAGGATACTTCCGGAAGCCGGTTCATAAAACCCGGTGATCATATTGAGCAATAAGGATTTTCCTGAGCCGAGCTGCCCTGAAATGACGGTTAATGTATTCTCAGGAATTTTGAAGTTGACGTTTTCCAAAATATTGTAATGGTCATTGAACGCAAAGCTTACGTCTTTAAATTCTACTTCAAAACCTTCAAGATGGCGGTCGAAATTGATGCTGCCTATCTTTTCTTCCGGAAGATCGGTCACCTTGTGAAGTTTTGCCAGTGATGCGATCACGTCGTAATAGCTTTCCAGGCTGATGATGAGCTTTTCAACGGCCGCCATAATGCTGAGTACCACGATTTCCGTAGCGATGAATGCCCCGATATTTAACTGCTGGTTGACCAAAAGGTAAGTCCCGATCACCAGCATCACCAAAGTAATAATCACTTTAAAAGCAATAATGGTCTTGTACTGGAAAACCAAAACGCGGAAGTGTGATGTTCTGTGGTCCAGATATTTTACCACTCTTTCGTCGGTCCCGGAAAGATGGGCTTCTGTTTTGGAATTCAGCTTAAAAGTTTTGATGGAAGCGGCAATATCTTCGATCCATGAAGCGACTTCATATTTTTTATCGCTTTCTTCAATGCTTGATTTGATCCCGCTTTCCATGGTGAATCTGAAGATAATGACCACGCAGATTACCACCAAAGCCCCGAATACCAAAAACCAGGGGTGATAAAAGGAGAGGAGCAGGATTCCGAAGAGGATCTGGATAAGGGCCGTCGGGATTTCCAGTAATATTTTGGAAATTCCTTTCTGTAAATTCTGGGTATCGAAAAAACGGTTGACCAGCTCCGGGAGGTAATATTTTCTTGTTGCCGAAAGGTTGACTTTAGGAAGCTTTTCAGCAAACGCCAGAGAGAATTCAACAAAAATTTTCTGCTGAATTTTTTCGATGATCTGCATGACTTTCAGCCTGAAATATCCTACGAGCCAGGTTCCCAGAACAACAAAAGCGATCAGGATGTAAATGGATGTTGCCATCGTCGCCCCCATTACAAAGCTGACGATAGACTGGATCCCAAGCGGAACGCTCAGTTGTACAAGACCGTTCAGAATGGCGTAAAAATAAATATTGGTAACATCTTTCTTTTCTTTGGTAATATACTTGAAAAGATTGTACCCGTGCTGTTTCGCAGTGGTTTCCATGGGTTTACTGTTGTTTTATAAGGTTGAAGGTGATAAAACGCAGATAATCCAAAACATACTTTTTATGATCTATCCTGTCGGTATGATTGTCGGTAAGTTTCGGAAGATGTTCGCTGAAAAACTGCTGGTCGTGTGCTGTTTCCAGGAGAGTGCTTGCAAATGACCTCGGATATGGAAAATCAGGTTTTGCCTGTGAAATAATTTCACCAAAAAAAGTACAGAGACTTTTCAATGGGCTGAAAACCATTTCTTTATTAATTTCGTCCACTTCTTTCACCAGGTAAGATTTACTGCTTTCTGCAATAACGATGCTGTGAAGTTTCGTAAGGTCATAATCTTCAATTTTATCATCCGTTTCATCATGATGGGTAATGATTTCAAGAATCTTTTCCATTTTTTGCTGAGGTTCTTTTATTTCCTGTAGCCTCAGCTTTGAAATAAACTCGATGTAAGACCAGTACCAATTAAGAATATAGGTTAATAATTTATGTTTTGAAGGGAAATACCTGTACACCGTAGCTTCCGTGGAATTGATTTTCAGTGCCAGCTTTTTAAAGGTAAAACTTTCAAAACCGGTTTCATAAATCAGCTCAATTGAATGTTTTACAATGGCGCGCCCGATCTCGCTGTTTTCAGGATCCTTAAGGTAAAGATGTTCGTTAACTTTAAATTTTACTTGAAATTCCATAGATATTAAATAACTATACTTTATGAAAGCAAAGCACATACCACAAAATGTATTTATATATTAAATAATAGTAATACTATTATTTTATTCTTTTAGATTTAATTAAAAAAATAAAAAGACGTTTATTTTTAACCTAAAATTTATCTTTGCACTAAATTTTCCACCAGTTTTTTAAATAAATTGTTCTCCAGGAATTCATCTAAGTTTAAATTTTTATAATGGATGAGGTTCATTTAAAAGGAAAATTAGGGTATTCCGGAAGAAAGAGTTTTTCAGCCTGACAGTTTTCTCTCATCCGCAAACTAAATTTATGAAATAATGAAAATCAACCGAAGAAGACGATTAATACGAACATTCAATCTTTTGGATCAGCCGATCAGGTTTAATCCTTTTGTATTCAGCCGTACTTTTTTCATGTGGGCTATTACCGGGCTGGTAGGGGGAATCATTGCCGGACTGTACTGGATTGTTCTAGAATATTTCATAGAGTTTTTAGCGGAGTTTCAGGGATGGATGGTCATTCCGACCATGGCGGTTTGCGGTTTGCTTGCCGGGCTGGTCATTCATCTTATCGGCGATCCCGGAGAAATTCATCTGATTGTTAACAACATCCGGTTTAATAAAGGAAAACTCGATCCTAAAAATAACCCCTCCATGATCTTGTCGTCACTGTTTTGTGTGGCCTCGGGAGGAAGTCTGGGGCCGGAAGCTCCTTTGGTGCAGGTGACGGGTTCTACGGGGACTTATCTTGGCAAATTATTCAGGTTAAAAGGTGAAGAATTGCGCTCGCTGAGTATTGCCGGGATGGCTTCGGGTTTTACCGCACTTTTCGGTGCACCGCTTGGAGGAAGTTTGTTTTCTCTGGAAATTTTGCACCACAAACACGCCGTAGAATATTATAAAGCGATCATCCCTGCTTTAGTGGCGAGCTGCTTCAGTTATTTGATGTTTGCACTGATGATTCATTTAGGGATCGGGGCAACCTGGAACCTTAAGGCGTATCATTATACCGGCGTTTATGATTTTGCCTATGCAACAGCCTTTGGAATCGTCGGCACGCTGTTCGGGTGGATTTTTATTTTCGTGGTAAAATTTTTCAAGAAAATTTTCGAGTACAGGAAATTTCCGATTTATATCAAAACACTCACAGGCGGAATTATTCTGGGGATCATCGCGTTTTATTTTCCACTGACCAGATATTTTGGCCACAACGAGATCAACCAGCTGATCAACGGAAATTTTGCCCTGGATTTTTTAGTGATTATTTTAATTTTTAAAATCTTAGCCATAGCCGTTACCGTAACTTCGGGATGGAGAGGTGGTTTTATCATCCCGCTTTTCTTCGTGGGAACAACGTTGGGATTGATTATTCATCAGCTGTTTCCCTCGGTCGATACTACACTGGCGATCGTGAGCTGTATGGCAGCCATTAATGCCTGCGTGACGAGAACTCCGATGAGCACGACGATTATTTTGGGAACATTAACGGGGTTTACCTATTTTGTGCCTATTCTTTTTGCCAGCCTGACAGGGTATTTCTTGGCGCCGAAGATTCCGTTTATCGGTTCGCAGTCAGAAAAACTGGAGGCGGAATAAATTTGAGGTCAATCTGTTTGATTATTGATAAAATAAATACATCTTTGAGGATTAAAAAATTAATCCCATGAGTTATAAAACCTACAATGTTATTGCAAGAATTAATCAGGAATCTGAAAAAGAACAGTTGAAAAACTTTTTGAGTGAAAGTTTTAAATTTTATAACATCAGGGAATTTCATACCCCTTTTATCGGTATTATCTGCCAGGCTAATGATAATTTTAAACGGTACGAATTTGATAAATTTCCCGATAATTTTTTCAGAGACCAGGATGCAGTGGAAGACTATTATGCTTTTTCGGAAAATCATGTGATTGAATTTTCAAAACAGCACGGCGATCTGGATATTGCTTACATAGAAGTCGATTGTTTTGGTGGCCAATGCTCATCCAACGGCTTTGTGATCAGGAATGGCGTAAAAATATCGAACGAAGACGTTTCTCATTCAGCTCATATGAAATTGCTTCATGCGATTGATTCCAACTATGATTCCTGGCATTTTTATCCTTTTACCAGAAGCTTTTTTACGGATAAAGGCGGGATCAACGGAGAGATTCTCAACTTTACTTTTCTGGCACTGTTGATGGCGTTCAGTATGGAGGTGGAAAATAAACCGGATTATGAGTTGAATGCTGCCGAAAACGAGATGCAGATTCTTTATAAAGAAAAATTTGAACTTTATCTGATGAACTTCGGACGGGAACGGGTGAAAGTATTAGGAAGGTTATTCGATACCAGTGCGGAAACAATTGATGAAATAAAAAGTCTTCTGAGCGAAGCATTAAAAGGATTGGAATATTATGTTGAGATCGATAATTTTGAGAATGGGGAGAAAGATCTGGTTTCAAGTATTTCTAAAGAAAAATTCCAGAGCATTGCGCGAGTAAGTTATAGGGCACAGCCTTTTAATGAAAGAAAAATCGAGTTTTCGCCGGAGGTTGAAAATGCAGGAATGGCGCCTGAAAAAAAGGAAAGTTTTTTTGGCAAACTTTTTAAAAATATTTTTAGAAAGTAAACGCCGGTTATCACCATTTATCATATTTTCATAATGGCTGAAATGCAAATTGAATTTATCATCTGCGCTTAATTTTATATTTTATTAAACTGACAAAAAGCATCCTTACAAGCCAATGCTTTGTTTAAAATAAACGTTGGTATTTCATCTGTTTTTATTAAATTTGTCAACCTTTAAATATTAAAATAAAATAATAAAAATAATATGAATCTTCACGAGTATCAATCAAAAGAGATTTTATCAAAGTATGGAGTAGCTATCCAACGTGGTTTCGTTGCAAACAACGTAGATGAAGCTGTAGCTGCTGCTGAAAAGCTGACTGCTGAAACCGGAGCTCAGGCATGGGTTGTAAAAGCACAGATCCACGCGGGTGGTCGTGGTAAAGGTGGCGGTGTAAAGTTCTCTCCAAACATGGATAAGCTTAAAGAAAACGCTCAGAACATCATCGGAATGCAGTTGGTAACGCCACAGACTTCTGCTGAAGGTAAAAAAGTAAATTCTGTTTTGATTGCAGAAGATGTATATTATCCGGGAGAATCCGAAACAAAAGAATTCTATGTTTCTATTCTTTTAGACAGAGCTGAAGGTAAAAATACAATCGTATATTCTACGGAAGGTGGGATGGATATTGAGCACGTTGCGGAAGTGACTCCTCATTTGATCCACAACGAATTGATCGATCCGGCTTTGGGTCTTCAGGGGTTCCAGGCCAGAAAAATTGCTTTCAATTTAGGACTTGAAGGGAACGCTTTCAAAGAATTCACAAAATTCATCACTTCTCTATACAATGCTTATGTAGGAATTGATGCTTCTCTTTTTGAAATCAACCCTGTATTAAAGACTTCCGATAACAAAATTATTGCTGTTGATGCTAAAGTAACATTGGATGGCAACTCATTGTTCCGTCACAAAGATCTTGAAGCACTTAGAGATACAAGAGAAGAAGATCCTATCGATGTTGAAGCGGGTGAAGCTGGTCTTAACTTCGTGAAGCTTGATGGTAATGTTGCCTGTATGGTAAACGGTGCCGGTCTTGCGATGGCAACGATGGATATTATTAAATTATCCGGAGGTAATCCTGCCAACTTCCTTGACGTGGGTGGTACTGCCGATGCTCAGAGAGTACAGACAGCTTTCGGAATCATCTTAAGAGATCCGAATGTAAAAGCAATCCTGATCAATATCTTCGGAGGTATCGTAAGATGCGACAGAGTGGCTCAGGGTGTGGTTGATGCTTATAAAGCGATGGGAAGCCTTCCTGTTCCGTTGATCGTAAGATTACAGGGAACGAATGCTGTTGAAGCTAAGCAGTTAATTGATGACTCAGGTCTTCCTGTACATTCTGCTATTACGCTTGAAGAAGCTGCCAACAAAGTGAAAGAAGTTTTAGCTTAAGACTGAAATAAATAAAATCAAAACCGTTGCCTGAAATTCTAGGGCAACGGTTTTTTTTGTGATTATATCTTGTCTTCTATATTGATTGCTTTATCAGGATTGATATTTTCTCCTCCTGTAATGCTTATGCTTGTAGGCGTCACCAGCTGTATGCCTTCTGAATCCAGGCGTTTTTTGATTTCAAGATAGGAAATGCTCTTCAGCAGCATCATGTCTGCGCCAACCACCATAGGAAATTTGGCCTGCAGATTGAAGATCCCCTGCTTAAGATCCGTGATAACTACGGTTGCTGTTTCCGGCCGGTCGACATTATCGAGTTTCTGTACCACTTCCAGAACGGCCTGTTGTGCTTTTTCTATATCCTGATCTGCGGGAATTTCAAAATTTAAATAAATTTTCCTTTGAGGAGATGCTGTAAAATTGTAGAATGGAGAATTGAAAATCACCTGATTGGGAATGTACACCTTTTTTCCATCATCACCGATTACTTTGGTAGTTAAAAAACCAATTTCTGATACCGTACCCGAATTGTTTCCTATCGTGACATAATCTCCCACTTTAAATGCTTTGTCGATGCCGATCAGCAATCCGGAAAAAATACTGGATACCAGATCTTTTAAAGCCACCCCGGCAATAACCCCGGCTACTCCTAAACTTCCGATAAATTTCCACAAAAACCCGCTGAAACCCATGATTTCCAGGGCGATGAACGTTCCCATTACCATGATCAGAAACCTGAATACACCAATAAGGGTTACCAGGGAGCTTTCTTTTTTGCTTTTCGGAAAGAGTTTGTGAAATATTTTTACTGAAATCTGACTCAGATATTTACTGGTAAAGAGGAAAAAAGAAAATACAATAATTCCGACAACAAGCTTCGGCGTGATTTGCGCAAACTTGATATACCAATTTTCCAGAACATTATAAACGACATCAACATAACTTAAACCATTTTTCAGCATGAATAAATTTTTAATAATTACTTATTTTTTTTAACAAAAATTTTGCCAGTTTCAAAAACTCTACTAAATTTGTAGACTAATAAGAACAAAATATTATGTCAATTAAACTAGGAGATTTAGCACCGGATTTTGAGGCGGACACGTCTTTGGGAAAAATCAGTTTTCACGAATACCTGGGGGATTCCTGGGGAATCCTGTTTTCCCATCCTGCAGATTATACACCGGTCTGCACCACAGAGCTTGGATTTACATCAAAGCTTAAATCTGAATTTGATAAAAGAGGAACCAAAGTCATTGCGCTGAGCGTGGATGGAGTAGAAGATCACAAAAACTGGATCAAAGATATCAATGAAACTCAGGATACTGATTTGCAATTTCCCATCATTGCAGACAAAGATCGAAAAATTTCTGAGCTTTATGATTTTATACATCCTAATGCTTCAGCAACGGCTACCGTACGTTCTTTACTCATCATTGATCCTGAAAAAAAAGTAAGGCTGATTATTACTTATCCGGCTTCAACAGGAAGAAATTTTAATGAAATTCTCCGAGTACTTGACTCTCTTCAGCTGGTTGACAATTATAAGATAGCCACTCCTGTGAACTGGAAGAACGGTGATGATGTGATCGTGCCTCCCGCTGTTTCTACGGAAGATGCAAGAAAGATATTTCCTAAAGGCGTAAAGGAAGTAAAACCTTACCTGCGATATACGCCACAACCGAATACATGATTTATTTGATTTTTTATAGTTTAGTTTTAATTTGTAAGAAAATCGCCGCAGAAATATTTCTGCGGCGATTTCGGTTTTACGTGTATATAATGTGTGTGAAGTGATTCTTATTGGGTAACGTCATTCGCTACTTGCTTAACTTTTGAAGTTGGAATATAAATGCTGAAACCTACGTTGAAAGTAATATTTGAGTTAAGTCCTTCGCTACCGAAACCTGCTCTTCCTCTGTATTTTACCAATCCTTCAAGACCGATATTCGGAGTGATGAAATAAGAGTAACCAGGACCAACGCCGAAATCCAGACCTGTTGTGGAATCTGCATTTTCAACAGATCTTCCGCCTACTCCTACATTTCCTTCAAGGAACCAACGTCCATGATTCAATAGATTGTCAACACCTTTTTCTCCCGGGGAAACATAGTAACGTCCTAAAGCACCTACACCATAAGTGAATTCTGTCGGACTTCCATTGGTTACCTTGTTGAATCCTAAATCAACATAGCCTCCCAATGCAACATTATCTTCAATGAAATATGCTCCTTTCGGCTGTATAGCAATATTGTAACCTCCTCCTGTGTTTAATCCGAAGTTACTTGAAATCAAACTACTTCCTACCAGCCAGTTCCCTTTTTGAATTTGAGCATTCATGGTTGTAGCTAAACCTGCTACCGCTAGTATTCCTGATAAAATTAGCTTTTTCATAATTTATTATTTTGATATTTAATGTTTATCATTTGTGGTTTCTGAAAAACAATAAATGTGCCATACTAATCAATGTTTAGTGAATTCGCCGGCGATACATACTATCGGAAAAACCTTGAAATTTGACTCTCAGGATCTAAACAAGGAAAATCTTATCAGATCAGCAATAATAGTATGGAGACAATGAGTCCGGCTACGGTAAATACCATACCTCGTTTAAAGGCTTTTGTTTTGGGATTGAACATCCAGAAACTTGAAATCACGAAAAAGAACAGCGAGATTCCGAAAAAGGTGTTCAGAGGTGATAAGGTGTCTTTCGATTGTGCCTTGTGCAGTTTCGTCATTTTATCCAGCAGGAAAGGGAGTTCCTTTTTAGTGTATTTCGCCTGCCCTGTCGAGGAATCATAAGTCCCTTGTTTGAATTTCAGGACGGTGCCTTCCGTTTCCTTTACTTCGAAATTTTTTATTTTTAATTCTTTACCAAGGGCTTTTTCATCCAGATTCTTGCCTATGACTTTATCGTAATTCTTTTCTTTTTTCAGAAAATCGGTGTCCCTGTAAATCAGGAGAACCCCACTCACTGCGTATATCGCCATCATACCGGCGAGAAAATAACCGAGATACCGGTGGGTGATTCTCATAAAACTTCTTGTGTCCTTAATCTTATCCATATTTATTATTGTTTTTAAATCTCAAAAGTGGAAACTGCAAAAATGCAATTCCCACTTTAAATGAAAAAATTATTGTTAAATTTTTTTTACAGTTTATAAGTTAATGTGAAATAGTAATTTCTTGGCGTAATCGGATTCACGGAATAATTTTCGTGAACATTATAATTGACCACATCAAACAGATTTCCTACTCTTCCCTGGATCATAAATTTTTTCCATTCGTAGCCAACAGACAATGAAACAGTTGTGTAGTCTTTCAGTTCAAACATTCTGCTGATGCCGTTTCTGGATGCTAAGCTGTTGCTACCTGTTTTAGTATCGTTCCATCCTGCTATTCTATTTCCGATATAATAAATTCCAGCTCCTACTTTTAGCCCCGGAATATATTTGGTGAATTTATAAAATACTGATGCATTTGCTGTTGTTGCAGGAGTTCTTACTAATCTTTGATTCTCCACATATCCGAAAAGTTCAGGAGTATCCAAGTATACAGAATTATTGTAAGAAAAACCTCCGATAATAGAAAGGTTTTCGGTTGGATTTCCTGTAATATCAAGTTCTACACCTCGACTTCTCATTTTTCCTGCAAAATCTTTGATCAATCCATTAGGATCAAGCTGCTGCCCTGCATCATTTAATGCGACCTGATAATAGTTTCGGTAAAGGATCTGATAGACTGTAAGATTTATAGCTAAAGCATTGTTCCAAATATTTTTCTTCGCTCCAATTTCGTATTGGTCAATATTAGTAGGATTTAAAGCTTCATTATCTCTGGATATTCCTGTATTCGCTACAAATGAATTTGTGTATGTTGCAAAAACGGACAAATTATCGTTTGGTGCATATATTAATCCTACTTTTGGTGATACGGCCTGATTAGCGGAAGAGCTGTTGTCGACAAGGCTCTTAGTGGTAGTAGAATTCATGTCAACAATTCCGTTTTTACTGGTCTTAAATTTTGTATTGATAGTAGGCATATTTTCAATATAAGACCATCTCAATCCTGCAATTACCTTAAGTTCTTTTGTAAGACTTACAAGATCCTGTGCGTATACACCAATTCTTCTCGTATTAATTCGGTTTTTTTCCAATCTTTGCGCATCAGGGATGCTGCCGCTGGCCCATGATGAGGGGCTGTCAAGATAAAGGATCCCATTGCTATTTCCATTGGTTCCATATAAATAGTTGTTTCCATACGCTAATTTATTGGCAGGATTATAATATGTATACGAATCTGCAGCACCATAATCTGCATCCGCACCTATTAATACTTTATGATTTATCTTGCCGGTATTGAATTCGCCATTCAGATTTATTTGTGCTGACGTGTAATTTTGTTCGTTGTACGTTCTGTTCAAAGGTCTTTTCCAGGTTAATCTATCACTTACATAACCCCACTGAACTCTTTCGGTTGAAAAATAATCTTTAGTGTAATTCTGGTAAGAAGCTGTTGCGTTTAAAGACCATCTTTGGTTAATCTGATGATTGAAAGTAACGTTTGTTGTGGCCTGTTGTGTATTCTGAAACTGCCAATCTGCACCTAAGAAAGAATTTCTCGAAAGAAGTTCGTTAAGTTGATAAGTGTAACCATCTTTCTGGGTTATTGAGCCAATCCCAAAATCCGGAGTAAAGTCATTTTTAAGATAATCCGCTTCTACAATCAATTGTGATCTGTCACTTAAATTAAATAAGAAAGATGGATTAAAGTAGTATTTTTCAGATTGTACAACATCCCTGAAACTCTCAGCATATTCATAGACTCCGTTTACCCGAAATGCGATGTTTTTTGATAATGGTCCATAAATGTCAACCATTGGTTTGTAAGAGTTCCAGCTTCCCGCATTCATTCCTACGCTTCCTCCAAAGTTGAACTTAGGCTTTTTCGTAATCATGTTAATGACCCCTCCTGCAGCAGTATTTCCGTAAAGCATGGCATTGGCGCCTTTTAAAACTTCAACTCTTTCCAGCCCGCTTACTTCTGGAAAGACACCACTGTTTATTCTGGAGCCGTTTTTGAAAATATTGTCATTTCCTAGTATAAAACCTCGTCCGCCAAAGCTATCTTGGGAATTTCCTCTTGATGAAGTGATATAGATTCCATTGACATTCTGAAGAACATCGCTCAACTGCTTTGCCTGCTGCTGCTCAATGATTTCATGGGTGACAATGGCGATCGGCTGTGGCGTTTCCATGATCGTCAGGTTTGATTTTGTAGATAATGGTCTCGCTTTATTAGGATTTCCCGTTTTATGAAGATTAACGTCTTCGATCGTCTGGATCTTAACGGTATCAGCTTCAGTATTTTTCATTTGTGCACCCAAGGAAATGGCTGTGAACAATAATCCTAAGGTTACTAGCTGTTTTTTCATGATAGCTTATGTTATTTAGAGTGGTTTTAAATAAGTGCAAAAGTATATTATTATTTAGAATTAATAAAAATTAAAATGTGATATTTATCATATTTAATATGGGTAAAAGCAAAAGTCTCCCGAGATTGGCTGTGATATTGCTGCTTTTATGAATAACTTTGATAAAAAATAAACTATGCAATTGATAAAAACAGGACTTTGTGCCTTCGGAATGAGTGGAAAAATATTTCATGCCCCTTTTTTAAAAGAACATCCGGGATTCTTCTTATCTGCCATTGTTGAAAGGAATAAAGACGATTCTAAAGAGAAATATCCCGATGCGACGATCTACCGCTCGGTAGAAGAGATGCTCGAGCAGGCAGATATCGAACTTGTCGTTGTCAATACGCCTGTACAAACGCATTTTGAATATGTTAAAATGGCGATTGAAGCTGGTAAAAACGTCATCGTGGAAAAGCCTTTTACGGTAAATGTCGCTGAAGCGGAAGAGCTGGTACAGATGGCAGAGGAAAAAGGACTGTTTCTGAGCGTTTACCAGAATAGAAGATTTGACCGCGATTATCTCCAGGTACAGAAAGTAATTAATGAGGGAAAATTGGGAAATATAAAAGAAGTGGAAATCCGATTCGACAGATTCCGGACAGATCCCAGCGGGAAGGGTCATAAAGAAGATCCTGAAGCTACAGGTTCCGGATCGTTGCACGATCTGGGTTCTCATCTTATAGACCAGGCTACACAGTATTTTGGAACTCCTGAAAAACTGTTTGCCGATGTGTTTTCAATGAAAGGAAAAGAGTTTGCCAATGATTATTTTGAAATGATTTTATTTTACCAGAACAATCTCAGGGTAAGACTGAAATCTTCAGTATTCACAAAAGAAGCGCATTATGCCTACGCTGTTCACGGAGATAACGGAAGTTTTTTGCAGGAACGGACCGACAATCAGGAAAATGAACTGGCCGCAGGAGCCCTTCCTGAATATGGAAAAGATTGGGCGCAGCCTCTGCAACAACCTGATGGAATACTTAATTTCTTAAATCAAAATAAAGAAACAGAAAGAATTCTTACTTGCAGTGGACCCGGAAACTACATGAATTATTATCAGCAGATCTATGAATTCATCGTATTCGGATATGCCTTACCTTCTCCTGCCGGTGAAATTATAAGAAATATGAAAATCATTGACACTGCAATAGAAAGTTCTGCCGGAGAGAAAGTGGTTTACTTGTAGAGTCGGAAAGGGTTTTAGAGTTTGAGGGTATAAGAGTATAAGAGTATTAGAGTTTTAGATTAAATATTCATTTTAAATTACTCTAAAACCCTCAACTCTCAAACTCCCAAACCCTCCAACGCTTTACGCTTCTCCGAGCATTTCCTGAAGTTCCAGCCAGCGCATTTCGTGGTTTTCCAGTTTTTCAGAGATCATTTCTAAGTCTGAGGATAATTTTGATATTTTTTCGTAGTCGCTTTCATTGTTCAGCTGATCCAGAATTTTAGCCCGTTGATCTTCCAGTTCTGGCATTTCTTTCTCAATGGTTTCCAGCTCTCTCTGTTCTTTGAATGAAAGTCGTTTCTTTTTAGCTGTATTTGTTGGAGTGACCGCAGCCGGAATGTTTTCTTTTACAATTTCGCTTTTTGGAGATGCGGACTTTAATAATGCTTCCTCTTTGCTTTTGGCTTCGCGGTATTCTGAAAAATTGCCTACAAAATCCCTGATCTTTCCGTTGCCTTCAAAAGCAAGGGTATGGTCAATAATCCGGTCCATAAAATACCGGTCGTGCGAAACGATGATAAGTGATCCCTGGAATTGCTGCAAAAAGTTTTCGAGCACGGTCAGGGTGGGGAGATCAAGATCATTGGTAGGCTCGTCAAAAATCAGGAAGTTGGGGTTTTGATATAAGATGTACATCAGGTGTAATCTTCTTTTTTCGCCACCCGAAAGTTTTGAAATAGGAGAGTACTGGGTCTGGTCATCAAATAAAAATAATCTCAAAAACTGTGAAGCCGAAAGACTTTTTCCGTTGGCAAGAGGGTAATATTCGGCCACCTCTTTGATGAAATCAATCACTCTTTCATCTTCTTTATAGGTAAGTCCTTTTTGTGAAAAATATCCGAAATGAATGGTTTCCCCGGTTTCAATTTCGCCGTTATCTGCTTTTTCAAATCCCTGGATGATATTCAGTAGGGTCGATTTTCCGGCGCCGTTTTTTCCTACAATTCCTACTTTCTCGCCGCGTTGAAACTGATAGCTGAAGTCTTTTAATAAAACTTTATCTCCGAAGCTTTTATCAATATGTTTCAGTTCAAGAATTTTATTGCCCAGCCTTTTCATTTCAAAATCCAGTTCAAGGCCCTGTTTGCTGGTGTCGGTTTTGGCTACTTTTTCCGTTTCATAGAACGCATCAATTCTGGATTTTGATTTGGTGGTTCTCGCTTTCGGCTGGCGGCGCATCCATTCCAGTTCTTTTCGGTACAGGTTGTTGGCTTTGTCTATGGTGGCATTCATATTGTCTTCGCGGATCATCTTATTTTCAAGATAGGTGGCATAAGAACCGTTATGAACATACAGGTTTTTGTCTTCCATTTCCCAGATGATGTCACAAACACTGTCGAGGAAATATCGGTCGTGCGTCACAAGGAGAAGCGTAATTTTTGCTTTATTCAGATAGTTTTCCAGCCATTCTACCATTTCGACGTCGAGATGGTTGGTGGGTTCGTCCATAATTAATAGAGTATGCCGGTGTTCGGCTCTGGTTTCTGTCAGAAGTTTAGCCAGTGCCACACGTTTGATCTGGCCTCCGGAAAGGGTTCCCATTTTGGCATCAAGATCTGTGATTTTAAGCTGTGAAAGAATCTGTTTCATTTCATTTTCCAGATCCCAGGCCTTATGAGCTTCCATTCCGGCTAAAGCTTTTTCGATAAAATCGTTATCTGTAGAATGAAGAGACAGGTGATAATCCTTTAAAGCCCTGATCGGTGCGGAGTCCAGGGTCATCATGAATTCGTCGATGCTCAGCTGCTGGTCAAAATCAATTTCCTGGTCAAACAAAACAACCTGGATGTCTTTGTTGATGACTACGGTGCCGCTGTCTGCAATTTCTTTTCCCATTAAAATCTTGAGCAGGGTAGATTTTCCACTTCCGTTTTTGGCAACAATTGCAATTTTATCGCCTTCATTGACGTGGAAAGAAATGTTTTCAAACAAAACCTTGATGCCGTAAGATTTTGTGAGGTTTTCTGCAGAAACGTAATTCATGTGGAGTATTGCTTTGATTTAAACTTTGTCAGGCCGCAAAAGTACGAAATTGTAATAAGACATTCATGAAGCAACGAATATCATTTGTTTTGATAGAGATATTTACCTTTTTACAGCCAGAATATGGTTGTTTTAAATTATTAACCGTTTAATGGTGTAATGTTTAACATAATATAATTGATTTTGAATTTTTATTGTGATTTAATTATTCATTTTGATTTTTTTATTAATTTCATGTAGTTAACATTTAAACTTATAATTATGATGCAGATTAACTTTTGGGCTATTTTATTAGCAGCCCTTGTCCCATTGATGATGGGGTTTTTATGGTATCATCCTAAAGTTTTCGGAAAAGTGTGGATGCAGGAAGCTGATTTGTCTGAAGATAAAATGAAAGGACAAATGGTGGGTGTTTTTATATTTTCGGTGATTCTTTCTGTATTCATCGCTCTTTTTCTTCAATTTGTCACTATTCACCAGTTTGGTGCGCTGGGGATGATAGGTGGCGACGAAATGAATGCAGGAACATCCTATTATGATTTTATGAGGGATTATGGTTCCGCTTATCGCTCTTTCGGACATGGTGCCTTTCATTCCTTTATGACCGGGTTTTTATTTGTTTTTCCTGTTGTTGCCATTAACGCCATGTTTGAAAGGAAATCCTGGAGGTATACAATGATCAACACAGGCTACTGGACACTTACCATCACCATTATGGGAGGGATCGTTTGTGGATGGTACGCTGCGGATAGCTTCAATTGGGTAACGCAGAAATAATTAATAAAAAAAGGTAAGGCTGTTTTGATCGGTCTTTTATATGTCATATCATCTGAAAATATACAGGTCAGCTTCCGATTTACCGGGGAACTGGGAATTAATAGTCGGAAGATATCATGTCATGCTTTCCGGGAATTATGTTCGTGCGCTTCAGGAGTCGAAGCCGCAAAATATGGAATGTTATCTGGTCGGATTTTTTCAGGAAAATGAACTGGTCGGAGGGGCTTTATTTCAATATCTCGATTTTATCAGGTATCAAAAGACTACTGATCATCACTTCAGAATGCGGATTAAAAATCTGGCGGCAGGAATGATTGTAAAAGACATCATGATTCTGGGGAATAATATGCTTACCGGCCAGAATGGGTTTTATTTCGATTTTTCTAAAATACAGTCAGAAGATGCTGTAAATCTATTACACAAAGCAATCCGCAAAATGCAGTGTGAAATCAGGAAAACGTCGCTGATCGTAGGTAAAGATTATCAAAAGGCTTTTGCAGGAAAGTTTTTCGGAAAACCGGAAGAAGGATATTTTCAATTCGCCGTTCAGCCTAATATGAAATTGGCAATCAGAGAAAGCTGGAAAACGTTTGAGGATTACACGGACAGCTTTTCAAAAAAATACCGGGCCAGGGCGAAAGCCGCCAAAAAGAAACTGCAGAATATTGAGAAGCTTGAATTGAATTTAGAATTAATCAGGAATTACCGTCTGGAAATGAAACGGCTTTATCAACATGTCGCCGAAAATGCCTCTTTCAACACATTTTTTCTTGCTGAAAACCATTTTGAGAAAATGAAGGAAAATTTAGGGGAACAATTTAAAGTGTTCGGATATTTTTCAGAAAAACAGATGATTGGTTTTTATACTTTAATGGTAAACAACACGGATGTTGATACCTACTTTTTAGGCTACGATAAAATACACCAGAAAGAAAAGCAGATCTACCTGAATATGTTGCTGGATATGGTAGAATTTGCTGTCAGCCACCAATTTAAAAGAGTGGTTTTCGGCAGAACGGCACTGGAAATAAAATCGACCGTCGGAGCTGAGCCTGTGGAGATTTATATATTTATGAAGCATACCAATAGCATACTGAATAAATTTACCGATAAGATTTTTGCATCATTTGCCCCAAAAACAGAATGGACACAGCGGAAACCTTTCAAAAAAAATACGGATGAGCTTTAAATTAAATTCTAATCTAAAGTTAATCTCTTTAATGACCATAAGCTCCCGTTATAAATATCCAGGTCTACTTTGGCGTTGATTCCGTGAACGATCCCGTTTTCCGTAAACTGCCAGAAATCCCAGCCGGAATCCGGAGATGGCGCCGGAACGTCATTGTAATTGGCCAGCCAGAGCGGATAGTCATCAAACTCACCCTTCAGGAAGTCTTTATAATAATGATAATAGGTATAAATGATGGGCTTTTGTCCGTATGTTTCCTCCACGATGCGGCACCATACTTTAAGGTCTTCGATCAGTTTTTTGTTGGTCTTGCGCTTCGGAATTTTTTCGATATCTAAAATCGGAGGCAGGTCCCCGCTCTCGAGCTTTACGTTTTCAAGGAAATTATTGGCCTGCATCACAGGATCTTCATCGGCCCTGTAAAAATGGTAAGCTCCCCGGATCAGTTCCTGTTTCTTTGCCGTTTCCCAGAAATCATCAAAATGTTTATCGGCATGGCGATTTCCCATCGTGGCGCGCATAACGACAAATTCGAGAGGAATCGTTTTGTTGCCTATGCTCAGGCTGTCCCACTTTATGTCTTCCTTATTCTGGTAATGGGAAATATCGAAGCCATACGTTTTATCCAGGTTGTCTGTTATGATTTTCTGAATTCTATGGGTCTCCGTTTCGGTATTATGCAGTTTTTTATGTACAAATTTGTTAAAGTAAAGCGCGTAATAATAGCTTACCGTCTGTTTGAGGTAAAAACCTGTGCCGATAAGCGCAATGAAAAGTATGGCCAGTACCACTTTACGTCGGAAAAAATAACTCTTCCGGCGGCTTTGATGAATCTTTTTGGCGGTTTTTTTGCTGTACTTTTTAGGTGGCATAAAGTTTTGCAAAACTAACTTTTTTCGCTGCCAAATGCTAAAATAAAATCAGTAAATTTGTGTACTATGGAAACACGCGAAAAGATCATCATCATAGGAGGGGGTTTTGCGGGGCTGCAACTTGCGAAAACATTAAACAACAAAAACAAAAAAGTAATTGTTTTAGACCGGGTAAACCATCATATGTTTCAGCCTCTTTTTTATCAGGTAGCGTGTGGACGAATTGAACCGTCCAACATTTCTTTCCCATTCAGAAAAATCTTTCAGCGTTCCCGGAATACGCAATTCAGGCTTACCGAAGTTAAAGAAATTGATACTGCAAATAACAAGGTGATTACCGATGAAGCCGAATTCAGTTATGATAAACTCGTGATTGCTACAGGCTGCAAAACCAATTTTTTCGGAAACAAAGATCTTGCAGGCAGAGCTTTCGGGATGAAAAACACACAGGAAGCGATCGGTATCAGAAACCATGTGCTGATGACCTTTGAAAAACTGATTCTGGAAAAAAGCCGCAGTGACGACGGAAACTGGAACATTGTTATCGTAGGAAGCGGCCCGACCGGCGTAGAATTGGCCGGTGCGTTTGCCGAAATGAAAAAAGATATTCTTCCGAGGGACTATCCGTACATGAATTTTGATCACCTTCAGATCATATTGGTAAGTTCTACCGAAAAACCGCTTGCCGTGATGAGTACTGAAGCTCAGAATAAATCCGAGGAATACCTGAAGGATCTTGGTGTTACTTTCCTGAGCCAGGAATACGTCACCGACTACGATGGTGATAAAGTATTCATGAAGAGCGGTAAAACCATTCCGTCCAATAATGTCATCTGGGCTGCGGGCGTCATCGGAAATGTCGTAAACGGTTTTCCACAGGAAACATTGGTGAAAAACAGGTATATAACAGACCGGTATAATAGAATAAAAGGCTACGAAAATATTTTTGCCATTGGCGATATCGCTTATATGGAAACGCCTAAGTATCCGCAGGGGCATCCGCAGGTGGCCAACGTAGCGATTAATCAGGCGAAAAATTTAGGCAAAAACCTCCTGAAGAAAAATCCGGCCGACTGGATAGAATATGAATATGAGGACAAGGGCTCGTTGGCGACCATAGGCAAGCACCGGGCGGTTGTCGATCTGCCATTCATCAAATTTCAGGGATTTTTAGCCTGGTATTTCTGGATGTTTCTGCATTTAATGTTAATTTTGAGCGTCAGAAATAAGCTTGCCGTATTCTTCAACTGGATGTGGAGCTATTTCAACAAAGATTCTTCTTTACGATTAATCATTTCGCCAAACAAAAAAAACGAAACTTTACAATGAGAATTGATATAATAAGCGTGCTTCCTGAGCTGATGGAAAGCCCCTTCAGAACTTCTATTTTAAAAAGAGCAATGGATAAAGGGCTTGCCGAAGTACATTTTCATCATCTGAGAGACTGGGCCATCAACAAGCACCGACAAATTGATGATGAACCCTACGGTGGCGGCGCAGGCATGGTCATGATGGTGGAACCTTTGGATAAATGTATTTCCGAGCTGAAAGAGCAGAGGGAATACGATGAAATCATTTATTTGACGCCGGACGGGGTTACATTAAACCAGAAAATAGCCAATACGCTTTCCATTAAACAGAATCTTATTTTTTTGTGTGGCCATTACAAAGGCATCGACCAGCGTGTGAGAGATCTTCACATTACAAAAGAGATCTCGATCGGAGATTATGTACTTACCGGTGGTGAGCTTGCAGCATGCGTTCTTGCAGATGCGGTTATACGTCTTCTTCCCGGGGTTTTAAATGACGAGCAAAGTGCCCTTACGGACAGTTTTCAGGATGATCTTCTTTCTCCTCCGATCTACACAAGACCCGAAGTTTATAAAGGGCTTGAAGTTCCCAAAATACTCCTGAGCGGAAATTTTGCCAAAATTGAAGAATGGCGCCATGATGAAGCTTTAAGAATAACACAGGAAAAGCGTCCCGATTTACTTTAAAATAACCTAACAGGTGAAATGATTACCGTTTACAAATTTTATGTTTAATGAAATAAGTAAAATCGGAATAATAATTGTTGTTTTATATTTAATAGTTTAAAATTTTAACTATATTATGCTAATTTTAGTAATTTATTCTATAGAAATTTAGTTTTACTGATTAAATTATTTTGAATATTTTTTCTGTGACGTAATTAAAGTTTAAATTTTTAATATTATTGATGGATCTAGTTTAAATTTTTCACCTGAAAGTTTTTATTTAAATTAAAAATTAAGGTAAAAAATTTGCGAAATAATTAATGATTTATTAAATAAAATAATAAATTTACATCCTGAAAATTAAAATGAAAGTTTTAATAATTAGAAAAGCGTGCTGATGGAGCTGTTGAGTTTTTACAATGTTGAAAATTTGTTTTTGCCCGATCCTATACCAAAACACAGGCTGGATCCTACAAATTCAGGGTTAAGGAATTGGGACGAAAGAAAATATGAAAACAAGCTTCTCAAAATAGCAAATGTTTTTCAGATGATAAAGGAACAGAAAGATATTCTTCCCTTTATTATCGGTCTTTCAGAGGTTTCCGGAAAGGAAGTTCTGGAGGAACTCATACAGATGCATCCGTTCAATTCTGAATACGGCATTGTACATTACAATTCTATGGATGAAAGAAAAGTAGACGTTGCCCTGCTGTATGATAAAAGGAAAGTTGACGTGATAGACTCAGAAGCTATTACATTCTTCTTTGAAATTAAAAATAAAAACACAGAAAATTACGATACAACGAGAGATGTACTTTATTCAAAACTGAGATATAAAGAAGAGATGATTCACGTCTTTGTTGCGCATCTTCCCTCTAAGCGCGAAAAAGATGTTAACCGTCCGAAAAGGCTTTTTATCCTTAATGAAATCCGGGAAAGGATTCTGAATATTGTAAATGATGACGGGCAGGTGATCTTGTGTGGTGATTTTAACGAAAACCCAGATGATGAAAATTTAGTAAAAATTCTCTATGGCAATTCGCAGGAAAAGATCTTGGAAAATCCTTTTCAGCAGTTGTTTTCTACAGGAAATTATTCTACTTTTCATTACAAGTCCGGATTGCTGTTTGATCAGATCATATTATCGGAATCTTTTTTTAATGAAGATCATATGCTTTCTTTTCAAAGTGCGGAGGTATTCAATGCTCCAAAAATCAGCAGCCGTGACAAAAGATTCGAGGGCAGGCCGTTCCGTACGTACTCCGGAACACGGTATTTGGGTGGTTACAGCGACCATTTTCCGGTTTTTGTGACGCTCGGTAAGTAAAAAAACAAATGTGAAAACATAAATTAAGTAGAGAATGAAAAATTCAGACAACACGAGTTATCAGTTAGATTCGATCGACAAAGAAATTATTTACATGCTGATGGATAATTCCAAGACCTCTTTGGCACATATTTCCAAAGCGATAGGCATTTCTACCACCGCAGTGCACCAGCGGATAAAAAAACTCGAGCAGGCGGGAGTGATTGAAAATTCAATTTCGTTTCTTAATCCTAAAAAAATAGGATATAAAGTGATCTCATACATCGGTGTGTTTCTCGATAAACCCAGCCATTATCCCGATATGGTAAAGGCGCTGAAAGAAATTAATGAAGTCGTGGAAGCGCATTATACAACCGGAAATTATACGATTTTCCTGAAAGTGCTCTGCAAGGATAATGATCACCTCATGCAGATTCTCAGCAAACTTCAGAAGCTGAAAGGAGTGACAAGAACGGAAACTTTCATATCTTTGGAACAGGGTATTTACCGACAACTGAAAGTATAAACTTATGAATATTGCGCAATATTTAGATTCAACCTATCTGAAAACTCCGGAACAGTCCGGAATGTCATCTGAAGAAACTTTGCAGAAAGATAAAGATCTTGCCCGGGAAGCAATCGATCACGGGATTTTTGCCGTTATGATAAGGCCTGATTATGTTTCTGAGATCAAAAAATATATTAAAGAACAGAATTCAAATGTTGCAGTAGGCACGGTCATCGGTTTTCATGAAGGTACTTATTCCACGGAAGAAAAACTGAATGAAGCGGAGAAAGCAATTGCCGACGGCGCGGATGAACTTGATTTCGTGATTAATTACAACGCTTACCTGAAAGGGGAATTGGATCTGGTGAAAAATGAGTTCATAGAATGCACCCAACTATGCATGCAGCATGATAAAATTGCAAAATGGATCATAGAAATTGCAGCACTGAATGATACGCAAATTGCAGACCTTACGAAGAATATATCGCAATGGGCTAAGGAATATTTTTCAGAAAATGAATGGCCTAAAATATTTGTGAAGTCATCTACCGGATTTTTCGAAACGGAAAACGGAAAGCCTAACGGAGCAACCTTTGAAGGAATCAAAATAATGCTCGACAACGCAGATGGGCTTCCTGTAAAAGCGGCCGGCGGTGTAAGAACTCCTGAAGATGCCGAAAAAATTATCAGCATGGGTGTAAAAAGGATCGGAACTTCCTCAGCCCTGGCTTTGATAAATAATAAGACTACACAAGAAGGATACTAAATATAAAACCATCAGAAATACACTGATGGTTTTTGTTTTTTAAGCCTGTGAAGCTAAATATTCCGAATAGAATTCTCTTGTCTCATGAATCAATGCATCCATTTCTTCCAGGGTGAAAACTTCTAAAAATTTCTTCCTGAAATCCTTGAAATGGGGAACACCACGGAAGTAATTGCTGTAGTGCTGTCTCATTTCAACCAATCCCAATCGCTCGCCTTTCCACTCTGCACTCCACTCTGCGTGCTGGCGGACAGCCAATAATCGGTCTTCTATCGTAGGCGCAGGTAAATGTTCGCCGGTCCTGAAGAAATGCTTAATCTCGTTAAATATCCATGGATACCCGATGGCTGCACGGCCAATCATGATGCCGTCGCAGGCATATTTCTGTTTATATTCCAAAGCTTTTTCGGGAGAATCGATGTCGCCGTTTCCAAAGATCGGAATTTCAATATTAGGATTCTGCTTGATTCTTGAAATATGCTCCCAGTCTGCCTCGCCCTTGTACATCTGTGCACGTGTTCTGGCATGAATCGTTAATGCTTTGATGCCTGTTTCCTGAAGACGCTCTGCAACTTCGTCTATATTGATCGAGGTGCTGTCCCAGCCAAGACGGGTTTTAACGGTTACCGGTAAGCTGGTAGAGCTTACGACCGCTTTTGTAAGGCGTACCATGAGATCGATATCTTTCAAAACTCCGGCACCGGCTCCTTTGCAGACCACTTTTTTTACTGGGCAACCGAAATTGATATCTACCAGATCAGGATTTACGGTTTCGACAATTCTCGCAGACATTGCCATTGCTTCCTCATCACCTCCGAAAATCTGGATTCCTACAGGTCTTTCATAGTCAAAAATATCCAGCTTTTTTCTGCTCTTGATCGCATCACGAATTAATCCTTCCGAAGAAATAAACTCAGAATACATTAAATCTGCGCCATGCATTTTGCATAACCTTCTGAAAGGCGGGTCGCTCACGTCTTCCATTGGTGCCAGTAAAAGCGGAAATTCCGGCAGTTCTATGTTGCCAATTTTTATCATGGCGCAAATTTACAAAATTCCGGCAACTTCAAAATATGATAGTATCTATTAACGTAAATGATGATTGTGCATAAAGGAAGAACATTTAACTTTAAACTCTAAAACTCTAAAACTCTAAAACTCTAAAACTCTAAAACTCTAAAACTCTAAAACCTTAAAAACTCGCCTTCACCTGCATACTTCCGATATGGATCGTGCGGTCTCCTGAATTTCGGCCTTCGTAATTTAAATTTAATTGAAGGAATGAATTGATCGCCTGCTGAATAAATACGCTCCAGACCTGGTTTTTTCCGGGCTTAAGTCCGTCGAGCATCTGGTTGCCGACAATGCTGAAATTGTTTCCCGTAAAATTGTTGTTGATAAATGAAAAGTTTCCCCTGATGGAAGTCTTTCTGCGTTCCCACTGAATGGTTCCCGTAATATCGAATGCCTTGAGAAGCTCTTCGCCGTCGATCCTGTCTTTTTGCCGGAAAGCAGAAGAAAGCTCAGCCTGGATCGCATCGGTAAATTTGTACGTGGCTTTGGGTTTTGTTTCAAAATTATTCAGGCGGTAATCCCTGGTGGTGAACAGCTGCGAAGAATTCCGGATGTCGTGAACGGAGTTTTCCCAGTCGATCCTGAATTCTTTATTAAACCAATACCCTATATTCAGAAAGTGTGAAATCTGCTCCCGTTCTTCATTACTGAAATTGGCATTGATGAGGTTGTCGTTTGAAATAAACCGGTAGTTACCGTTCCAGCCGGATTTTTCCGTCGGGCTGAATTGTGCGGATGCCAGAATGTTCTGATTTTTAAGAATCTGATCATCATTTTTTTCAAATGGATTTAAAACGAGAACTTTATCCTTTTTGTAGAACGAGTTTTGAGAATTTAATGAAACATTAAAATTCCAGCGCTTTAAAAATTTATTTTCCGAATTGAAAACGATCGAAGGATTGACAAACAAAGCCAGCTGAATTTTGTTTTTGTTGGAAGGGATATATCGTACGGAATTGGTGTAAATCCTGATGTATTGTGCCAGATCCGAATATTCGGCGATTTCAAATTCGTCGAGCTGCTGAACACCGTCCCCGTTGTAATCGGTCCATTTGTAAATACCTTGCCCGTCCGTTACCTTTATATACTGGAATTCCCGTTGCGCTTCCTGCCCGTTTCCGAGTTCATAGAAAGCCTGAAGACGCATTCCGTTTCTGAAAAGCTGCTGGTTGTACAGAATATTCCCTACGACGAAATCATTGTTTCTGGAAGCATCGGCATCCTGATTCTGGTAAAAGAACTTACGGTAATGGAGCAGGGCATTCAGTGTCGTTTTTTCTGTTTTAATGATCTGGCTTTCCGCCATAAATCCCAGGATATTGTTCATGCTTTGAAGCCTGTTGTCGCGTACCGAATCATTGTCCCTCATATATACTTTGGTCAGTAGCTTTGTTCTCGCGCTGTCTCCGATCTTTTTCTGAACAAAAATTTCTCTCCAGCTAAAGCTGGTGACATCCATCAGCTGGGTATCGTTGTATTTTTTTTCGTTGTGTTCCATGCTTCCGCCGACTGCCCAACTTCCTTTTTTGCCGGTAAATTCAGTAGATACACCTCCGCGGATGAATTTTGTGTCCTGTAGAACAGCATTGGTATTCAGGTAAGAAAGATTTCCTTTGGTAAAGAATTTTCCACTGATCCACCCGAAATCGAGATCATTCTTTATTCCCTTATAAGAGTCCTGTTCGTCAAGATAATTGATCCTGTAATTTAAGGTTGATTTATTATTCCATTTATTTAAAAAGCTGAAAATAAACCTGTTCTGGGTTCTGCCGCTGAATTCCTGTGCTAGGTTGAAATCCCTGGAAAATTCTACATCGTTGATCCTGTCTAAAATATGAAACTGCCGGTCGATGTACTGGTATTCAAAATTCGGAGTACCTTTCCAGTTGTTTTTGGTGAAGGTTTTATTTCCGAAAATACGCCATGCATATCCGATGTTCTGGTCGGAATCTTTAGAGGAGAAAAGATTGACATCATAGTTGCTTAAGGAGATGTCTGCCCCTATTTTACCGTCTTTCAACGCATATTCGGAATTTAGTGAATAGACCTGCGACTTTTCCGGCGAAGGAAGTTTCCGCACGGCCCGATAATCTCCCATATTTGGCCCTGCATATTCGAAAACGCGGCCGTTATTCGTGGTTTGTGTAATTTTATAATCTCCCAGGTTGGCCCCAAAATAAGTAAAGGAAACGGTATATAAAGTCTGGGTAGCATCCGTTGAGAACTGATAATAATTCCCGGCCGGATCCTGAACCATCCTGTAAAGAATTTTATTGACATCATATTCCGTAACGACACCGGAAGGGGCGTACATCAGGTTGGGATTGTTTCCTGCCTCTGCCAGAATCTGCTGATCTTCAGGAGAGAGGTTCAAAGCCAGCGGTGCATTTTTATTATCATTTTCCATAAACCAGTTGAGGCCGAGTTTTAGTTTTTCTCTTTTATGCTCAACTTTTCCGGTGAATAGATATCTGGAATAATTCCGGTTGGTATAATTGTATGAAATCGTAATGAAATTCTGCTGGAAAATAGGTCGGAAACTGGTAAAGGTCACTTCACCCGTATTGTAATTGATGATGTAATCCTGGTTTTCTCCGCGCTTCATCAAAATTCCGTCAATGAAAACCTGTTCCGAACCTGAGATCAGGGTAATAAACTGTTCCCCGTTTTTTCCGGTAAGACGGTAAGGTCCCTGGTTTCCTTCAACCCCCTGGAAACGGATCCTGTGAAATTCACTTCGTGCCACTCCCATTGAGATATCGACGAATGTTTTATTCTCTTTCCCGAATTCGGTCTGGAACTCAAGCCCCATGCTTCTTCGCTGATATTTGGCAAAATAATTTTTGGCTTCCACGAGATCGAGATGGCCGGCTCTCAGGATCGATTTATCCTTAATATTGAGCTGCATATAGATCTTGTCGAATTCTTCCAGGGTTTGGGTGTATCCGTCTGCCTGAATGGGGAGATTATGATCTGAAATACTGGCCAGGATCGTTACGTCTTTAGATAGTCTCCCTGAGATTTGCAGATCCATGGAACTTTGTACCGACTGGCCCTGGTTGTTTCCAAAGGTAATTCCGCGGATGATGGATCCTTTGGAATTTAACTCTCCTAAAAATCTTTTTTTATCATTTTTGGCCAGAACTGCTTCGTCAACGATGATCCGGTTGCTGGTTTTCACAAAATCCATCGTGTCTTTTACGAAAATATCCTGCTCGAATTTTGCGGCCAGTATGCTATCCTGCCGGATGCTGTCCTGTCTGATGCTGTCCTGCGGAAGGTTCGGATTTTTCCACGTGAATATCTGAGCATTTCCGGAGAATATGCCCATAAAAATAAACACGAATATCAGGATGTAATTCCGCAAGCCTTTAGAAATAATCGGTAAAAATACTTAAAATTACTTAGATAATTTGTCTGAATGTGATTAACAAAAAATTAACGTATTTATTGCGTAATATTGAAAAATTAGTGTATTTTCGCAGTGAAAATTAATAATTATTAAATTTTAACACATGAAAAAAAGTTATTCTCTAATGGCCGTGGCAGTCACGGCTTTTCTATCCGCCCAGGGTTCCGAATCATTCACTAATTTATCAGCGACTTCTTCCTCGTATACCAGCGGCAGCTATAACGGTGACAATGCGGTAACCTGGACTTTTTCAGGAGCACGGAAAGTGACAAGTACCGACAATATCACAGCAACATCCGTCGGTTTCGGCGAAAGCGGAACAAGAAAAATCAGCGCAAATTCAGGGACAAATGGAGTAGGGAGTCTGACATATACCGTCAGATCGTATTTTACATCCGGGACAGCGTCCAACAGAACTTTAGAAGTCTATGTAAACGGCACCAATGTCGATACGTATACCCTTGCGGCTATGAATACGAACTATACCCGAACGGTCAATGTAAATGTCTCCGGTGATGTTCTTATTGAATTCCGGTCGGCAGGATCGAAACAGATTGTTCTGGATGATGTTTCCTGGACGCAGTTCTCCGGGAGTCTGGCCGTCAGTAATTTAGCTAAAAATAAAGACTTTTTCGTGAAAAATTCATTCGTGAAAAATGGAGAAATTACATTCGGAGCCCAGGCTAAAGATGTGAAGGTATTCGACATGTACGGGCAAGTTGTAAAAACGGGTTCTGTAAAAGAAAACGAATCACTGGATGTTACTGAATTACAGAAAGGGAATTATATCGTAACGGCTACCGTAAACAATCGGCCGGTTTCTCAAAAAATACTCAAAGACTAATTTAACATTAAAAACGAAATGCCTCAGATCAATCAGCTTGAGGCATTTTTTTTGTTTTAATTTAATACCATCCTCTTCTGGCGGCATTGATAATAGAGCTCAGATTAAGGACCAATGTATACCGTATGCGTTTGGCATAGTCTTTAAAACCGGGCTCAAACCCAAGTGAGGATTGTACGGGAAAATAGATTTCAAGAAAATCAGGAATCACCCGTACTTTTATACCGCTGTCCCAGATAAATTTCGTAGGCTGATTTTTGTTGTCATAAATTCCGGCATCTGCATACACATGGAAAATTTTCCATACACTGGTGTCCACGTTTACTGAAGTGATCCATTTATTGACGGTTCCGGGGATAAAAGACTTAAACCCGCCGTCTGCGAGGATAAACTGCTGTGAAAGAATTCCGCCGGTTGCACTCTGTCCCAGGAGGTTGTAGGAAAAAGAGTAATCGGAAACCCTAGAAATCCCATAATCAAAAGTGCTGTTGCGCGTGTTGTTTTTCACAAAATATCCGGCAAAAAGACGCACACTGAGCTTTTGTCTGGGCGCAAACTCCCAGCGGTAAAAGCCCTCTGCCGTTACTTTATGGAAATCTTCCATCCATTGGGTGCTTACGCCGAGGCTTTTCTCATGGATGCTCTGGCTGTCATTATATCCGTAACCGATGCTCCACAGGCTGTATTTGTCATAATCGTTATTCGCTATCATCAGCGGACTGAGATCCCTTTCAAAATAATTGTAAGAAACCCCGAGACTTCTGCCAACTGTGCTTCGCGGATTTTTCCTGAAGTTGAAATTCGAATATACTGAACCTTTGCGGTACGCCAGGTCATAATCATAATGAAAATAAGACCCCGAAACTCCGAAAGTCAGGCTTCTGAAGATGCTTTCGGCAGGAAGGAAAGAGTAGGCGACCGCTCCTGAGCCGGTAAGCTGTCCCGTTCCGGTACTGTAGGTCGGCGTAAACGAGTATAAAAACTTCTGATCAAAAAAAGACTGGTTTTTAAAATTAAATCCGATCAGAAATTTATCGTAGGTGTTGTTGAAACGTACTCTGGGGCTTACATAGATTTCGTTGAACTCAGGGTTCGGAATATCTTTGATCAGCTTGAGCTTAATTTTTCTCATGTTGGAAAAAAATCCTTTGGCATACAGGAAGTTATCCCTGTAGTTTGCTTCCGGGAAAATATACTCGTCGTTCAGCGTAATTTTATGGGTGTTGAAATCCGGAATCGATATCACAGCATTCTTTTTATTTTCTTCCGTTTCTACCCAGTATTCTTTTTTCTCCCCTTCTTCCGATTCGGTTTCAAGTTTCACAGGAATGTTGGAAGGCGTGTTTTTCTGAATTCTTACCGTAAGCGAATCTCCTTCTTTTTTAAATCTTTTAAGCTTAAAATTTACCCTGTTCTTATGTTGTAAAAACTCTGACAGGTAAGCGGTTCTTTTGTCTTTTTCGGCTAATTCTTTTATGAAATCATTAGGGTCGGTTTCTTTGTCCGTGTGCTTTGCGATGAAACTCTGAACCAGCGCATCAAAATTTTCATAACCCATTTTATCCGCTGAGTAATTGAATAAAGTCCCTGTTTCAAAACTGCTGATGGCCATGTCGTTAAAATTGCTCAGGACCGCATATTTTTCAGTGATTTTCTGGTCAAGATTCTGCGACATGATATACTGGTAGGTAAGTCCGTATCGCTCAATGAGCTTTACTTCCGAGGCATGGAAGAGTTTTAAAGGCTTTACCCCGAAAATTTTAGTTTCCGGCAATGTGCCTAATAATTTGGTATCTGAATAAAATTTCTTTAAATACTGGATTTCCAGATAAGATTTTAATCCGTTTTTAAACCAGTGGTTATTCTGTTTGTCTGTAATGATGCTTTCATCCAAAACCTTTTTGGCCACAATGCCGAAATAATCCATATCAGTCTTCTGTTCATCCGTAAACAGCTGGAATCGGAATTTCCAGAACGTAATGTCATTGTTTCCGAAAAAATCTTCTTTCGCCCTGAATTTATCCGAAATAAAAATTCTTTCGGGAATCGTTCCGATCCTGTCTTTGATAAATTTCAGGTGAAGCGGGAGGTAAAATTCCAGATTTTGTTTTTCTTCCGGTTTCAGATTATAGCCGAACTTTATTTCGGTTTTTACATCCGCCGTGTTGATATTGATGGACGGATATTCATTCTGCGAGATGAGGAATTCGGGATCAGAATCAAGATATCCCTTAAAAGAATTCATCTGAAACTGCCGGAGATTACTTTCAATAAAAGAATTGACGGGAAGATCAAAATTTACCGTCCAGTATGTATTAAAGCTCACCGATTCTTCAATATCGTGGTAATCTCTTTTGGAAATATTGTCCGGATCAAAATGATCCGGAACAATAAAGAAATATTTTAAAGCAACGTTCGTATCGGAAGTTCCGTACCCGGTAAATTTTTTATCGGGAAGCTGGATTTCGTATTGCAGATTTAATTTTACCTGTTCGCCAGGTTTTAACACTTCTTTCAGCGGGATGAAAAAATTTTCATCTGAAGTACTGCTTACCGGAATTTCCTGGTCAGCGTTTTTTATATTTAAGTTTAATAATTTTCCAAGCTCGCTTTTTTCTGCAAAATGGAGATCTGTATTCCGGTCTTCGAGTTTTCGGTAGACCAGTGAAGTGCCTCTTTTTTGGTAGGCGGATACCCAATTCAAAAGCTTTACCGTATTAAGGTCGTGCTTTGAATTGTTATAATAAACCATTTCCTGGCTAACGCTGAGCCTTTTTTTGTCGGAAGACAGTTTTGCTTCAATATAAATGCTGTCTTTCTGTGCAGAAACTTCTGCAACACCCAAAAACAAAGCAAGACCAATACAAATATTTCTCAAGTAACTGTGATATGGTTCAAATATAACTTATTTTGCAGAAAGTTTGTTGAATTTTAAATTAACTCTGGGTTAGTTTTTTGGCAGAGAATTCAAATAGGCATTCCAGCCTTCGTTTTTGTACGTAACGGCAGCTTCAGCAGGATCTTCAGATTTGTAAATACCCCTTCCTACGATGATAAAGTCTGTATGCAGTGTTTTAAACACATGCTCAGGCGTGTTGTACTGCTGGCCTTTTCCGTCCCCCGAATCTGCAAGATTTACTCCCGGAGTGAATAACAGCATTTCTTCAGGAAGCGGATTCTGGGATACCCCTCCGATAACATTAGGATGTGAAGCTGCCACTTTCAGAGCCTCTTCTCTATACGCACTCGTCGTTAAAGTCCCTTTCGATGACATCCCGATAATGGCGACAACGCCTACATTTTTGAAGCAGTCTAACGATTCGAAGCCCCCGATAACCTGTGAGGTTACGAAATCTGCCCAGTCTGTAATTTTAAATACTCCGCTTGTAAACTGCAGCTCCTGGGTGTTTCCGATGTCTGCAAATTTCCGGTCTTCCATAAGGAGGAAATTGTGCTTTGCAGCCATAGCTTTTAGCGGTGCAATCGTTTTTTCGTATTCGAAATCAGAAATAATATCGATATGCGTTTTTAAAGCAATGACATGCGGGCCTACTTTTTCGGCCAGATCAAGCAATTGCTGTGTGGTGGTAACGTCGGCGGAAGCGATTAAATTAGATTGTTTTGCCAGTGCGGTTTCCAAAAGCTTTTTAGAAACGGAATGTTGTGCCGTAGCCAGTTTTTGTTCGTAAGACGCTCTTTTTACCTCTTCAAACTGGATATGGTTTCCATGTAAAAAATCCTGGATTCTCTTTACTTCATCATCAGACAGTTCTCCGTTTTCCTGGAGAATAGAGCAAACCTCCGAGATGTTGAATAAGGTATGAACCCTGTATCCTTTGCTTTCGAGAAGTTCTTTTCCGCCCTGTTCGCGGTCTAGAACAACAACGATGTCAGCAACTTTGAGGTCTTCCTGTTCTACTTCTGCGATCGTTTCGATCAGAGATTTTCCTGATGTGATGACGTCTTCCACCAAAAGGCAGTTCTGTCCTTTCTGATAAATTCCTTCAATCAGTTTTTTCGTGCCGTAATTCTTGGCTTCTTTTCTTTTTATAATTAATGGAATATAGCTTTCAAGAGACATGGCTGTGGCCATCGGAAGGGCAGCGTAAGGAACTCCGCAGATCAGATCGAAATTATCCAGCGGAAGCATTTCCAGAAGATAATTGGCCAGGTTTTTTAAAATTTTCGGATCTGAAGCCAAAGGTCTTAAATCAACATAAAAAGGACTTTCGATGCCGCTTTTTAATGTAAATCTTCCAAATTTGATGATGCCCAGTTTATAGCACTCTAAAAAGAATTCTTTTTTACTTTCCATTATTTTTTATTAGATGTTGCAAATTTAAGGAAATGATGTTGAAAGTCAATTGCGAATTTTACTTCGTCAGTCAATTGTCAATTTTTTTGATGTTAAATTTTAAATTAAGCCATTGAGTTATTCATTATTCATAAAAAAACATCCCAAAGGATGTTTTTATTATTTTACAATTTCGGCATCGATCACTTTCGTATTGCCGTTACTGTATTTTCGTTCGGCTTCCCATAGCAGGAATTTGTCTACTTCCCTGATAAGCTTTGGAATGGTAATCGATAAAACAGCCAGATCATCCAAAACTCCGATCACCGGAACGGCGACTTCCGGCAGAAGGTCGATGGGAGAGATAATATATAAAACGCCCAGCAACGGAAGGATAATATCAATGGATCTCATCGGGTATTCTCCTTTTCTCCACATTCTTACCATTCTGAAAATGTCAGGGATTTTTCTGACAAAACCTTTATGATTGATGGCCTCTTTAGCGAGACTTAACTTTGAATATTTCATTTTGTGCCTGATTTAATAATTCTTCAATGGTAATTATTTGACAAATTCCATACCAAGGGATTCTTATTAAAAGTTAAATTATTTAATGATATTATCAATAAACTGATGTACCGATTCTGTATTCCAGTCTCTTGAGGCATCTTCTTTAATGATGATTCTTCCGTCTTTGTCAAGCAGATAAGTTGTCGGGAAGACTTTCGGCAGGATTTTCTCAGAAATCGGACTTTGGGCAATGTAAACGGGAACGCTGTAGTTATTTTCCTTCAGGAATTTTCTTACGGCATCTTCCTGGTCATTCATGGCGATCAGGACAAAATCGACATTGTCTTTGCGGGTATCATACAATTTTTGGATCGAGGGCCATTCTTTGCGGCACGGCGGACACCATGTTCCCCAGAAATTCAGGAATACGGCCTTGTCTTTAAAAGCTTTAAGATTGGTGCTGGGAACATTGATTCCCTGAAGGTCGATATCGTAATCTTCATCACTGACATGCACTGCATTTTCGATCGTTGCAATCGGGAAAAAGGTGTCCTGAAGTTTTTCCTTCACGCCCGGAACAAATGCAATGACTGCAATAACGGCGATCAATACAAGATAAATGAGATTTTTTTTCATTTTATTAAATGATTTAAACTATAGCAATTCCAAAATTTCCTGCACGGCATCTTTACCTCTGTTTTTGGCATAATAGATCTGCAGATCGTTGTAAAACATATCTTTAGTGTACGTTTCCGGATCGGCTTTGTACCTGGCCAGCAATTCTCTACCATATTCAGGACGCGGTCCCCATGAATTTTTTACCTTAAAATCTTTATCCAGGATAATCACTTTCGGAATAGATTCTGTTCCGTTGGTCAGGAATTGATTAATTAAGCTTTTATCACTGTCTCTGAGAAAGATCCTCACTTCATTTTTTCCTTCGAAAAACTTCACCAGAGCCGGCACGGTAGCACTTGCGTCACCACACCATACTTCCGAGATGATCAGGATTTTTCCGTCAAAGTTTTTTGCTTCAAGTTCTTTCAGCTGACTTTCATCGGGAATATATTTTTTCAACGTTCTGTCGATTCTTTGTAAGCCAAGCTCGTAGTATTGTTTATAGTCGGCTTCCTGTTGGCTGGCGGGATTTTCCAGTCTATTTTTTCCTGTTTTTACATACTCTTCGAAAGAGATCCCCTGTGCCCAGTAATTTTCCATTACTTTGAATATTTTGGATTAAAAATGATTGATATTTCTTGTTTTGTTAATGAGATAGAGATCCGCCAGCACAAACGCTGCCAGGCTTTCCACCACAGGTACCGCCCGCGGAAGGACACAAGGATCATGACGGCCTTTTCCTTCGACAATAACATGGTTTCCTTCCTGGTCAATACTTTCCTGCGGTCTCAGAATAGTCGCCACAGGCTTAAATGCCACCCGGAAATAAATGTCCATTCCATTGGAAATACCGCCCTGGATTCCTCCTGATAAATTGGATTTTGTTGTAAAATCTTCATTAAAAAGATCGTTATGTTCCTTGCCGGTCATTTTGGCGCCACAGAATCCGCTTCCGTATTCAAAGCCTTTTGCGGCATTGATGTTCAGCATGGCTTTGGACAATTCTGCCTGCAGTTTTGAGAAAACAGGTTCCCCGATTCCCACCGGAACATTTTTGATAACACAGGTGATGGTCCCGCCGATCGTATTTCCTTCTTTTTTGATCTCTTTTATTCTTTCGATCATTTTCTCTGCTGTTTCAGAATCTGGACACCGTACTTCATTGCTTTCTGTTTTTGAAAAGTCAAGCGCCTGGTAGGGCTTTTCACAGAAAATGTCGCCGACGGAGGAAACGTAAGCATTGATTTCGATACCCGATAAAAGCTGCTTTGCCAAAGCTCCGGCAACCACCCAGTTCATCGTTTCGCGCGCTGATGATTTTCCGCCTCCGCGGTAATCCCTTAATCCGTACTTCTGGTCATAAGTGAAATCTGCATGGCTTGGGCGATACGACCCGGCAATATGATCGTAATCCTTTGATTTCTGATTTTCATTTTCGATGATGAAACCGATAGGCGTTCCGGTTGTTTTTCCTTCGAAAATACCTGAAAGAAACTGTACCGTATCGCTTTCTTTTCTCTGGGTGACGATGGCCGATTGTCCCGGTTTCCTGCGATTAAGCTCGTATTGTATTTTATCGAAATCCACCGTTAAACCTGCCGGAAAATTATTGATGATACCCCCATAAGCCGGGCCATGACTTTCTCCAAATGTTGTAAGGCTGAGAAGATTACCTAAAGTATTTAACATGATACAAATTTACAGCTTTTTCTTCAGATAAAGAACGATGGTTATTTGTTCTGATGATAGCTATTTTTCTATGGAATGAATGATTTTTTGAGCTTCTATTTTCTCTTTTGAATTCAATGTTTTCCAGACAAAACCTTGGTATATATTTTTTTCATCTGCCATCTGTGGGAAAATACCGGCTTTTACATCATCAAAAATATAGCTTTCGGAAATGGCAGGTAATTTAGTATCGAAATTATAAGGATATTTTCTGGAGACATGGAATGATAAATTTCTTACTTTATATCGGCTGTATTCCTGGTCTTGATAATGGGAAGGCATATAAATCTGCTCTTTTTTCATCTGGCCCATAAAACTTCCCAACCTGAAGCTGGGAATATAATTTTGGAGAACAGCCGGTACAGAAAAGAACCCGACGATAATGATGCTTAAAACTGAAAATACGGCAACGGCTCTTGTTCTGTTAAAGTAATCGGTAAATAGTATAAAAAAGATGACAAAAAATACATCCACAAAGAACCGGTACTGTGCTGAAAATAAGATCACCAGGATGCTTTTGACTACGATTGAAATACAGATCAGACTGATAATCCTGTTTTTTTTAATGAAACTGAACGCAATAAATATAACCAGGCTGATGATCAGAGAAATATTGATAACCGACTTTATTCCGTTCAGAAACAGCCAGTTTTTAATATAGTCGACTGCTGAAAATTTTGAAATTTCCTGGCAGGAATACTGCATGTCGTAGGTTTTCTGAATAGCGAATTGAGAAGAAATTTTTAATATTTCATTATTCGGTTTCCAGTGTACTCCCACATCTCCTACAGCAATGGGAAAAACAGGATATCCGAAGGTCCAGATATTTTTAATGAAAAATAAAATCAGAATTAAGAATCCGGGCAAGATCGATTTAACGGGCGTTTTGCTAGACTGAAATGAATAAAAAAAACTGACGGCCGGAAGCCAGATCATGGTCGGTTTTATCGCAAATACGAAAACAGAGCATGCAAATAACTCGGTGGCAGCTTTGTTTCCGTTTAAAATTTCATTTAAAATAAGCAAAGAACATAGGATAACTGGTAAATCAGGGCTTGGAGACTGCGAAAACAACAGCAATACAGGAACAAAACATAACTGGATCCAGCTTTTATTTTCTACAATGTATAAACTATAAATGATCAACAATAGTGAATTAATCCTAAGAAAAGGATCTGAAATATTTGAAAATCCTGCCTGGAAGATATGCCAAACCGACATCTGTCCTAAGGTCAGATCCAGATTTGCGATTCCTTTTACGATCCCGAATTCCGTGAGCCATTTGATGGTCGGAACATAATAACCGAAATGATCTAAAATAAAAGGGTAGCATGATCCGCAAAGTAAAATGACAAGAATACAGACGAGCAATAAGTAATTGTCTGATTCTTTATAAAGCAGGTTTTTGTATTCTTTGTTTTTAAAGAAAAAAAATAATCCTGTCAATATTGTCGGAATCTCTACGTGTGCGTTTAATGGAGTGAAAAAAGCCAGCACTGTCCATAAGATACTTATGCCCATAATTCCGTAAACTGCCTTTCCGGCGATACCGTTAAATGGGTTTTGCAGGAAAATATTCACCATGTTTCCCCAGCCCACCAAAGCAGGGATCAGAAAAACAGAAGAAAGGAGAATTAAAAGCATAAAAAAAGATTGCTTAAAAATAAGCAATCTTTCTAAAATATTGTAAAAAAAATTAATTACGTGGCTGTACTCTTCCGCTTTTTCTATCCTGTGCTCTACCCAGCGTATACCCTGTGGCACCACCGATTACACCACCAATAGCAGCACCGGCACCCGGACTTTTCTTATTCACGATCGCACCTAACGCAGCTCCACCTACGGCACCGATAATGGTTCCTTTGGCGGCTTCACTCATCCCTTTTTTCTGGCTTGTTCCCTGTGAAGCAGTACTTCCGTTATTAGCGTATGTACCATTGCTTGAACTTGAACTAGGTCGATCTCTGTACACGGTATGTGTCTCCCGAATGACCTGAGGTTTTGAATTGGCTGCAGCAGTTTTAGCTTTTTCGATATCAGCGATGCTGTCTGCCTTTTTCTGTGCTTCATAGGCCATTTTTTCTTTTTCAATGGCTAATTTCTGCTTTTCAATTTCAAGCTGCCTCATCTGGAATTCCATTTTCTCTTGTTCCAGTGACTTTTCGGCAATCTGATCATCTTTTTTACAGGCTGTCAGTAAGAAAACTGATAGTACCCCTGTTAACACTATACTTTTCATAATTCAAATTTTAATAGGGTCCAAAGACGGACTTTGGTAGTATGGTATTTCCAATTATGAAGCCAAATTAATTTAAGAAATGTTAAATTTTTAGAAATAATCTTAAACATAAATGGATTATTATTGACAATATCTTATAAATAGTGGGTTTTTGAGCAGTATGGAAATTATGGATTATGGCCAGATTTTGTTGATTTTTATGGTTGAATTAATGATCCCGGATCTGTTTATTCCGGCAAATCGTTTATTTGATGAGTATTCTGTTTAAAACAATTAGTTAGTATTGACAAGTAAATCTACATATTTCATCTGATTATGATCTCGCTCATATAATTGTTGCTTTATTGTATATAATTTTGACTTTATATCACACCACAAAAATTATTATATGAAAAAAATAATGCTTTTAGCACTAGGATTAAGTGTATTTGCAGTGAGCTGCAATAAGAAAGAAACGCTGAATGAAAACAATTCCATGAGCGACTCTACGTCTACCGGAACGATGTCGCCGGACAATACGACTACCGGAACGTCAATGGATACAACGGCAAGCGTAAGAGACAGCGCCATGAATCAGGGAGCCGGAAACAGCAATAATGCCGCAACCGACGGAACAAACGGATCCAACCGCTCCGGAAGCGGGAGTGATTCGGCAAGATAAGACACTTTTTTAGACCCCATATACCCTTTTTTAAACTCCTCACGACCCTTGAGGAGTTTTCTTTTGCTGTTGATTCAGAAGTTTTTAATCCCTTGTGATCCGGATCATAAAATCTGTTGGCTCGGGTCATTAACTTTACCTAAGAATTAATTAATTGATTCTATAAAAATTTTTTTTCATCATTTGTGTTTTTTTCAAGGTCTCCTTTTGGGGACCTTATTTCTTTGGCTCACCGTCGCTTTATTGTCTGGATCCTTTGGGATCATAGTATTCTAAATAAATAAGATCGTCATCTTCTGTCTATATTTTTTTAATTATCACATTTTCAAATATTTATAAAATAGAGTGAAAGCTATGACCGCGATTGACATGTTCTGACCGGTTTTGACCTGTTCCGGAGGTGCTTTCTTCGGGTCTTCTTCGGATCACCTTCGGGAAGGCTTCGGAAAAACGGTACTTTTTCCGAAGCCTTCCCGAAGAACTCCCGAAGGATAGCAAAAGAATCCGGATTTTTTTTTTGAGAAATTTTCTGTGTTTTTCTGTGTTTTGTTTTTTACTTTATTTTCATTTATTGGAGATTAATTTCAGTTAAAATTTATTTGGATAAGAATAAAAATAACCTGCTGTTGATCAGCTGTTAATATTATTCAAAAGAGCTTGGGTTCGGAATTTTCCATTGCTATAAATTCTTTAGTAATCTGTGGTTGTGGTATCTTATTTTTTTCTAAATTCGTTTCAGGTTTAAAAAACACAATCAAAATTTAACAACCAAAAACGTAATCTTTTATCATGATCAAAGTGTTTTATGACCTTAAATGAAAGATTAATTGTGAACAAGTTGGTATTTGGATTAGAAACCTAAAATCTGTAATGTAAAGGTTGATTTTGAAATGTTTGTGTTGAAATAGTCTCTAGTTTGCAGATGTTGCGGATTTTGTTTGATAAGATTTAATGGCATGACGGATTTGTATTCCTTATTCACTAATGAAATATCAGTAATGAATAATGAGACATGGAAAGAATCTACATTCGTCAATAAAAAAACAGTATGGAAAAAGAATTTTTTAATCCCTCACAATCGGGTTCATCCCGCATATTTGAAGACTGGCTTCACGATAAGACCAATCCTCTGGTGTATTGCCTTCTCACTTTGGAAGGCAAAGAATTTTTAAGAAAAAACAGCTATTCGGTAGAACTTATCCAGAAATCCAATGACCACGATAGCTTTACGATCGTTGTTCCGGATGACGCTTTAGACAGTTTGCACGGTTACGTCATGGAAAACTCAAAAAATCTTCTTGGTAAGGAGATCGGCATCGCTTACTGGTGTTTTGGAGAACTGCGGCATTACTTCAGGGGTATTGTCGGCAGGATCAGAAATAAAAAGGACGAAGGCGGTGGCTATGGAGATATTTATATAACGGGATATGCCCCAAGTATTTTGCTGGAAAGCGGAAAAGACTGCCAAAGTTTCGAAGATAAAACCCTTGAGCAGATTGTAAAACAGGTGAGTGAAGAATATTCCCAGGAAGCAAAAGTGGAAATATCCTCCAATTATTTGAATGAATACAACAGGAGAAGGCTTCCCTATACCGTTCAATATAAGGAATCCGATTATGAGTTTCTGCAGAGACTGGCAAAACGCCACGGCGAATTTTTCTATTACACCGGTGAAAAGCTGGTTTTCGGAAATGCGGTTCAGCCTCTTATAAAACTCGGCGAAAATGTAGATTTAATCGATATTGAACTTGAAATGCGGATGCAGGCTCAGGAATTTGTCTTCACAGGCTATGATGCTGTAAGCGGATTGAAAATGGAAAAGGATAGCGGCAGTGAAAAGTCGGAATTCAAGGAAAGTCCGTTTCAGAGTATTGCAGTAATTGCATCCGGAAAGACTTTCAGGAAAAAGCCTAAAATGCATTTTAACCATACGTGGATCGGGGAATGGTCGGAAGATCATTTGAAAGAGGCTGTGCGCATGGAAAAAGAAAAGCGTGAGAACCTGATGCAGGTAAAAGGAAGAAGCAAAACGCCCGAACTGAAGATCGGAGGCAGGGTGAAACTTTCGGATATCAACGGCAAAGCGATGGAAACCT